>Ga0308163_10000664_pt1 | contig 51936 bp, 52 predicted proteins | sample PhyTR1_FD_201037 | JGI IMG/M metagenome (GOLD analysis project Ga0308163, IMG submission 201037) | Phyllosphere microbial communities from UC Gill Tract Community Farm, Albany, California, United States - DLSLT.R1 | ecosystem: Host-associated > Plants > Phyllosphere > Unclassified | place: USA...
CTTCAAGAAATTTTATTTTATTCAGTTCTGGGTCAATCGTAGCTTTATCAGCTTTTAATCCTAAATTAATATTAACACCGTTGAATTGCTCAAGAACAACTGCTTTGTCGGCTTTAATTGCAAGACTGGAATTTAGATTGGTTAATCCGTCCTGAACAATTTTTATTTTATTAAGTTCGCTTTGAAGACCTTCTACCATTCCGATTGTAATATTCGAAAGCCCGGTTGACAGATAATTACTTTTATCATTTTTTGCGCCACCTTTAAATAGATAAAGAGAATAATTCTCATCATTCACCGGAATAGCAATGAAGTCGTTATCTTCAAAATCATAAGTCTCTGAATGGTTTGCAAAATCAGAAATTGTAGTCTCAACAGCTTCAATTAAAGTCGTTAAACCTAAAGCCTCTATCTTTTCAGCCAGGATATTTCCGTTGCTGTCTGTATAATCTCCAAGAGATATGAATGTATCGTGACTCTGGTTCTTCGTATAGACATTTCCAAATTCAGAAATATTGCCAAGCTCATCAAAATCATCAACAGTGGCGGTATTAGAAGGAAAATTCCCTACTTCAAGCATTGTTTTCCAGGACTGTACATTGTCACTATTCAGATTAGATGCGTCTCTCCTGGCTAAAAATGAAGTATGCGCATTGGCATCTGCCAAATGGAGCTCATATCTATTTTTGTCAACTTTATTTTGCAGCAAGCTATCTAATCCTTCAATTTTATTTGTGGGAACAGGCTCATCTTTATGCCAAAATGATGACCAAGATTCTTTAAATTGTTCCTGAGTCGGGAAATCACCGGTTTCAAAGTAGGTGTATATTGTATCTAAAGGTATTGACATATCTTTTATTAATTTTTGGTTAGTATTATAAAGTTGTGTTTCAGCAATAGCATACCCTCACAGGCTCATCGGTCGAGAATTAGCCATAATATAATATCGTCGAAATAATAGGGGTTTGCTGTTCCGGTATGGGTTGCTACAATTTCTTTTTTAATCTAATAAGAGGGAATGCAATCTGAACAGCTTGTTGAATAATGACTGAGTGTTTGTTATCTATACTTATTGTTCCTGAGCTCTTTTTACCGTTTGTTTATTTTTCACCTGCAGAATAATAACATTCAATTCTTACATTTCTTACTTCCATTACCTGGCCTCCATTCCAAGAGGTTTGATTTTGTCCTGCATGTAAATAGCCTGTCGTTAAGAGCTTATCATTATCTTCATCATAGATATCACATTGTATTGACTGATCGGTTTTCCTAAGATCTGCATTGTAATAAAAAACTAAATAATCTCCAATATCATAATGATCGGTAACCATATCTTCATCTCTGTATCTATCACTCCATCCAGCGGCTTCAATTCTATATTGAATAGAGACTTCTGTCTTATTAACGAACTTAACGCTTGTGTTTACAACGTTTATTCTCCTCCCATAATTAACTTTTGAAATTTGTATGGGTAAACCAATATTATCCAGCTCTCCAAATTCAAATCCTTCAGGAATTGTATTAAGATTATTCCCGAAAATTCTATAAATGCTGTAGGTTTGATTTAATTGATAAAGCAAACTATAATATTCTTTTTCTCCTAAATTACCATCTGAAATTTCGTTTACTTTTATCGTGTAAGGTGCACTTCCTATTATATAACATCTATCTATCATGCTTTTGAAATCGCCCGATGAGATCACCTGATCCGGTTCGTCATTTGTACTTACAACTATTGAAAATTTCAGATCTCCAACATTGATCCTTGAAAAACTAATGAATGCATTATCAATAGACGCCAATCTATTGGCAAGAATTATCGCTTCTCTATTGGTCATTACATCTTCCTTAAGTGTGAAAGAATCTATCAAATCCGAAAATTGGCTTTGTGTAGGATATTTACCTGTTTCAAAATATGTTTTTAACTGATCTCGTGTTGTTAATTCTTCTATTTCCATAATATTTTAATATTCTTTACCGCTTATTTTCTTAGAAAATACTGTTCTGTTATTATTGTTATTTGTTTTTTAAGCTTAAAACTTATCTTTTCTGTTTACGTATAAAAATTGCGTTTCCGTTGTGTGGTTTCAGAAGATATATCCTTTTTTAAACAGATGAGTTTTTACTTAATTTTAAGGTTCAAAATTCACACTTTTTTTATTCTTAAAAAAGTTTTGAGGCCCCTCTGATCTGTAGTTTCAGCAATCTTTATTGTGTTCAGAATCAGATAAATAATTATTAGATTTTAAAACCCAAAATTCATCCTTTTTTCATTCTTAGGAAAGTTTTCGAACCGCTCTGATTGGTAGTTGCAGTAACTTAGCATGAAATATTGAAATAAACCATGCTGATTTTAAATTGGAATCTATTATTAGAATTACACGCACAAAAAAAGCCTGAATTATAAAATCCAGGCTTTACTTTTTTAATGTGATATCCCCAATGGGACAGTCTATCTTTTAATCTAATTTAAAAAAGAAAAAAGCTACCGCTGCCCACTCTTTTTTAATTCCACTGGCATAGCCAATAGTACCATGACTACTGCCTTCTACCGTTCCATTGTCTTTGATGTAACCAATGGTTGAGTGGCTGCTATTTTCTACCGTGCCGTCTTTTTTTACATACCCGACAGTAGAGCCACTTTTGTTTTCTATCGCCCCATCGCTTTTGATGCGACCAATCGTGCTGTGACTTTTATTTTCGATTGTACCGTCGCTTTTGATGTAGCCTACTGTAGAATGACTCTTGTTTTCTATAGTTCCGTCACTTTTGATATACCCTGCAGTATTACGACTTCCGGATTCTATCGTTTGTGCGCTTACAATAGAGAGACTGAACAAAAGGGAACAGATGAATAGTGTTTTTTTCATGGTTTAAAGTTTTAATAAGTTTTTTTTATTGATTCAAATATTAATTAACTGAGTTGGGGTTAAGCAATAATGGTAAAATATTAATTTTGAGTCGATTATACATTTAACGCAAAGGTGATTTTATTCTTTTATAATAAAGTTAGCAAAGAAGAAGCAACAAATTGATTTTGTAAAGCTTTTGCTCAAGTTTTGTGAAGCACATTTATTTGCCTTTGCTTTCTAAAATAAATAGTTTAATTATAAAATCTTTACGTTTAATGTTTTAAAAACATTATCAGAATCTCTTATCCCGGACTGAGGTTAATTAGGATTTTCGAAAGACAATGATTCAAAATGCACAACGGTTTTTTTTAGATATTATTACCTGTTTAAAGATAAAGAGTTTTTTGAATACACAAAACTGAAAATTCTAAAATGCAGATATTTCTCTTCAATAAATTTCGAACTGTTGATCGGTTATATTAACAAGCATCCCAAATGATTCATGCGACAGTTAAGGAAAAACAACGTACTCATTCCGGAAACCATCTGATCACTTCGAAAAGTGACTGTACACCTTCGAAAAGTCATCTAACTAGGTCGGAGATCATCTGTCTGGTTCGGAAAACCTTCCTGCTGCTTAAAATAAACATCTAACCGATCTGCAAAGCCATCTGAGTATTGTGGGAATTCAGCTGTCTGTTCCGCAAGATCATCTGCCTGGTTCGGAAAGCCTTCTTGCTACTTAAAGTAAACATCTAACCGATCCGCAAAGCCATCTAACTAGTGTGGGAATTCATCTGTCTGTTTCGCAAAATCATCTGACTGCTTCGGAAAGCCTTCTTGCTGCTTCGGAAAACCATCTGACCAATTCGAGAAGCGCACTGTCTGATGTGAAATGTCAACTGACTGTTTTATATTAGAAAAATGTATTTAAAATACGGTTTTTCCTGATCTTTTGTAAGAATTGGCGCGGCAGCGTGGGAATTTAAAATGTCATATAATTTAACAATAAAAGCATCTCGATAACGAGATGCTTATTATTGAAATAAAAATAATTTTTACTTATTATAGAGCCATCAATCATAAAACTTGGCATATAATCCGACTCAACTTCAAGTTTCCAGCCTTTATTATGAGCCATAGCTGCTAAAGCTGTACAGCCCCACGATAAAAATCCTTCGTTTTCTCTGCATAATGGAGTTCCACCACGATTTAAAGCTTTCTTTTGACTCCAGACCTCTTTATGTGCCTGAATTGCTTTAATTAAATTCTGATTGAACTCTGCTTCATTATCATCAACTAAAGATTTGAAAGCGATAACATATGGATGAATATAATATAACGTTTGATTTGTATCAACACTAATTTTAGCCTGAATACTATATTGGTTTTTATTATAAATATCAATCAAACTCTCGTAATAATCCCAATTAAAATTACCTGTTAAACTGTGTTCAATTTCTAATTTAGTCAGTATATTTATGTACTCATGGTTAAATGTTAAATTTCTATCTAAATTTAATAGATCAAGTGGCAGGTTTGCAATTATCTTTTCTTTCTCCTTATCTCTTGCAATGCGAGCCAATTGAATTGGTTTTCTAACTGCTTGAAGTTCACCTAGGCTTTCCACTTTAATGGGGAAAAAACCACTTTCATCTATTTGTGCATCTTTTATTTCATTCGGAAAATGAGCCAAACGACAAAACTCACTGATACAACTGAGTCCATAGGTAAACCAATATTTTTGTTGGGATAATTCAGGTTTCTCCAAAACAGACATTTGTAAAAATTCTGAAAAGTCTCTATAGACATAGAACAAAAAACCAAAGATTTTTTTTGCATCTTCTAAATTTTCAGGATATCTCTTCTGTCTCCTTATAAAATTTGAGTTTATAACCTCAGGTGCATCTACTTTATGCAAACTAATTTTTTCCATATTTTTTATCTTGTTATATCAAATTCTTTAATCGTAAATTGTCCTATATCATCCGCTTTTGTAAATCTTTGTTGAACCACCATGTATTTAACATTTCCATCTTCAAGAGCTTCTGTTAATTGTCTTGCTGTGCGTTTTTTTAATTCATCGGATGATCTAGCCATATCTTGAATAGTTTATCATAGATAAAAGCTCTATAAAAACAGTTTCACAACGTCTTGGAAGTTGTTTTATTCTTTGCCATTTTACACCTATCGCTTTTTTTCTGGGCTTATCATACCTACATATACTTTTGCTAATATTGCGAGCAATGGGTATTCTTTTAATATCTAATAAGTTGACGCCAATACTAAATCAAAAGTAATAATTTCACTTTTTCAAATTCAATAAAAAGCGAAACCTTTTAAGTAAGGTTTCGCTTTGTGTTTGATTACCGAAAAATGTTAATATACTATTCCAAATTCTTCCAAATCCGGTTCTAAATGAGGAAAGATCACAGGAAAAAAACGTTTCATTAGTTCGTAACTTGGTGATCTCTCCTTTAAACAATAAGTTAAATTCCAATAATTGAAACATTTAGCTTTATAAGCTAATTCTAAGTATTGTTCAAAAGTAACTTTCATGTCATACAATGCTTCCGGAAAACCTCCAAAACCTGTATATAGATAAATATTGTCTATCAAATTCCCGTCTTGTACTTTCATACAGGCAACAGCAAATTCATTAGTATCAATAGGTCGTAAATCTCCTCCGTTTAATCCCACACTTATTGCAGCATCATACATTCCTGTAGCTTTTACATTTTCTAAATCTATAATATTTTTAAGTTGGGTTATATTTAGATTACCATTTAGCAATATTTTTACGGCTTCCCAACTATATCCATTATCTAAATACTCTTTCTTTATCCATGGATCTTCTTTGAATACTGCTTCATCTTCTTTTCCATTTTGAAAATGTTCATCGACGATTTTCCAATTTAATGAAAGCATACCAACTTGACTGTAAAAATCAATTATACTATTAGGAAAAATTATCTCTTTTTTCTTTAATATTAGTTCTAATTCATTATGCAGAATAGCTTCATTAGATTTTGTTACAGCACCTGAAGAGGTCAAGTAACCGGAATCATAAATTTCCGAGGATAAACTACTTTTTCTATCCCTAAATTTTTTTTTAATATCTATCATATGCAATTATTTTCAATATATTAGTTTTCGACTATCTATTAAAATAAATAATTTATCAATATAAGAGTCTTTATAAATTTTACTCATTCTAATCTCTAACGAGCGTAAATCATCAAACTTTCCATTTTTCTCCCTTTCTTTAACCAACTCTCACAGCTACCGCACGAATCCTTTCGTGTGGTTTAACATTATAAGTCAGACATTTTAAACAAAAATATAATTTAAATTTTTAAAAACATCCAGCTAACATACAAAAGCAAAATTGTGAAATATAATTCTTGAATCGTGGAACTTATGGTTGCAACTCATCAATTATTTTTTTATAAAATAAACTTTTAAGAAAGTGATTAGAAAATAAAAGCCACACGAAAGGATTCGTGCGGCAGTATGGAAAACTTCTAAGAAATTTCGCTTTTGCTTTTTAAATTAAATTTTATTTGTTCAAAGCTTTTTCTAAAGCATCGCATCTTTCTTTGAAATAAGCTAAATCTACATCTGTAAATAATTTCGGAAAACGTTTAATAACATTCTTCATTTGATGTAAAACGCCTTCTGCCGAATAAGTAAATGTACCATCTTTAAATTTATCACTAAATGGGTGTGGTCCTTCAACATATTTCGCGCCATATTCAATAAAAACAGGTTTATAATTACCTAACTTTTGAACAATTTCCTGTGTATCAATATAAAAGTATTGCCAATAGTAAACTGCTTTGCAGTAAATCATGGTATTGTAATATTCTTCAAGGCTCATATCCATTTTAAACCAGATACCCGAATCGAAAAAATAAACAAGACACGGATAAACTCCTTCCTCTCGCAATATACAGCCATAGGTACCATCATCTCCATGACCTGATTTATGAAAATAATTAAGTTTAGGTAAAAATTCTTTCCAAACGGCTTCTGCTTCGGGTTGTGGGTTATTTTTCCAAAAACGGATGTCGTTGTTGTAAATATCCCAGAAATGAGAGGGAGATTCTAAGGCTGATGAAAAAGTGTGAAATTTAAATCCGCCCCAAAGATATTCTTCGTTAGGAACATTTGTTGTAGCGTCCCAATCGAGGGTTAATGAGCCTATCTCTTCATATTTCCAATCTCCTTTCGAAACTTTAATTTTTGTAGCATTATAAACTTCTTCAAAATTTTCTTCTACATCTCGGTATTTAAGCAATTCTCTATTTATTTTTGTTGTCTCCTTATTAACAGAAATATTTGAATTCTCTAATAATGAATAAATAAAAGACTCAATATTATCTAACATATTTATATTTTATAAGGTTAAAAAATTATTTTATTTGCAACTAATAAAGTATTTATCTCTCTTAAACCAAGATTTAATTCTTCTTTTTTTCCTTTATTTAGATAGTATAACTTTACCTGCTACGCAAAGTCTCTCGATTTTGAGTAGCAGGACAGCATAGATCACAATATTATAAATTTCATAAATAAAAAAAGCTAAATTTCTATTTTATAGAAATTTAGCTTTTAAAAATTTTAAATCATTATCTATCTTTCATTTAGTTGTGTAACTGTGCCAAAAGCTCTAAATTTTCTTTTATTTTCACCTTTTGAAGATTTCCAATTTTTTCATCACCACCAAGAGCTAATGCAGGAATAAAGGTTAAACATTCATCAGATAATAAAGAATGTTTTTTTATAGCCTTAAGCTCTATTTTACCATAACAATCTCTTTTCCAAAATTCATCTGTTGCAATATCAAATTCTATAAATATTTCGAAATTAGTGCTTACAACATTTGTCTTACCACTATGTACATTCAAATAAGTGATTGAATCACCAATATCTAATTTTTCTAGTAAGAATAAATTTCCTAGATTAGTACGAGCAAAAACTATTGCATTATCAGAAACACAATTAAATTTCTTAACTAAATCGTTATAGTCATCAGGATTTACAAACCAGATCAATCCATCTCGGTAGCTTCTAAGACCATATTTTTGCCAAATAAAGTTCAAAATATCTTCTTTTCCCCTATTAATAACAAATATATTTTTATATTTTTCAACTATATCTTTGGAAATTTCAGAATAAAAAACACCTTCTCCAACTCTATTAACAAAGGCTTCGGAAATTAATTCAAGTTCGTTCATATTTATTCAATTTTTAGATTAATGTTCATAAAAGTCAATTTTTTTCTTTTAATACTCCTTCTAAGTCTTTTTGTGGTATAGCCTCGCTTGCATATATACTGCACCTGAAGAGACTAAATAACCTGAATCATAAATTTCTTTGGACAAACTGCTATTTCTATCTCTAAACTTTTTTTCAATATCTATCATATCTAATTATTTTCCAATATATTAGTTTATTATTCCTTTCTAAATTTTCTAACTTATCAATCTGGTCTTCCTTAGCAATACTATTCATACGCCTTTCAACCTCATTTATATCTCTAAAATTACCATTATCTTCTCTTTCTTTAACTAAATTTTTAAAGAATGCGCTCATACCTATAACATTATTCCTCCCCCCTCTACTGCACGAATCCTTTCGTGTGGTTTAACATTATAAGTCAGACATTTTAAACAAAAATATGATTTAAGTTTTTAAAAACATCCAGCTAAAATACAAAAGCAAAATTGTGAATATAATTCTTGAATAGTGGAACTTATGGTTACAATTCATCAATTATATTTTTATAAAATAAACTTTTAAGAAAGTGATTAGAAAATAAAAGCCACACGAAAGGATTCGTGCGTGGGGGAGTGTGAAATTTAAAATGTCATATAATTTAACAATAAAAGCATCCCGATAACGAGATGCTTATTATTGAAATAAAAATAATTTTACTTATTTATAGAGCCATCAATCATAAAACTTGGCATATAATCCGACTCAACTTCAAGTTTCCAGCCTTTATCATGAGCCATAGCTGCTAAAGCTGTACAGCCCCACGATAAAAATCCTTCGTTTTCTCTGCATAATGGTGTTCCACCACGATTTAAAGCTTTCTTTTGACTCCAGACTTCTTTATGTGCCTGAATTGCTTTAATTAAATTCTGATTGAACTCTGCTTCATTATCATCAACTAAAGATTTGAAAGCGATTAAAAACTTATTCATGTAATAGATCCAAAATTTTTGCTTAACATCAGGACCTATTTCAGATTTCATTGTTATTAAATCATGTTGAGATTTTTCAAAAAGTTCTTCATTAAATGTTTTGTTTGTATAATACTCTTTCATTAACAATAAAAAACAGGTTACAAAATTACCTTTATTTTGATTTTCTTCTTTCATTTCCCATAAATACAGTGGGCTACTAGCTATAATTTTTTGCTTTTCTTCGTCTCTTGCAATAGTCGCCATAAAAAGGGCTCTCAAAATATTGATGTGTTGGTTTGTTTCTTCCACTTTAATAGGGAATAAACCACTTTCGTCTATTTGCGCTTCTTTTACTTCCCCTGGAAAATGGGCTAATCGACAAAATTCACTAATACAGTTAAGTCCATAAGTAAACCAATTCTTTTGTTGAGATAACTCTGATTTTTTTATCACAGATAGTTCAAGTAATTCTGAAAAATCCTTGTAGGTATAATATAAATAACTAAATTTTCTTTTACATCCTGTAACATTGTCCTCAAAATAATCTTTTATCGAATCATAATACATTGTTACTGCTTCAGGTTTATCAATCTTATGCAAATCAATTTTTTCCATATTTTATTTTGTTATATCAAATTCTTTAATCGTAAATTGTCCTATATCATCCGCTTTTGTAAACCTTTGTTGTATTACTATATTTAACATTTCCATATTTAAAGGAAATTTTCTTAAACCCTAATTTTAGTTAAAATTTTAAATGATAAGTGGTTAAATAATAAAAGCATCCCGATAATGAGATGCTTTTAGTTTATTTTGAAATAAATATTATATCCATTCGGCAGGAATAATAATATTTTCTGGGCAATTGAAATCTTTGATGACGTCAAGGAACTTCTGAGTTACTCCTATTTCACCGTGATATCTGAAATTAAAAATATCATTACCATTCCAAGAATTAAATACTACTTTCAAGTTTAATTGATTCTCTTCATCTTGTCTGAAATTAAGTTTATACCTATTAATATCAAATTTCATAATGTACAAATCACATTCAGTGCATTTATCTTGAAGGTCATATGCTATAGGTATGTTTTCAACATTCGAAGGAATAAATGCCAAATGAACAAATACTGGTAGCTCTGATTTCTTTTTAGCAAATGATTTAGAAACTGAATTTAATACTTTAATCGGAACAATTCCTTTTATATTATTTTTCAGCAATTCGTTATAAAGATCAATTGTTACTATAACAGCATTTTCTGAACTAAACATATCTTGTCCATCATATTGATCAAAAACATATTCTATTTCAGAAAAATCTATTTCTTCGGATAATGTTCTGTTACATTTTGGACATTTAGGTTGTTGAACTCTAAAAGTTTTAGACCCTAAACTACCTAAAATACATCTATTGTTCAAAGTATAAATATTTTCTTTAATCATAAATTTTATTTTAATAGATACTTAAATTCATTTGTTATGTTGCTTATTTGTTCTTTAGATAATGGACCCAATAATTTTTCTTGTTGAGCAATCTTACTTAAAGATTTTGAAATAAAATCATCCGTTTTGCCAGCAAATTGTTTTATTAAACTTCTTACATCAGATGTAGTACCTCCTTCTTTTAAAAGTTGATTACATAACTTATACATATCGTCCCAAGCGACTCGTATATCCGACAAATGCAGAATCTCATTAATATTTCCTTTTGGAATTGCTCTCAAACTTTTCGGAGCATTAATTAATTCTTTTTCAAAAAGATACGCAAAATCAGATCCTTTCTCAATTAAATGATGAATTACATCATTTGAAATATCTGCTCTGTTAGCTAACGCAAATATCTCACGATAATCGGGGGTTCTGGTGAATCTATAATCGCCATTGCGGCTTTTACAAACGCTCCCACCGGAGTTAATAATCCCATGATCCCATTTGATTCCCGCCTGAATCACCTGCGTTCGAACGATAGCCATAATAGCATCCCTTACCGTAGTTTTAAGGTCGGCAAACTGATTTTTCAGATATTCCCAAAGTCTGGCAACGACTTCTTTAAGGATGATTTGCAGAATTTGGAAAATAATATTTTTATCTAAAAAAAAGCGAAATTTCTGTTTAGAAATTTCGCTTATAATAATTTGTCTAGTCTAGTGAAACTATTCTGTTCTTTCTAACTTTTCTAAAACATCTTGATATTTTTTTTGATGGTACGACCAATCTTTATCAGGAAACAACAATGGTAATGTTTTAACCGCTATCCGCATATCATCTAATACCTGATCTAATCTTGGAATTTCTTTAACAATATCAATATAAAAATATTGCCATCCTTTGAAACCATAATTTTGAAATAAAAGCTCAATATATTTATAATAATCGAAGTCTAGTTTTACATACCATTCCCCACCTGCATTACAAAATGCTATTGGCGGAGGAAAATCACCTTCCTCTTTTATAAAACATCCTCTCATACTATCATCAACTCCCATAGGTAAACGTTCAAACCAGCCTAATTGTTGAGAATAATCTCCATCATTTTTTATATTAGTTATATTTTTGAAATAATCTGTTGGTAAAATTAATGCATCTGTAATACCATTAAATGCAAATCCACCTTTTAATACAACATCTCGTAATGATAACAAACTCCTCCAACTTATTGTGGTACTTGCCAAATCAAAAGATTCTATATCTTTATCCTTAAGTTTGATATTTGCGAAATCAAGAATAGCTTCTTTTTCATCTGGAAAAATCTCTTTAGGAAATCCTCCAACTGATTTTTTGGTATAATCTTCTATAAATTCAACATTAATATTGCTTTCTAATTCTTTCAGACAATTGAGGTAATTACTAATTATCATAGGTTTTTAATTTCTAAATTTGGATTTGTCATTAAAGTTATTCTCAGTGTTTTAACTTCTGAAGCTAAATTAGTAATTTTAGAATCATTTCGAAGTATCCCACGCTACCGCACGAATCCTTTCGTGTGGTTTAACATTATAAGTCAGACATTTTAACAAAAATATGATTTAAGTTTTTAAAAACATCCAGCTAACATACAAAAGCAAAATTGTGAATATAATTCTTGAATAGTGGAACTTATAGTTACGATTCATCAATTATATATTTATAATGATGAAAACTTTTTGAGAATATGTTGGATAATAAAAAGCCGCACGAAAGGATTCGTGCGGCAGTATGGAAAACTTCTAAGAAATTTCGCTTTTGCTTTTTAAATTGAATTTATTTGTTCAAAGCTTTTTCTAAAGCATCGCATCTTTCTTTGAAATAAGCTAAATCTACATCTGGAAATAATTTAGGGAAGCGTTTAATGATGTTTTTCATTTGCAACAAAACACCCTCGACTGAAGTAGAAATAGTACCGTCTCTCAGTTTATCATCAAATGCATGTGGCCCTTCCAGATATTGCCCTCCATGCTCTATAAAGACAGGTTTAAAATTACCTAGTTTCTTTACGATTTCTTCTGTGTCAATGTAAAAATACTGCCAGTAGTAGACCGCCTTACATTGGAGCATTGTATTGTAATATTCTTCAAGGGTCATATTTAACTCAAACCAAATTCCTGAATCATAAAAATACATAGGACATGGATATACGCCTTCTTCTCGCAATATACAGCCAAAAGTACCATCACTGCCATGACCAGACCCGTTGATATAATTTAATTTAGGCAAAAAATCTTTCCAAATAGCCTCAGCTTCAGGCTGTGGATTATTTTCCCAAAAACGACGACCTTCATTATAAGGTTCCCAAAAATCAGAAGGGGATGATAATGCAGACGAAAAATTATGAAGCTGAAAACCACCCCAGATATAGGCTTCATCGGATTGATCGGTAACTGCGTCCCAATCAAGGCTCAAGGCACCTAAGTCTTCATATTCCCAATCTTTTTCCGGTACTTTTATTTTCATTTCTTCATAAACCTCTTCAAAATTTCCTTCTGCATCTCTGTATTCAAGTAATTCTCTATTATCTTCTACATTATCTTCCCTAACTTTAACAAAGGAATTATTTTTTAAATCAGTAATAAAATCTTCAAATTTTTCTAACATATCGTATTATTTAAATTTAAAAGTTACAAGTCGGTTAGTTGTTGTTATACTCATCGTATTAATGTTAGTAATTCCCGCATCTCTTTCTGATTCTTTTCCAGTCCGATTCAATGAATAATATCTTGTCATTCCATCTTCAAACAAATCAAAATCCTTAAATGCCCCCGCTACTGCACGAATCCTTTCGTGTGGTTTAACATTATAAGTAAGACATTTTAAACAAAAATATGATTTAAGTTTTTAAAAAATTCAATAAAAAAAAGCGAAACTTCAAGCTAGAAGTTTCGCTTTTGTGAAAGATAAATAGTTTTATCAAATTTCTTTATTGTATTGTTCCATACTCCAAGCATCATCGATAGGTTCCATAATACGCTCAATACTTAGTAATTTTCCTAATTTATTAATTTTTAATTCCCTATCTCCACCATAAAATTTCCATTTAGGTTGATCTATATCAGGTCCAAATTTAGCAACAATTTTTAGCTCTCCATTTATTTCTGTTACTATAAAGCAATCATCTATGCCTGTAATATTATTGTACGGATTTGCAATAGAAACATAGCAAGCCCATAAATCTCCATAATCTTTGTTTTGATAATGACTTATCTTATAAAGATGACGTGGGGTTGGATATGGAGCACCTTCATCATAAAAAAAATCTGGAGCAGGTTTCTCTAAAACAGGTACGCCAAAGCCAACAGTAATATCGCTCATATAAGATTTAATTTCTTTTGCAATAACATTATATTTCTCAAAATCATCTTTCCTATTACCATAATCGATAGCAACTTGTTCCCTTTCAAATAAAAAGGATAAAAATTCTTTTATTTTTTCCATTAATACTATTCTTTTATACCAAATAAATTATTCAACCAAATATCACCATGTTCTGTTTGAGCTCTAACTGTTTCTAAAACAGTCTTATCTCCCTCGTTAACAATTGCTTTGTAAAAAACAATCTCAACTCTTCTTGGATCTTGCTTTTCGTTTAATTTTCTCAGCGTTGCTTTCAAGGCGTTATCATCATTATTCAGTTCTGGTTTTGCTTCTTGTAAGGTTTCTATCAGCTTATCGTCTGATAAAACTTCAAAGGTTGTAGCAACAGTCATGTCAAAAGTAACAATTTTATTTTTTTTACATTCAGTAAAAAAGCGAAACCCTAATTGGTTTCGCTTGTGAAAAGCTTGTAAGTGCTTTGTTAAATATCTTTATTATACTGTTCTTTACCCCAATCATCATTTACTGGTTCTAAATATCGTTCAATAGAAAGTAATTTGCCTAGTTTATACATTTTTAATTCTCTATCTCCTCCTACAAAAGCCCATTTTCCTGTATCCCTATCTGGATTAAATTGAGCAACAATCTTTAAGTCTTCATCTATCAATGTAACTATAAAACACGAATGTAATATTTTTGTTTGTCCTGTTCCAGGATTATCAACAGATACAAAACAAGCCCATAAATCTCCATAAGTTCCATTTTGATAATGAGTTATCTTATAAAGATTACGTTGGGTTGGATATGAAGCATTCTCTTTTGATTTATAAAATCTGTCAGAAGCAGGATTATGTATTTTCCCAATTAAATTGAAAGGTATAGCTCTTCCAAGACTTTTTTCATAGGAATTTTCAAAATGTATATTTATCTGTTCTTCTATAAAAATATTATATTCTTCAATTTTATCTTTTTGATATTCTAAAAAAATTGCTTCCTGCTCTTTTTCAAATAAAAGCTTTAAAAATTCTACTATTTTTTTCATTCCCTGTTCTATTTTTTAAATAAATCGTCTAACCAAATATCTGCATTTGCAGTTTTTGCTTTAATCACTTCTCCCGTATCTTTATTGTCCATAATAATATATGCTTCATAATCCACAGCATCACAACGTCTTGGATCTTGCTTTTCATTTAATTTTCTCAGTGTTGCTTTCAAGGCATTATCATCATTATTCAGTTCTGGTTTTGCTTCTTGTAAGGTTTCTATCAGCTTATCATCTGGTAAAACTTCAAAGGTTGCAGCAACCGTCATGTCAAAAGTAACAATTTTAGTTGGATTATCATTTTGAATTGTTTTTATTTTGTCTTTAATAGAATCTTCAGCTTTTTTCATTGTTTGCTTATTAAATGGCCCTGAAGTAACCAGCAAGTTGAGTGCATTTTTGTACCCTGAACCTAAAAACTGGTCTGCCAAAATATGTGCAGAGTCTAAATCTAATCCGTACTTTTCCCGAGCTAATTGTCCTGCACTCACATGATACCCTCTGTCTTTTCCTTCGGGTTTTAATGCCAAATTATTTCCATCTACTGTTTGGGTAACCTTTCTGTCTTCAACAGAGTTTAGATCAATGGTTACCGTAAAGTTTTGTTTACCATTATTGTGAGCTTCTTTATCATACGCGTAGGTTACTGCTACCTTATGATCGCCAACTACTCTTATTTCAATATTTATAGGCGTGTATTCTGAGTGTTTTTTCTTTTTCTTTTTAACTTTTTCACCTTTCTTTTCAGGGTTTACTTTACCATAAATATATAAGACTTCCTCATCCTTCTCAACTTTATCGGTAACAATTTTAAGTTCTTGCAGGTCGTAAGTGCTTTCTAAAACTTCAAGACGTTTTTGTATCTCTTTTTTATCAAGACTTTCATCTTTTAATAATTGAGTACCTTCTTTTACTCCTGCATCCAAGTCTTTCTGTTTTTCTGCTGTAGTACGTTCGTCTTTTGCTTTCTTCTCCTTCTTATCTTTCTTGCTACCAACTCCAATTTTACTCAACAATTTACCAGCCTTGCCTTTCACAAAAGTCCAGAACTTGGTAATCGCTTTCACAATACGCTCTCGTATTTTTTGAATTACACCAATAACTTTATCAGCCAATCCGCCAATACCTAATAATGATGCTAAAAATCCAATTAATACAGGAATAGCTCTGCCCAATGCATTTTCTATCGATTTGGCTACGCACCTACATTTCCGCTGGCAATTGCTTTTATATAAACATAAAAAAGCGGAATTTCAATTTTGAAATTCCGCTTCTGTTAATTATTAATTGTTTTACTCTGCATTGTAGTCAGCTAAACTATTGACTTCCTCCGGAGCCTGATATTTTTCAACAGCGATGAGTTTGCCCGGATCTTTTACCTGATTTATTTTTAAATCGTGCGAGTGGCGCCATTCTGGAACATCACAATCATAACGTATTTTGTAGATTATTTTTAAACCCTCATTTGTTTCAGCTATATAAAATACAGTAGAATAATCAAGTGGCATATCATTATTTTCTGTATAACTTGTATAGCAAGCGAAAAGCTCGTCATTAACCAACCATCTTGGTAAACCTTCTCCTAATTTTGGATTTTTGTATTGCTTGATTTGAAATAAAGTGCGGGGAATAGCGTCCGTTACATTTTTTCTATACAAATCTTGATAAATTTCGTCGTCGTTTAATAATTCTTCTTGACTCATGCCTCTACCATAAGAATTAGGAACTATAGAGTGAAAATAATTTTGTGCCTTATTTTTTAAATTTCCGTAATCATTATCCGTAATAGCAACATCTGTTTTAGCTTTATTACAATTAAATTCGTCTTTTATGAATGATAAAATAAATTTTTTAATCTTTTCCATTGTATATTTTCTATTTAGTTCCAAATAATAAATCTGATTCAGTTATATCAAAAGGTTGACGTTTTAGTAATCTATTTTGATCATCAAAAAGAGTTACAATATATTTTACCTCTCTAATTCTCTCCTGATTGGTTCGGTTTAGATTTTGTAAAATTCTTGTTTTTAAATCTTCGTCTTTCAACATATTTCGTTCGTCATCGGTTTTGGCAAGTTCTGCTAATCGCTCTCTTACTTCAGACATTTCAAATATACTGCTAACTTCGAAATACTAGGCACTAATTATTTTTATGCAAAAATTTCATATAAAAGCGGAATTTCAAAATTGAAATTCCGCTTTTATAAAAATTATTTAATTACTTTACCTTTCTTCTAAAAGTTTAAAATAACTGCTATAATCTTTATTAGGAAAAGCATTTTGTAAGGCTTCCAAGGATTCTTTTAAATTTTGATAAATACCATCTGTTTTTAAATCTTCTAATGAAACTTCAGTGAAAAGATACTGCCAATCTGCTATACCCAGCATATCTAGAACAGCTTCAAAATATCCATTAAATGTCAGATTAGTTTTATAAGCTAACGCTCTATTAATATAATAAATAACAGGCTCATTAGGTGGAGCAATTTCATTTTGAATACTGTAAACGGTTACTTTGCCATCACCAATCTCCGGGCGAGTATCTAAAATGCGAAATGTCTTCCACAGAGCTATTTCTTCAGGAGTTTGTCCTTTAAACCAAAGTTTAGCATCATAATCTAAAAGAGATAATCCTGGATAAAGATTTTCAATATTAAATTCTATTTGAGAAGCAAAGCTATCTACTTCAAGCCAAGCATGAAAATGGTATTTATCTATATTTAAAACATCTAGATATTTTTTTCCTACTTCTTCATAACCTATTTTAGTAAACTTATTAATCACAAAATTAGCTTCTTCTTCATCAGTTTCTAAAATACTAGATTTAATTTCTACATCTTCCAAATAATCTGATTTAATACTTGTTTCTAAATTTTTAAACTCTTCAGTGATTTTAAATTCCATAGTTATATATTAATTTTGATTTAAAATGTTATCAAATTGTCTAATTTAGCCCCCGCTACTGCACGAATTCTTTCTTGTGGTTTAACATTATAAGTCAGACATTTTAAACAAAAATATGATTTAAGTTTTAAAAACATCCAGCTAACATACAAAAGCAAAATTGTGAAATATAATTCTTGAATAGTGGAACTTATGGTTACGATTCATCAATTATTTTTTTATAAAATAAACTTTTAAGAAAGTGATTAGAAAATAAAAGCCGCACGAAAGGAATCGTGCGGCAGCGAGGGGAACAAAAAACGAAGTTTCTAGAAATAGAAACTTCGTTTTAAATGACAAATAAGCTTTTTAGATTTTATCTTTATAATGATAATAGAACTCCATTTGTTTCGATAGAACATTATGAATTTCTGTCCAGCCATGTGTTCTAGAAAGATCAATCGCTAGCCCCCAACACATTTCTACCAAATCCATATCTCCTCTTTTCCCCGCCCAATAACTTGCACTTATTAAGGCATTCCAGCATCCTATTGGATCGTTATGTTCTTTCTCTAAAGTTACAGCAGCTTTAATATGAAGATCACCCGCATAACCTCCTATTTTTCCAATGGCTTCAGTAGCCTCAAAAAGAGGATGTTTTTTTACTTCTTCAGGATACATTTCATATTTACTTTCCCACCCCGAATCAAATGATTCAGATATAGAATTCAATAAAAAACTTGAATGACCGAGATGAATAGTATATTTTTCGAAACTGTTATCATCACAATCAAAACCATGGGGTAATTGTGCACAACGCCAATAGTGTTTCCATTTATCTTTATCTTCTACTGTTATTCTCGAATAAGCTCTTTTAGCAAGAACATTTCCTATATAATTATTCCAAAGCCCATAATCAGTATCAACACCTTCAAATTCAGGTAAATACATTGACCCCTGAATAAGCTTATCGAATAATTCGAACGCTTTTTTATTCTCAGAAGTATCATAGTAATGGGTCCAAAATTCTTTATAAAACTCTTCTTTATACTCATCAGCATTTTCAAAACGTTCTTGATTTAATTCTGACAATAAAAACTGTTTTAAAAATTCTAGATCTCCATCTCCAAAATAATCAAAAAATGACTTTGATAATACTACAGCATCATTTATTTCTTCCTGAAGTTCTTGTATTAGAGCTAACTTGGTCATAAATTTTAAGTTAGCCATAGGAATAGTGGCTTTTATATTGGGAGCAAACATAAAACACTCTTGATAAGTATTATTAAATGACACAATAGGAGTCTCTCTGTATATATTTTTATGAGGAATTAACTGAAACGCTAGAATGTTATCTCCTTCAAATCCAAATGGCATTATGGACCAAAAACCTTTTTTTAAAAAATTTATTAATAATTTCTTTTCGTTTCTGTGTTCAAAAGTAAAGTTGAATTTCTCTTCCACCTCTTTACCTTTGTAAATTTCCTTTAAATCGGAATATACCTTGTTTATTTCCATAATTATTCTATTTCTTTAACTACATGACTTTCCCATATATCAATTGATAGGTTTTTTACTTTTCCAACCGCTTCTCCCCCGCTACCGAACGAATCCTTTCGTGTGGTTTAACATTATAAGCCAGACTTTTTAAACAAAAATATGATTTAAGTTTTTAAAAACATCCAGCTAACATACAAAAGCAAAATTGTGAAATATAATTCTTGAATAGTGGAACTTATAGTTACGATTCATCAATTATATTTTTATAAAATAAACTTTTAAGAAAGTGATTAGAAAATAAAAGCCACACGAAAGGATTCGTGCGGCAGGAGGGAGTACAGTAATTAGATTTAAATTAAGATCTTCTCAATTACTTCCATTATTATATGGAAGTATTAATATCTATTTAAAGTACCTGCTTTGTATTTAAATTCTTCGATTGGTATAAATTTAAATTCAGATAGTTGTAATTTGGAAAGGCTATTTTTTAAATCTTGAGATATTATAATTTCAGAGTTAAAATGTTTTAATCTAAAAATTTGCCTTGAACCTATTTTAAAATCATCTAAAATCAATCTTTCAACTTCTGATAAAACCTTCGTATCAGGTATAATTTCTACAAAAAGAGAATCTTTGAAATTAATAGCATCAATATTATCGAGGATATTTAAAAAATAGTATTTCGAATTTGTTGGCATATTTACATCAACCTCATACAATTCGATTTCATTATGACATGTTTCTAATAAACTATTAGATACAAGTTCTGATATGATTGGAATTCCTAATGAGTTTTCAATATTGTTTTTAACTTTTCCTTTACCTTTCTTCAATTCAATCTTAATATTTTTGCTTTTCAATGAAACACCTGAAAGACTTTCTCTGTAAATACCGTTTTCTGATATGTTAACTTTTTCGGCGAAATAATCTTCATTGTCAACTATTGATTTTAGTACGTAATATTTATTCATAATTATAATTTTATTATGCCGTTAAGCAAATCATTAACCGTCGTGTTAATTAGATTATCAAAAATTGGCTTGTATGATTCAATAGCTTTTGTTTGAGATACCCCAGATGCTATTAAATTATCAAAATCTGATGCCAATCTTTCAATATTTTGTCGCATCATTGTATTAAATTCTGGATGATAGGTATCAACTGCATGCACAGAAGCTGTTTTGGCATCTTCAAGTTCTTTTACTATTCGTCTTAACTCTTTAATATCAACATCATCACTCAACTTCAGTGTTGTTTTTATACTTTCAAGATGTTGAGTATTTTTCAGCATATCAATACTCTCATCAAGCCCCTTTATAGCATCATCCAATAAATTTAAATCAATTCTTGGAAGACCTATCGCATTTTGCACAGCATCTATATTATAGCCCATTTTGGTTATAAAGTCTGCAACTTCTTTTCCTTTTAGGAAGTTAGGTGCAATGTGATGCACGGCAATAAATTTTTTAGCATTTTCAGAAATTTTAAGTCCATAATCTTCGAGCATATTGAAAAAATTCTTTCTAAAATTAGGATCTCTAGCTACCCCTTTTCCTCCTTGTAATATTTTGGCATTTCTGGTTGCTAGATCCTGTATATTTTTAAGATCTTCAAACCTTTTTGCATTTTTGGCTAAGCCTTCACTTGTTTGAGCTGATTCTCCCAATGCTTTTACAAAAGCACTACCATCAGTAGTTTTACCATATCCTTTTATTCCTACTAAAATACCTCCCTCAACTTCATCTCCTAATTTTTTACCTTTGGCTAATTCATCTGATATTTCTTTCACTTCTCCACTCGCCAGTAAAACCCAAGGATTAACGCTTCCGTAAAGATAAAATTTAAATCCTTTGACAACAATTTGAAAATATTTAGCAAACGTTAAAATAAAAAAACCAAAGCAAAAACGTTTTTGCTTTGGTATAATTAATTATTTTTGACCTATAATCTGTATCGGATTTCTAGAACGGACATAAAATTTATATTCATATCATACTTTACAACATAAATATTTATCAATTCAATTCGATTTCGTATTCGATTAGTTGTTTATTCTAGAACTTATAATTTTCATCTATTAAAGTAAAACTTATGCCTTTTATATTGTTTTTTTCCATTTCGTTCTTCAGGTCATTGTTAACAACTATTTCATAATCGTAGCCCTTAATAAGAAAGAATTTCGCATTAGAATCTTTTTTGAAATATATCTTGTTTATTTCTCTAATTTTATCAAGAATTATCACAACATCTGATTTTTCATAATCAATACAATCTTCTGTATTAGTAAATTTAATAGAGAAAGCACTTAACTTTTTATTCTTTTTATTTAAAAAATCAATAGAAACAAACTCAATATTAGGAATTTTATTTATTTCCAAAAAATTTTTAAAATCATTAGAAACTACATGACCTGTTACTGAGTAATAATCTGTTTCATTTTTTCCTACAAATGGTATTTTTTTTAGTTTAGAATCTTTATTATCTCTTAATAATTCTATGCTATCACCATATTCAAAAGGAATATATATGTCTCCTTCGTTAATAATATGTTTTAAAAAATAATATTTCATAATTTTTTATCTTAAAATTCGTAAATCGCCACTTTCAGTTAATATATGCAAAATTTCTTTTTGTTCACTCACTAATTTATAAAACTTATCCTTAGCAAATGCTTTCTGTGCCCGCTACTGCACGAATCCTTTCATGTGGTTTAACATTATAAGTCAGACATTTTAAACAAAAATATGATTAAGTTTTTAAAAATATCAAGCTAACATATAAAAGCAAAATTGTGAAATATAATTCTTGAATAGTGGAACTTATAGTTACGATTCATCAATTATATATTTATAATGATGAAAACTTTTTGAGAATATGTTGGATAATAAAAAAGCCACACGAAAGTATTCATGCGGCAGCAAAGGGGCAATAAAACCCAAGGATTAACACTTCCGTAGAGATAAATTTATAATTATGAAGTTAGAGTGTAAGTAACTCATAAAATAAAAAAACCGAAACTTTTAGGGTTTCGGTTTAATTCATTTTTTTGATTGATACTTTATTCTTCTGTATAAAATTCATTCCCTGTAAATTCCTCAAACCATACGCCGGAAATATTAGCTTCTTCTATGGCTTTTTTAAGCGATTGTGAAACTAAAAGATCAACATCAAAAGGAGAACGAAATAAATCGGGAGTTTCTTTTAATACTAATTTTTGGGGGCTTGAAAACATAGGTAGCTGATTTTCATTATTACCAGTAATCATTTCACTCGTTTTTAAATCTTTAAATAACGATAGACGAAAGTCAACTATCTCATTGACATATATTAGATGAAGAAAAAAATAAGGATTTTCAGCCAATTTCTTAGTAAAATCTTTGTCGGCTGTAATTATTGAACAATTGTAAAACCGGAAATTCTTTACATAAAAATTTGCTATTAAGTCTTTAAATTTTTGATTTACAAAAACACCTATAGAAGTAGCAGGTAAATAAGAACTTAATAAATCAGTTAGCTTTGCCGTTCTTTTAAAAATAAAATTATCAAGATTTGGTTCGACGGAAGGAAACTCTCTGAATTGTAATATTTCAAAATTGTTAGCAACCTTAAAGTAATTCTTTGGGACATCCAATTGTGGCCAAGTTCCTACAATTTCACTTTCCGTCGATAACTTCATTGTATAATAAACTATCTTTCTCATTTATTTAATATTTTTTAAAAAACTTTCTAATACCTCGTCGTATATAACTTTCGAATTTAAATTACCCATGTTTTCTCCTTGCCTAAATAAATCGTCTACTTTTATTCCTTTTTGCTTACATAATACATCTAACTCTTTTAACATTCTCGTAGATAATTCTTCTACAAACCCTTTTGACATTAATTTAGTATAAGTTAGCAAATGAATAAAATTATCTTGAGATGTAATTGGTTAAATATTAAGTAAAAAACCGAAACTTTTTTAGAGTTTCGGTTTAATTTCATTTTTTAAATTTATGTTTTATTCTTCAGTATAAAATTCGTTACTTGTATACTCTTTGAGCGATATACCAGAAATATTAGCTTCTTCAATAGCCTTTTTAAGCGATTCTGAAACTAAAAGAGCTATATTAAAAGGAGAACGAAATAAATCAGGAGTCTCTTTTAAAAATAATTTTACTGGGCGTAAAAAAGGAGCTCTTTGTTCTTCATTATCTATCTTAACTATTTCATCGGTTTTTAAATCTTCAAATAAAGACTGACTAAAATCAAGAATTTCATTTGCATATATCAAATTAAGAAAAAAATAATGATTTTCAGCCAATTGCTGTGCCAAATTTTTATCTGCTGCAATTAATGAACAATTATAAATCTGGAAGTTCTTAACATAAAAATTTTCAATTAAATCCTTAAATTTTTTGTCTACAAAAACTCCTATGGAAGAATGTAACATATGTGAACTTAATACATCTGTTAGCTTTGCTGCTCTTTTAAAAACAAAATTTTCTAAATTAAGATTTGTTTCTGGAAAAGATCTCACAGATAGTGTCTCAAAATTGTTAGTAACTTTAAAGTATTTTTGTGGTACATCTACTTGTGGATATGTTCCAACAATTTCACTTTCCGTAGACAAGTCCATTTCATAATAAATGACTTTTTTCATATCTAATATTTTTTATAAAAACTTTTTAGTATTTCATTATATACTGTATCTGGCACTAAATTACCCATTCCTTCCCCTTGTCTAAATAAATCATCTACTTTTATTCCTTTTTGTTTAGATAATATATCTAACTCCTTTAACATTCTTGTAGATAATTCTTCCGTAAATTTTTTTGCCATGGATTTAGTATAAGTTGGCAAATGAGTAAACTCTACTCGAAATCTTTCCAGCATTCCATCAATTACACGATTGTACAAAGGATGACTTGCATGCACACCATCGGTCAAACCTAATGATTTGCTGAATTTTTTAATATTAATACCATTTGCTTTGGTGTTTACTTCAAATCCGACATCTATAGCATCCTGATAAATTTTACTTTCACCAATTGCAGAAATTGGAAGTGCATGATGAGCTTCATCTCCTGCAAGCGTTTTCAGATTCTTTCTAAGCTGAGATCTGTTTTTAGCAGCATCTTTTGCCGCCTGAGATATGTTTGGATTGCTGAACCAAGCAGGGTCTTTACTCCCCTTATTAATTATATTGTTTGCAGTTGGAGCTAGATCTAGTTCATCAAATTTAGCTTTTAGTGCATCAACATCATCAGATATTTCAACCAGATCATCAACAAACCTACTAACACCTCCTTTCTCCAATGCTTCTTTGGCAGTTTTAGCTCCTTGAGAACTATTCCTTCCAACAATGAATGCTTCTTCTGTACCAACTTTTACCTTATCACCAACTTTGCCTAATTTTGGATCATCTACAAATTCTAACTTTCCACTCGCCAGTAAAACCCAAGGATTAACACTTCCGTAAAGATAAAATTTAAATCCTTTTACAATAATTTTTAAAAGTTAGCTAAACGTTTAAATAAAAAAACCGAAACTTTTTAGAGTTTCGGTTAAAAAAATTTAAATGTGATTTTATTGATCTAAATAAAATTCTATATCTGTCTCTTCAAATACTACACCTGTCAGTTTTTCTTCTTCTATTTTTTGTTTGAGTTTTTCAGAAACATACTTCAATCCAGAAAAAGGAAATTGAAGCATATCTGAAGAATAGTTTAACACCACCTTTACAGGAATTAGCTCAAAAGCAAAACCCTTTTCATCTCTCAATAATCTTCCTTTTTCTTTATAATCTTCGAATGATAAAACAGAAATCTCTTCTCCCCCAATTCTCATTAGAGGAGAAGAATGATCACCTATGAATTTGGAGTTACTAAAGTCTACAATATCAGATGTTCTTATAAAATCTAAAAAATGATACTTTAATATGCTTTCCTTAAAAAAAATACTTGTATCATAAACTTTAACATTACTTAAAATAAAGGAATTCAATATTTCATTTAATTGATTACTTACAAAAAAACCTTGTGATCCAAAAAATAAGCTACTCATTAAGTCTGTAATTTTCGCGTTATCATCTGCTTTAAATTTATGCATATCAATTCCTTCAGGGATATATGTCAAACCTTTATGCTGATATTTATCCGTTCTTTCAACGCTATTATTTTCAGGATCAATAAAACCATTGATTTGGCTATCCGAATATTTAGGCAATTTACCTACTATTTTGGAATTAATAGAATAACTAATCTTGTAAAATTTTATTTTTTTTCATAATTTATCTAAAAAATTAAATCATTAATTTTTGTTGTTGGATTAGCGGAAATAATATCATCCACGTATTTTGTAACCCCCTCAATATATTTTTTAACTCTAGTTTTGTTAAATCATCTATGTTAGTTTTTCCAATGTCATCTAGATATTTATAAAGTCCGACATTTTCTATGTAATTAAATAATCTCTCAGTATATTGTGGATGACTTGCATGAACTCCGTCTTTCAAATGTTCAAATTTGCTACTGAACTGTTTGAGCCATTTTGCGTTTATCTTTCCATTAAATTTCAAAACCCAGCATTTATTGCTTTTTGTATATTAAGTCCACCAACTTTTTGATTTGTTTTCAATACGATTAGAATCAAGTGGTGCGTTTATTCAAACTCTTTTAATTTACAAAAAACTCCGCAAATTAAAATTTTGCGGAGTTTCTATTCAACAGTAGAACCAATTTATTCATTTAGATAAAACTCTATATCTGTCTCTTCAAACACTATTCCAGTGAGCTTTTCTTCTTCTATTTTTTGTCTGAGAAGTGCTGAACAGTAAATAAAATGTGAATTAGCAAATCTTAGAATATCTGTATATTGATTTATATAAGCTTTTTTAGGCAAAATAGTTTTTGTGGCATCATCTAATACAATTTCCCATCCTTTCTCAAATAATTCTTCTTTATTATTGATTACAATTTCTTTACCTCCATCACGCCATGAAACAAGGGTTGAATCAACTCTAAAAATAGTTTTAGTATAATCAATATTTTCAGTATCTATTACGTTAAAAAAATAATAATCTTTAATCAAATTTTTATATTTATATAAACTCGTATTTAGAAACATACAATTTTTAATTATACTATTTTCAAATAGTATTTTCAACTTATTACTAATAAAAAAGCCATCTAGAAATAAATAATTACTATTTAGAATATCAGTTAGATTTGCTTCTGCGTTTAAAGCAAAATTATCTATATTAATTTGACTTGTATCAATAAATCTGTTTTTGCGATTATCATTATATTTTTTAATTTCAGATTCTTTGATTAAACTTTTATTATAAAAGTCGTAAATCTGCGCTTCTTTACAACCAGTTTTATCCTGATCTACAGAATAATTTATTCGATAATATTTTAACATAACTTAATAGAGAATTTTAGAATAATTCATTAATTTTTATTGTTGGATTTTCTTCTATCTTCTTCAATACTTGTGAGGCTATTTTTTCTAGCATCATCTTAGCTTGACTTTCTGTAATTTCATCAATGCCTTTTCCAGATGTCAGTAAAATAGACCCAATCATATCCTCAACACCTTTTGTATACTGTGGATGGCTTGCATGTACTCCATTTTTTAGATGCTCGAATTTACTACTAAACTGTTTTAGCCATTTCGCATTTATCTTTCCATTAAATTCAAAACCTCCTTCTATAGCTTTTTGTATAAACTTACCAACTTTTTCATTGGTTATCAATTCTATTGGAATTAAGTGGTGAGCCTGTTCAAACTCTTTAGCCAAATGCTTTCCGGCATTTTTAGCAATACTGCTTCTGTTTTTAATAATATCAGCAACTTTTTGACCATATCGTTTAACAGCTTCTTCATAATTAAATGCATCTACACCTCGTATGAGCTGTTGTCTAGCAGAGTCATCAGCTAATTTCAAGAATTCATCTGCATCTTGAGTTCCGTCTTCTATAGCTTTTACAAATTTAGATTTTCTTGTTCCTCTTCCTGTCCCGATAAGGATTCCCTCAATTTGTTCACCTGCTATAGTAGTAAACTCTCCTTTTTGACCTACTTTTTTACCTCCTTTATTTATTACTTCTTTTACTTCTGTAATTTCACCACTCGCCAGTAAAACCCAAGGATTAACACTTCCGTAAAGATAAAATTTAAATCCTTTTACAACAATTTTAAATCCTTTAAATTTAAGACGTTTCGCTAAATTTTCACCTAACTCGTCTAAATTTTTAGCGCCTTTAGCGATTCCTTTTCCTATTCCCTGAACAAAGAACTTAGCTTTACCAGCCTGTTTCACAAATCCTTTTCCGGTAGCAACAAGAGCATTTTTGCCGGCTTTCAGAGTACTTATAGCTCCTGCTTTAGCTAAATTAGCCACTCCTTTTACTCCACTTTTAGCTGCTGTTTTTAATACTTTAAACAATGCAGCAGAATCGAATAAAAGTATGAAAATTAATTCAACTAAAATAATCCCAATTGCTCTCGCTAAAGCTTTTCCTGCGGTAGCTGTTTTTCCTAGCCAACCATCAGTCATAAATGTTTTGAAGAAACCACTCGCTTTTGCAACAGCTTTTGCCATCATTATAGCAGCAAAGATTTCGAGTGCAGGTGGAATCAAGGCAAAAATAGCTCCTGCTGTAAGAATCGCCAATGCGGTTATTCCGAGAACAATTGCAGCTCCGATACCGATATACTTCCATTTGTTTTCTTCCCAGTTTTTCTTAATTCCTGACCACATCTGCTCTTTTAGGTAATACATACGAACCAAAGGAGTCCAAGGACCAACCAATTTCATTTCTTCAGGCATTGAGCTTTCTGTTGCAGCCTGTTTACCAGAAGCACTTCCTGTATCTGTACTAGGCGGTGATTGTTTGTTTTGATAATCAATAAACCAATCAGCTTGAGCGTATGGATCGGCTGGAATGTCTTGTTTTTCGGCTGCGGTTGCATCACCTTCCATTTCTTGTGATCCGGCAGCAGATTGTTTAAACATATCAAGCGTATTACTATTGGCTCCGAAATTAATTTCACCGTTGCTGCCTTGTAATTGCGTAAGAAGTTCCGGGCTCAATTCCATGTCATTTGCTACAGGATCAACATGAAAATCGTTTTCGTTATAAGAATTTCTACCTAACAAATCATCATATTCTGAATCTGATCCTGAGCTTACAACCTCAGCCATTGCTGTTTTTTCAAACGGTAAAGGTTGTGTTACATCCATCCCCAAGAACTCTTCAGAAATTTGTCCCATAAAATTATCCGGCATTACCATAGCCGAACTTGTTAGGTTGTATAAACCTTCCATTATTTTTATAATCCCTGATACAATAAAATTAACTGCATCAAGAATCAGATTGTAAAAATCCTGAAGCGCACCAATAAGCTTATCTACTGCTTCTGCCAAAAAATCAATGATTGCAACAACTGCCTTTTTGAATACTTCAAAGGTTTGGTTTACAAATTTTTCGGCAACCGCAACGTATTTGTCTATTTTAGCCTTTAATCGGTCTCTGATACCAGGGAACGCTGCCAAAGCAACGTCTAAGAAACTTTTTAACAATGAAGCAAATGCTTTGATAAAGCTCACAATTGCTTTTCGGGCTATTTCTAATGCTGCTAAAACTAATTTTTTGGCCGCTTCAAAAATAACTTTTACCGCTTCTCTGAGCTTGGTGAAGATATAGTTCAGCGCATCTTTGAGGGCGTTAATAAATGCTGTCGCTTTATCGGCAACCCAACCAAAGAAGCCCCCGCTTTTTTTATCCTCTTCAGCCTTTTTCAGTTGAGCTTTTCTATCTGCGGCTTCTTTTTCCTTACGTGCATCTGCATTGGCTTTATTAATATGGCTCTGAGCTGCAGTTTCGCCTTTGCTCTTCTCTGTTTTTATATTTCCAAGTGTTGTTTTAGCTTGATTGCTGGATTTTTTCGCAAAATCGGATTCTGTTTTATCAAGCGCACTCTGCCATTCAACTCTTGATTGGTTGACATCAGCCTGAGCGTCTTTTACAGATTTCAGCTGTTTTTCCTGCGACTTATTTTTCTCTTCATTTATTTGATTTTCAGAAGCTTTTTCCTGCTCCAGCACCTTTTGATTATGCTCCACTTCAGCCGTTTGATATTTCTCGTTTTCGGCTCCAATTTTTGACTGAATAATTGGTTCAAACTGAGCATTGATATTCACTTCATCAATACCTTCGAGTTTAAGGGCATCAATAGGTTGTTTTTTAACAGCTTTGGAAGTTATTTTACGCGATGATTTAAGAGTTTCATCTTTTGGTTTTTTGATGATGCTATTTTCACCATAATCTTTATGAACATCTTTTGCAGCCTGATTTTTTTTGATGCTCATATCTTGTAAAGCATCATTTTGCTCGATTGACAAGTGTTCTGTATCTGCTTCTCCGCTAAGATCTAAATGTGCTTTTTGCTGCATTTTTGTAGGAATTGCAGAGGTATTCAGTTGAATTCCCTTAAGCTGATCATGTGCCTGTCTCTCAAAAGTTCCTTTTTTGGATCCTGTTGAATTAAAAGAGTAATTTACTTTTTTCAACGGATCGCTTTGTGGGAAAAAAACCTCTTTTGGCTGTGATTTCTGAGCTGTAGATTTAACTGTTTTTTTACTTGATTTTGCTACAGTTTTATCTTTACCGGCTTTACCTTTAGATTTAGATCCTGAGAAAGCGCTTCCTATTTTTGCATTTACTTTTGGAAGTTCGCCTGTTGCTTTCTCTGTCTGACTATTTAAAAGTGCCGTACTGTTATTTTGAACAACGTTAAAATCATTAACCAATTGTGTAGCCGGAGAACTTGACAAATCAGCCAAAGAAGCATCGCTATTATCTTTGTTCCCTAATTTTGTTTTTTCTTTCGGTTTTATTTCGTTATTCTTTTTACTCTCCTGGTGATTTACAGCCTGCTCCTCCACCATCTTTGGCAGATACGTTCCGGATTTTAGGTCGTTATAATCACGTGCCTGATCTATACTCAGGGTGGTCATATATCCTTTTTCTATGTTTTTGGTGTCAGGATGATTGATATCTCCGGTTTCGGCAAGGCTCTCCTGATGTTTTTGGTACATTATTTCTGAACCCTGATCGTAGATGGTTTGCGAACCGTGAACGGCTGCAGTGCTGCCATTGAGGTTTGCTGACCCTGATTTGGTGGCTGAATCCTCAGTTTTTTGTATCTGTACACCGATTACTTCTGTTTCAGACAGAGGTGTGGCCGATGGCTCTTTCTGCCTTTGGTTTTTGCCCTGGTTTTGCTGGACTTTATTGTCTTTTTCTACAGGTGTTGCTGCTTTCATTGACTTAGTTTTTTGATTACATATTATTTTAAAATGTATATAAAGCACAACCCTATGTGTTGTGCTTTTTTATACTTACCTGTTGGAGTGAAAAATCAGACCGTGGTATGGCCGATTTTTTTTAAAGAATTTGAGTAATTAAAAGTGGTTAATCAACTTTGTGATGAGAAACAGGTAATGCTGAGCCACTTATAGTTTTTCCTTTTCTTGTCTCTTGAGTTCCAAGTTTTCAAGTTCAAAATTCAGTCTTTTTCTCGAGAATTATTTGATTTTTAAGGGATGGATTCTGTAGTTGCAGTGAAGTGTCTTTTTTAAATATCTATTACTGCAATGTCCTAAGCTTTTAGATAAAATCATCTGGTGAACGCATGTCTCAATTGATTAATTTTAATGACACATGTGACCCAACAATATTTTTCTTGATTACTTAATTATCTACGGAATCAGATCATCTTTCTTTTCTTCTTCTACATGAGTATGTCTATCTGTTTTAACGCCATATCGGGTTTCAATAAAAAGGCTCACTGAGGTGTCAATCCAATAAGGAAGATTGGTAGTGATCATTTTCAAAAATTTATCATAGCCATAGCCCAGCACAAACAGGACTCCTGTAGAATACCACTTGTCATGCAAATCGGCTCTGTTCATTAAATAACTCATGGTAAAACCAACAATGACAACTATCGCAAGTGTGACAAAATGTTCCCATAATTGTTTTTTCTCTTTGTTTTGTATGGAAACCAGTACCCGCAATAATCCTCCTGAAAATGCAATTGCAGTTCCGATTAACAGAGCTTTTATACCATCTAAATTCATTATATTTTATCTATTATTTATTTAAATTCGATTGTCTAAAAGCTTCTCAGGTGTTTGATCAATCCTGATCAAGTATGTATATATCATCTAAAAATCTTTTGCTTTTTCGAATATTTTCATTTTCATTTACATAAGCCAATTCGTCGATAAGAGTACTGATGTCTTTGTTTGGCTTGTGAAGTTTTTCATTATTTTTCTTATTTTTTTTCTTCTCTTTTTTTTTCATGGTTTCTAAAATTTAATTAAATGAGCTATTGTTTTTTTATCTTTTAAATTGCTATTCCGGTAATCCGGGATCAAATAGTTTCCTGCTTTTCGGGTTCAGGGTTTCGTATGAAACAATCGAACTAAAAAGCAAAAAACCATTTTCACCTCAGTATTTTGCATACAAATCTGAAATTGTGTAAGATGACAGGACAACCCTCTTTTTTAATATGATCGATGGGTGAGCTACCGAAGTGTGATAACTTTGAATCCTTTTCTATCTTTTAGAATATATAAGTCTGAAGTCACTATTGCACCGACTAAGCCTGAAGGAGGATGTTATATATTGTTCTTTCCGACAAAAACAACATCTCCGTCAATTCGGTTACAATTACTTTCATCTGTTTATTTTGATTACGCTTTACATATTCAATAACAAAATCTTTTCTTTTCTCTACTAATTCTTTACTACGTTTCATTTTTTTATGGTTAAAGTTTTTATGGTTAAAAGTTTTTTTTTGAACTAGAAAAGTTTCCGTTTTGCTTAATTTTTTCTGTTTAATTTTAGCCAACAGGAAACCTCTAAAGGCCTATTTTAAAGCCTTTAAACGAATGTCTAATTATATTATTTAATTTTGGTTTTTAAGAAGCCAGTACCGGGTATTTTTCTACAGATACAAATCCCAACTTCTTCTTCTAAATCTCACTTTTGGCGAATACCGATATTGGTGTTTACAAAGAATCGATTTTTTATAAACCGTTCAATAACGAATATTCACTTCCAGTAATTGACTGTAAATGAGTGTAGCATTTTACTTTTGAATTCCTTTAAAAATAAGTGCGCTTTTCACAATCTGTTTTGCCTTTTGAGATGTATTCACCGTATTACTGATAGCTATAATTAATCGATATTTTATATACTAAACAGTAGCGCTAAACAACATTTTGGTGTTTTGGCAAAACAAAGAGCTAAATAATGTTTAATTTGAACACCCTTCAAAACAAACGCATTTTTTTCATTATTAAGATTATTAAAAACGAACAAATAACTTTTATACTGATCCATAAAACGTAATCTTCGCATCTTTTATAGTAAAAAATTATATTTTTATTCTAATTAGCGCTTGATAAAATAAAAAGATAAAATTCTATTACACGACACAATATTTACGAAAATAACATCTAACTATTTGATTTAAAGTATTTAATTAATTCCAACCAATTATTTAAATATTAAAATAACCTTAAATCATTAATATATTTTTGTATATTTGTACCGTTCGTCTTTAACAACGAAACAAATATACGAACATTGTTCGTTTTTCAAAATAAAAATGTGATTATTTTTCGTATATTTTTATAAATAATTATAAACGTATCAAAATGAACTATTTAGAATTCAAAGAAATCAGAAAGAAACTAAAGATGAAGCAGGCTGATATTGCAAAATCTATAGGTGTTGGCACCAGAGCCGTACAATATTGGGAAAAAGGCGAACGAAAAATACCAGAAACAACTGCTTATTTCGTAACCAACTTACTGGAGGAACAACAAAAGAAGCTTAATATCGGCGCCTCGCCTGTTGTTTTCTCAGATCTTAAGATCATGAATGTTCCGCTTGCGAATCAATATGCACAAGCCGGCTATCTGCATAATTTTGCAGATGAAGAATATATAGAAAGCTTGCCTACAATTCCTTTTACTGACGATGTAGAGCACCGAGGTGAATACATGTGTTTTGAAATAAAAGGTGACAGCATGGATAACGGATCGTACGAAAGCTATCTGGAAGGCGACATTATTCTGTGCAGAAACATAAGACAAGATTACTGGATGAGCAAGCTGCATTACGACAAATGGGATTTTGTGATCGTTCACAAAGAGAAAGGAATTCTGGTAAAGCGAATCGTTAACCACGATGTTGAAAGAGGTATTATCACTCTTCATTCTTTAAATGAATATTACGAGGATTTTGACATCCACCTTCAGGATGTCGCAAAACTTTTTAATATTATAAGTACAAGACGAAAAAACAATAGAAGATAATTAAAGAACTGCTTAACTGAATAAAATCCTCAATATTTGAGGATTTTATTAGTTTTCAGACTCATGATCAGCTCTCACAATAAGACGAAATATCGATGATCTTACCAATTTTTGGGTCTACATTATAAATTATACTCCAGTCAGGCGCATCAAATCTGATCCATCTTATTCCATGCTGATTAAACCCAACAGGATTATCACTTTCAAATTCTCTTAAATTTCCCGGTATAGCAGAGGTTATTCCATCAATCAGGAAAATTAAGCTTCCTGCCCGTGGTTCTGGTGTATCCAGAATGACCTGCTTTTTCCAGACACCTCCTGTCTGACAGATACTTTTTTTATCAAGATCATAGTTAGCAGGTAAGCAATAGGCTTCTAAAACTTTTCGAACGCCCCATTTTCCTGATCTGAACCCAAATACATTCGACCAATCTGAAACTACAGATTTTGAACAGTGTCTTCTGGCTCTGATGTAATAAGCAGTTTCATTGGTAATAGTACCATCATTCATCTCAATAAATTCGATCGGTGTATAATCACTTCCCATGATCACCCGTACCTGAACAATATTCGTAAATTTATCATCGGTCGCTATCTGATATTCTATCGCATAAAGATCTGCTTCATCTACAGGATAATCCATTATTATCTGATCACCCTCTCCCAGATACACGCTCTTTATAACAGGGATTTCACAAGCCGGAGGAGTACATTTTTCTACATTAAAAGTACCTGTATGAGTATCTGACACTCCATTTGCTGATAACTCTAATATATATTCATATTCACCGGTAACCTGAATATTCGGGATACTTATCGCACCTCCACTTGCGGGTACAGAAGTTATATCGTACTGAGTATAAGAGCCTGCAGAATCTTTTATTTTATATCTAAAAGAAGCAGTAGCACCCGTTGTCGGTATAGAAGAAGTATAATATATTTGAAATGAAATATTACATTTCGTTGTTGCCGTTGCCATTATATTATGTTTTTTATTGTTATTATATTATTCATTGATGTATAAGGGATGATTTTATCATCATAAAACCACCCCTTTCTACAGTATTCATTATTTATCCTCAACATATACCCTCACTCCTATTTCGGCATTATCAAATACACCGCTTTCAGCATGAAGAACTGTAAGCCTGAACGCATAATCTCCTTCAGCCAAATTGGTAACTTTCAGATTAGCCTGATTGGCTCCGATAAGCTGTGCTGCAGGACCTTTTATCTTTGTCCAAGAATACATAAGTGTTGCCGGCCCACTGCCCTTTCCTACTAATATAAATTCTCTTGCAGATAAAGGAACATCTGTAGATCCTTCTATTCCGGCATTAATAACAGGAATAATATTTTCACAGCAATTTTCTCGTGAAAAATCAACACTATCGATGGCAACAGTCGGAGCAGCAGGAGCATCATACCAATCTTCTAAAATGATATTCTGAGTACAGCCGTTAAGACTTACATTAACTCTTATCGTCGGAATTATTTTTGGATTCAGATCACGGAAAATGTAACTAACATTTCCTTCAGCATCCGGATTTAAATTAACCCAATTACCATTATCCCAGAAATCCCAGGTATAAGTGTAATTTCTAAAGCCGCTTCCTGAAACTTTAAAGTTTACCTTTGTTTCTCTGGAGCCAGCAGGCGGATAAGTAATAGCACCCACCACTACATTCATGTAAGATTGCGGGATAACTTTAATACTGCAATTGGTAGGTTTTCCGTTGACTGTAAAACTTATATCTTTATTATACAAAGCCTCACTTACACGTAACGGATTGAAGAAATATTTACCTTCTTTCACCACTACACCTCCATCTAAACCTACATTAACAACAGCTTTTACATCGCCGTTCATAGGAAATACCGTAAAAGGTACAGGCGCCGCTTTGGAACAGATAACAGGATCTGGTAACGTTAATTTTACATCAACTTTTGGTGTACAACAGATGTACGGAAGCGAAAAATCTGCAACGACTCTTGGCTCTTCGTCAATTTTATCATAAACAATTATAAAGCTGCCTCCGTGCTCAACTCCGCGTTTATGCTCTAATCCCGGATGTTTCTCTACATACTCATTAAAATAAGCTTTAAACATGTCTTTATTATCGGCTAATTCTTGTAAAGAGACGCCCATAACATCAAACCCTAACTGTTTCTTATCTCTGATTTGCTTGATCTGTTCAAAAGCATCCTGATAAAGCATTCCCTGATGACCTTCAATATTATAGAAAGAATTATTATCGATATTAAAATTCAAAGGAGTCTGTATATGCTTATCTGCAGACAGCAGACTACTGTCATATCCTAGATTATCTTTAAAAACCCGATTATTCGTTTTATCAAAATTCCAGGTTTTTAAGAACTCTTCTGTAACCTGATAATAAAAAGGAACCGCTTTATTGCTAAGAGGATTAAGCTCTTTTGACGGCGTAATTTTAATCTGCGCCTCATTTTCAAAACTATCAGAATATCTGAAATTTTGCGCCTGTTGCCTAAAACGATTGATGAGTACTTTTACTTTGTGGGTCTCTTTGTCATGATCTAAAACAGGCGAATTATAAAACTGATGTCTTGAAGAATCCAATTGCTTGTCTGAGATTAATTTTCCGAGCATTACATGCTTAGGAAAAGAAACTAAATCAGGAAAACACTTGGTAAATGACTTAGGCAGCAACTTTATGATTTCAGAATAGGTATCCATCAAATCTTTCACTACATCGTAAGCATACTGAAAGCCTGTTTTTTGAGCAAGACATTCGTTAAGTAAAGCCTTAAATCCCGGATGATCCACTGCTGGAATCCCTATTATTTGAGAAATTGCATTAATCCTGTCGAAGACGATTTTACCAAAATTATTTTTTTCTAAAACATCCTGATACATTTCTTTGAGATCAGAAGAATAAAATGGTTTTTCAGCTCCTCTTTCCAAAATAAGCCTTTCAACAATCACTCTTTCCTGACTTACAGCACCCAAAACCCCATCTATAAACAAAGGATGTTTTTGAATCTTATCGCTTTGAAGAATATTTTCAATTCCTGCAGCTGTAGTAAGCAGTACTTTGAGATTTCGGATCTGCTGCACTCCGTGATTGTCACAATCAACTCCTCTACAAGGTTTAATTTCTTTTTCATCGCTTTCCAAATACAGCAAAAGGTATTTGTCCTCGAGATTTGAGAGCCTCTCAACAGACTGAAAATCGGAATTTGCTTCTTCGCTTGTTGCCAGCTCCCAAAGATCAATCTGACTGTTTGTTCCGATCGTAAATGCAGGATATTTTATTTTAGAATTATCATACACTTTAAAATGTGTAAAATCTTTACTGTCTATCTTGATCGTTTTAAGATCGCTCATAAACAGTTCTGTACTTACCTCACTTGTCTTATTTAAGGTCAGCAAATCTCCGTCGGTTGTAAGAGCGACACCCTGAGAAAGCTGTACACTATTCAAAAGACCTTCTATATAAATAGGTTTTGGTTTGAGACCACACACAATACCTACTCCCTGCAACAATACTCTGGACAAACGATCCTGATCTTCAAAAAAATCTAAAAACTCATTGAATTGGGGAGATTTTACATATTGTCCTTTTGTGAATTTGCGGTATTGGGTTGATATATTTTTTAATTGATTATCCATTATGATTCATTTTTTAATGATTTTAAGGTGATTTTCATAAACTTCTCAGGCAGATTACCCTACCCAAGAAGCATGTTTATCTCTTCAGAATATATTATTCTACATGATGAGATATTTTACATTATTTTGTACCGCCACAACCATTTATAATTGCAGATTGAATAGCACTTGCATTGTAACTTGAGTTCCAAGAACCACCTGTACCATCAGCCAATTCTTTCCAAATAAATTTCCCATCTATTTTTTCATTAACACCACTTCCAAGCACAATAACTTTAATTGATTTTGCTAAGCAAACATTTTTCAACCTGGTCATTTCTGCAACATCAAGACTGTTGGCATTATCATCATTACCTCCAGGAACAGCATCTGTAATTAGTATAATATATTTTGCTACATTATTTCTAAATGCTCCGGCAAAATTATGTTCCACAACTCTGCTTAATGCCATATCTGTTGGTTCCGGGGTTCCATATCCAGATCCAAGACTCAATCCGCCTCCAGGATTATTCAATTTATTAAGCTGATCAGTAAAAGTACCACTGTTATTATCAGACATTACTTCCATTGCGGTTATCCATTGGAACCTTGCTCCCACTCCGGTATTTATAAATTTCTGAGATGCAGGTAAGCTTGTATACGCTGGCGCAGTATGATAAGCAGAAGCAGTTCCCGAACCATATTCGTCTGCCAGTACAAGACCCAATCTATAAGCTTTACTACCAGATTGTGTTGCAATAGTTGATATAATACTATTTGCGCCAGTCTTAGCAGCTCCAATTTGAGATGACATACTGCCTGTATAATCAAATATGAATACTACATCCATACCCGAATCACATGGAGGAGGTGCGATCGTGATTGTTACAGTTGCGATATTACTATCTAATTCACCATCATTAATATAATATGTAAATGAGTCTGAAAGATTTAGTGAATTATCGTGGGTATATCTTATTGTACCATTAGCATTTAAACTTGCTGTTCCGTGAGCCGGCTGTGTTTTAATAAATACCGTTAACGGAGTGTTTCCTAAATCATAATCATTGTCTTTTACTGCAATATCTACGAATCCGCCAGTTCCGGTTGTAGCAAAGTCATTTATTGCTACCGGAGCAGATTTAACAGCGATAGATACCGTGGCAATATTACTGTCATCTCTACCATCATTCACACAATAAGTAAATGAATCTGAAAGATTAGATGAACCATCATGGGTATAAGTGAACGTATTATCACTGTTTAAGACAACGGTTCCGTGAGCTGGATCTGTTTTCTTAATAACAGTTAAGATGTCATTATCTGCATCATAATCATTACTCAAAACAGGAATAACTACTGTTTTACCAAGCATACAAGACGCTTTATCGTCCAGAGCAATCGGTGGAACATTTGGTTTTTCTTTTGAGCAACACAAGTATGGCAATGAGAAATCTGCAAGAACCTGATTGCTTGCATTCGATCCGCAGATCAATACAAAGGTTCCGCCCCTTTTAACCCCTGCCAAGTGCTCTAACCCTGATTTCCTTTCTAAAAACTCGCTCAGAAGTTCGCTTGCAATTTCTTTTTTTCTAGGATCTTCTTTTACAATCGTTACCTCTTCTTTTGACGGATCTGCAGCTCTTGCAAAGTCGACCTTATTTAATAACTTTAATTGACTGTCTAGTTTTGATAAGTTTAATAAAGCTGTTTTCGCATCACCTTTTTCTTTGCTGATATCGCTAGAAATTGACACCAATTGTTTTCTAAGCTCATCAATTGACACTGTTTTTGCCTCAGTGGTAAGCACCGCATCACCTTTCCCGTCTTTTTGCAAAAGAAGTACAATGACATCAAAAGCCAATCCGTATTGTTTTTTGAGATCGTTGATATTTTGATATGCCGTATCAAAAGGCATCCCAAGATGACCTTCAATTCTATAGAAGTCGTTGTTATCAATATTGTAATTCAGCGGATTCTGCACAAAGTCTTCTCCTGCCAAATTGGTTGTGTGATAACTTAGATTGTAGGTTTCTCTGTCGGTTTTTGTTTTTTCAAAATTCCATTGCGTTAACAAAGGTTTATCTACATTATAGTAATATGGAATTGCTTTGTCGCCCAATCTTACATTAAGATTAGAAGGAGTGATTTTTACAGGTCCGATATATGATTGAAATCCGTTGATCTTCTGTACAAAACGATTGGCAAGCATTACGATTCTCTCGTAATTTTCGTCGTCATTTGTAGTTACCGGCGAATTGTAAAAATGGTGACGGTAAAGAGTATGTTCTCCCAATTCTAATTTAGCTCCCACAGAACCTAGCATAAGGTGTTTTGGGAATGAAGTTACACTTGGGCAGCAGTCAACATTCAGATGCAAGATCAATCCTTTTATTTCATTATAGGTATCAATTAAATCTTTTAGTAAATCGTATCGATATTGATAATCTTCTAACCTAGATACTCTTGGATACAGTAAAGCATTTAATTTATCAATAAGTACCTGTCCGCCCAGATTGACACTCACTTTAAACGTATCTGCAATTGCATCAAAGCCTTTGCTTAATTCTGCAGCAACATTAGTAGCTTTTTGAAATCTGGTTTTTAATTCAAATGCTGTGGTAACAGTAGGATCCAGAATAACTCTTGGTGCTTCTATTTTTGGTAAAACCTCGTACAGTTTCTCATACGCATCGTGAGCCTTGTAAACCGTATCTTTTGCATCGCTTTTATCAATAAGATTTGAAACAGATTCTGAATCTGCCAAAAGTACTTTAAGATTAGAAACCTGCTCTGCGCCGGCATTGTCACAATCTGCATCCTGACATGGTGATTCTTCATTAGAATAACTTTCCAGATACAAAATGATTACTTTATTGGATATATTTTTACTGCCAATGTCACTTAACGGTTTAAAACCTTCAATATTAGTACCCAAAGCTTTATACTCATCTTCTGTAACCAATTCTAAAAGAGGCACCTGCTTACCATCAATACGAAAATGCTCGTATCCTGTTTCGTCTTTATAGTCTCTGTAATATTTGTAATTTCTAGCCACAAAGTCTATGGTAGCTTCTGATGATGTACTTCCTTTCTTGCGCAGCGTTACCAAGTCTCCGTCTGTGGTAACACCGCTGCCCTGTGTAATCTCAATGGTATGAAGCAAAGAAGTATCTTCTGCTCTTGCCAAAATTTCGGGCTGGAGTGTTACATCTATATAAGTTGATTTAAAACCACACACTACACCCACGCCACTAAGACGGGTTCTTGAAAGCCTATCCTGATCTTCGAAATAGTCTATAAATTCGTTTAACTGACCTTCCGTTAAGACTTGATTTGCGTTAAACTTTCTATATTGGGTTGTTATATTATTTAATTTAGCATTCATTGTTTTAGATTTTTATATGTTTGATTGTCCTAATATTATTTTTCCGTCTGAGTTTTCGTCATCCTCCGCTGCACAATCCAGAAGTTTTCCTGGTCTGTAAATATTGTTTAAGAAAGTAAGTGCGTCAACTAAATCACGGATACTGTTTCCTAAACTTGCAGTATTGTTTTTTGCTTTATCTGAAAGATATTTTTTTAGGGCAACTTCAAATCTTTCTAAGTCTTCCTGTGCGGTTTCTGTTTCGCTCATCCGGTCACCAACCCAGCAGATTTTTGCTAAAACATGAGCCGGAATTTCCTGCCTGATAACCGTCTCGGCATACCGTCTGAAATCAGGATCCTGGAAACGATAGGCAAAACCGGGAAGAACAACGCTTATACGGTAAGAATAAGGATCGTAAACATCTATTTCGCAATCATCTTCACAAGAAGTCATGAAGGTTTCAGAGACTTTTACAGGATCTTTTTGTATAGGAGGCTCTTCCTCAAGATCATAGGCTATTCTAAAAGTTTCACCAATCGACATACAGCCGATACCGCCCATGAGTTTGTAATCTTTTGTGGTTGGCTTTAGTAATAAGTGCTCAACAAGGAAAATACCCTCTTCTGTAAACTCATATTTTAAATATTTTACCAATTTCACAATTCCTGTTTTCAATTCTTCGAGTGTAGAATAAGGATTTGTTTTTTTGTGGGCAGCAATTACATTTTGTTCAACGGAATCATCTACAATCTCCAGATAGAAGTTATCATTCAATGAAACGCGGATTTTTATATTTCCGATTAAGCAGAAATTCTTTTCACATTTTTTTAATTCATCGATGGTTTTCTCAGGATTTTTCTCGTCTAATTTTTCTAAGGCATTGTTGAGATCTTCGAGGTCAATCTGAATGGTCTGATAAATCGCTTCATTCAGATTTTTTGTTGCAGCATATTCGATTTTGTAGGGTTTTATAGACGATAAAACAATATTGTTTTCGGCGTCTTTTATTTTCCAAGTATAGGTGTATTTACCATCATCATTCTTTGTTTTAATGATTGTAACAGGTGATTGAGATAAACTCCTCTGCGTATAATCTTTTAACCCCAACAGACGCGCTATTCTCTTCTGAACACCGGAAATATTATTGGTATTCCAAATATCTGAATCTGAAAACAATGTATAATTGTATCCCAATCCTCGGTCTTTACTTAATGATGTATACTCTTTTAGGAAATTTTCTTTGTTGTTTAAAACAATTTCGTCCGCAGAATTTCCATACAATGATTTCATCAAGAACGTATAATCGCTGAATGTTTCGGCAAAACGTGAAATAAGATGATCTAAAACTTCATTTCGGCGTTCCACACTGTTATCCAGCTCTTCGTATAACGAATCTGTAAGTTGATCATCGTTTTCAATGTTGTAATCAGAGACCAATTCATCAAAACCTTTGATGTTTTTAAGCGCCTGCGTAAAATAGGTTCTGGTGACACCTCCATTTACGCTCAATACTTCTTTTACTTTTTCAAGATGTTTGAAATAACTGGCAAGAATCTGATCAAAAAACAACAAATAGCCTTTTAATTGTTTGGCAAGAGCCTCTCTTTCGGGATTATGATTTCCTATAATTCCTGACATTCCCACTCCATACGTATCGGGGAATTCATTCAGAATAGTAGCATAGTTTGCAATATCGTATGAAGTTCCCTGTGGTAAAACCAGTTCTTTATTTTGTCTGGCATCATCTCTCAATACTTCTTCTTCTCTTTTAAGAGTTTCTAAATAATCCTGAACTTTTTGCTCATTGATATTTAGCGGAAGCGCACCTTTACTGTAGCTGAAAGAACTCAATTCGCAAAGCTCCGGTTTTCTGCCTTTTTCAATACAGATCAGCCAGTCGTTGTTCTGTTTTACTACACTGTCGCAGCCGGCAATAGAAATTTCATGAATTTCTTTAATGCCATCAATTTTCATGATTTCACTGATGATATCCGAAAGACGAACTTCTCTTCTCAGTTGGCTGTTTTTCAGTTCTTCAGTATCAATAAAGCCATTATCCAAAAGCGGACCCTCAAAAATCTGATCTGTCGACAAACCTTTGTCCAGCATTTGCTGCAGTGAATAAAAATGAACTTCCGGAGATAAGTAATTGTTGATCGCTCTGGTTACTTTAGCATGTACCAATTCTTCATCTGCTTTATTGGCAAGTCCGATACGGGCACACACGGCAACTTTTTGGGTTTCAACCTGTTTAATTTCGGCTAAATCTTCACAAAGACTTCTGTTGGCGTGATAACGTTCCAAAATCATCGCTTTAACGCTGGAATCTCCGCATCCGATATCACTGGTATCAATATCTTCGGCATAATCTACATAAAGATCATACAGCCCTTTTACGTTGAAATCTTTTGTCTTTTCGCCGATCGGTACAAAGTCCAGATTTCCATTTTCGCAATCAACATACAGCTTTTCAGTTTTAGGAACCAGCCAGCAATTACGGATTGGTCTTTTGGGTCCTGAAATCATGTTGATATCGATAAATAATTTCCTGTAGTCAAGCTCTGTTAAAGGTCTTGAAGGCAGAATCTCTGTAGCTTTTAAAAACTGTGCATGAATATTTTTCTCTTCGTCTTCAGATGCTAAGATATCTTCCATATTCAGATTCATTCTCATCCCAAGATCTGTGATGGCGTAACTTAAAACTTCCAGCGTGGTAATCCCGGGATCATGAGAATTGTAATCGGTCCAGAGTTTTCCTCCTAACTTTTCGATGTATTCAATACCTGTTTTTCTTAGAAAATGAAAATCGTTCTGGTCTTCGGTTTCTATATTTTTGGGTATACTTATGTGCTTATTTTCTGACATGATTATGTTTTCTTCTATTTATTATTAAATACATACTTGATTGGTAATACTCACATTGTGTTGTTTGGCAGAGACCAAAATTGATTTCGGATCTACCTCGATCAGCGCTTGTTTTTGTATCACATTATTCACCAAGATTTTCACCTCATCGATGTAATCTACATAATGCAGCTGCTCGAGGTAGGTAACAAGCTGATTAACATTCAGCACCACATTAAAATCAATATCTTTTGCATCTGTAAAAGCCCAAGGCGAAATGTATTTTTTGATATCTTCGTCTAGTTGCTTGAGGTAAAATGTTTCGTCATACTGCTCAAAGAATTTCACCTTTGCTTCTACTTTTGCTTCTTTATAATTTGGGTTAATCACCTGAGCGGTAACATGCATCGTATTTAATTCATTTACATAATTTTGAATTCTATTTAAACTTGCTCTGCTTACTCTAGGCTGATAAATGTCGAAAGCATTTTTATTTTTAATATTGGGAACCACCATCAAGGTTACATATCCGGGAGCCATGTAAGATTTTTCGGAAGTATGATTTAAACATTTTACTTTAAAAACTTCCGGAAATTCCTGTAACACCAAATGTTCATAATCCCATTGTGTAATCGCTCTGTGTTTGTGTCTCAATCGCTCACTTACACGTCTGTAAAACTCTGTATCTGTTTCTTTGTATTTACCGTCAAATGAATTGTAAGGCTGGTTCACCGATTTTACCTGAGGAACTCTTGTGATGAGTTTTGAAATGGTGTTTGCAGCTAATCCGTCATTTAAATGAGAAAGATCATTATCCTGATTCTGGAAGGTTGCCAAAACAGCCTGTGTGTATATTCCCTGAATTTTGCATACCGCATCATAACTTCTTTTTGATTTCGCTCTTATCCAGACCAATCCGTCAGTAAATCTTGTATGATTGGTGTCGATATCTTTAGAAATTTTAAACTTCACAATACCGGATTCCAAAAATTTTCTGGTTTCATTTTGTAGTATATTACCTGAAAGATCGATCCATGTATTGCCTGAAAGGATGCTCCATTCTATGAATTCTTTTTCGTCAAAAGTATCAACAATCGGGTTTTCGCTACCTTCCAGCATTTGAATTAATAGTGAAACTGTAGTTTGTGGTGTAGCTTCCAGACCGATGTATAATTCGCCTCCATTTTCGTGTACGGGAACAATATTCGGTGTTTTTACTTCTTTTTCGTATTGCCCGAATGCATCTTCATGATACAATTGTACATCTTCACTTTTTGAAAAGTCTCCTTCAGAATCTTTTCTTAAATAGGAGTAAGCACTTTCTTTTGCGCTGTAATTGAGTTCGATATCTTCAGCAAAAGGAATATAAGGTTCATTTGGAATCAGTTTTCCCAGTTTAGAATCACTTGATAATGCCAACGTATACAATTTGGGATATACATCCTGTAATGATGATTGGTTGAATGTCAATCTGATCGACTCACCTGTCCCCGATTTATCACTTACATTCCTGATAGAAAACTGAGTTTGATACCCGTTTTCTACTTTTTTAAACACATCAATATTATTAGCTTCCGCATACCAAATTTCTTTGTCTAACAGCGCTGTATCTGCTTTAAAATAAGCATCAGAACCTACGACCGGAGTTTTTAATGACTGATAAGCTGTTAAACTTACATTTTGATTTGGTTTAATAACATATCCGTTGTATAAATCTTTTATAGATTCCGGAGTGTTTTTCCAATTGATGATAATGTCTGCGTTTTGCCATTTCTTGGAAAACATTTCAGGACATTTAATATAAAAATTGGATCCTTTAATGGGCTGTGCAGTGAATGGATAATAAGGTTTCTCTGAATTTAAAACGCCATTATCGTTTTCTATCTGAATAGATTTTACTCCTTTTACATCAACCGATATTTCTATGTTTTTTATTAGTTTTTCTGAAAGAGCTTCGTAAATATCATAGTAATTTTCCCCTTCAATCATAAACCTTACAACCGGAAAGTTCGTCTGAAACGTTTCTAAAAGTACTTTCTTATTGTATTGTACAACTGCAGGGAAATCTTTTGGTAATGTAAAGGAGAGTTCTAATTGATCTTCTTCATTTTTAAGACATTTTAAAAAAATTCCCGATAGCCATTCTTTTTCACCACTACAAAGCACTTTGATATTATTTTGAATATCTCCTGTAGGAATCTTTTGTAATTTCTGACTAGAATTTTTATTAAAATCAATTTTTAGAGTGACCGTTCTTTCACCTTCTTTCAGATCAAATAATGATGACGCCACCGAGAAACCCAGTTTAGCTTTTGGAAGCTCTTTATAAATAGATTTTTTTTCAAGAACTGTTTCATCAGAATTATATCCAAAAGGCCACCAATAATTGCTGTCTTCCGGTAATTTATCACCCAGACCATCTGCTGTATTTGCTTTCGGAGCCATTTTCAGCTCTCTTTTTTTGACGTCGTTTAAAAAACTTTTTACCTCGACTACTTTTGCCTGATTAGCAATAAGATCATCATCTGTTTTGTAAACTAGTTTTTTTCCTTTAGCGTCTTTATCGCCATCCAGCAATGTGCCGCCGGGAATTTTTTCCTGAATTGCTTTTTTTGCCAATTCAAAAATCACATATGCTTTGTCTGATTGGGCATCGTTTTTTTCAATTTGAAGTATTTCGTTATAATAGAAATCCAAATGCCTTTTCGTCAAATTATTGAAGGCTTTTTTTGAGAAATCTAATAATTTTAAAAAGCAAACAAATAATGTTAAATGAGGTGTCAAGTTGCTGTCTTGTTCAAACTGGGACATAAGATCTGCAACCTGTTTTTTCATACTTTTATACTCAACACTTTCTCTGCGTGGGATAGCATTGGCATCATCACCCAGGAAGAAGTTTCCCCAATTTCCTTTTGGTTTTGTATTATCATCTTTATCAAAATAGTTTACACGATTAGCAAAATTATTTGCGAATAACAGCCAATCAAACAGATCGAAATCGTGTAATTCAAGATTGCCCGGATCTAATTCTGCTAAAAAGCGCTGCATTTGTGATTTTCCTTCACGATAATGTGAAAATGTATCTGTTTTTTTCATTTGTTTATATTTATCTTTCTATGGTCAGATGCAATACTTATTGTAATGTTGGTAGTATTCAAAGTGGCTACAGACATCCCGTAATTCATTATATTTCAGTCGCTTCACCTTTATAAAAAGGAAAAACAATATTGCTTCTTGTATTCGTATTTCTTACTTCGTAGTCAATGTGTATCAAAACTTCTCCTTCAAGCTCGTCCTGAGTGTCAATTTCAATACTTAAAATGTTTATTCTAGGCTCATGGTATAAAATAGCACGCTCCACGATTCCTTTCATTTGAGTGATCAGCGTTAAGTCTAGAGGTTTGAAGAGCATTTCCTGCAAATCGCATCCGTAATCCGGGAACATTACCCGTTCACCCGGTCTCGTTGACAATAAAATAATAAGACTGTTATTGATGTCTTCTACATCGGTGGTCATTGCCAGTTTTCCTTCAGTCTCATTAAACTCAGGCGGAAAACTCCAGCCTATTCCCAAAAAATCTGTATTTATTTTCATACGTTATTTGTATTATATTTAGTTTTAGCATCTTGCATCTGTAACATAGAGTTTTAGTTTTTCTAACTGTTTTGTTATGGATGTTTTACATTTTTATTTTAGTTGAATGTTATGTAAATGCGGTTTATCATTTTGTAAAACTTGTCTTTAAACATCATCCACCAATTAAAACAGTAGCTTCGCCAGCACTTATTACACCTCCATGAGCTGTAGAATCTCCCATTCTTGCTGCTGGTTTTCCGCCAATCATAACACTTGAAGATCCAGATGCAATCGTATCTGGAGGGCCTGTACATACTGCTTTGTCTCCTACTCTGGCTGCCGGTTTTCCTCCGATCAACACAGTCGGTTCCCCTGCCGGAATGATAGGACCTCCAACGTGTGGAGTTGTTCCCGTTACCATGGGACAGGTATGCATGTCTGTAATTCTTGCTGCCGGTTTCATGATTAATTAATTTTTACTTGAGATCCTTTTACGACTGTTACTGCTCCCGATTTAAGCTCAGAACCAGAGCTTCCTTCTGCTTTCAGCTGAGCACTTGCTTTAATGTTGATATTGGTTCCTTCCATCGTAATGTCGCCTTTTGCCTTGATTTTGATGTCTTTTCCGCTTTCGATACTGATTCCGTCTTTATTTAGCGTAAGAATATTAGAATGTTCATCTTCTATTTTAATAACATCGGCATCTTCATCTAAAATCACTTTTTTACCTTTTGGAGTTTCCAGCGTGTATGAAATTTTATCGTCATTAAAGATCATTTTCATTTCGCTTCGGGTGACAAATCCTTTTTCGTGATTATCATCAGAAGCTACAATGGGAGCCGGTTTTGCACTGCTGTTTAACATTCCAAGCACCACTGCGTCATTCGGGTCGTCATTGATGAATCCGATGATGACCTCATCTCCGATTTCCGGTCTGAAAAACGAACCTCTATTTTCTCCTGCATCCAGCGTAGCCACTCTCGCCCAAATTCCTTCTTCTTCGTTATTGATGATTGGAATTTGTACTAAAATTCTGTCTTCGCCATCCGGATCTGATTCTAATTGTGAAACAACGCCAATGTGCAATCCACTTATCGAAGGAATAATCCCTGAACCAGGCATTTCGCTCACATCATAAGTTTCTGAAAACCATGTTGGAGAAAGTCCGAATTGAGCATCAACCAGCCAATTTCCATCGGCAATTTCGTGACGAACACCTGTAACGTATATTTTTCCGTTGAATCTGTTTCCTACTCCCTCAAGTGTTAATGAAACTCCCGGTATTACCTCTGGAATTCCCTGAAATTGCACCCTTCCTCTCGTTCGTGCAAGCTGTTGGAAAGTTGCTTTTGCATCACTCCAATCTTGCAGTTCGTTTTGGGTAAGATTTCCGCCGTGTTTTAATTGTAAATCTTCAATTCCGAAAACTTTTGCCAAATCTCCTGACGTAAGATTTCCATTGAGTTTAATTGCAGGATCCTGAGCTTCAACTTCTGTTAATTCCTGATCGGTATAACTCCATGTTTTGGCTGTGATTTTATTGAACTGATCTCTTGCATCAATCTCTCCGTCAAATTCATGTACAGATGATCCGTAGACTACTGTTTCTACTTCTTTTCCACTAAAATCTGGCTTAGCAACTTTTATGGTTCCGTTTTCAACAAAACAAAGTTTACCGTTGGCTTGTGCCCTGGTTAGCATAAAATCCCAATCTGAAGATTGGTACTGCACCAGTTCTTTATGTGAATTTGAAGTCGCTTCTACATCGGCAGTTGCACCGCTATTACCAATCAATTCTTCAATGATATCGCTGTCTTTACTGTCGTAGAAATACTTACTTTTTCTTCCTAAAGTCATTTTTACCGCCTTATCCCGGCATTCGATAATAAGATAAGAAGAGCCGTTTCTAACTTTTATGTTATGCTTTACAACAACTCCTTTAAAAATGGTTTCCTCTTCAGAATGGTATCCGGCAGTAATTTCAATTTCTTTTCCCGGAATTAAAAGGTCTTCATTACTTAGTTTGAAATCTTGTTCTGGTACACTTCCATCTAAAATAACAATGCGGGCATAAGGAATTCTGTTGACTTCTTTTTCTACCACTATGCTTTTTACACCATATTTACCTGGCAATTCGGTACCTCCGGACATCACTTTAAAAGTAATCAGGTCTGGATTTTTTGCTGTTTGTATGCTTCCGCTATTGTTCATGTTATGATATTTTATCTAGGGGTGGAAAGTATAATTGAGTTCCCGGTATTAACTGTCTGAAATTGATAAGACCATTTACTTTAGCTACTTCCAAGTAGTATTTTGTATCTCCGTAAATACTTTCGGTCATTAATGGTAAGGTATCTCCTGCTTTTACAGTTCTTTTGTGTGATAAATCTGGCGAGCTTTTTTTTGCTTTTGCATTAGCTAATTCCATTTCAGTCGAACCTGTAAATTTTGCTTTTATAATTGCCCTCAAAGGATAACCTTCAGGAGAAAAAAGAGTAAAATCGACAGTAAAGCTACTTAGAGCTCCTTCAAAAGAGAGAATTCCCCAGGATATTTTAACATCAAATGGTTTATGTATATTTCCATCATAAGTTCCGGTTGTCATTAAAAAATCATCAAGCTTTGTTGCGACATTTGTTTTTGTAGCCTTTTTGTTGATTATTTTGTTGATCAACTTATTGCCTGTATTTTCCTCTGTTACGCCTGTTCCATCTAATAAAATTTCTAAATCAAGATCGGGTGATATAACTTTATTAAATTTAACTTGTGTCTGAGCGCTTCCTATTGGAGATTCGTTATTTAAATCATTTTTAAAGGACAACGAATATTTTGTTGGATTAATAAGAGCGACAAATTTTTGACTAGGTTTTTCCTTAGCTATTATTTCTATTTTTTTTAGTCCTGCCATCATCTCTCTTTTTTACGTTGTTCAATATTTACTATCTGCTCTACACTTTCGCTAACTGCCCGCATAATTTTTGTTGCATCTACTGATGTTGCAGTTGTCGTTGCTTCTGCTTTTTCGTCCACATTTATTTTAATGTGAAGCTCTTTTATTTCTATTGGCATTTCGTTTGTTTTTAATCAATTATTAATATTCAAAACACTAATAACCAATGATTTAACATGTATATTTTTAAAAATCTAAGCACACAAAGAGTGCATTCAGTCTTGTTTATAGACCAATCTTTTGTTTTTTATCTGAAAAATTTTGCTGAATGTTATCTGAAAACTAACACACTTTCAGGTGCTTAGATTAGATTAGAAATTACAAGCCTAAGCTTGCTAACGATGAAGGTATTGTGAAATATCTATATTTCAGTTCTATTGTTTCAATAGCAAGTTTGCTTTCTTCTGCGTTGAATTCTGAAACGTTCCATTTTACAGGATATGCCCCAACTACATTCCAGACCATTAAAGGCGCTGTAGATTGTAGGCCTCCTGAAAGAGTAATGATAAGGTCTCTGGGTTCAAACTCAAAGTTTTCCATTGCATTTCTGCACCAGCTTATCAATCCGGAACTTACGATTAAACCACGCTTAAGAACTAAATTTTCATATTTTGGTCTCAAAGGAAGCTGATGAAGAAATCTGTTTTCGCCTCCTTCGGCATATTCTTCAGTTACAATTTCTGTTGATAAACCAGATATAGACTGAAATCTGGAGTCAATACCCTCTGTTGTTGAAATCCCATTAACAATAAAAGAGAAACTAGTTGGAGGATATAAAAGAGCCATGATTAGTTATTTTCGATCGTTAATCCTTCGTGTACAATTTCCAGAGTTTCAATAGCGACCTCATTACCTTCAGCCTTCAAATCTGTTGCATTTACTTTAAGCGGGAATGCATTTTTTACTTTCCATGTAACTGCCGGCTCTCCGTTCTCATCTAAAAGTGAGATGGTAATTGATCTTCTTTCTACCGTATTTAACTGAATTGATTGGAACCAAGTAAAAAACTCGTTATCGCTTTTGAAAGTTCCTCTCTTTAAAGTAATGTTGCTGAAAGTTTTCAGTCCCGGCATTTTAATTTTGCTGAAATCCGGACTTGCGCCATGTCTGTATTCAATTAAAGCTGCTTCAGCATTCAAACCGCTTACTTCCTGAAATCCTACTTTTGTTCCGCCCCAATCTACTTCAAAGGCAAATTTTACTAATGGATATGTATTCATAATTATTTATATTTAATTTGTTGTTTTAATTATTTTATGCTTCTTGCAACTTGTGTGAAAAACGTAGCACGATAAACTCAGCAGGACGTACCGCAGCCATACCTACTTCAATGACCATTCTGCCTTCCAGAATATCCTGAGCCGACATTGTTTTATTCAAACCTACGCTTACGTAATAAGCTTCTTCTGGCTTGCTTCCTGCCAATGCACCGTCTTGCCATTGTTGGTTAAGGAAATTCTCGATCATTGTTTGTACACGGATCCAGGTATTGGCTGTATTCGGTTCAAAAACGAAACGTTCTGTTGCTTTTTTCACAGACTCTTCTACCATGTTGAAGAAACGACGTACAGAGATATATCTCCACTCATTGCTGTTTCCGTCTAATGTTCTTGCTCCCCAAACTAATGTTCCTTTTCCGGTAAAAGTTCTGATCGCATTGATTGATTTACCAGCCGTTGCATCTACATTAAGATTTTCCTGATCTTCGTGAGAGATTTTAATTTTGGGCTCTTGTACGAAGTTCAGTCCTACATTTGCCGGTGATTTCCATACTCCTGAAGTACTGTCTACTTTAGCGTATACTCCGGCCATTGCTGATGATGGAGTCATTACTACTTTTTTAGACTCAATTGCTGCTTTAGCTAAGTTGTATAGTTCAGAATCATGCGTTTTCCAGTACTCTAGAGTATGCTCAGCAATCATAA
>Ga0308163_10000667_pt1 | contig 51847 bp, 39 predicted proteins | sample PhyTR1_FD_201037 | JGI IMG/M metagenome (GOLD analysis project Ga0308163, IMG submission 201037) | Phyllosphere microbial communities from UC Gill Tract Community Farm, Albany, California, United States - DLSLT.R1 | ecosystem: Host-associated > Plants > Phyllosphere > Unclassified | place: USA...
TAGAGCATCACAGAAGAAAGGATGGAGATGATAATTCAAATTTCATTCTTGAATGAAATAAGAAGAGGGACTTTCAGTCCCTCGTAAAACAAACCTCTGCACTTTCAGTGCAGAGTGGTTTAGTTAAAGTTTAGATTTAATCAAACTCTGATGTAAAATATAATTTTACACTTGGATATTTACTTTGAGTCATTTGAATTGTAAAATCAGAATCTGCTAAGAATACCAATTGACCATATTTATCGTGAGCAAGAAATTTTTGTTTGATACGTTTGAATTCTTTAAATTCTTCATTTTTAGCATCGTCAGGCTTTACCCAGCAAGCTTTATGTACAGGAAAGTTTTCGTAATTACATTTTGCTCCGTATTCGTGCTCTAAACGATATTGAATTACCTCATATTGAAGTGCTCCAACCGTTCCAATAACTTTACGATTATTCATCTCTAAAGTAAACAACTGCGCTACACCTTCATCCATTAATTGATCAACCCCTTTTTCTAATTGCTTAGCTTTCATTGGGTCAGCATTATTAATATATCTAAAGTGCTCTGGAGAGAAACTTGGAATTCCTTTAAAGCTCATAATTTCACCTTCTGTTAAAGTATCTCCAATTTTAAAGTTTCCTGTGTCATGCAGACCAACAATATCACCAGGATAAGAAATGTCTACAATTTCTTTTTTCTCAGCGAAAAAGGCATTCGGACTTGAGAATTTTAAATTTTTCTTCTGACGAACGTGATAATAAGGCTTATTTCTTTCGAAAGTTCCAGAAACAATTTTGATAAAGGCTAAACGGTCACGGTGTTTTGGATCCATATTAGCGTGGATTTTAAAAACAAACCCAGTCATTTTCTCCTCTGTAGGTTCAACTGTACGAGTTTCTGAGTCTTTTGGTCTTGGAGATGGTGCAATTGTAATGAAACAATCTAATAATTCACGAACTCCAAAATTATTTAAGGCTGAACCGAAGAATACTGGCTGGATTTTTCCATCCAAATAATCCTGACGTTCAAATTTAGGATATACTTCATCAATTAATTCTAATTCTTCACGAAGTTTGTTGGCTGCTTTTTCACCCACAATTTTATCCAATTCTGGGTTGTTCTGTACATCAGAAAAAGCAATTGTTTCTTCAATATTTTTACGGCTGTCTCCGCTGAAAAGATTGATGTTTTGTTCCCATAAATTATAAATTCCTTGGAAATCATAACCCATTCCGATTGGGAAACTTAACGGTGTAACTTTTAAACCTAATTTTTGTTCTACTTCATCCATCAAATCGAAAGCATCTTTACCTTCACGGTCTAATTTGTTGATGAAAACAATCATAGGAATATTACGCATTCTACAAACAGCAACTAATTTTTCTGTTTGTTCCTCAACCCCTTTAGCAACATCAATCACAACAATTACGCTGTCGACTGCAGTTAAAGTTCTAAATGTATCTTCAGCAAAATCCTTGTGTCCAGGGGTATCAAGGATGTTGATTTTTTTATCTTTATAATTAAAAGCAAGCACAGAAGTTGAAACCGAGATACCTCTTTGGCGTTCGATTTCCATAAAGTCACTCGTTGCTCCTTTTTTAATTTTGTTATTCTTTACAGCTCCTGCTTCCTGAATTGCACCTCCAAATAAAAGTAATTTCTCTGTTAATGTCGTTTTACCGGCATCGGGATGCGATATAATTCCAAATGTTCTTCTGCGTTGTATTTCTTTTAAAAAGCTCATATTTCGTATAAATAGGTTGCAAAAGTACTATTAAATTACGGCTTTATAAAAATATTCAGTTCTTAAATTTGGAAGTCTTTACTTCTAACAGGATTTTTAAACAAAAAAATAAGGCTGTTTTGCAACAGCCTTAAATAGTCATTTTTAAAATTACTGATTAATTGACCAAATTGAATATCCTTTTGGAGGACATTGTATTTTTACCCATTTATCTGCCTGAGTAGTCGGGTACCAAGTTGAGTTTCCTGTGAAATCCTTAATTTGAGTATTGGCCCAATTGGTTTGAACCCATCTTTCTTGCCAAACGTCTGAGTTATTAATGTAAACTACCAATCCTGGGTTTCCATTGTATCCGTTTCTTCGTGCAACATATTCGTCATTGTCAGAATATAAAATAGAAGTTGTTCCTGTTGCTTTGTTGTTGTGAATCCAGATTAGATTGTTTAATTTGTTTTTGTCTAACCATTCTTCATAATCTCTATAAAAAATAGTTGGATAGCCTTCGTGAGTTAATATATAGGAGTACGCAAGCATTTTGCTCCAAATTTCATCGGTATCATGATTGGTTACAAAAGTCACTGCTTTGTATGGATTGCGTTTCCACATCATATCATCATTTAGCAATGCAAGATTGTTTCCGTCAAAAGCGTCATTCATTTTGTAATAGCAAGCAAAATCAAATACTGAACTGTTGGCACTGTTTGCCCAGTCATTTAATACATTTACATTTGAATCCCATAATTCTCCAACAGAAAATCCGCCTACATTGGCATTCCAAGCATTTACGACCCAAGCACCGAAGCCTTTTACATAGTCAAATCTCCAACCATCAAATTTCATAGTATTTTTATAATATTTTCCAACGCCATCAGATCTAAGCCAAAGCCAGTTTTGTACATTTGGTGCAGCGTGGCATAAATCAGGAAAACCTCCAAAAGATCCTTCGTCATTATTTCCGTAACTATTTTTATAGAAATCATTATAGGTGCGAGGGAATTTACCCGAAGCAACTCCTGTGAAATTAGTCCACGTATTTGTTCCTGTAAAAGGATTCGCTTCAGATTGCCCTCCGCTGTTATGATTAATTACGATATCAGCATATACTTTTATATTCTCATTATGAGCTGCAGTAATTAAGTTTACCAATTCAGTTTTAGATCCGAATCTTGTTTCAGTGCTTCCGTTTTGATTGTAATCTCCAAAATCAAAATAATCTGTTGGGTCATATCCCATAGAAAATGCTCCGTTTTGGGCTTTTGAAGCAGGTGGAAGCCAAATTGAACCAATTCCAGCATTTCCCCAAGCAGTTACTTTACTGCTTACTGTATTCCACCAATTTCCTCCAGCGGGAACATCCCAATAGAAAGCTTGCATCATAACACCTCCGCCAGGATTATCAACATATTTACCTGTTGTAGAATTGCTTGAAACCCCTGTGCTGAAAGGTTTGCCGTCGTGATGTGTAACATCGATGATTTTAAATTTTTGACTTTCAGTTTTTGCACCCGATTCGCTGATTTCATTTTCAGAACACGAATACAGAAGTGCGCTAAAGGCCGTAATAAGGCATAATTTTAAAATAGGTTTTTTCATAATAGATGTGGTTAAGTTAAATAGTGAGCTTTGTAATTGTTTAATTATTAGGTTTGAAAATGCAGATATTGATATTTTTTTACCCTATAAATTATTAATTACACATCTAAAGTAATTTTTTTTTGATTTAATTTTAGTTTGTAAGAAAATATATGATTACGAAAACGTTGTAGTGTTGAGAACTTTTTTTATGGTGCTTATAATTAGGTATTTGTTTGCTGTTTAAAACTAAATTTTAAAAGCACCTAGGAACTGTCTTTCATTAAATAAAAAAAACTGGAATATATGATTTCGTACATTGAAAGAGAACTATCCTATAATTTTTTGTTAATACTATATCGGATAGTTGGATTATGTAATTGAATTGTTATTTTTGTTCGTTATAAGTTACGAAAGAACTATACTTTAATTATTTATGTTTGATGAACATACATATTTTCAGAGGAATTATCTAAAACAGGCTTACATTCAAATAAAAATTAAAATAATGCTATTAAAAAAATTACAGCTAAAAACAATTGATTACAAGTTTGCTCTAACAATTTGTTTTTTTCTTTTTTTTACTCCAATTATCTCAGCGCAAGAAGTTATTCCTGATGTTGTGGCTCAAAAACCAATTGAAGTTCCTTCTGGGGGAAAATTGAAAATCGACGGAATTATTGCAACAGTAGGAGATTATATCGTTTTAGATTCTGATATCGATAAAGGATTTTTAGAAATTACTGCGCAAGGTGGATCTGTAAAAGATATTACAAGATGCCAGATGCTTGGTAAACTTTTGGAAGATAAATTATATGCTCACCAAGCAATTCAGGATAGTATTATCGTAAGTGATGCGGAGGTAAGAGGAATGATGGAAGATCGTCTTAATTATATGACGCAACAGGTAGGAGATATCAATAAAGTAGTAGAATACTACAAAAAAAGCTCTGTAGAAGAGTTTAAAACTTATTTTGCTGATATCTTAAAGGAGCAAAAATTAGCATCGGAAATGAGAGATAAGATCGTTAAAGATGTTGAAATCACTCCAGAAGAAGTTCGTAATTTCTTTAAGAAAATCCCAAAAGATGAATTGCCAACTTTTGGAGCCGAAATGGAAGTAGCTCAAATTGTGGTAGAGCCTAAAATTTCTAAAGAAGACAAGCAAAAAGTTATCGATAGATTAAATGCAATTCGACAAGACGTTCTAGAAGGCTCTAGTTTTGCAACAAAAGCAGTTTTATATTCTCAAGATCCAGGATCTGCACCAAATGGAGGATATTATAAAATGACAAGAAAAACTCCTTTTGTTAAAGAATTTAAAGATGTTGCATTTAGTTTGCAAGCGGGTGAGATTTCCCAACCATTTGAAACTACTTTTGGATACCATATTATTATGGTAGAAAAAATCAAAGGGCAAGAAGTAGAGCTTCGCCATATTTTAATAGCTCCAACTGTTTCTGAAGCAGCTTTAAAAGAAGCAAAAGAAAGAATTACAAATATTAGAAATAAAATCATCAATAAAGAACTGACTTTTGCTGAAGCTGCAAGAACAGAATCTGATGAAAAGGAAACTAGAGCAAATGGAGGGACATTGGTAAATCCAACAACACAAGATACTAGATTTGAGTTGACAAAAATGGATCCGACTTTATACAGCCAGGTTTCAAATTTAAAAGGAGATGAGATTTCTCAGCCACTTTTAAATACTGATGATAAAGGTAAAAAAACATACAAGTTAATTACAGTTACCAACAGAATTGAAGATCATACTGCAGATTATGCTAAAGATTATACTAAGATCAAAGAATTAGCATTAAAAGAAAAGCAGATCAATGCAATTGCAAAATGGTTTGATGCTAAAATTAAAGATACTTACATCAAAATTATAGGCGAGTATAAAGACTGTTCTTTTGCAAACAATTGGTTGAAAAAATAAGTTTTAATAAATAAATAAAAAGAGTTAGTTTTATGAATTCATAGAATTAACTCTTTTTAATTTTAAATATATTCATAAATGTCTGACGTAACAGCAATTCACAATTTAGTTCAAAAAAGAAATGAATTAAAAAAAGAAATAGCGAAAATCATTGTAGGGCAGGACGCCGTTGTAGATCAAATTTTACTTTGTATATTTTCTGGAGGACACGCACTTTTAATTGGAGTTCCTGGTTTGGCAAAAACCTTAATGATTAATACTTTGTCTCAGGCTTTAGGTCTGGATTTTAAAAGAATTCAGTTTACGCCAGATTTGATGCCTTCGGATATTTTAGGAAGCGAAATTTTAGATGAAAATAGGAACTTCAAATTCATTAAAGGACCCATTTTTTCCAATATTATTTTGGCCGATGAGATTAATAGAACGCCGCCAAAAACACAAGCCGCTTTGTTGGAAGCAATGCAAGAAAGATCGGTGACAATTGCGGGACAACATCATAAATTAGATTTGCCCTATTTTGTTTTAGCAACTCAAAACCCTATTGAGCAAGAAGGAACTTATCCTTTGCCAGAAGCGCAATTAGACCGTTTTATGTTTGCTATTAAATTGGAATATCCAACTTTTGAAGAAGAAGTTCAAGTTGTAAAAAGAACAACTTCTGATGTTAAAACAGAAATTAATCCATTATTTACAGCTCAAGAAATTATCGATTTTCAGCATCTAATTCGTAGAATTCCTGTTGCAGATAATGTTATAGAATATGCGGTAACTCTAGTAAGCAAAACTCGTCCAGATAATAGTTTGACTAATGATTTTGTGAAAAACTATTTAGATTGGGGAGCAGGGCCAAGAGCTTCGCAGAATTTAATTCTAGCAGCAAAAGCGCATGCGGCTTTTAATGGGAAATTCTCACCAGATATTGAGGATGTACAAGCCGTTGCGACAGGTATCTTGAGACATAGAATTATTAAAAACTATAAAGCAGATGCCGAAGGAATAACTGAAGAAGTTATTATTAAAAAATTAATGTAAAATTTGAAATTTACATTTTCAGAATCCTGATAATTTATTGTCAGGATTTTTTGTTTTTAGCAAATGGAAAACTCTTCTCAAACGACGTTTAAAATCCCAACTATAACGTTATAATTGCTTATTTAGAAAGATTCTTCTTGAAAATAGAAGTAAAAACTTACTTGTTTTCTAACATCAAATTTCGACTTTGTTAAAGAAAAGATCTTTAAATGTTAATAATTCATTATTTTGATGTAAAATTGAGTTTTTGGCAAAAACAAGCAGTGAAAATCGTTTTTTAGCAATAATAATTTTTGAAAAGGCTTGTTCTATTAAATTTTTTTTAATTATCGTCTTTAATGCTTAAATTTGCCTCAAAAAAATAAATCCGCTTTTATTATGAATATTTATCAGGATTACATTCAAGAAATTGAAGAAAGAAAAAATCAAGGGTTACACCCTAAACCAATCGATGGAGCTGAATTATTAAGCGAAATCATTGCTCAAATTAAAGATGTTGATAACGCAAATCGCGAAGACTCTCTTAAGTTTTTTATTTACAATACTTTACCGGGTACTACAAGTGCTGCAGGTGAAAAAGCTAAGTTTTTAAAAGAAATTATTTTAGGTCAATCAATTGTAGCAGAAATTACTCCAGCTTTTGCTTTTGAATTATTATCACACATGAAGGGTGGACCTTCAATTGAGGTGTTATTAGATCTAGCTTTAGGAAACGATACTGCAATTGCTCAACAAGCTGCGGACGTTCTTAAAACTCAAGTTTTCCTTTACGATGCAGATACTGATCGTTTAAAAGAAGCGTTCAAAAGTGGTAATGCATTCGCTAAAGAAATTATCGAAAGTTATGCAAAAGCTGAATTCTTCACTAAACTTCCAGAAATAGCTGAAGAAATCAAAGTTGTTACATATATTGCTGGTGAAGGGGATATCTCTACAGATTTACTTTCTCCAGGGAACCAAGCGCACTCTCGTTCTGACCGTGAACTTCACGGAAAATGTATGATTACGCCAGAGGCTCAAAAAGAAATTCAAGCGCTTCAGGCAAAACATCCAGATGCTAGTGTGATGTTAATCGCTGAAAAAGGAACAATGGGAGTTGGTTCTTCTAGAATGTCAGGTGTAAACAACGTAGCACTTTGGACAGGAAAACAAGCAAGTGAGTATGTTCCGTTCGTTAATATTGCTCCAATTGTTGGAGGTACAAATGGTATTTCTCCAATTTTCCTTACTACAGTTGACGTAACTGGTGGTATTGGAATTGACCTTAAAAACTGGGTTAAAAAATTAGATGCAGACGGAAAACCAGTATTGAACGAAAATAATGAGCCAATTCTTGAGCAGGCATATTCTGTTGCTACAGGAACTGTTCTTACTATTAATACTCAAACTAAAAAATTATACAATGGTGATCAAGAATTAATTGATATTTCTAGATCATTTACTCCTCAGAAAAAAGAGTTCATTAGAGCTGGAGGATCTTACGCAATTGTATTTGGTAAAAAACTTCAAACTTTCGCTGCTAAAGTATTGGATATCGAAGCTCCTGCAGTATTTGCTCCATCTAAAGAAATTTCTAACGAAGGACAAGGTTTAACTGCAGTTGAAAAAATCTTCAACAAAAATGCTGTAGGGATTGCTCCAGGAAAAGTTTTACACGCTGGATCTGATGTTCGTGTAGAAGTAAATATCGTAGGTTCTCAAGATACTACAGGTCTTATGACGGCTCAAGAATTAGAGTCTATGGCTGCTACAGTTATTTCTCCAATTGTTGACGGTGCTTACCAATCTGGTTGTCATACTGCTTCTGTTTGGGATAAAAAAGCTCAGGCTAACATTCCTAAATTAATGAAGTTTATGAACAATTTTGGTTTGATCACGGCTCGTGACCCAAAAGGTGTTTATCACTCAATGACAGACGTAATCCATAAAGTACTTAACGATATTACTATCGACGAATGGGCAATCATCATCGGTGGTGACTCTCACACGAGAATGTCTAAAGGTGTTGCTTTTGGTGCTGACTCAGGAACTGTTGCTCTTGCATTGGCTACGGGAGAGGCTTCTATGCCAATTCCGGAATCTGTAAAAGTAACTTTCAAAGGAGACATGAAAGGTTATATGGATTTCCGTGATGTGGTTCACGCTACACAAGCTCAAATGCTTAAGCAATTCAATGGCGAGAACGTATTCCAAGGAAGAATCATTGAGGTTCACATCGGAACTCTTACTGCTGACCAAGCATTTACATTTACAGACTGGACTGCAGAGATGAAAGCAAAAGCTTCTATCTGTATTTCAGAAGACGATACTTTAATCGAATCATTGGAGATTGCTAAAGGTAGAATCCAGATCATGATTGATAAAGGAATGGATAACGATAGACAAGTTCTTCAAGGTTTAATCAACAAAGCAGATAAGAGAATCACTGAAATTAAATCTGGCGAAAAACCAGCTTTAACTCCGGATGCAAATGCTAAATATTATGCTGAAGTTGTAGTTGATTTGGATTTAATTGCTGAGCCAATGATTGCTGACCCAGATGTTAATAATAAAGACGTTTCTAAACGTTATACTCACGATACTATCAGACCATTATCTTTCTATGGTGGAGAGAAAAAAGTAGATCTTGGATTTATTGGTTCTTGTATGGTTCACAAAGGAGATATGAAAATCCTTGCTCAGATGTTGAAAAACGTTGAAGCGCAAACAGGAAAAGTTGAATTTAATGCTCCTCTTGTGGTTGCTCCTCCTACTTACAACATCGTTGATGAGTTGAAAGCCGAAGGTGACTGGGAAGTTTTACAAAAATACTCAGGTTTCGAATTTGATGATAATGCTCCTAAAGGCGCGGCTCGTACAGAATACGAAAACATGTTGTACTTAGAGCGTCCGGGATGTAACCTTTGTATGGGTAATCAAGAAAAAGCAGCTAAAGGAGATACAGTAATGGCGACATCTACTCGTTTATTCCAAGGAAGAGTTGTAGAAGATAAAGAAGGTAAAAAAGGAGAATCTTTACTTTCTTCTACTCCAGTTGTGGTTCTTTCTACAATCTTAGGTAGAACTCCAACTATGGAAGAATACACTGCTGCGGTAGATGGTATTAACTTAACTAAGTTCGCACCTTCTAACAAACAATTAGTTATGTAATCGAAAGATTATTTAATAATATTTTAAAAGCCCGAGTCGTAAAACTCGGGCTTTTTTAGTAATAATTGTTCTATTTTTTGTAACTTGTCATGTTCAAAAAAGAATAATAAAAACAAAAAATCTATGGCTTTTGATATCGAAATGATTAAAAAAGTGTACGAAAACATGCCAAGTCGCGTTGATAAAGCGCGCGAGATTGTTGGTCGTCCGCTTACTTTAACAGAGAAAATTTTATACAATCACCTTTGGGATGGAAATCCTACTAAGGCGTTTGGAAGAGGAATTGATTACGTTGATTTTGCACCCGATCGCGTAGCTTGTCAAGATGCAACTGCACAAATGGCATTATTACAGTTTATGCATGCTGGTAAATCCAAAGTGGCAGTTCCAACAACGGTTCATTGTGATCACTTAATTCAGGCAAAAGTAGATGCTGTAACCGATTTGGCAAGAGCAAAAACACAAAGTAATGAAGTTTTTGACTTCTTATCTTCTGTTTCTAATAAATACGGAATTGGTTTCTGGAAGCCAGGAGCTGGAATTATTCACCAAGTTGTACTTGAAAATTATGCATTTCCAGGTGGAATGATGATTGGTACCGATTCTCATACTGTAAATGCAGGTGGTTTAGGAATGGTCGCAATTGGTGTTGGTGGAGCAGATGCTGTAGATGTTATGTCTGGAATGGCTTGGGAACTTAAATTTCCTAAACTTATCGGAGTTAAATTAACCGGTAAATTATCGGGATGGACGGCTCCAAAAGATGTTATTCTTAAAGTTGCAGGTATTCTTACTGTAAAAGGCGGTACTGGTGCTATTGTAGAATATTTTGGTGAAGGCGCAACAGCTATGTCTTGTACAGGTAAAGGAACAATTTGTAATATGGGAGCTGAGATTGGGGCTACAACTTCAACTTTTGGTTACGATGATTCAATGAGCCGTTACTTACGTTCGACAAATAGAGCAGAAGTAGCTGATGCTGCAGATAAAATTGCTTCTTACTTAACGGGAGATCCAGAAGTATACGCAAATCCAGAAAAATATTTTGATCAAGTTATTGAAATAAACTTATCTACATTAGAACCACATTTAAACGGTCCTTTTACTCCAGATTTAGCTACTCCAATTTCTAAAATGAAAGAAGAAGCGGTTAAAAATAATTGGCCATTACAAATTCAAGTTGGTTTAATAGGTTCTTGTACAAACTCTTCTTACGAAGATATTTCTCGTGCAGCTTCATTGGCAAGACAGGTTGCTGATAAAAATTTAAAAACAAAATCACAATTTACAATCACTCCAGGTTCTGAAGTAGTGCGTTCTACAATCGAAAGAGATGGATTTATTGATACTTTCCATAAAATTGGGGCAACAGTTTTTGCAAATGCCTGCGGACCGTGTATTGGTATGTGGGATAGAGAAGGAGCAGAAAAGGAAGAAAGAAACACAATCGTGCACTCTTTCAATCGTAACTTCTCAAAACGTGCAGATGGTAACCCAAATACTTTGGCCTTTGTAGGATCTCCAGAGTTGGTAACGGCTTTGGCTATTGCAGGTGATTTAAGTTTTAATCCACTGACAGATAAATTAATCAATGAAGATGGAGAAGAAGTAATGCTTGACGAGCCAACAGGAGACGAACTTCCTGCTAAAGGCTTCTATGCTGAAGATCCAGGTTTTCAAGCTCCGGCGGAAGATGGTTCAAGTGTTCAAGTAGTGGTTAATCCAGCTTCAGAGCGTTTACAATTGTTAGCTCCATTTGATGCTTGGGATGGTAAAAATATTACTGGTGCTAAATTGTTAATTAAAGCATTCGGAAAATGTACTACAGATCACATCTCTATGGCTGGGCCTTGGTTGCGTTTCCGTGGGCACTTAGATAATATTTCAAATAATATGTTGATCGGAGCAGTAAATGCTTATAATCAAAAAACTAATTCGGTTAAAAACCAATTGACTGGCGAGTATGATGCTGTTCCTGCTGTAGCTCGTTCATACAAAGCAGCTGGAGTTCCATCTATTGTAGTTGGAGATCATAACTACGGAGAAGGTTCTTCTCGTGAGCATGCAGCTATGGAACCTCGTTTCTTAGGTGTTAAAGCAGTATTGGTAAAATCTTTTGCACGTATCCATGAAACAAACCTTAAAAAACAAGGTCTTTTAGGATTGACATTTGCAAACGAAGGAGATTACGATAAAATCCAAGAAGATGATACAATTAACTTCTTAGATTTAACAGAATTTGCTCCAGGCAAGCCATTAACATTAGAATTTGTTCATGCAGATGGTACAAAAGATATTATCTTGGCAAACCATACCTACAACGCAGGTCAAATTGGCTGGTTTGTTGCAGGTTCTGCATTAAATTTAATTGCAGCCGGAAAAGCTTAATATTTAAATTTTATATAATGTAAAAGCCCTGTGAAAACAGGGCTTTTGTTTTTTTTCTAAGTAATATGTTGATGAGATTAGTTTTTGTTTGCTAAACTATCTTGTGATAAAACTCTAATTCGGTAAGGTCTTGTGGTCTCAAATTCATCTATAGAAATGCTGTATGTTTTGGACGAAGGAGACGTGTAGTAATTGCTAAAATCGTATCCTCCAATGATATATAATTTGTCATTAATAAAGTGCATTGCAGCACATTTTAGCTCGAGATTAATATAAAATTCTTTAATTAGTTTTGATTTTGTGTTGTAAACGAACAATTTTCCGTCTTCAAATAGGTAAATAGTATCGCCATTGTGTGTAACGGCAGGATTTTCGAGTCGAAGGAGTAAAGTTGCTTCCTTTTTCCAGCTTTCATTTGTTAAATCGAAGCTCTGAATTTCAGAAAAACTTCTATTGTCGCTATTGCCAATTGTGAAAATTTTGTCCTCAATCATAACTCCGCTTACTTCTTGGGCTACAGGCATTTTAGTTAACTCATACCATAGACCAGAAGTTAAATTGTACAGATGTACCTTATCTGTAAAAATTTTTGCACCTCTTACAGTTGATTTTATCGATCCGCCCATAACAATAATGTTGTCCTTGTAGGTGAATGAAGCAAAGTTTACGGCTTTATGTGGATTTGTTTTGTCAATTGCAATTTGATTCGTGTTAAGGTCAAAAACTTCAATTTCATTATCGAGAAATTCATGTTTTTTATTGCCTAGAGGCCCTCTTTTTCCTCCCAAAACATAAAGTGTGTTATTGTAAAAATTTATATTATGGTAAGCTCGTTTTTTTAATTTCTGATTTGATTTCTCCCATACATCTGTTTTTGGATCATAAGTAAGGAGGTCTCCCTTGTAAAAAACTTTACCTTGATCGCTTCCAATCTCTTGAAGGTATTTGTTTATAAAAGCAGGATCGTTAAATCTAGTAGGGTCACCGCCACCAATGTCTTTTGATTTTATAGTAGTTAAAACATTCCATTGTTCACTATTATCACCTCCAATAACATAAATTTTGCCATTTGCTACCACAGAGCCAAAAGAATAAATGCCATATTCTAAAGGCGACAGTTTGGCAAAATCAAGTTTAGATTTTAATTTCGACCACCTATTATCGGCAATAATTACATTTTTTAAAGTTTCAATATCTTCTTCAAGTGAGATAACATAATTTGACTTTTTTAAATCTGTGATCGCAATTTTTGTTGTTGAATATCCAATATGAGAAATCTGAAGGGTGTCGTTTGGTTTTGTTTTATTGTTTAGTGAAAATTCTCCCTTCTCATTGGTTAAAGTTCCAATTTGAGTACGCAATGCATAAATGTTGGCATCTTCTATCGGTAAGTTGGTTTTTTGAGATTTGACAATCCCGCTTACTAATTGTGCATTTGCAATAAAAGGCAGTAAAGCAATGATGTAAAGTAGTTTTTTCACGGTAAATAAGTTTTATCTTGGATTTAATCCTTCAAAGGTGGGCTTCTAAATTATAGTGGCTTATTTGAAGTAAATTTAGTGTTAAATTTTTTGAGTTCCAATTGAAATGAAAAGGACTTTTGTTTAAAAACCACAGTTTATTTCTTTTTTATAAAATAAGACATAAAAAAAATGCCCTGTTTTTTCATAGAGCATTTTATTACGAGTTAGTTTCTTTGAGCGACATTATTTTGAGATAAAATTCTAATGCGGTTTGGTGCGGTAGTGTCAAATTCGTCAATAGAAATGCTGTATACCTTTGATGAAGGAATCTTCATGAATGAGCCAAATGAATAACCTCCAATAATGTACAATTTGTTATTTATAAAATGCATGGTGGCACCTCTTAATTGAAGATCAACAAAGTATTCTTTAATTTGTTTTGATTTTGTATTATAGATTGACAGCTTCCCATCTTCAAGAAGGTAAATGTCATCAACATTGTAAGCAATTGCCGGATTTTCTAGGTGAGAAATTAAAGTCGCTTCATTTTTCCAGGTTTCATTTGTTAAATCAAAACTCTGGATTTCAGATAAGCTTTTGTTGTCCTTGCTTCCAACAGTAAAAATTTTATCGCCAATCAAAACTCCTTTTACTTCTTTGGCAACGGGCATTTTTTCTAACTCATACCATAATCCTGAAGTGATATTGTACATGTGCACTTTGTCGGTGAAGGTTTTTTGCCCTTTTTCAGTCTTTTTGATAGATCCTCCCATAACAATGATGTTGTCTTTATATACAAAAGAAGCAAAATCTGCAGCTGTGTGTGGATTGGTTTTGTCAATTGTAATTGAATTTTTATTTAGGTCAAAAACTTCAATTTCGTTTTCTAAAAATTCAAATCTTTGGTTTGTAGACATCCTTTTTCCTCCTAAAACATAAAGCGTATTGTTGTAATAATTTATGTTATGATAGGCTCTTCCTTTGAATTTTGTATCTGATCTCTCCCAGATATCTGTTTTAGGATCGTAAATAAGTAAATCTTTTCTATAGAATTTTTTGGATACTGACATTTGAAGTAAATCTCGATATTTTTTTTCGAAGTTAGGATCGTTGTCAGAGCTTATGCTTCTTTCCTTCAAAATGTTTAGTACATTCTCTTCTTCACTGATATCACCACCTGTGATATAAATTTTGCCATTTATTACTGTCGAACCAAAAGAATAAAGAACATTATCTAAAGATTTAAGCTTAGTAAAGTCAAGTTTAGATTTTAATTTCGCCTGGCGATTTGTGATCTCTACATTATTAAGAGTTTCGATGTCTTCTTTAAGTGAAATAATAAAATTTGACTTTTTAAAATCGGCAATTGCAATTTTTGCCGAGATATAGCCAATATGTGATACATGAAGTGTATCGCTGGCTTTTGCTTTGTTTAGTGAAAATTCTCCACTATCATTGGTTATAGTTCCTACTTGAGCTCGTAATGCATATATGTTTGCATCTTCAATCGGTAAATTAGTATTTTCAGATTTAACAATTCCGCTTATTGTTTGCGCATTTGTAATAAAAGGCAGTAAAAGGACAATGTAGAGTAGTTTTTTCACAATATTAGGTTTTAGTTTGGTTAGAAAATTTTTAAAAATGCGAATTTTTATAAGAAACTGCATTTCAAAAAGTTGGCTCAATTTTTATGCCGAGGCTGTTAATTTGAGGTAAAATAATTGTTAAAAATACCGATTTTTTTACTTTAAAAAGTTAAATTCGCTTTTTAGGCAATATATTTGCTTTTTTTGAGTTGAAATAAATGTATAATTTAAAAAAGTGTAAAAACTTTAAGAAGAGAGTATGATTTATCGGTTAATAATAGTGTTGTTTTTTTTCAGTGTGGGGGCTTTTGCGCAAGATAATTTTATTAAGCACAAGATTTCAAAAGGAGAAAATCTTTCTGTTATTGCTAAAAAATACGGAGTAAAAGTAAAAGATATTGCAGATGCAAATCCGAATACTCCTAAAGTCTTAAAACTAAATTCAACACTTTTAATTCCGAATAAAAATAAAAGTACTGCAAAGACAAAAATTAAAAATGAAGAAGTTGCAGTAAACGATACCCCTCTTAATAATACGGGAACTCATGAAGTAGCCTCAAAAGAAACGCTTTGGGGAATTTCTAAAAAATATAAGGTTTCTGTAGAGGATTTAAAGAAAGCAAATCCATCTCTGGAAACAGAAGGCTTAAAAATAGGGCAACAAATAAATATTCCTTCAAATAACATAGCGTCGAATATTAGTTCGCCAAGTGAAACTCCAGTTGCTTCAGAAGTAGTTTCAACAGATGTTGAACTTATAAGAGAAGTTAAGCCTAAAGAAACAAAATACGGCATTTCTAAAGAATATGGCATCACAGTTGCAGAATTAGAACGTCAGAATCCATCAATTAAAGGAAAAGTTCCTGTTGGGTATCTGTTAAAAATTCGAGTTCCGAAAGAAAAAGCAGATGCGATTCAGGCAGCAAAAACTTTGCAAGAAGCTAATGTGCAGGCAGATGTTTCTTCTGGTCAAATAGCAGAAACTGCACCGGAAATAAAAAGAGATTCAACTGTTGTGAGGACAGGAGATTATTCTGGATTAATTGATCAGATAATAGCAAGTGCAACTGAAAATATAGGTATTAGATATAGATCAGGCGGAACAACAAAAGCAGGTTTTGACTGTTCAGGATTAATGTTCTGTACTTTTGGCAATTTTGATATTAAATTGCCGAGAAGTTCAATAGAACAGTCTCGAATAGGAACAAAAGTAGCTTCTGAAGAAGCTCAAAAAGGCGATTTAATTTTCTTTAGAACCAACGGCAGACGTCATATAAATCATGTCGGTATGGTTGTTGAAAATGTTGATGGTGAGATTAAATTTGTACATTCATCAACTCATGGTGGTGTTATGATTTCTTCTACAAAAGAACCATATTACACAAGAGCTTTCTCTCAAGTAAATCGCGTTTTGAATTAAACTTCTAAAAAAGCATTTTTCAATATTTCTAATCTAAAAGGTTTAGTCCAAAAGTCAGATACATATTTGTTACCTTTTACTTTTTTAATTTCATCGATATCTAAAGTCGAAGAAAGCACAAAAATTTCAGTTCTTTCTTTTAAATCTTCTGGAAGTCTATCAAATTCTTCCAAAAATTCAAAACCATTCATAATAGGCATCTGAATGTCTAAAAGAATAATCAAAGAGTTTTGTGGATGATTTTTTAGTATCCAATTAATTCCTTCTCGTCCGTTATTAGCTATGTAGATAGGATTGATATCAAGTCCTTTTTTAAGTAATTTTTTAGTGACAAATTGATCAATCAAATTGTCTTCTATAATTATAAATTGAGATTTATACGGCATATGAACTTGGTATTGTTACTATAAATTTACTTCCAACACTGCTTTCTGAAAAAACAGAAATATCTCCTTTAATATTTTCAACAGCTTCTTTTACAATATAGAGGCCTAATCCCGAGCCTTTATTTTTGTTTGTTCCAAAATACATGTCAAAAATATTGGCTTTATGATCGTCATGAATTCCAATTCCGTTATCTGTTACTTCAATTTTATTTAAGCCTTCGCTAAAATAGGTTCTTATTGTAATAAACATTTCTTTTTTGCTACAATCTGCATACTTTATGGCATTAGAAAGTAGGTTATTGATGATTATTTTTAAACGAAGACCATCACTTTCAATCTGATCTACTAAAAGTTCTTGCGTGAATGTTATTCTGTTCGCATTTTCAATGTGCATTAATTGAAGGATGGCTTCATTGCACAATTCTTTCAGGCTTACCGGTTCTAAGATGACTTCTTTTCTTTTGTTTTTAGAATAATCAATAATGTCGCTAATAAATTGATCCTGCCTTTCAAGACTGTGATGCATCATTTCTAAATAGTTCCGAACCTGCTGAACATCGTCCTCCAATGCAGTTATTTCGATTAGACCTTTTAAAGAAGTAATTGGGGATCTCAAGTCGTGAGAGGCGCTGTAAACAAATCGGTCCAACTCGCGATTTACGATAATAAGATTTTCGTTTTTCACTTCTGTTTCTTTCTTGGAAACCAATAATCTTTTGACCATAATTGAATAATACATGCACACGCTGCAGATAATAATCAAAATGAAAAAGATGTTTGTAATAATTAGTAGGTCTTTTATTTTTCGTGTTCCTTCTCCTAATGTATTAGAAAAATTGCGCTCATTAATAGTTAATCGGTCGCTTATTGCGCTTATTTTCTTTAAAAACTTTTTTTGATCGTCAGCAGTTAGTATATTATGTTCAATTTTAGCATTAATCTGCTGGCCAATAACGAACAAGTCGAAAATTAGTTTGTCGCCTTGTCCCCATTCGTGTATAGCTTTAGATAAAAAGCTTACATTTTTGAAGTTTTCAAATAGCCAAATAATATCGTCTAAATCATCTTCGTTGTTTCGGCCAACAAGAAATCCTTTTCTAGCAATCTTATTATCTCCAGCTTTCAAAAGTGTAATTCTTGCAATACCATCTCCTTGTGGCACTTTTAATTCTTCAAGATATAATTTCCACTGTGTGCGATTCTTTGTAAATAAATAGGTAATTAAGTGTCTCGATGCATCTTTTTGCCCTTTCGAATAATGTGATTCTCCGTTTACATAGGCTCTGTTAGCAGATAGAATTTTAATAGTAAAAAAATTGATGCAGATTAGTAAGGCGCATGAAATAAAAATTATTAAAATGAGGATGAAAACATTTGGGAAACGAAAGTTTTTTAAAGCTTGCAGTTTAGACATAATCTTAAAATTAGTAGGTTAATGAAAAAATGCCTTTTGCGTTTTTTTGTCAGTACGAATAAACAATTATGGGGCAAAGTAATTCGCGTTAAACATTAAACACATGTTAATGTATTTTGCTCTTTATAAATGCTTTTGAAATGATTCTCTCAAATATAGTAAAATTTATCTTATGGTTTTAATAAAAAAAATAGTCGTAAAGCAAAAATAGTATGATTCTAAATAATTTTGTTTAAGTATTTGTTTTTGAGTTTTTTATGTTTTTAAAAAGCTTTTTCTAATAAGAGATTGTTAAAAAGGAAACTTTCGATTTCAATTTTTGAAGTAAAAAAAGGATTTTAAAAGGCATTAAAATGAAAAAGAATAAATCTTGTTTTTGTTTAAAGATTGGTTTCTGCCTTTTAATATCTCTTTAAAATTTAGCGTAAATAATCAATCGTCTAAATGCATAGATTGACGGAACTGAAGGAAAATAGGAATCTATTCTTTTCTTAAATTCGACCGTTAAAGCAGCAAATTCTTGTTCTTTTAATCTTTCTTGATAAACAGTTAATGCAGAACCAGATATGAAGTCGAAAAAATCATCTTTTTTATTAGAAATTAGAGGATAGACTTTCTCATAAAGAACTAGGTCTTTTCCGCCATTTTCGAAAAGGATTTTAGCATATTCATCTAAAGTCAATACTGGTGAAGGACGTGTCCAATTTTTAAGATACGATGCAAAGGGCTCTTCCTGCACCAATTGAAAAAGTATTTTATTGAGGATATTTTCATTTTGCTGAGGCATCTGAATAGCCAGCTGTCCGCCTGGTTTGAGACGCGAGATGATTTTTGGAAAAAGCTCGTAATGATTATCAATCCATTGCAATGCAGCGTTTGAAAAAATCAAATCCCATTTAGTTTCATCATCAATCTGCTCTAAAATGGTTTTTTCTTTAAACTGAAGATTTTCTTGTATTGGTGCTTTTGCCAGCATTTCTGCAGAATTGTCAATGCCAAGCACAAACGGATTACTCAATTTTTGATGCAATTTTTGGGTGAGTTCGCCCGTTCCGCATCCGAGATCTATAACTTTCAGATTGGGTTTGTCAATAATATGACTTGTAAGATCATTAAAAGGTTTAGAACGTTCTTCTTTAAATTCGTTGTATTTTTTTGGATCCCAAGTCATGATGCTATTTTTATTTAAAATTAATGAAAAATTCTAATGCTTCAAAACCAAGGAAAAAAGATTGTTCTGTTGTTTTTCAATTTAAAATTGAAAAACTCATTTAAAAGTTATTCTAATTCATGCCAAAAATGACCACAGCCGTTTTTGCATTCTGTATTTCTTCTTTCTGTATCTGTAATTTTAAAAATCCAAAGTAAAGAAGTTATTACTTTTTTATTTTCATTTTCTGGCAGTGAAGCCAATTTATAGAAAGCAATTTTAGTGGAGAAACTTTTTAAGATTATAATAGGCGTGAAAGTTGGTTTTAATGGAATGCTATTTATTGCTCTTTGATAAGCTTCTGAATTATAATCTGTTTTGTTTGGAATGGAATTGATAATATAGTTATGCAGAGTATTAAAAAGTTCTTTAAAACTATAATCTTCTTCTAGTAAAATATGCAATCCAAGATGAAAATCTATTTTATCTTGAGCAATTTTGTTAATAAGCATTTCTATATCTTTCAAATTTTATTTTTTTTGAATTGACTTTCCAAATTCTATTCTCAAGCTGTCTTGAGTAAATAAGAGCCTTTTCTTTTGGCTCTCAGTTAATTCATTGTTTAAAAATATTTGCTGTAAATCTCTTTGGATTTGCATATAATCACCAATATAACGTTGGTCTAATTGAGTATAAAATTCCTCAATAGCTTTGTTCGTTTTTTGAATTTTATGTTGTTTGAAGTTATTCTGTAATAAATAAATGATGAAGAAAAGAGTAATAAAAATTAATAATCTGAAAACTATTTTTTGGTTCATATTAATTGGTTTTAGAGACCAAATATAAAAAAGATTTTTGTTTGCTGTCGTTGTTTGCGTAAGGGATAGTAACGGCATCCTTTTATGGTGGGGTTCACCATAAAAGATACAGTGGATAGCCCGACCTGAAAGGATACGCCAAATTATTTTTAATAAAGATTAGGGTTAAATCTTGCTAAATATGATCTTTTTTAAGAATTTATAGATTTTATAAATTAAAGATTATGATTTCCAAAAAAAGTATATCTTTAGCCAACCTAAACCAATAAAAATGCAAGAAAACGACCAAGAACATTTTAAAAGAGAACTCGGACTCTTAGACGGAACCATGCTTGTGGTTGGCTCTATGATCGGATCTGGGATATTTATTGTAAGCGCCGATATAGCCCGACAAGTGGGCTCGGCAGGATGGCTTACTTTGATCTGGCTTTTGTCTGGATTTATTACTGTTGTCGCAGCAGTTAGTTACGGCGAATTGAGTGCCATGTTTCCTAAAGCGGGAGGACAATACGTTTACCTGAAAGAAGCTTACAACAAATTGATTGCCTTTTTGTACGGCTGGAGTTTTTTTGCGGTTATTCAAACTGGAACTATCGCGGCAGTAGGAGTGGCTTTTTCAAAATTTGCAGCTTATTTGTATGAGCCGTTAAGTGATGAAAATATTCTCTACGAATTAGGCGCTTTTAAACTGAATGCAGCGCAGCTAGTTTCGATTTTAACCATTATCATTCTGACTTTTATTAATAGCCGTGGAGTGAAAAATGGTAAAATTCTGCAAACAGTTTTAACAATAATTAAAATTTTATCGCTTCTTGGATTAGTCATTTTTGGATTAACGCTTGCCGCCAAAGCTTCTGTTTGGGATGCAAACTGGACAGACGGATGGAGTACAAGAACATTGGACAAAGAAAGCGGTTCATGGCTTCCAATTAGCGGAACGGCTCTAATTTCTGGAATTTCGGCAGCAATGGTTGGATCATTATTCTCTAGTGATGCTTGGAATGGTGTGACTTTTATCGCTGGGGAAATTAAAAATCCGAAACGAAATGTTGGCCTTAGCCTATTTCTAGGAACTTTTATTGTAACTTCTCTTTATGTCGTGACAAATCTGATGTATTTGGCTGTAATTCCGTTTGATGAGATTGCAACAGCAAAGTTTGATCGCGTTGCAGTTGTAGCTTCAGATTATATTTTTGGAAATATCGGAGCTTTGATTATCGCAATTATGATCATGATTTCGACTTTTGCCTGCAACAACGGATTAATTATGGCTGGAGCAAGAGTATATTATACAATGGCAAAAGATGGTTTGTTTTTCAAAAAAGCGGCTGTTTTAAATAGTTCTAGCGTTCCTGCGTGGGCACTTTGGGCGCAATGTGTTTGGGCTTCGGCTTTATGTCTAACAGGAAAATATGGCGATTTATTAGATTTCGTAATTATCATTGTGTTGATTTTTTACATTTTGACAATTTACGGAATTTTTATTCTAAGAAAAAAAATGCCAGATGTAGAAAGACCTTATAAAGCTTTTGGATATCCGTTTTTGCCAATGATATATATTATTGTGGCATCAGCAATTTGCATTTCATTATTAATTACAAAATTTTCAACCTGCGGCTGGGGAGTATTAATTATGCTAACTGGAATTCCAGTTTACTATTTAACAAAACCAAGCGAATAATATTTCTATTTGAAGTTGAAAAACTACTAAATAAAAAAGCATCTTGATCTTTCAAGATGCTTTTTTATATAAGGTATGGCGGTTTAATAATTGGATAAATCGTTATTAATTCTTTCTTCTGTTGGTCTTAGAAAAAGAAGATAAAGAATGAGAAGAATTCCGAATAGTATAAAATCGGGTTTAAGAAATAAAATAATAAAAGCAGCGCCTTCCAAAACTGCCCATCGCATAATTGAAGCTGTTTGATAGATAGGCAATTTATCTTCAAGTTTTAATTTTGGGTCAATCTGTTTTAATTGCGCTTTAAATAATATACTACTCAAAACAAAAGCTAGAACAGGAATTGCAAGATATATTATGGAAGCAGAATCAACAATAGGAATTTGTAGTGTTTCTAGCGAAATATTGCCTACAATAAAATAAGCGATAATTGTTCCTGCGCAAATGCCAAGATGGATAATTTGTAAAGCTTTGATTTTTTCGGTCATGATTTGGTTTAGATTTGAGGTTGATCATGCAATTTAAGATTAATTCTTTTTAAATGAATGATTTATGTTTGAGTTTTACTAAATGGCTAAGTGTACAAACAAAAAAAAGACACTAGAATTAGTGTCTTTTAAATGTAAATAATCGTTGAAAACTTTAGTTATATTGTAACTGGTTCATCAACAGATTTTATAGTTGAATTAATAATAGACAAAGTAAGCGGATCGGTTTCTCCAGAGAAGAAAGCGTCCAAAATTTCCTGAAATATCGGATTTGCATTTTCTACCAATGAAAACAAAGTCATGCAAGAACGCAATTTACGAGCATCTAAATCTCCAAAAATTCCGTCAGCCGATTTCATTTTAAAAGTTAAAAGCAACTCTGAAATCTCAATTAAATGTTTTCCCAAAATTGGATGTTCTAAATAATCTGTAGCTTCTTTTAAATCATTAATGGCATAAAGATTTGCAGTATCGCTTTTTCCTAAGCCTTTTATTTGCGGGAAAATGAACCACATCCAGTGTGTTTCTTTTTTCCCTTTACTGATTTCAGAAAGAGCGGTAAGATAAAGTTTGTTCTGTGCGTCTAAGAAACGCGCTAAATCATTGTTCGAATAAGCCATTACGGTATTGTATTTTAAAAAAGGTTGCAAAAATAGTAAAAAAGATAGGTTTTGCCTAGTAAAAGGTTCATATAGTGCATGTTTTAACTTTTTAAAGAAGGAATATCTTACGTTATTTTGGGTAAAAATTACTTCTTTTTAAAGATTCAATGCTATAAAAATCAAAGATTTCGATTGGTTCTTCTAAAGGTAAGATTGATCCTTGGCAAAACATCACGAGCTGTTTTTGGAACTTGATGTTGCCAAAAACTATTAGTAGTTCCAGCCATCAATAAAAAGGATCCATGATGCAGCGGAATCTCAATTGGCGGAATTTCTTTTCTGAATTTATGTCGAAGTTTAAACATTCTCGTTTCTCCAAAAGTAACGGAAGCAATAATAGGATTTGGCCCAGTATTGTGTTCTTTGTCGCTATGCCAACCTACGCCATCATTTCCGTCTCGGTATAAATTCAATAATACGGTATTAAAATCAAGCTGTGTTTCTTTTTCTACACGGCCTCTAATTTTTAACAATTCATAAGTCCAATCTGGTCCGTTTGGATCTGCGCCAGGATTGTCTTTATCTTCATACCAAGAAATCATTCGCGGAACGGTATAAGTTTTATCGTAAATTTCCATTTCATACTCTCGCCATTTGGTCTTGCGAAGTATTCTCTCGTAAAAAACATCAGATTCTTCTTTGGTGAAAAAGTTATCGATTAAAATTAATTCAGAATCTGGAATGTCAAATATTTTTTTTCCTCCCAAACCTGTGGTAAATAATTCGGTGTCGCTAAATAGTGTCATAATTCAGATTTTAGTTTTACAGCTCTATTTTTTATTGGTTTAGGAAATGAAAAGTTGTTTGTTAAAGAATATTTTTCTCGGATGTTTTTCTGCGTAAGCAAAAATTAACTGTTCTATATATTGATTGCTTTTATAAGGCGTAACATAATTTTTTACTTCATCAGAATCGTTGATGGCAACATCTCTCGGAATGTAGCCCATTCCATGAAAATGACCATTTTCGATCCAAATACAACTTCTTTCGTCTGAAGATCTTCCTTTGTCTATAATGGCAAAACTTGGTCTGTTATTTAATAAAAACTCGATGGCATTGTCGACTTGTTGGTTATGAAATGAAACATCTGGTAAATCTTTGGTTTCATTATTTTGAAAAAAGTCACCTTCTTCGGGCCTTGTGTATTTACAAAAACGATGATCGATTTCAAAATGCTCGGCTAGAGTTCGCAATAAATTGATGCCATCGTATTGACTATTAAATTCATGAATACAAGTCTGAAATTTACTCAATTTACCCACTGCCAAATATTTATAGCCATTTCGGGCTTCGTATTGATAAATGCCAAATTTGGCTTCAAAACGTTTTAAAGCTCTGTTATAAGTTGGCCAAAGTTTTTTGATTTCGGTACATTCTAAAAGAAGTGCCATGAGTTCGGTAGCGCAGACTTCAAAAGAAATTCCGTGAATATCTCTTAAAAAATGCTGCCTTTGCTGTTTGATATTGTTTCCTGTAAAATGAGACGTGACACGCTTTTTTAAGTTGATTGCTTTTCCAACATAAATCACTTTTTTTGCCTGATTATAAAAATAATAGACTCCTGGTTTGTCAGGTAAATTATTAAAATCTTCTTGTGGTAAATTTGGAGGCAAGCGCTGATCTTGTGCTGTTTTCTTGATCATTTTATCTATTTCTCCAGCATCGTCCCATTCCAATAAAAGCGAAAATAAAAGAGCAGTAGCATCGGCATCTCCGCCAGCACGGTGTCTGTTTTCTAAAGATATATTTAAAGAATTGCACAGATTTCCTAAACTATAGGAACCCAGTCCAGGTTTGATTTTTCGAGCTGCACGAACTGTACAAAGTTTTTTTGCCGACCATTTAAAACCAGCTTGCTCCAATTGATGATGAATGAATGAATAATCAAAGTTCACGTTGTGGGCAACAAAAACACGATCGGTAAGCATTTCCAAAACTTTCTCTGAGATATCATCAAAAATGGGCGCATTGGCTACCATTTCGTTGTTAATTCCTGTCAATCCAAAAATAGAAGGAGGTATGTCCTGTTCAGGATTTACAAGTGTTTCATAACGATCCAATACATTTGTACCGTCATGAATAATAATGGCAATTTCTGTAATACGGCTTCCACTGGCATTTCCGCCTGTGGTTTCAATATCGACTATGGCATATTCTTGCTTCTTCATTTGTGTATAACGTAAGTTGTTCTTTAGTTATTTTTTTAAGTTTCCAGTCTTTCAGTATTTTGAATGTTGCGATTGAATACTAAAACTTCATTCGATGTCTCGGAAGATTAATTTCATGTCCTTGCGGATAAGGCGCTCGATGCGTCAAACTAACATCTTCCTTTATCTGATTTTGTGTTTTATATTGATCTTTAGAATCCATATATCGTGGATCTGGAATAAAAGGCATTTTGGACATTTTGAGAATCGTAATGGTCGGAAAATGATAATCGACCTCAACATTTCCTAATAAAAGATAACAGCCTCCACCCTGAAAAGGATATTTTGCAAGACTATCTGGAAAATGTGCTGTATCAAAATAAGTGCCTTCATGATCGATCCAAGTTCCAAAATACATCGAACCTTTTTTGGTTGGGACGTGTTTTCTGGAAATGAGATATGCCAGCATTCTAACTTGTCTTTTATGGTGTTTTACTAAATCTTTTGCCATAATATCACCTCGATGTTTGGTTTGTAAAAGATCGAAAACCGTACAAGAAACAGGAAAACTCAACAATTCGATTTCATCAAAAGCATCTTCAAAAATAGAACGTTCCAAAACCGGTAATTTGAATTCTTTTACTGGTTCTTGCAAAAGCATCAAATCTCGATTTTCGGGTTTAAAATTGTTTAAAAGCAAACTCGCACTAATCAAAAGCTGATTTTTTGTTTTTCCTGTAAAGCGAAAAGCACCAATAAAAATCAGAACTTTAACGCCTTCAATTCCAATTGGAATGCGATTGATGAAATTTTCCAGAGAAAGGTAATCGCCGTTTTTCTCTCTTTCTGATGCTATTAAATACGCAATTTTAGATTCTAAACTCTGCAAATGCATAAACCCTAAATAAATATCGGTTCCGTATAAAGTCGTTTGATATTCGCTTTTATTCACACACGGATTATGAACGGTTCCGCCCGACATTCTAGCTTCGTGCACATAAACTTCGGTTCTATAAAATCCGCCTTGGTTATTGATTACCGCTGTCATAAATTCTACAGGATAATTAACTTTCAAATACAAACTCTGATAACTCTCAACGGCATAAGAAGCCGAGTGCGCCTTGCAGAAAGAATATCCCGCAAAAGATTCAATCTGGCGGTAAATTTCCTGACTCAAAGCTTCTGGATGCCCTTTTTGTGCACAGCTTGCAAAGAAATTGTCTTTTACTTTTTGTAAAGCTTCCAGAGATCTTCCTTTTCCCGACATCGCACGGCGAAGAATATCACCATCAGGAGCGGGAAGTCCGCCGTAATGCTGGGCGATTTTAATGACATCTTCCTGATACACCATAATGCCATATGTTTCGCCAAGATGTTCTCTAAAAACTTCATGAAAATATTCAAACTGATTTGGATTATTATGACGAAAAATATACTCTTTCATCATTCCAGATTGTGCAACTCCAGGACGAATAATAGACGAAGCCGCCACCAGAATTTTATAATTATCACAATTCAATCGGCGTAATAATCCGCGCATCGCAGGACTTTCGATATAAAAACAGCCAATCGTATCTCCTTTTGCTAAATAAGAATTGCAAACCGCTTCATCTTTAGAAATAGAAGTATTGCGAATGTCTACTTTTATACCTCTATTTTTTTCAATAAGCTTTACGCTGTCATCAATATGTCCGATACCACGCTGGCTTAGAATGTCGAATTTGTCAAAACCAATTTCTTCGGCAATATGCATATCAAAAAGCACAATTGGAAAACCTTTTGGAGGCATTTCTAAAGGCGTATAATTGGTAATTGGTTCTTCAGAAATAATAATTCCACAGGCATGCATACTGCGCTGGTTTGGATATTTCTGCATCATAAAACCATATTCTTGAACCAATTTTACAATCTTATTTGTAGGATGAAGTTCTTCTGGATTTTTTGCCAATACATCTAATTCTTCTTTCGGAAGACCAAAAACTTTTCCAACTTCTCTGAAGATAGAACGGTATTTAAACTCAACATTGGTTCCGCAGAAAGCAACATGATCTTTGCCGTATTTTCCGAATATATATTCTAAAATTACATTACGTTCCTGCCAGCTCCAATCTATGTCAAAATCGGGTGGAGTTTTACGGTTAAGATTTAAAAAACGTTCAAAATACAAATCGAGTTCTATTGGACATATATCAGTAATTCCGAGGCAATAGGCTATTATGCTGTTAGCACCGCTTCCGCGACCAATGTGCATAAATCCTTGACTATTGCTGTATTGAATTATATCCCAAGTAATTAAGAAATAGGCACTAAATTTTAATTCGTCAATAACTTTCAGTTCTTTTTCAACACGTGCTTTTGCTATTGTGTTTTCTTTTCCATAACGATGTTCAAAACCTTTCAGCGCCAAGCCAGTAAGCATTTTTATATCTTCTTCACGGCTTTTGGTAAAGAATTTTTTATTTTGTGGAACACCAAATTCATATTGAAAATTACATTCGTCAATGATGCGTTGTGTGTTCGAAATGATTTCAGGATATTTTTCATAGAAAGGCAAAAGTGCTTCTAATGGTTTTATGAAATCAGAAGTTTTGCAATAATCCGCTTCAGTAAGTTTTGATAGAATAATATTTGTATCAATTGCACGTAGTACTTTATGCAGATTGTATTCTCTTTTACAGTTAAAAGTTACGGGCTGTAAAATCACCATTTTGGCAATTTTATTTTTATGTTTTGAAGTCAGAAGACTCGAAACTTCTTCAGGACGAACTCCGATAAATTCATTTTCATGAAGCGTTTCAGGAGCATTTTCTAAAGTATAAATTACAAAGGTCTCGTTAAATTCAGGAGCTCGTAAAGGCAAAGTCTCTCCGCTGAAATTATACTCGGTTAAAAAACGATTCATTTCAGCTAATCCTTTGGCATTTTTAGCTAAACCAATATATCGAAATTGATGATTACAGCGAAATTCCATTCCAACCAAAGGCTTGATTCCGTTTTTCTCGCATGCTCTTATAAAATCATAAATTCCCGTAACGGTATTAATATCTGTTAATGCCATTGCTTTTACATCATGCAAAACAGCCTGCTCGATAAGTTTATCAAGAGGAATCGTGCCATAACGCAGAGAATGATAAGAATGACAATTGAGGTACATGATTTATTTAGTGCGTTTTAAAATTTCGTCTTTAGTATTGGGTTTAAAGTGAGCTCCGGCGCAACGCATTACAGCATCAAAACCGTAACGGCTTTTCATTTTATCCATGGCGGCATAAAGAGCCAACATTTCTTGAGTATCTTCAAAAAGATCAATTTGATACGTTCCGCGCACCAATCCGCTAAAGCGAACACCAATCAAACGCAGACGCATACGACGCTGATAGACTTTTTCAAAAAGTTCCATTACATTTTTAGTCAAAATATGATCGGCTGAAGTATAAGCAACTCGGCATTGTTTGGTTTCAGTATCAAAATTGGCGTAACGAATTTTAACTGTAACTGTTGAAGTCAGCCATTGTTCAGAACGCAATTGAAAAGCCAGTTTTTCGACCATTCCCAAAAGCACTCTTTTGAGTTTCGCAATATCAATGGTGTCTTGAGAAAAAGTATGTTCTGTAGAAATAGATTTTCTTTCGCTATACGGTTCTACAGGTGTATGATCGATTCCGTTCGCTTTTTTCCAAATATCGAGGCCGTTTTTTCCAATCATTTGCTGTAAAACCTCAGCAGGCATTTCGGCCAAAGTCTGAATTTTACGAACACCAATTCGGGACAAGAGTTGAAAAGTTACGGTTCCGACCATTGGTATTTTCTGAATCGAAAGCGGATTCAAAAAAGTCTGTACCTTATGTTCTGGAATTTCAAGATTTCCTACTGGTTTACCTTCGCCTGTAGCGATTTTAGAAACCGTTTTATTGATCGATAACGAAAAACTAATCGGAAGTCCAGTTTCCTTAATTACCTTTTGTGCCAATTCATCCGTCCATTTATAACTTCCATGAAATTTATCCATTCCCGTAATATCCAGATAAAATTCGTCGACACTTGCTTTTTCCAAAACAGGTGCTTTTTCTTGAAGAATTTCGGTTACATCATGAGACATTTTTGAATATAATTCCATGTCGCCTTTGATAACTTTCGCATCAGGGCAAAGTTTCATCGCCATTGCAATAGGCATTGCAGAACGTACACCAAATTTGCGGGCTTCATAGGAACAAGAAGCGACAACACCGCGTTCTCCTCCGCCCACGATGAGTGCTTTTCCGTTTAGTTCGGAATTTATGAGTCGTTCGCAGGATACAAAAAAGGTATCCAAATCCATATGTACAATTGCCCGTGCCATTTTTCCTTTTTGTTTTTGTATGAAACAAAATTAGCACAGGTGGTAACATTTTTCTGTATATTTGCTGTTCCAAATTATAACAAATTTATTATGTCCTTATTTTCAGACAACATCAGAGCGTTAAGGGTTAAGCATAAAATATCACAGGAGAAATTAGCTGAAAACCTTAGCATTACCAGAGGAAGATACGTGAAATACGAAGATGGAACTTCGGAAGCACCGTATGATATTCTAAAGAAGATTGCGCTATATTTTCACATGAGTATTGACTTGATATTATCGGTCGATATTCGTAAGATTGATGTGCAAAATTTGATAAAACTAGAAGGCAACCGACTTATTTTGCCCATTCAAGTGGATAGTTTTGGAGAAAATTATATCGAAATTGTATCTCAAAAAGCAAAAGCAGGGTATTTAAACGGATATGCTGATCCTGAATATATCGAAAGTTTACAGCAGATTACACTTCCGTTTTTAGGTCCTGGAAAACATCGCGGATTTCCAGTTGAAGGCGACTCAATGCCTCCACACGAAGACGGTTCTATCATTATTGGCCGTTATGTAGAAAAACTGGGAGAGGTGATGGACGGCAAAACCTATATTTTGATTACTAAAAATGAAGGAATGGTGTATAAGCGTCTCAATAAAAACAAAAAGAACTCCTTAGTTTTAGAATCCGACAACAGCTTTTATCCGAATTATGAAGTGAAAGCTTCTGATATTTTGGAGATTTGGGAATACGAATGTAATATTGGCCGTTCGGATAAAAAACAAGAAATGACGGAAACTGGAGCAATGAAAGATTTGCTTTTAGAATTGAAAAGAGAAGTTCGAGAGATTAAGAATAATACTTCGAATGCTTAGAGGTTCATTAACTATAGAAATTAAGAGTAATGATATTTATTGTTTATACAGGCACAGTGAGTTTTATAACAAGAACAGAATTAACACTTGCAGAGTGGGATAAACGATTTCACAAGTTTCTAAGAGTTATTGGTTTTATTAGTGATGAAGAATTTCTGGATGAGTTGCGATTTTCATATCGTGTTGATGACAAGACTGTTGAAGAGATTAATGAAATAATCAGTAAAAAGAGTTTTGTCAGTATTAGAATTACAAACAAAGCTTTTGAAGGTTTTAGATATGCTGAAAATTACTTAGATTTTACAGCTATAGAAGGACAGATTTTATATTTTGAAGATTGGAATTTTATATTTCGAGTGTTTAATGAAGAATATTTTCTTTGGTGCTTTTTAGGCGGAATAGCAGATGTCCAAAGAGAAATTAAATTAAGCGAAGAGAATATCAAAAGATATAAAGAAATTGGTTTAGCACAAATAGATTATTTGATTGATAATTTACAGAAAATAGATTCAATCGAATATGAAAAAGCAATTGTTGAAAACAGAAAATTACTTTAAACCAATATTTTAATGAACATCCAAAACGCCAAAACCGAAGATCATATCCGTTTAACGGAAATCACCAAAAAGTCAAAAGCATATTGGGGATATTCGGATGACCAAATGGAGAAATGGAATAATAATCTAACAATCACGAGAGATTATATCGAAGAAAATCCTGTTTTTAATTTGATTGATGAAAATCAGATTATTGGCTATTATTCTTATTTAAGATTAGAAAACAATCAGGTAAAATTAGACAACTTATTTATTTTACCTGAATATATCGGAAAAGGATTTGGTTCTTTTTTAATGAATGATTTTGTGGAAAGAATGCGAAATGAAAAATGTCAAAAAATCATTTTAGATTCAGAACCAAATGCCGAACAATTTTACCAGAAAATCGGATTTACAAAAATCGGTGAATTTGAAACTTCAATAAAAAATAGATTTATGCCTATTATGGAAATGATATTATAAGCGAATTAAATGGAGGATATATTGTATTAATATAGTCCCAGCGGGACGTTATATTTATAGAAAAATAATTATTCTATTTAATAAATTTTTGCGGAATATATATCGCTCCGCTGAAACTTAAGATTAAGAGGAATAAAAAAAATGAGCTATAAATATTAAGCTCCGCTGGAGCAGTTTTTTAAACCTTCAACGAAAACCAAAACGTACTTCCCAATCCTAAATTACTCTCAACTCCAACATTCCCATTTTGCGCTTCAATAAATTCTTTGCTTATCGCTAAACCTAATCCCGTTCCGGATTTTTGACTGCCGGGAACCTGAAAATATTTATCAAAAACTTTGTCTTTGTATCTTGTATCAATTCCTTTTCCGGTATCGATGACCTGAAATACGATTTGATTATTCTCTTTTTTTAATTTGATAAAAATGGTGCTTTTTTCAGAAGAATACCGAATAGCATTCGACAAATAATTAATTAAAACCCAGCCTGTTTTTTCGCTATCGGCTTTTACATCCTGCAGGTTTTCATCGGCATCAATAACCAATTTAATTTGTTTTTGATCGGCCTGAACTTTTACGGCTTCAACAGCATAATTTACAATTTCATGCGGATTACTTTTTTCAATATTTAGTTGAATATTTCCAGTTTCCAATTGTGATAAATTGAGTAATTCGCCCGTAATTTTTAACAATCTTTGACTATCATCTTTTATGCTTTCAACCAATTGTTTCTGGTCGTCGTTCATGTCACCCGTTTTGGCATTTTCGAGCAATTGTAAACTCAGTTTTATAGATGCAATAGGTGTTTTTAATTCGTGTGAAACTGTGGCAATAAAATTGGTTTTGGCAAAATCCAATTCTTTAAAAAGTGTAATGTTTCTCAAAATAATTACATCACCAATATTGATTTCTTTTTCTTCGCCAGTCGGAATTATGGTAATATTCAGAATCTCTTTTTCAAAATAACTTTCTTTTCCGTGAGCGTAAATTTTAAGCGGTTGTTTTTTAGGTGCATCAATATCATCTTTTAAAATCAAAGAACGAATTAAATCATTCGATAAAGCCAAATTTGAAGCTAATTTTCCAACAACATCTTCCAATTTTAAACCAATAATTTTTAGCGCTTCATCATTGGCAAACAAAACAATTCCTTCATTGTCCAACCCAATAATGGGATCGTGCATATTATTGATAAGGGTTTCCAGCCGTTTCTTTTCAAAGAATAATTTATACAAATTACTGTCATTATATTCCTGAAGTTTTTGCGCCATCGTATTAAACGACTTTGCAAGATCACCAAATTCGCTATGACTTGTAAAATGTACTCGTTCTGAATAGTTTTTATTGGCAATTTCTTTAATACTCAGCGTTAATTCCTTTATTGGGTTTGCAATATTATTAGGTAAATTAACGAGTAGATTAAAAGCGATTAAAAAGCATAAACTTCCAACAATGGCAATCCATAAATTAGCATTTTCGGCAGTAAGTTTAGCAATGTCACTTTTCTGTTTTATAGCATCCAGATTCAATTTCATAATGGCAAAAATGTCTTGCCTGATTTGCGTTTTGAGCACTTCATTAGCCCCATTTTTTTCTAAAAGAGCAAAGCTTTTCTCTAGGTTTGCAGTTGCTTCTTTTTCTCCAGGTTCGGTTACATTTTGAGTTTGTTTTTCCAGATATTCTTTAAAAGTCTGAATCTCATTATCTGGATTTGCTTTAATTTCATCCAAAGACAAAATCATATTTCGCGAATATTCTAATGTATTATAATTTGCTTTTAGAATATTCTCTGTGTCTGCTTTTATCAAAAAAACAGAATAACCGCTCACTAACGAAAGTATAATGATCATTAAAAATAACAATCCAACACCCAGATTTAATTTGGTTTTAATTCTCATAATTTTAATTTTTGTAAAATGTTGGTTGTGAGATGTAAAATGTATTTCACAAAGATCATTTCACATTTTACATCAAACATTTCACGATAATATAACAAGGTCAACATTTGATAAAGACAGTTTGTTTAGTAAACGCCTGAAAATTGTTGTAGACAAAATTACTTTAAATAAATTCAAATGCGGTTTGCCAATGCAGACAGTTGTAATTTGTTTTTCTTCTGCAGTAATCAAAATCGCATCGGCAATATTTTTATGTTCCAATTTAATAACTTCTGCGCCTAATTGTACGGCGAGTTTAAAATTATTTATTAAATGCCGCTGTTTGTCTAAAGCAATTTTTGTACTGCTTTCTTGTGGCGTTTCTACATACAAAACATACCAGCTTCCATTATAATAACTTGCCAATCGCGCCGCTTTTCTGATCACAATTTTGGCCGTTTTATCATTACTGCTAATGCAGGCCAACAATTTTTCATGTCGTAAAGCATGAAGATTCGGAACTTCATTTTCAACTTTTCGAACGACCTGACTCGCTACTTCTTTCAAAGCCAATTCTCGAAGTTGTAAAATCTGTTCCGATTTAAAAAAGTTTGTCAAAGCTGTCTGAATTTTGTCAGCCGTATAAATTTTTCCTTCTTTCAAACGCGCAATCAAATCTTCCGAAGTCAAATCGATATTGACCACTTCATCTGCCAATCGCAAAACATTATCTGGAATGCGTTCCTGAACATCAATGTTTGTAATACGTTTTACATCCTCATTCAGACTCTCAATATGCTGAATATTAACGGCCGAAATCACATTAATTCCAGCTTCTAGAATCTCCAGAACATCCTGCCAGCGTTTTTCATTTTTGCTTCCTTCAACATTCGTATGCGCCAATTCATCAACAATAACCACTTCTGGTCTAAGGTTGATGATTGCCTGAACATCGAGTTCTTCGAGTTCTTTTCCTTTATAAAAAATAGTCCGCCTCGGAATAATCGGAAGGCCAGAAAGTAATTCATGCGTTTCCTTTCGCATATGCGTTTCGATGTAGCCAATTTTCACATCGATTCCGTTTTTCAATAACGAATGCGCTTCCTGAAGCATACGAAAAGTTTTCCCCACACCGGCGCTCATTCCAATGTAGATTTTAAACTTCCCTTTTCTTGATTTCTGAATTAAATCCAGAAAATGCTGTGCATTGTTTTCGTTTTCCATGGTTTTTTGTTTTGCCACGAAGGCGCTAAGACGCTAAGTTTTATTTTTATTCGCCACGAATTCACGAATTATTTCAAATAAAAATTCGTGAATTCGTGGCGAATAAATTAACACAAAGAAAAATCCTTTTAATCTGTGTAATCTGTGGCTTGTATTTTATTAGAAACTAATAGCAAGGGAAGTCGTTACAAAAGTATTCGTATTCGTTGGAGCGTTATCTTTTGTAAATATTTCGTCTTTGCTTGAAAGATTTCTGGCTTCAATTCTAAACATAACATTATTAGTGACTAAGTAATCAAAGTTAGCTGAAAAACCGTAAGTTTTAAAACCGTTTGGCGTTTCAGTTGCGATAATTACGCCTTTTTCATCACTATAATATTCACCTCTTGCTGCAAGCTGAATTTTCTCTGTTGGTTTGTATTGCAGAATTAAAACTGGCGAAAACCAAGTGTCATATTTGTTGCTGTTTTTAGCCGATTGCTGAGATCCTACATCAAAACCAGCCGTTACGTTTGTTTTTTCTGTTACTTTAAATTGTCCGTAGAAATTATTAAAGTAACGCCATTTTTTGTCAATATCTGGTTGTTCATTTCCAACATAAGTGCTCCAGTTCAAAACAACCTTATCAGATGGTTTGTAGGTAATCTGAGTTCCAAAAGCAGGCGTTTGATTGCCTTCAACTTTCTCAATTCTCTGCCAGCCATTTAAGTACATTCCCGCCAAATACCATTCTCCAGATTCAGAAGTATAACCAATTTTAACTCCAGTTTCATAATAAGGAGAATTCTCAGCCATAATACTTCTCGTTAAAGTCTGACAGTCTTTTCCAATGGCACTCTCAAAACCAATATGCGAAGGCATAATTCCGGCATCAATCCATAAATTATGGCTTTTAGAAATCTTCACACCTACATTGGCTTCGTAAACATTTTTCAACAAACCCTGCTCGGCCGCCATATTATATTCGGCATAAGTTCCGGCCATCAAGGCAAAATTTCCCCGAATATTTTCTTTAGAATAATTCACCTTTGCCATACCCAAATTCAGGTTTACCTCGTTGCTTTTATTATAACTGTAAAAAAAGTTTGGCCGCGTATGATTTTCTGGTTTCCCGAAATCATAACTGTAATAAGCGTCTACATATCCTGAAAATGTCAACGGACTTTTCGATTCTTCTTGTGCTTGTAAATTGCTGTAACCAAAAGCGATTAAAGCAGTAAGTATTATTTTTTTCATTTTTTGTGGTATTCTATTATTTATTAGTAGATTTTTTAGGAGCTAATCCCGCTATCCGTTTCAATCTTTTGTGCCGAACCCCGGCACAAAAGGATTTCCACTACTATCGGGGCTAGGCATTTGGGGTAAAAAGGCGTTTTGTTTCCTAACAGGTTTTTAAAACCTTGTAGGTATTAATTTTTAAGTTTTGGTTTTTATCGCTTGGTTTGTCATCCTGAGGAACGAAGGATCATACTAGTAGCTCGATAAAGATTGGCGATCATGCAGACGGAGTTTCTCGTGTGATCCTTCGTTCCTCAGGATGACAAACTACACGGTTACTCCATGATAATAGTTGATGTCGATTTTCATACCTACAAGGTTTTGAAAACCTTGCAGGAGAAAACCTTAGAACCTTAGCGACTCAGAACCTCAGAACCTTTTTTAGAAAGCTCATCCAGCGCTACATTCAATTCCAAAACATTAACCGTTTTAGGACCAACAACAGCCGAATTAATTTTAGACCCTACCAAAGCTTTTACTTTTGCTTCATCTAAATGTCGCTCTTTAGCAATTCGCTTAACCTGAATCAAAGCGCCTTGCGGAGAAACATTCGGATCTAAACCACTTCCAGAAGCCGTAACCATATCAGCCGGAATTTCCGATTTTTTCAAATAAGGATGAACCAATAAAAGCGTATCAATTCTTTTTTGAACCAAAGCCAAATAATCGGCATTACTTGGACCTTTGTTACTTCCGGCACTTCCAGCAGCATTATAATCTACAGCCGAAGGTCTTCCCCAGAAATAATTCGATTTATCGAACTTTTGTCCGATTTTTTGGTAACCAACCACTTTTCCGTTAACCGAAAGAGCTTCTCCTTTTCCTTGATTTGGAGCCAATTGTGCGATTCCGTAAATCGCAAGAGGATAAATAACCGCAAATAAAATCAAAGTAAATACGGTAAGTTTTAAGAGTGAAAATATAGTTTTCATTTTTTTGAGATTCTAAGAGACTAAGTTGCTAAGGTTCTAAGTTTTTTTCTAGGAAGCTTAGTAATCTAAAGTCTATGTTTTTAATTGAGTTTTTAAAAGTTCTTGGGTTTTACGACTCTAAGAAAAAAACTTAGCATCTTAGAGTCTTAGCATCTCAGAACCTTACATAAATAGTGCTACTACTAAATCAATAACTTTGATTCCGATAAAAGGAACAATTAGCCCACCTAAACCATAAATCAAAAGATTTCTTTTCAAAATAGCACTGGCTCCAATTGGTCTGTAATCAACACCTTTCAGCGCAAGCGGAATCAATATCGGAATGATAATCGCATTGAAAATTACAGCCGATAAAATGGCACTTTCGGGACTATGCAAATGCATAATATTCAAACCTTGCAGCGCAGGAATCGCAGTAATAAAAAGAGCAGGAACAATAGCAAAATATTTCGCAACGTCATTTGCAATAGAAAAAGTAGTTAAAGTGCCTCGAGTCATTAAAAGCTGTTTTCCAATTTCAACAATCTCGATTAATTTCGTTGGATCATTGTCAAGATCGACCATGTTTCCAGCTTCTTTTGCCGCTTGAGTACCGCTGTTCATGGCAACTCCAACATTAGCTTGAGCAAGGGCAGGAGCATCATTTGTTCCGTCACCCATCATGGCAACCAGTCTTCCTTCAGCTTGTTCTTTTCGGATGTAGTTCATTTTATCCTCAGGTTTAGCCTCTGCAATAAAATCATCAACACCGGCAGCTTCGGCAATAAATTTAGCTGTCAATGGATTGTCTCCAGTAACCATAACCGTTTTGATTCCCATTCTGCGTAAGCGTTCAAAACGTTCTTTCATACCGGTTTTTATAATATCCTGAAGTTCGATAACACCTTGAACTTCATTGTTTTTAATTACTACCAATGGTGTTCCTCCGTTAGACGAAATGGTAATAACTTGTTGGGCAGTATCTTCAGGAAAAGAATTTCCAGCTTGCTGCGCAATATTTTTAGCAGCGTCTTGTGCGCCTTTTCTAATATTGGTTCCGTCTTTTAATACGACTCCAGAAGTTCTGGTTTCGGCAGTAAATTTTATACTGTGTGAGATGTTTTCTGTAAGAAGTGAAATGTCTGATTGCATTTTACTATTTACATCTAACATTTTACCTAACTCGAGAATACTTTTCCCTTCAGGAGTATCATCTGCAAGCGAACTCAAAACAGCTGATTTTACAAAATCATCAAAAGAAATTCCTTTGGTTGGATAAAAATTGGTTGCTTTTCTGTTTCCAATAGTGATGGTTCCTGTTTTATCCAAAAGCAATACATCAATATCTCCCGCAGTTTCAACCGCTTTTCCAGATTTGGTTATTACGTTAGCTCGTAAAGCTCTGTCCATTCCCGCAATACCAATCGCAGAAAGAAGCCCTCCAATTGTAGTTGGAATTAAACATACAAACAGAGCAATGAAAGCCGCAATCGTGATGGGTGCGTTGGCATAGTCGGCAAACGGTTTTAGCGTAACGCACACAATCACGAAGATTAAAGTAAATGCGGCTAATAATATGGTTAAGGCAATTTCGTTTGGTGTTTTCTGGCGGCTCGCACCTTCAACTAAAGCAATCATTTTATCTAAAAAGCTTTCGCCAGGTTCAGATGTTACTTTTACTTTAATTTTATCAGATAATACTTTTGTCCCTCCAGTTACAGATGATTTGTCACCGCCTGCTTCCCGAATTACAGGAGCACTTTCTCCGGTAATGGCACTTTCGTCGATCGTAGCCAGACCTTCGATAATTTCACCATCGGCAGCAATTAAATCGCCTGCTTCGCAAACGAAAATATCGTCTTTTTTTAATGCCGAAGAACTAATGTTTTTAATTTCTCCATTTGGCAGAATTTGTCTGGCAGGAGTTTCTTCACGTGTTTTTCTTAAACTGTCGGCTTGTGCTTTTCCTCTTGCTTCGGCAATTGCTTCGGCGAAATTGGCAAATAAAAGCGTTGCCAGTAAAATTAAAAACACAATTAGATTATAGATAAAACTACCTTGATCTGTTGCTCCCATTAATATGGAAATACAAACAGCAAACATGATCGCAGTTCCAATTTCTACGGTAAACATTACCGGATTTTTAATCATCATTTTTGGATTCAGCTTGACAAAAGACTGCACTAAAGCTTCTTTTACCTGCTTACTTTCAAACAATGATGTGGATTTATTAGTTGTCATTTTTCTTTGTGTAAAATGTTAAATGTAAAATATGAAATTTCCTACTTTTGTAAATAATTATTTTAAATATGAAACCACATAAGAAATTGAATTCATGGATTAAAAGTTTTGAATTCGTTAAAGAAATTTATTTAGCTACAAGACAATTTCCTTCTGAGGAAAAGTTTGGAATTACCTCGCAAATCCGCAGAGCTTCTGTTTCTGTACCTGTTAATATTGCAGAAGGCGCAGCGAGAAAAGGAACAAAAGAGTTCATCCATTTTTTACATATTTCGCTAGGTTCTTTATCAGAACTCGATACTTTAATTTTATTAAGCAAAGAGTTAGATTTTTTCAATGAAAAAGAATGTGACCAATTGATAGAAAAATTAGATATCATAGGAAAACTTATTTATGGATTAATCAAGAATCTTGAAGCGCGTGTATGATTTGTGATTTATGAGAGTGAAATGTGATTTGTAAGATGTAAGATGTTGTTTGAGTCTTACATCTTACATCTTACATTTTACTTTTTCACATTTTACATTCCAAAGTATTCCGCCAATGGACCTAAAGCCAAAGCTGGGAAGAATGATAAAGCAGCGATAATTGCGATTACAGCAAAAGTCATGATTCCGAAAATTGATGTGTCGGTTTTTAACGTTCCTGCACTCTCTGGAATGTATTTTTTACCTGCCAATAAACCTGCAATTGCTAATGGTCCAATGATTGGAATAAAACGGCTTAACAATAACACAATTCCTGTAGTGATATTCCAAAACGGATTATTATCTCCCAAACCTTCAAAACCAGAACCATTATTGGCCGCGCTTGAAGTATATTCATATAACATTTCTGAGAATCCGTGATTTCCTGGATTGTTTAACCAACCTGTTGCGTTACCGCTGAACCAATATCCCATTGCGGTATCATGTGCAGCAAAATAAGAGGCTAAAGCAGTTCCTGATAATATTAATAAAGGATGAAGAATAGCGATAAAAGCAGCAATTTTAACTTCCCGCGCTTCGATTTTCTTTCCTAAAAATTCAGGAGTTCGACCCACCATTAATCCAGAGATAAATACCGCCAAAATAATGAAAATGTAGTAGTTCAAAATACCTACGCCACATCCGCCGTAAAAGGCATTTACCATCATCGATAATAATTGCATTGCGCCAGAAACCGGCATCGAACTATCGTGCATACTGTTTACAGAACCTGTAGAAATTACTGTTGTGGCAATACTCCAAAATCCTGAAATTGCGGGCCCAAACCGAACTTCTTTTCCTTCCATCGCTCCAGTTGTTTGTGCGATACCCATTTTTTCAATAGCAGGATTTCCGTTCATTTCGCTCATCACTGTTGGAACAACCAGAAGTAAGAATCCAATGGTCATTACACCAAAAATGATATTCGATAATTTTCTTTTGTTTAAGAAAAAGCCAAGTGCAAAAATCATGGCAAATGGAATAATCATCTGCGCCCAAAGTTCAACTCCGTTAGTAAAATAATTTGGATTTTCTAATGGATGCGCTGAGTTGGCTCCAAAGAATCCACCACCGTTTGTACCAATATGTTTAATAGCAATAAAGGCTGCAGCTGGTCCGCGAGAAACTTCTACATGATCGCCTTGCAGCGTTGTAATAGCATCTTTACCTTCAAAAGTCATTGGCGTACCGCTGAAAACTAATGCGATAGCCACAATTGCTGAAAGCGGTAATAAAATACGAGTACAGCTTTTGATGAAATAATTATAAAAATTACCCAACTGTTCTGTAGTTCTTTCTTTCATTGCTGTAAAAATCATAGCGGCGGCAGCCATTCCGATACCAGCAGAAACAAACTGAAGGAACATCAAGACGATTTGTGAAAGGTAAGAAACCCCGCTTTCGCCAGAATAATGCTGTAAGTTGCAGTTAACCAAAAATGAGATAGCAGTATTAAATGCCAAATCTGGCGTCATTGAAGGATTGTTGTCTGGATTAAGAGGCAAGGATCCCTGAAACAATAAGACAAAAAAGCAAAGAAAGAACCAAACCATATTTATACTTAAAAGTGCTTTTAAGTGTTGTTTCCAGTTCATTTCTTCAGTGGAATTTATACCGCTGATTTTAAAAATAAATTTTTCAATTGGATTGAAAATCGGGTCAAAAAGTGTTTTGTTTCCCAAATAAACTTTAGCAATATATTTTCCTAAAGGAATCGCTAAAACAATGGTTAGAATAAAAATACCAATGACGCCTAATAACTCTGTGTTCATAAATGTGATTTGTTAATTGTAAAATGTGAGAGGTAAAAGCAGACTGACGTATAACATCTAACATCTCACTTATAACTTTTTACATGATTTAAAATTTTTCGGGTTTGATTAAGACATAAACCAAATACACGAAAACGGCGATTGAAATAATAAATAGTGCAGTCATGATTTAGATTTTTTCAAAGAATTCAACTGACAGAAAACAAATTGCAAACAGCAAAACGGCCAATGCGAGTAAAAGAAATGTGATCATAGGATTATTTTAGATTTGTGAAATGTGAAATATGAAATGTGAGAAGTAAAATGTTATTGTGAAAAGAGATACGAACGTCTAACATTTCACAAAAAACATTTCACTAATTAGACTCCTGAAGCATTAACCTGCTTGATATATTCCGCTTTAAGTGTTTGCGGAAATAGGTGCGAAATATTGCAATGGCGCACTTCCATAAAAGAAGAAACCGAAAAAACATACACATTAGAAATGGCATTTTTTGTTTCGATGCTTCCGGTTATAAACAAACGTTCGGCAAGAGCCAGACATTTCTTCGCTCTCACGATATTGCCGGAAATAATCGATTTTTTGGTGATTTCGGCAAAGCGTTCAGCTTGTTTGTAGATTGAGGTAACTTGAGTTTTCATTTGGAATGAATTTTAATGTTCTTCCTCCTTATGCCAAAATATGTTCCGAAAAAGTCAAGTTACAGCTAAAGTACTGTCAATAAAAGAAATATGTTTATATGCCAAAAAGCAGGCATAAAAAAAGCCTATCATTTTGATAAGCTTTTCTCGTTTTGATATGTTGTTGAAGCTCCGAAGCTCTAGCAAATTGAATTTGTCATTGACATTGTTATTGTAGTTGGAATTTAAATTTTAGAATTTTCAATCCCATATTCTTCCAATTTTCTATACAAAGTCGCAATTCCAATTTCTAATAATCTTGCCGTTTCGGCTTTGTTTCCTTTCGTATAATTTAATACTTTCTGAATATGTAATTTTTCAACACTCTGCATAGAGAAAGCCGACATTGATTTTGTGCTTTTTTCGGCTTGATGTTGCATTTCATACGGCAAAACTTCTGAAGTTAAAGTATCGCCATTACTCAAAATAACCGATCGTTCGATAATATTTTTAAGTTCACGAATATTTCCTGGCCAGGAATAATTTTCTAATTTCTGCAGAAAATCATCAGCAATATGTAATGTTTTTTTATTGGTTTTCTCAGAAAATTGTTTGACGAAATAATGCGTCAATACAGCGATATCTTTTATTCTTTCTCGCAACGAAGGCAGTTTAATTTCGAAGATATTCAAACGGAAATACAAATCAGAACGGAAACGATGTTCATCACTTTCTGTTTTTAAATCTCTGTTTGTTGCGGCAATCAATCTGAAATTTGATTTTTTTGGAGTTGTATCGCCAACCGGAATATATTCAGAAGTTTCTAAAACGCGTAATAATTTTGCCTGAAGATCAATTGGCATTTCACCAATTTCATCCAGAAATAAAGTACCGCCGTTTGCTTCTTCAATAAAACCTTTTTTATCTTTCAGAGCTCCAGTAAAAGCGCCTTGTTTATGTCCAAAAAGTTCGCTTTCTAGAATCTCTTTGCTGAAAGTACTGCAGTTTAAAGCCACAAAAGATTTTCCGACACGATTGCTGTTTTCATGAATGGCCTGTGCAAAAACTTCTTTTCCGGTTCCGGTTTCTCCAGTCAATAAAACGGTCGAATCTGTTTTGGCAACTTTTTGTGCGAGATCTATAACTTGTTCAATTCCTTTCGATTTTCCAATTATAGTCTCGAAAGAATATTTACTTGCAATACGTTTTTCAAGTTGCTGCACTTTTTTCTGCAATTCCACTTTCTCTACAGCTTTATAAAGAAGCGGAATAATTTTATCGTTATCGTCACCTTTTACAATATAATCAAAAGCACCATTTTTCATTGCCTGAACTCCGTCTGGGATATTTCCGAAAGCAGTCAGCAAAATAACTTCTACAAGCGGGAAACTTCCTTTTATGTTTTGAAGAAAATCAACGCCATTTCCATCAGGTAATTTGACATCACACAAAACGACATCAATTTCGGTTTGTTCTAGTTTCTTAAAACCAGATTTTAAATCTTTTGCCTCGAAAACTTCAAATCCTTCCGATTTTATAATACGCGCCAGCAGACTTCTAAGTTTTTCTTCGTCGTCTATAATTAAAATTTTGTGTGTCATTTGAGGAAGTAAGTTGTTTTGATGTACAAATTTAGGCTTTAAATCACTTTCCTTTTTTAATTCGGAATAAATTATTTTTAAGTATGTAATCAGTTTTAAAATATTTTCATCGAAAAGAAATGTATTTTTAGATCGAAAAAGAACCACTAAAATTTATGTCAAAACGAATTCTCATTATAGTAACTGCAATATTGTTCTGTAGTTTCCATGGTTTTTCAAATGAAATGATTGAAAAAGATTCTTCAAAATCAAAAACTATTTCTTTTAAAATCAAATTAAAATCGGCTGATGAGGTTAAAATCAAACCTGCTCCTTTAAAATTCAATAAACATTTTGCCTATAGTTTTACGCTTGATGATGGATATCGATCTGCTTATTTAACAGCCTTTCCATTATTGAATGGCGGAAAAATCAGTAATCCTGATAAAAACGAATGGAAAATCGATCAAGGCGGAGACGGAACAACTTCAAATGGACTTTTTTATTCAGACGGTTTCGGAAACAAAATCCCATTTAAATTGGCTTTGGCAATTAACGGAGGTGCAATTCGTCATTTACCAGCAAATCGTGGACATCTTTCATGGCCAGAAATTAAAGAAATGTATAATGCCGGCTGGGATATTTTGAATCACGGTTTTCATCATTCCACAAAACACGGTACAAATTATTTGACTGAAGTAACCGAAAATACTACATCAATAAAACAAAATCTTGATTTTACCACGTCACACTTTGTAGTTCCTGGCGGAGAAGGCGATGAGAAATATTATTTAGAATATGAAAAAGAGGCACTTAATAACGTACATTTTTCGGTAGCATCTTATTATGGCGTTGGGCCAGTTTTTAATGTCGATTCAAAAGTTGATTTAGATAAAATGATTACAGCCAGAACTTTTGTGCAGAGTTCAAAAGATTCAACTAGTTTTAAAACAATGGATCGTTATTTAAAAACACTAGATTCAATTGTAAAACAACCAAATACACTTTGGTTTAACGAATTCACACACGGAACAGGCAACAGAAATTTATGGAACTTAAGCATGCGTTTTCCCGATTTTAAATATTATATGACAACCCTTGAAGATAAATACGGCGTAAAAGGAAGTGATACTATTTGGATGGCGCCGTGGCAGGAAGTTTACGAATATATTTGGTTAAGAGACAGAATTAAAGTTGATTACAAACAAAAAGATAAAGAAATTGAAGTTAAGATTGAACTACCTGAAATTCCTAAAACATTTAGAAATCGAGATATTTCTTTAACAGTTGATACTTCTTCAAAATTTGAAATCGAATCAAGTAAAGATTTAAAAATTAAAGACGACGGAAAAACAACTCACAAACAAATTTTCATTCAACTGAAATAAAAGTTTTTAGTCGCAGAAAGGATTAAAAGATTTTTTTTTTGCCACGAATTCACTAATTCCTATTTTTTTACTGTTTTTATTTTAAACATAGCCCGTGGTTTCAACCACGGGTACACAATATATAATTACACCCGATTCGTAACATTTCCCGTAGTTGAAACCGTAAGCTGTATTTTGAGCATTTGCGAAAACTAAAATTAAAAATTCGTGGAAATTCGTGAATTCGTGGCAACAAAAAATTAATCAATTTCCTTTTCGTTATCCTTTATAAAAGTATCAATATTCATTAAATAAGGATCTACAACAATTCGTTGAGGTTTTGTTTTAAGTTTGATCTTACCTTGAACTTTATTATTTTTTATGTCAAAAGGGAAAAGGAATAACTTTCCGTTTTCAGCATAAATCCCAATATCTATTGTTGTATCATTGACAATTTGTTTTCTTTCTCCCGTTGCATTTTCTTTATATTTTTCAGAAGAAGCTTTAAAAGAGACTTCATAAAAACTATTCTTTTTAATGCTTTCAACAGATTCTATTTTAGATGAATAAGTAATAATCTGCTTAAACATTTCATCTAATTTTGAATATAGTTTTTTATCTGTAACAGCATAAAATTCTTTTAATAAATCCTCAGAATCAGGAAACGGATTTGGATATTTATAATGATTCAGGAAATTTTTCAAAGCCAGATTTACTTTTTCTTCACCAATTAAAATTCGCAATTGATGCATAACCAGCATTCCTTTATCATAAGGTAAATGAGGCGTGTCGTAATTGGTTTTATATAAAGGTGTTTCTGGATCGTAACTTCGGCTGCTTAAATATAAATCCAGATGAATTTTTAAAGTTTCCAAAGCTTTTTCCAAACCATGTTCTTTTTCATAAAGCATCAGTTCTGTGTATTGCGCCAAAGTTTCGGTCAAAATCCAGCTTCCTTCTTTCTGTTCTGGACTTATTTGTGAATTTCCCCACCATTCGTGCGATAATTCATGAGCCGTTAATTGATTGATTACGTCTTCTTTATCTTTGTTTTTGAGATCGCTGTAAAATCCGAAATTCTCTTTCATAAAAACTGTCGACGGATATGAAGTCGCAGCAAATCCATCCGCGAAAGCAGAAACTTCAGCGTATCGAATCGTTTTATATGGATATTTACCAAAATTGCTCTGGCAGTAATCTAAAGTGTTTTTTACATCTCGAATTAATTTCTCAACGTTTCTGAAATGTCTTTTATCATAAAAAACTTCGATAGAAATTCCTTTATATTTCGATTTTTTGATTTGATATTCAGCAGAAGAAAAAGCAAATCGAAACGGAATCTTTCCATTAGATTTATAATGAAAATAATTGCGATCGTCTTTTTTCCAACTTCTAATTAAATCTCCAACACCAATAGCAGTTTGATTTTTGGATGTCGAAACTACAGCATCATAATCAATAAAATCATATTTGATTTCAGATTTATCTTCCAGTTTTTTAAGAGGCGTCTGAGTCTTCAAATGTCTTTTTGCACGCTCTTTTTTACTGCTGATTTCATTCGATTCCTGATAACCAAAAAGCGGAAAGTAACGGCTTATTCGTATAAAAGAACCATTTTCGATTATAGAATTAAAAGCTGCATGTCCTTTAAAAGGTGACCAAGATGATTCAAAAGAAAAATTCATTTTCAGTTTTTTCTGTGGCTGTAAAGGTTTTTCTAATCGAAACCAATAATGTTGAAAATCAGAAACATCGTCTAATTTTTTAGAATTCGGAATCTCAACAGAAGTCAGTTTCGAATTTCGATCTATATATAGGAGTAAACTATCAATTGGTTTTTCAGAATTATTGATTAATTCATAACTCCCTTTTACTTGATAACGGTTTTCTTCGGGAAATAAATCGACCTTACTTTTTACAGAAACAATTGTGGGCTGAGCCAGATTGGTATATTTTTTGAATTGACTTTCATATTTCTCGCTCCAGTTATTCTGATCGTCTTCGGTTAAATAAGGATATTCAATATTGGTTTTATAAAAAAGATAACTTCCAAAACCAATAAAACCAATAATTCCGAATCCAAAAATTGTTTTTTGAATAGTATTAAATGAATTTCTGCGAAAGGTTTTTACGATTGAAGCATTTCTTTTCCATAAAATTCCGGTTAAAGTAAGCAGAACTAGAGCCAATCCAAAATTGTACAACATCGAAATATGAAACGGAATTGTATATTTTCCGAAACCATTCAAATCAAAATATTCTGTTTTAAAAGCATTTCCAAAACGAAATAAAGGATGCGAAATTCCCAATTGCTCTCCAATTCCAGTACAAAACAAAATGCAGACAAAAGCCGAAATCGCGAGTCCGATATATTTATTTTTGATGAAAGTCTGAATCGCAATAATCAAAATTGAAATGAGCAGCAACGGAAATCCAATGTAATAAAACAAAGAAAGATAAAGACCAATTTCGATTGGAGCATTCGCATTCATAATTTGAAATCCGCATCCAATGAAAATACTTATCGCAATTATGATTAACGGAATGATAAAAAGTGCTGTTAATTTAGATAGTAAAACTATAATTTGAGAATAAGGTGCCGTATTTTCAAGCATTTCAAATCTCGAATTTTCGCTTCGGTTTAATAATTCACTGCTGTAAAAAAGGAGAATCAGGATCAAAATAAAAGGAAGACGATCCATGATGGTGGTAATCATTAAAGCAGTATCGGTGATTTTTTCAGCCAAGCGGATTCCACCGTCAATTTCATCTGAAATATCAATCATTAATAATCCAGAAAATAAAAGAACAATCAGTAAAAATGGAATTCCTTTCAGAATTAAATAAATGTCCAGTTTTAAATTGCTTTTAAAAACAGCTAAATTATGTCTGAAAGATTTGATTTCGATGTTATTCGGAATTGCTGCCGAAAATACTTTTGTTTCTTTTTGAATGAGTTTAGATATTTTTACCTTTTTAGTTTTGGTTTTTCGGAATGAAAACAATCGATACGAAACAAAAAGTAAAAGCAATGAAACAGAAATCCAAAGTATTCTATTGAATAAAAAGTTGCCAGAAAGCGAAACCAGTTCAGTATTTTTTTCAATTGCCGTCCAATATCTCGTTTGTTCCAAGAAAGCGGCCAAACCAAACGGATCTATTTTTGCTGCTAAAGACATGGCTTTGGCCGAAGACGGAGAAGCATTTGCAAATAGGGGCGAATTCGAAAAAATCGAACCCGCTATATATAAGATGTAAATTAATAATCCACCGACATAAATTAAGAGTTTGCTTCGTGTAAGCCACGCCAAAGCAGTCAAGATAGAAAGGCACAAAAAAATATTTGGAATCACAATTACGAAATATGGCCACAAATAATTTATAATTTCAAAAGGACCAATTTCGCTTTTAGGAATCCAGGACATTTGATGTCCAACGATCATTCCGACAATAAACACTCCGAAAGAAACTATAGCAATAGCAAAAGCTGTAACAAATTTGCTAGCCAAATAATGAAATTTAGAAATAGGAGAGGAGAAAATAATCGAATCAAACTTCGTTTCATATTCCTTTAAAAAACTTTGTGCCGCCTGAAGCGTAATCGAGAATATCGTCATTAACGAAATCAGACCAATTGCATAAGTTAAAACATACGGACTATTCTTGTAAGCTCCCGAAAAAGAGAAGTTCGCAAATGCGCTTACAAAAAATCCAAGAATCAGATAAATAATAAATGTGGCATAAAAAGTCCAGCTTCTGGTATTGTTATGCCATTCAAATTGAATTAATTTAGAAAACATAACCTTAATTTTGAAGTTGATTTTGACCTAGAACACTAAAATAAACATCGCTTAAATCTGGCGATATCAATTCGAAACCAGAATCTGGGCGTTGATCTGAGAAAACATGAATATTAATTTTTCCCGAATTTAAGTGTGATGAAATGATATTGAAGTTCGATTGATGATCCTTCAATTCTGTTTTCTGAATCGCTTTCATCCAGATTTTATCTTTCAAAGAATCGATTGCGTCATTTGGTTTTCCTTCTAAAATCAATTTTCCGTTAGAGATAATTGCCATTTTTGGACACAAATCTCGAACGTCTTCCACAATATGTGTTGATAAAACCACAATAATACTTTCGCCAATTTCACTCAACAAATTATTAAACCGGTTTCTTTCTTCCGGATCAAGTCCAGCCGTTGGTTCGTCCACAATAATAATCTTCGGATTTCCAAGCAAAGCCTGAGCAATTCCAAATCGCTGACGCATCCCGCCGGAAAAAGAATGAACCGCTTTGTCTTTATGCTGCAATAAATTAGTCTGCTGCAATAAGTACAAAATTTGATCGTGTCGTTCCTTTTTATTGACAATTCCTTTCAAAACTGCCAAATGATCGAGCAGGCGATAAGCAGAAATTTTAGGATAAACGCCAAATTCCTGCGGAAGATAACCAAGGTTTTGTCGAATAAACATTGGATTCTCCAAAATATTGATTCCATTAAACTCAATAATTCCAGAAGTGGGTTCTTGTAAAGCGGCAATAGTCCGCATTAAACTGGATTTTCCTGCGCCGTTTGGACCTAATAAGCCAAACATGCCGTTTGTGATTTCAAGCGATAATTGGTCAATCGCTTTCGTGCCGTTCTCATACGTTTTGCTGAGATTTTTGATTGATAAACTGTTCATTTTTTGATTGATTTAGATGATTAAATGAATTATTGATTTGAAAATTTTAGGCAATAGAATACCTGTCGGCTTCAAAAACCGATTTATTATGTTTAGAAATTAAAATTTAAAAGAAAGCTATTCTGCTACATATTCTAAAATATCGCCAGGCTGGCAATCCAGAATTTTACAGATAGCTTCGAGAGTATCAAACCGAATTCCTTTTGCTTTTCCAGTTTTCAGAATCGATAAATTGGCAGGCGTAATATCAAGTTTTTCTGCCAACTCTTTACTCTGCATCTTGCGTTTGGCAAGCATTACATCAACATTTACAATTATTGGCATAGTTATATAAATAAGTCTTGTTCGTTCTGAAGGTTTAAACCTTGTTTAAAGATAGCAGCTAAAAAGTATGCGAAAACACCAAGCATTCCGTGCAGTATAATAAAAAGCCAAACTTCATTGTCTAGAGGAACAAAAAAGAAAGCCACAAATAGTACCATACTCGGAATTAATAAATTCGATAAATAGAAACGCCTTAAATGCGAAATTCCGTTTGAAGTAAACAATTTTGGCTGATAAAAGACCTTAAAAACATTACTGCTCAATAAAAAGAAAAGTCCATATAGACTTAGCGGGGCTAAAAAATCAAAAAGAATGTATGGTAAATTGTAATCACCCAGCATTAAAGGATGCGAAGTAAAAGGATAACAAACCTGAAAATACTTTCCGTTATCTTTAAAAGTCAAAAACAATCCCGTGATCAAAGTAAAAACAGAATATGCAGCCAAAAAGAAATAGATAACGGACAAAAATCTGGTAAAGTAAAATAATATTCGAGATACAATATGAGTTGTCTTCATATATGGAAAAGTTAAATTGATATTGCAAATGTATAATTAATTATTGTAAAACGATAATTAATTATCAAAAAGTAATTGATTTTTCAGTAATGAGAATATTATAATTCTATTAACATTAGAAAACAAAAGGCATCCAGATAAATGAGTTAATTTTGTATACTAGCATTTTTTTATATGAAAAACCCAATTTCAGTCTCATTATTAGACCTCGCTATCATCACTCAGGATAGCAACGCCACAGAAACATTTCAAAAAACAAAAGACATAGCGCAATTAGCAGATAATTTAGGATACAAGCGATTTTGGCTCGCAGAACATCATAACATGGCACACGTTGCAAGTACAGCAACTGTAGTTTTAATTGGTTATATAGCAAGTCAGACAAAAAATATTCGTGTAGGTTCTGGCGGAATCATGTTGCCGAATCATTCTCCTTTAGTAGTTGCTGAACAATTTGGAACCTTAGAAACGCTTTATCCAAACCGAATCGATTTAGGTTTAGGAAGAGCGCCAGGAACAGATCAGCCAACTGCGGAAGCAATTCGAAAAGACTTTTTTGAGCAGGCACAACGTTTTCCGCAAAATGTAAGCAAACTTCAAGAGTATTTTTCTTCCGAAAATGAAACAGGAAAAGTACGTGCATTTCCAGCCGAAGGTTTAAAAGTCCCAATTTGGATTCTAGGCTCAAGCATGGATAGTGCTGCTTTGGCTGCCGCTTACGGATTGCCTTATGCTTTCGCAGGACACTTTGCGCCAAAACTGATGATTCAGGCATTTGAATTTTATCGCGAAAATTTCCAGCCATCAGAATATTTAGAAAAACCCCAAACAATGGCTTGCGTCAATATAATTGCTGCAGATACAAATGAAGAAGCAGAATTATTATCTACAAGTTTGTATCAAATGTTTTTGAACTTAATTAGAAACGATCGTAAAGGTTTACAGCCTCCAGTTCCGTCTTTAGATGAAATTATGAACGAGCAAGAACGTTTTCATGTCAATCAAATGACGGCAGGAACCTTCACAGGAAACAAAGAACAGTTAGTTACCGATTTACAAAAATTCATTGACTACGCAAGAATCGACGAACTAATGGTAACAAGTCCAATCTTCGATCATCAGGCAAAACTAAAAAGCATTCAAATCACAAAAGAAGCAATCGACAACCTAAACGAAAGTATACATATATAAGTATACTATATAAGAGTAGATTTTATCATCCCAACCCGACAGTTTTTCAAAATTTGTCGGGTTTGGTTTTTTATACATATATATAAGGAGAAAGTCTAAGACTTCCTTCTGAGCGAAGCCGAAGGTCTTTTTTAATGCAGCTTTTGGAATTTGGAGTTTAAAATTGAAGTTTGGAATTTATCAGGAGCCGGATCCCGCTATCCGCTCCAATCTTTTTATGGCGAACCCCGCCATAAAAAGGATTTCCGCTTCTATCGGGGCTAGGGCACCGGTTTCCGCAAGAAATAACAGGGAAAACTTAGCGTTTCGGTGCCTTTGCGAGATTAAAAACGGCAGAAAGGAATGCTTTGCGTCTTAGTGCCTTTGCGGCAAAACGAACCAAATAGGAGCTAAAAGAAGAAAAACCGCACAAGCAATAAAAAAAAGCTGAAATGTAAATTGCCTGTTATTAGAAAGTTAAGAAATAAACCGGAAAAAGATTGAAAAAACTCTTTGAAAAAGCTTGCGGAAGCGGAAAAAGGTTCTAATTTTGCACCCGCAA
>Ga0308163_10000668_pt1 | contig 51836 bp, 46 predicted proteins | sample PhyTR1_FD_201037 | JGI IMG/M metagenome (GOLD analysis project Ga0308163, IMG submission 201037) | Phyllosphere microbial communities from UC Gill Tract Community Farm, Albany, California, United States - DLSLT.R1 | ecosystem: Host-associated > Plants > Phyllosphere > Unclassified | place: USA...
TTTCCAACGCTATTCCGTACTGATTAATGGCGATTGGAAAGTGCAACACGCGGCCGATAACAACAAATTTTATACAGCCGCAGCGCAAATGCTTTGCGCTCACATAACTTAGTTATCACGGCAGCCATGCTGCCTAAAAATCGTGCAGCGCAACATAAACCTCATGCAAAACAACAACATTATGGCTAAGTCACGGTTTACTAAGTACTTTTATTTTTTATCCACAGTTTTTGTGGATAACTTTGTGGACAATGAAGAAATAAATCAGCGGAAGCCCGACTTATGGGTTTACAACCAGTACACACCCTCATCCAGCAAGCTAAAAATTATCCTTAAAAATCAATGACTTGAAACAACTCCCGGGGCAAGGAAAATCGTGCTGCCTGTTATTCTTGCACCAAAAAAAATTGTGCATAAGTCGGTTTGCTTTCCTCTACGCACCAATGAAAATGGGGCACGTTCTGCCGGAACGTGCCCCACGAGTTTGCGGTAGATCAAGACGCGCGCTGGGCCTTGCTGTAGGCGTGAACAGCGTCCACCATGGCCGCGACATTCTCCGGCGGCGTGAACTGGGAAATGCCGTGGCCCAAATTAAATACGTGCCCATGGCCATTTTCAGGCTTGCCGAAGGCGTCGAGCACCTTGTGCACCTCGGCACGGATCTGGTCAGGGCTGGCGAACAGGATGGCCGGGTCCAGATTGCCTTGCAGGCCGACCTTGTGGCCGACCAGTTTGCGCGCCTGGGTCAGGTTCACGGTCCAGTCCAGGCCGACCGCGTCGGCGCCGATGTCGGCGATCTGTTCGATCCACTGGCCGCCGCCCTTGGTGAAGACAATGGCCGGAATCTTGACGCCGTCTTTGTCACGTTTGAGCAGCGACACCACCTGGCGCATGTAATCGAGCGAGAACGCCTGATAGGCGCCGTCCGCCAACGCGCCGCCCCACGAATCGAAGATCATCACCGCCTGGGCGCCGGCGTCGATCTGGGCGTTCAAGTACTCGGCCACCGCCTTGGCGTTGATGGACAGGATGTGGTGCATCAGGTCCGGGCGGTTGTACAGCATTTTTTTGATGGTGTGGAACTCGCGCGAGCCCTGGCCCTCGACCATGTAGCAAGCCAGCGTCCATGGACTGCCGGAAAAGCCGATCAGCGGTACGCGGCCGTTCAGCTCCGTGCGGATCTGCGTGACGGCCTTGAATACATAATCCAGCGACCCCAGTTCCGGTGCGCGCAGCGCCAGCACGTCGGCCTCGGTTTTCAGCGGACGCTCGAACTTGGGACCTTCGCCTTCGACGAAATACAAACCCAGGCCCATGGCGTCGGGCACGGTCAGGATGTCGGAGAACAGGATGGCGGCGTCCAGCGGGAAGCGGTCAAGCGGCTGCAGCGTGACTTCGGTGGCGTAATCGGGATTGGTGGCCAGGCCCATGAAGGAGCCGGCCTTCGCGCGCGTGGCGCGGTATTCGGGAAGGTAGCGCCCCGCCTGACGCATCAGCCACACCGGGGTATGTTCGGTCGGCTGGCGCAACAGCGCACGCAAGAAGGTGTCATTCTGAAGCGGAGCAAATTGTGGCATGAAAGGCAATCAAAAAGCGGGGAAAGGGCTATTATCGCACTCCGCGCCGATTTTTTGCTGAGGGCGAACCCGCACGGCCATGCGGGGACGTACCCCTTGGGTACGTCCCCTAAGTGGCAACGCAAGCGTATCGCAAACCGCATACGGGTTTGTCGCTGATCCGAGAAGAACTTTTTTTTCGCGAACGCTGGAAGATTGCGCGCCCTTTCTCTATCATCCTAGCACCCACCTCACCGCACCCGGAGCCGCCATGACATCAGAAGCATCGACCATCGCCGAATACGGCACCTGGCCATCGACCATCAGCGCCGAGCGCGTGGCGGCCGGCGCCACGCCGCTGTCATCGTTGATGCTGGGCGGCGCCGACGGCGGCGATATCTTCTGGCTGGCCGGACGCGCCGCCGAGGCGGGCCGCAACACGCTGCTGCGCCACCACGGCGCCGCCACCGACGAACTGACGCCGGCGCCGTTCAATGTGCGCAGCCGTGTGCACGAATACGGCGGCGGCGCCTACGCGGTCGATGGCGAAACGGTCTATTTCTCCAATTTCGCCGACAACCGGGTCCACCGGCTCGATTTCGCCGCCGATGACGATACGCAGCCCTCACCAGTGGCACTGACGGCGGGCGGCAAGCAGCGTTTCGCCGATTTCGTGGTCGACCGCCCGCGCGCGCGGCTGATCGGCGTGCGCGAACTGCACGGCGACGACGGCCACGGCGAGCCATCGAACGCCATTTGCGCGATCGGCATCGCAGACGGCGCCGACACGGTGCTGGCGCAAGGCGCCGACTTCTATTCGTCGCCACGGCTGTCGCCGGACGGCCGCACGCTGGCCTGGCTGACCTGGGACCACCCGCGCATGCCGTGGGAGGGCACCACCCTGTGGCTGGCGGAATTCCAGGCCGACGGCACGCTGGCGGCGCCGGTGCGCGTGGCCGGCGGCGCCGAGGAGTCGATCTGCCAGCCGGAATGGTCGCCCGACGGCCTGCTGCACTTCGTCTCCGACCGCAGCGGCTGGTGGAACCTGTACCGCCAGTGCGCCGACCTGCGCATCGAGGCGCTGTGCCCGATGGAGGCGGAATTCGGCTCGCCCCACTGGACCTTCGGCAATTCGATGTACGGCTTCCGCTCGGCCTCCGAGATCGTCTGCACCTACATCGACAAGGGCGTGAGCCGGCTGGCGCGCCTGTTGCCGGGCAGCGGCAAGCTCGAAGCGATTGCCAACCCGTACGAGGAAATCCGCGAGCTGCGCGTGGCGCCCGGCTACATCGCCATGCTGGCCGGCGGCCCGTCGATCCCGCTGGAGCTGGCGCGCATCGACTTCACCGAGGAAGGCGTGGAGATCCTGGCGCAGTCGATCGCCGACCTGCCCGACGAGGACAACCTGTCCATCCCCGCCAATATCAGCTACCCGAGCGCCAACGGCCGCACCTCGCACGCGTTCTTCTACGCGCCGCGCAACCGCGACGTGCGCGCGCCCGACGGCACCCAGCCGCCGGTGATCGTCATCAGCCACGGCGGCCCGACCGGCATGACCGTCAACACGCTCAAGCTGGCGACCCAGTACTGGACCAGCCGGGGCTTCGGCGTGCTGGATGTGAACTACGGCGGCAGCACCGGCTTCGGGCGCGCCTACCGCGACCTGCTCAAGGGCCAGTGGGGCATCGTCGATGTCGAGGACTGCGTGGCCGGCGCCCGCGCGCTGGTGGAACGCGGCCTTGCCGACAACGACCGCCTGATCATCCGTGGCGGCAGCGCCGGCGGCCTGACCACGCTTTGCGCGCTGACCTTCCACGATGTCTTCAAAGTCGGCGCCAGTTACTATGGCGTCTCCGACCTGCAAGGGCTGGACGACGACTCGCACAAATTCGAATCGCGCTACACCGCCTACCTGATCGCGCCGCAACCGCAGGCGCAAGCGCTGTACCAGGAGCGTTCGCCGATCAACCATACCGACAAGCTGGCGCGCCCGATGATCTTCTTCCAGGGCCTGGACGACAAGGTCGTGCCGCCGCAGCAATCGGAGATGATGGTCGACGCGCTCAAGGCGCGCGGCGTGCCGGTGGCTTATGTGCCGCTCGAGGGCGAGGGCCACGGCTTCCGCAAGGGCGAGAACATCGTGCGCACGCTGGAGGCGGAACTGTACTTCTATCAGCGGATCTTCGGCTTGCACGATCCGTCCGCCGGCGCGCCTGTTCACATCGATAACCTGAAAGACTGACTGACGCATGACCGACCCGAAGTTGCTAGCCGAATTTGACGCGCTTGAGTTCAACGAAAAAATGGTACTGGCGCTGCTCGCCCTGATCGGCGAGCCGGTCGGGCGCACCGCCATCCTCGATCACCTGAACAAGGCCCGCATCGAGGACAAGGACGGCCATCGCTACAACGTCGGCACGCTGGACGAATCGATGCGCAAGCTGGAACGGCTGGCCTTCATCAGCGCCGTCACCGGGCGCGGCTTCGTCTGCAACCCCAAGCTGCGCTGGCCGGCCATGCGCGCCGCGATCGGCACCCACGCGCTGGACGACCTGTGCGACGCCTACGACGAACTGGTGCCGATGCGCCAGACCTGGAACAGCGTCGAGCCGCGCAGCTATCGCGCCGGCATGGCGCGCCTGCGCATGGGCCTTCTGCGCGGCCAGACACCGCAGCAAGTCCAGCCGATCCTGACCTTCTGCCTGGGCAGCTACGAGGCGGCGCAACTGCACCCGATCGTCGACATTTTTGGTCGTCCGTTCGAACCGGGCATGATCGCGCGCGTCCATCCACTGTTGCAGGACGATGTGCTGGCGGTACTGATGGAAAACGCCAAGCGCGAATTGCCGACCGTGCCGGTGATCCGCGAGTTTTGCGAGCAGCACCTGCAACGCCGGTTGGCGGCCAAGGACGACATCGGCCCGGAACTGCGGTTGGTGCTGGCGGAGGATGCCATCCTGTGCGGCCGCCTGGACGACGCCAAGCGCTATCTGGAACGCACGGCCGGCCCCCAAAGCCAGTTCCTGGCCAGCACCATCGTGCTGCTGCGCGGCGCCACCGGCGCGGCCCTTGCCGGCTACGAGGCGGCGCTCAAACTGCTGCGGCGCGAAACGGGCAAACGCAAGCACCTGTTCGCAGGGATCGGTGCCTACCTGTATCTGCTGTCGCTGTTGCGCAGCGAAGACCCCAAACATCAAAAGGCGGCGGATGGCTACCTGGAGATCGCGGTAAGGCTGCCACCCAACTACGACGCCGCCATCCACCAGCAGATCGACATGCTGCGCCAGATCCGCGCCGGCACCATGCAGACGGATGTCGTCTCCGCGCTGCCGTGGGACCCCGGTGCGCAAACCCAGTTGTTCCAGTGCCTGCTGTATTTTTGGCTGTCGCTGCCGCAGTTGGCCGAGCGCCGGCTGGAATTGCAGGAGCTGCGGGAGAACGCCGAACGCGCCGGCTATCTGTTCATCGCGGCGCAAGCGGCCACGCTGCTCGGCCACCTGGGCGATGTCGAACAACAGCGCCACGCCAGCGCCTTGCGCACAAGCCTGGGCATTCCGGATCTGACTGTGTGGTTCGAGCGCGAGGAAGCGTGGCAGCGGCAGTTGTCCGCGCTGATCAATCTGCAGCAGCCCGCCACGGCCGAAGCGGCCGGCGCCACGCGCCTGGTGTGGCAGCTGACTTACGACAACCGCCACGGCCTGACCGACGTCGCACCGGTGGAGCAAAAGCGCGACGCGCGCGGCTTATGGAGCAAGGGCCGCACGGTGGGCCTGAAGCGGCTGCGCTTCGAGCCGGAGCAATTTTCCTTCCTGACGCCGCAGGACGTGCGCGTGTCGGAGGCGATCTCGGTGGCGCACCGCAGCTACCATTCCAGCGGCCTGGCCTACGAAATCGATCCGCAGCGCGCCGCCGTGTCGCTGATCGGCCATCCGCTGCTGTTCTGGGCCGACGCGCCCGACACGCGCGTGGAGATGCTGGCCGGCGAGCCGGAACTGCTGATCAAAAAAAGCCCCGGCAACCTGGAGATCCGCCTGCATCCGCGTATCCCGGACGACAATTCCTTCGTCATCGTTAGCAAGGAGACGCCGACCCGCCTGCGCGTGGTCAACATCCTCGACGAGCACCGTCGCATCGCCGCCATCGTCGGCGACAGCCTGACGGTGCCGGCGCACGCCGAGCAGCAGGTGCTGCACGCGATCAGTTCCATCTCGTCGCTGGTGACGGTGCAGTCGGACATCGGCGGCGCGGCGCCGGACATGCAGCAGGTGGAGGCCGACACCCGTCTTCACGTGCACCTGCTGCCGTACCAGCACGGCCTGAAGATGCAGATCCTGGTGCGGCCGCTGGCCAGCGGCGCCTATTACGCGCCCGGCGCGGGCGCCGACAGCGTGATCGCAGATGTCGGCGGCAAACCGGTGCAGGCGCGCCGCCAGCTGATCGACGAACGCGATGCCGAACGTGAGCTGATCGCCAAATGCCCGGTGCTGGAATCGGCCGAACAGGATCACGGCGAATGGCTGCTCGGGCAGCCGGCGCTGTGCCTGCAGTTGCTGGTGGAGCTGCAGGAGATGAAGGCGGGCAGCATCGTGCTGGCCTGGCCGGAGGGCGAAAAATTCCGCGTCACCGCCAAGGTCGAGACCAAACAGGTGCGCCTGTCCATCAAGAGCAACAAGGACTGGTTCGCGGCCAGCGGCGAAGTGCAGATCGACGAAGACAAGGTGATGGACCTGCGCACCCTGCTGGAGCTGATGCAGAAGAACCAGAGCCGCTTCGTGGAGCTGGGCGAGAACCGCTACCTGGCGCTGACCGAGGAACTGCACCGCCGCCTGCGCGAAGTGTCGGCCTACGGCGAGCTGACCACCGACGGCGTGCGCCTGCATCCGCTGGCCGCGTTCGCGCTCGAGGAACTGGCCGACGATGTCGGCGGCCTGAAGGCGGACAAGCTGTGGAAGGAGCACCTGCAGCGCATGGCGTCGCAGGCGGCGTTCGAGCCGCATCTGCCGAGCACCTTGCAGGCCGAGTTGCGCGACTACCAGGTCGAAGGCTACAACTGGCTGTCGCGCCTCGCGCATTGGGGCGTGGGCGCCTGCCTGGCCGACGATATGGGCCTCGGCAAAACGCTGCAGGCGATCGCGCTGATCCTGTCGCGCGCGCCACAAGGACCGACCCTGGTGATCGCACCGACGTCCGTGTGCATGAACTGGATCAGCGAGACGGCGCGCTTCGCGCCGACGCTCAACGTCAGACTGTTCGGCGGCGGCGACCGCGCCGGCACCATGTCCACCCTGCAGCCGTACGACGTCGTTGTGGCCAGCTACGGCCTGCTGCAACTTGAGTCGGCGCTGTTCGCCGGCGTGCAGTGGAACACCATCGTGCTGGACGAGGCGCAGGCGATCAAGAACGGCGCCACCAAGCGCTCGCAGGCGGTCATGGCGCTCAAGGGAAACTTCCGCATGATCGCCACCGGCACGCCGCTGGAAAACCATCTGGGCGAGTTGTGGAACCTGTTCCGCTTCATTAATCCTGGGCTGCTGGGCAGCATCGAGCAGTTCAACCTGCGTTTCGCCGCGCCGATCGAAAAGCCGCAGGACCACCGCGCGGAGCTGGGCGCGCGCAACCGCCTGCGGCGCCTGATCCAGCCGTTCATGCTGCGCCGGACCAAGGCCCAGGTGCTGACCGAGCTGCCGCCGCGTACCGAGATCACGCTGGAAGTCGATCTGTCGAAAGAGGAAACCGCGCTGTACGAATCGCTGCGCCGCACGGCGCTGGAAAACCTGGCCGCCGTCGAGGGCCCGGCCGAGAAGAAGTCGATCCAGATCCTGGCCGAGATCATGCGGCTGCGGCGCGCCTGCTGCAACCCGAACCTGATCGCGCCGGAACTGGGGCTGGCCAGCAGCAAGCTGGCGGCGTTCGCGCACCTGCTCGAGGGACTGCTGGAAAACCGCCACAAGGTGCTGGTGTTCAGCCAGTTCGTCGACCACCTGTCGCTGATCCGCGCGCACCTCGACGCCAACGACATCAGCTACCAGTATCTCGACGGTTCGACCTCGATGGCCGATCGCAAGAAGCGCGTGGACGCGTTCCAGGCCGGCACCGGCGACGTCTTCCTGATCAGTTTGAAGGCGGGCGGGGTCGGCATCAACCTGACCGCCGCCGACTACGTGATCCACATGGACCCGTGGTGGAACCCGGCCGTGGAGGACCAGGCCTCGGACCGCGCCCACCGCATGGGCCAGCTGCGACCGGTGACCATCTACCGTCTGGTGGCGCGCCACACGATCGAGGAAGGCATCGTCGACCTGCACCAGCACAAGCGCGACCTGGCCGACAGCCTGCTCGAGGGTAGCGACGTATCGGGCCGCATGTCGGCCGGCGAGATGCTCAACATGCTGCAGGAAGGCTTAAAAAAATAACACGAAGACCGGCTTGAACTTCATTGTGCCTGTCCTATCTTACTGCCATGGCGCCGCCCGGCGCCATGTTCATGTAAAGGAGAAACACGATGAAAACCATTGCGGAAGTCATGAGCAGGGAAGTCAGCAGCGTCTCACCGGAGGATTCGATCCGGCAGGCGGCGGAGATGATGGACGATCTGGATGTCGGCGCGCTGCCGGTCACCGAAGGCAACCGCCTGCTCGGCATGATCACCGATCGCGACATCACCATCCGCGCCACCGCCGCCGGCCTCGGTCCCGAGGAGACCCAGGTGAGCGAGGTGATGACCGAGAATGTCTGTCATTGCTACGCGGACCAGACCATCGATGAGGTGATGCAGGACATGCGTGATCTGCAGGTGCGCCGGGTGCCGGTGGTCAACCGCGACACCCACACGCTGATCGGTATCGTCGCGCTGGCCGACCTGACCGATCCGGATGCCGACACCGACCCCGAGGAAACGGCGGAAACGCTGCGCGATATTTCGGCGCCGATCGGCGGCGGGCAGCAGTCCGCGCAAGCCTAGCAATGATCGGGCGAAATCTCCGTCCGGCTGGTTTGTCTTGTATCGAGCGCTCTCAAGCGGGCCGTTTAGTGATAATCTCCAACGCTTCGACTTGGCGCGCTTGCCACAGCGTGATGTGGACACGCGCGCCTTGTCAAAATCAACACAAGGCTGCGGACGATGATCAAGACAAAAATTGCACTGGCTGTGGTGATGGCGGCACTCGCTTTCGCCCCGGCCGGCGCGGCGCCCACCAACAAGGACGCTAGCACCAGCAGTAAAAACAAGAACGCCAAGAGTAATAAAGACGGTAACAAAAGTGGTAACAAAGTCGGTAGCAAAAGCGCCGCTAAAACCGGCGCTAAAAGTGGTACCTCCAGCAAGCGCGGCAAAGGCAAGGCCGTGGCCGCCGCTGCGGCGACAACCGCGGTGGCCGCCACCAGGCCCGTGGCCGTATCCGAGCGGCGCCAGGACCGCTCTTTCGACACCCTCAGCAACCAGTTCCTCAACGCACTGTGGCGCATCGATTCGGAAAGCGCGATCTACGCGGGCAAGTACGACACCGCCGCCACGCTGACCATTCCGGACGCGGCCACGCAGACCAAGGAACTAGCCTTCATCGACGACTGGAAGCTGCGCTTCGGCAAAGTCAACGCCAGCCAGCTGTCGCCGAAGCAACGCACCGATCTGGCGCTGCTGATCAACAAACTCGATAGCGACCGCTTCCGCCTGACCACCTTGCGCGAGTTCGAGTGGAACCCGGCCAGCTACAACGTCGCCGGTCCGCTGGACCTGATCCTGAGCACCGAATACGCGGCCCAGCCGCAGCGCCTGCGCACTTTGCTCAAACGCATCGCCAGCATTCCGGCGTATTACGCTGCGGCGCGCAACAATATCGTCAACCCGACCCGCGAACACACGCGCCTGGCGATCAGGCAGGCGCCCGGCGTGCAGACCGTGCTGATCGAGATCGACAAGGCGGCGCAGGCGTCGATCCTGACACCAATCGAGAAACAGCATTTCACGCAGCGAGTCAACGCGGCGCTGAGGGCGGTCGACAACTACGTCACCTTCCTGACCGAGATGGACAAGCTGATGGACACGCGCGGCCGTCGCACCTTCCGCATCGGCAAGGCGATGTATGAGCAGAAGTTCGCCTACGACATCCAGTCCGGCAGCACCGCCGAGCAGACCTACCAGAAGGCGCTGACCGCGCGCGAGGAACTGCTGGCCAATATGGAGCGCCTGTCCGACGAGATGTGGGACAAGTATCTGCCGGGCGTGGCCAAGCCTGCGGACCGGTTCGCCAAGATCGGCATGATGATCGACAAGCTGTCGGCCAACCACGTGCGGCGCGAGGATTTCGTCAGCGAGATCAAGCGCCAGATTCCGGTGCTGCAGGATTGGGTGATCAGCAAGAACCTGCTGACCCTGGACCGCAACAAGCAGCTCGAAGTGCGCGCCACGCCGGCCTATCAGGCGGGTGTGGCCGGTGCCAGCATCGACGCGCCGGGTCCGTACCGGCCGCAGGACCGCACTTACTACAACGTCACGCCGCTCGATGGCGCGACGGCGGAAGCTGCCGAGAGCAGCCTGCGCGAGTACAACCACTGGATACTGCAGATCCTCAATATCCACGAGGCGATCCCGGGCCATTACGCGCAACTGGTGTATGCCAACAAGTCGCCGTCTATCGTCAAGTCGATTTTTGGCAATGGCGCCATGGTCGAGGGCTGGGCGGTCTACGGCGAGCGCATGATGCTGGAGTCCGGCTACGGCGACAACGCGCCGGAAATGTGGCTGATGTATTCGAAGTGGAACCTGCGCAGCGTGACCAACACCATCCTCGACTACAGCGTGCACGTGCTCGGCATGACGGAAGAGCAAGCGGTCGACCTGCTGACACGCCAGGCCTTCCAGACGCGCACCGAGGCGGTCGAGAAGTGGCACCGGGTGCAGGTGTCGTCGGTGCAGCTGACCAGCTATTTCAGCGGGTACAGCGAGATCATGGAATTGCGCGAGGAACGCAAGCAGGCGTTGGGCGACAAGTTCAACCTGAAGGAATTCCACGAGCAATTCCTCAGCTACGGCAGCGCGCCGGTGCGTGTGATCAAGGGCTTGATGACGAAGTAGTTGCGGAACACTCGTAGTGTGAAGCGGGGCGCTGGCGGAGACGTTGGCGCCCCGTTTTCATTGGGCCGCCGATTGGGCCGCTTGCGAGTGCGCAAAGGCCTCATCCACCGATTCGATACGATGGTCGCTTAGCCCTTGCCGGGCCGGTTCTGCTACGATAAACGCCGGGAGTGATCATGACCATGCCGATCAAATTCGATACCCTTGAGTACGCCAGAAGGTTGGCCGAAGCCGGCATCCCGGCCGATCAGGCCGATGCCCATGCGCAGGCGCTGAGCGACGCGCTGGCAACGGCCAGCGTCACGCCGGCCGAACTGGTGCTGGTGAGAAGCGAGCTCTTGGCGAGAATGGACATGCTGAAGAGCGACGTGCTTGCGCGCATGGATCTGCTGAAGGTTGAAATCGATGCGCGGTTCGACCGGTTCAAGGTTGAAATCGATGCGGGGTTCGACCGGTTCAAGGTTGAAATCGATGCGCGGTTCGACCGGTTCAAGGTTGAAATCGATGCGCGGTTCGACCGGTTCAAGGTTGAAATCGATGCGCGGTTCGACCTCTTCAAAAGCGCAATCGATGCGCGAATTGAGCGGTTCGAAGCGCAGACGACCGCCAAGTTCAAACTCCTATACTGGCTAACCGGCTTATCGATCGTAATGAGCGGCCTCACGTTCGCGACGCAAGTCTTTATGATGGCGAAACTGTTTTCCTAACGTTAGGACTGCTTCTCTTCCGGCGCGGTCGACATGCGCACGAACATCGGCGCCACCAGCAGACCCAGCTCGAACAACAGGCACATCGGAATGGCCAGCGAGAACATGCTGACAGCGTCCGGCGGCGTGACAATGGCGGCGATGACGAACGCGCCAACGATGGCGTAGGGACGGATCTCCTTGAGCTTGGCCACGGTCACAAACCCCATGCGCACCAGGATCACCACCACCACCGGCACCTCGAAGGTGGCGCCAAAGGCCAGGCACATCGACATGACGAAGTCGAGATAGTTTTCGATATCCGGCGTCACCGCGATCGACTGCGGCGAGAATTCGGCGATGAACTGGAACACGCGGCCGAACACCAGGAAGTAGCAGAACGCCACGCCCGACATGAACAGGAACGACGACGAAATGACCAGCGGCGCGATCAAGCGCTTTTCATGCGCGTACAGGCCTGGTGCGACGAACGCCCACAGCTGGTACAGCACCCACGGCAGTGACAGGATGATCGAAATCACCAGGGTCACCTTCATCGGCACCAGGAACGGCGAAATGACGCCGGTGGCGATCATCTTGGAGCCGACCGGCAGCGAGGCGATCATCGGCTGCGCGATAAAGTCGTAGATTTGCGCCGGCCCCGGCCAGATCATCAACCCCAGGCACACCAGCGCCACCCCGATCGACGCCTTGACCAGACGGTCGCGCAGTTCGATCAGGTGGGAGATGAAAGTTTCTTCGCCGGGGTTCGGTGTAGTCATTAGTAGAAGCTAGCGTTGGTATTGCCGCGTGGGCGGAATCGGGCGACACGCGCCGCGCCGGAGGTGACATGCAGCTTGCCGCCGTGGCGCTGCTTGTACCAGGCCGGAATGGCGGCGCTGCGCACCACCTTCTTGCGGCGGAATTCGCGCGCCTTGCGCGCCAGGTCGTCGGTGCTGACGCTGCCGTACGAGGAGGTGTCGGGGGTCGACGCCGGCGTATCGTGCCAGGCGTTTTCAACCTCGGAGATGTTCTGCGAGATCGAGTTTTCCACATCGCTCTTGATGTTCTGGGCGGCGTCCTGGACCGTCTTGTGGAGGTTTTTGAGTTCCTCCAGCTCGATTTCACGCGAGACCTCGGATTTGACGTCGTTCAGGTAGCGCTGGGCGCGCCCGTACAAGGTCCCGGCCATGCGCGCCACGCGGGGCAGCTTTTCGGGACCGATGACGATCAGCGCAACCACGCCGATCACCGCAAGTTTGGTAAGACCGAGATCGATCATAGGATATGCGCGTCAGCGAGCCGGGCCCGACGTTGTTTGCCGGACCCGGACGTGCTTACAGCTTGTTTTTCTCTTTGGCGTCGACGTCGATGGTGCTTGGCGCGACCGGCGTGACAGGCTTGTCGTCGTCGCCCTTGACGCCATCCTTGAAGCCCTTGACGGCCTTGCCGATGTCGGAACCCATATTGCTCAGTTTCTTGGTGCCAAAGACCAGCATCACAATCACCAGAACGATCAGCCAGTGCCAAATACTAAATGAACCCATCATATTCCCCTTGCAAGGCGCATGCGCCCAGATTATCCGTTGATTCAAGAACCGCGTGCGACAGTATAAGCGAACGGCGACGTGTCATGTAAATGTCATGTGGCAAGCGATCAAACCGCCGGCATGCCGCGCCGGCGCAGGCTGTTACCGCTCGCCACGCCAGGGATGCGCACCGCCAACGACGTGCAAATGCAGATGGTACACCTCCTGCCCGCCGTCCGGCCCACTATTGATCACGCTCTTGTAACCGCCGGCCGGTGTGCCGTCCGCATCATAGCTGACCGCGCAACCGAATTCCTCTGCCAGACGGGGGGCCAGCGCCAGCATCTTGCCCAGCAGCGGCGCCTCGTTGGCACTGCAATCGGACAAGGTCGCGATGTGTTTCTTGGGGATCACCAGCAAATGCACGGGCGCGGCAGGATTGATATCCTTGAACGCAAGCAACTCGTCATCCTCGTACACGACCGTCGAAGGGATTTTCTTTTCGGCTATCTTGCAAAACAAACAGTTTTCCACGGCGACTCCATCAATTGGTCGGTTGTAGCGGTATTATTCCTTGCGGGCGGCTTTTTCAGCGATGCCGGAAACACCTTCGCGGCGCGCCAGCTCGTCAAGCACCTGCTGCGGTTTCAGGTCGAACTGGGCCAGCAGCACCAACGTATGGAACCACAAGTCGGCCACTTCGTACAACACCTTGGCGCCGTCGCCGCCGGCGTGGCGCGCGTCCTTGGCGGCCATGACGGTCTCGGTGGCCTCCTCGCCGATTTTCTTGAGGATGGCGTCGTCGCCCTTGGCGAACAGCTTGGCCACGTACGAGGCGGCGGGGTCGCCGCCGTTGGCCGGCTTGCGTGACTCGATCAGCTCGGCCAGGCGGTCCAGTTGTGTGCTCATGGGGTCTTCTTCGGCTTTGCCGCGTAAATATCGGAGGGGTCTTTCAGCACCGGTTCGCTGTTCTGCCAGTCGCCCTCGAGCGCGTCGCCCTCGAATTTCTGGAAGAAGCACGAATGCCGGCCCGTGTGGCAGGCGATGCCGCCGGCCTGCTCGATCTTGAGCAGCACCACGTCCTCGTCGCAGTCGAGGCGGATTTCCAGCACCTTTTGCGTGTGGCCGGACTCTTCGCCCTTGTGCCACAGTTTCTTGCGCGAACGGCTCCAGTACACCGCCTCGCCCAGCTCGACCGTTTTGGCCAGGGCGTCGCGGTTCATCCAGGCGAACATCAGCACGTCATTGCTGCCGGCCTCCTGGGCGATGACCGGCACCAGGCCGTTCTCGTCCCATTGGATTTTCTTCAGCCATTTGGCCTTGGCGAGGCTGCTCGGGGTGGTCGACATCATGCTATCCAGTGCTGTGATCAATTTGCCAGGCGCATCGGAATGCCCTGTTGCGCCATGAAGCGCTTGGCTTCCTGCACCGTGTGCTGGCCGTAGTGGAAGATACTGGCGGCCAACACCGCGTCGGCCTTGCCCAGCTTGACGCCGTCGGCCAGGTCCTGCAGGCCGCCGACGCCGCCCGAGGCGATCACCGGAATACCGATGGCGTCGGAGACGCCGCGCGTCAGGCCCAGGTCGAAGCCGGACTTGGTGCCGTCGCGGTCCATGCTGGTGAGCAGGATTTCGCCGGCGCCCAGTTGTTCCATCTTGACGGCCCATTCGATGGCGTCGATGCCGGTGGCCTTGCGGCCGCCGTGGGTGAACACTTCCCACTTGCCGGGCGACACCTGCTTGGCGTCGATCGCCACCACGATGCACTGCGAACCGTGCTTTTGCGAGGCGTCGAACACCAGTTGCGGATTGCTGACGGCCGACGAGTTCATGCTGACCTTGTCCGCGCCGGCGTTGAGCAGGCGGCGCACGTCGGCCACTTCGCGCACGCCGCCGCCGACCGTCAGCGGGATGAACACCTGCGAGGCGACCGCCTCGATGATGTGCAGGATCAGGCCGCGGTTGTCGCTGGTGGCGGTGATGTCGAGGAAGGTCAGTTCGTCGGCGCCCTGCTCGTCGTAGCGGCGGGCGATCTCGACCGGATCGCCGGCGTCGCGCAGCTCGGTGAAGTTGACGCCTTTGACGACGCGGCCATCGGTCACGTCGAGGCAGGGAATGATGCGTTTAGCGAGCATGTGAGCCTTATTCTTCTTCGTCGTCGGGCAGGTCGCCGCTGAGCTCGTCGGCGCGCAATTGCGCCGAGGCCAGGTCGATCGTGCCTTCGTAGATCGAGCGGCCGCAGATGACGCCCTCGATGCCTTCGTCCTGCACCGCGCACAGCGCTTCGACGTCGGCCAGGTTGTGCAGGCCGCCGGAGGCGATGACCGGGATCTTGACCGCCTGCGCCAGTTTGACGGTGGCGTCGATGTTGACGCCGCCCATCATGCCGTCGCGGCCGATGTCGGTGTAAATGATCGATTCGACGCCGTAGGCCTCGAACTTCTTGGCCAGGTCGATCACTTCGTGGCCGGACATCTTGCTCCAGCCGTCGGTGGCGACCTTGCCGTCCTTGGCGTCGAGGCCGACGATGATGTGGCCCGGGAAGGCGCCGCAGGCGTCGTGCAGGAAGCCCGGCTCCTTGACGGCGGCCGTGCCGATGATGACGTAGCTGATGCCGGCGTCCAGGTAGCGCTCGATCGTGTCGAGGTCGCGGATGCCGCCGCCCAGCTGGACCGGAATCTCATCGAGGCCGTTTTCCTCGGCGTACTCCTGCACCACCTTCAGGATCGCCTTGACGGCGCCCTCGTTCTTCGGCTTGCCCGCGAAGGCGCCGTTCAGATCGACCAGATGCAGGCGGCGCGCGCCCTGCTTCAGCCAATGCAAAGCCATATCGGCCGGATCTTCGGAAAATACGGTGGCGAGTTCCATATCGCCTTGTTTCAAGCGAACGCAGTGACCGTCTTTGAGGTCGATGGCAGGAATGAGCAGCATGATGGTTTAAGTGTGAGAGGTGAAAGGGTTCGGAAAAGAATCAATGAGCAGATCAAGGGTTCCAGTGAACGAAATTCTTGTACAACTGCAGTCCGGTCGCGGCGCTTTTCTCCGGATGGAACTGTGTGGCAAAAATATTATCACGAGCGACGGCGCAACTGAACGGCGCACCGTAGACGGTCACGCCGACGGTGTGCGCGTCCTGCTCCGGCTGCGCGAAATAACTGTGCACGAAGTAGAAATAACTGTTGTCGGCAATGTCTTGCCACATAGCGTGGGACGCGTTTTGCCGGACTTGGTTCCAGCCCATCTGCGGCACCTTGAAGCGCGAGCCATCCTCCTGCAACTGGCCGTCGAGCTGGAAGCGCACCACCTTGCCCGGCAACAAGCCCAGGCCGGCGGCCCCGCCCTCCTCGCTGGCGTCGAACAGCATCTGCTCGCCGATGCACACGCCCAGCAGCGGCTTGTTGCGGGCCGCCACCATCAGCGCGTCCTGCACGCCGGATTCGCGCAGGCTGCGCATGCAGTCCGGCATCGCGCCCTGGCCCGGCAGCACGATGCGGTCGGCGCTCTCGATATCGGCCACTTCGCCCGAAATGAGCACATTGGCCTCGGGGGCGACCGCGCGCAGCGCTTGCGCGACCGAACGCAGATTACCCATACCGTAATCAACTACGACAATTTTTTTCATAATCTTGTTGTGTGTGCCGTTACAGGCTGCCCTTGGTCGACGGGATGGTGCCGGCGGCGCGCGGGTCCAGCTCGGACGCCATGCGCAGCGCGCGGCCGAAGGCCTTGAACACGGTTTCGCACTGATGGTGCGCATTGGTGCCGCGCAAGTTATCGATGTGCAAGGTCACCAGCGCATGGTTGACGAAGCCGCGGAAAAACTCCAGGGTCAGGTCGACGTCGAAGGTGCCGATCATCGCGCGCGTGAACGGAATATGGTATTCGATGCCTGGACGGCCGGAGAAATCCAGCACCACGCGCGACAGCGCCTCGTCCAGCGGCACGTACGAGTGACCGTAGCGCACGATGCCCTTGCGGTCGCCGATGGCCTTGGCCACGGCCATGCCCAGCGTAATGCCGACGTCCTCGACCGTGTGGTGGTTGTCGATGTGGATGTCGCCGGTGGCTTCGACGTCGAGGTCGAACAGGCCGTGGCGGGCGATCTGGTCCAGCATATGGTCGAGGAAGGGCACGCCGGTGTTCAGCTTTTGCTTGCCGGTGCCGTCGAGATTGATGGAAACGCGGACTTGCGTCTCGTTGGTGTTGCGGATGATTTCTGCGGTGCGGTTCATGAAGGGCTCGGTGGCGGTGATTAAGCTACAGGCGATGCGAGGGATGCCGACAGGGCATCCAGGAAGGCGGCATTCTCTTCCGGTGTACTGACCGTGACGCGTAGACAATTGGCCATCACGGTATCCATTTTACTCATATTTTTAATTAAAACCTTGTGAGACAGTAGTTTCACATGGGCATCATCGGCATTTGGCACCCGAATCAAGATAAAATTCGCCGCCGACGGAAACACCTCGACCCCCGGCAGGGCGGCCAGCGCGGCCATCAGATCGGTCCGTGCGGCGCGCAACGCGGCCGCCTGCTGGTTCAGCACCTCCAGATGGTCGAGCGCGAATTCGGCCGCCGTCTGCGTCAGCACATTGATGTTGTAAGGAGGCCGCACTTTGTCGAATTGCTCCAGCAATTTCGGCGCGGCGGACATGTAGCCGAGGCGGATGCCGGCCAGACCGAGCTTGGACACCGTGCGCATGACGATCAGATTGTCGAACTCCGGCAGGCGGTGCATAAAGGTTTGCTGGGCGAACGGCTCGTACGCCTCGTCGACCACGGCCAGGCCGAAACCATCCAACGCCTTGATGATGGTGACGATGTCGTCGTCCGAGAACAGGTTGCCGGTCGGGTTGTTCGGGTAGGACAGGAACACCAGCGCAGGCTTGTGTTTTTCGATCGCCGCCAGCATGGCCGGCATGTCGAGCGTCAGGTCGGCTTTGACCGACACGCCGACATAATCCATGCCGGCGAATTTGGTCGAGCGCGAATACATGACGAACGACGGCGTCGGCGAGATGGCGACCGCGCGGCGATCCTTGTGGGCGCAGGCCATGCACAGGATTGATATCAGTTCGTCGGAGCCGTTGCCCAGCATGACGTCGTAGCCCGCCGGGATGCCCAGCTTGGCGCGGATGCGTTGCTTGGTGCTTTCGTAGGAGGCGACCGGGTAGCGGTTCAACGTGACCTCGGCCAGGCGCTGGGCCAGTTCGCGCGTCAGATGCTCCGGCAGGTGGTAAGGGTTCTCCATCGCATCCAGCTTGATAAAACCGCTCGCGTCGGCGACATGGTAGCCGGCTACGGCGCGCACATCGGAACGGATGGTGGTGTTGATCAGGGTGTCGATGGAAGACATCTTACGTGGGCTCCTAGGTTAAATTACGCTTACGTGGTGAGATGCGGCTTGCTCTGTTGGCGGCTCATACATGGCGGATTACGCGCTTTGCGCTAATCCGCCCTACGTGTCTATGCGGTCGATACTTTTTTACCGGCCCTGGGGACGGGCTTTTTCTTTTCGGGTGGCGGCGGTAAGTCCGCCGCGGCGAGTCGTTCGGCGATGATGGCGCAATAGTCCGGATTCAGCTCGAAGCCGATGAAATTGCGTCCGCAGCGCTTGGCGGCGATCGCGGTCGTGCCGCTGCCCATGAACGGGTCCAGCACCACGCCGTCGGCCGGACACGAGGCCTTGATCATGCGCTCGATGATCTCCAGCGGCTTTTGCGTCGGGTGGTCGGCGCGCTCGGGATGCTCGCGGTGCAGTCGCGACACGCTCCACAAATCCTTGGGGTTGTAGCCCATTTCCAACCATTTGGCGCCGACGAAGATCGAGCGCGAACGGGCTTTCTTGGTCTCGGCGTCGTACGGAATGCGCACCGCGTCCAGATCGAAATAGTAGTCCTTGCGGCGCACGAAGAAACCGATGGTGTCGTGCACCGACGAATAACTGCGCACGCTGCCGCCCATCGACGGCACCCGGCGGTCCCAGATAATCTCGTTCATCATCGTCATGCGCTTTTTCAGCAGCACGAAAATCTCCGGCGAAAAGCGCCAGGTCAGGAAGATATACAGGCTGCCGTTGGGCTTGAGCTTGGGCAGTGCGGCGTCGATCCACTGCTCGGTCCAGCGCAGGTATTCCTCCACCGTCTGCGAGTCGGAATCGTTGCCGTAGTCCTTGCCCAGATTGTACGGCGGGTCGGTCAGGATCAGATCGATGGAGCCGTCCGGGATGCGCGCCAAACCGGCCAGCGCATCCTCGCAGAAGACCTGGTTGATCCAGGCCTCGTTGCCTGATACGGTCATCGCAGCGTCTTCAAGCGCAGTTCGGCGCTGCGGGCGTGGGCCTGCAAGCCTTCGCCATAGGCCAGTTCGGCGGCGACCTTGCCCAGGGTTTGCGCGCCCGCTTCGCTGACCATGATCACCGAGGAGCGCTTCTGGAAATCGTACACGCCCAGCGGCGACGAGAAGCGCGCGGTGCGCGACGTCGGCAGCACGTGGTTCGGGCCGCAGCAGTAGTCGCCCAGCGACTCCGACGAGAAGCGTCCCAGGAACATGGCGCCGGCGTGGCGGATCTTGTCGGCCCACTGCTGCGGATTCTCGGCCGAGATTTCCAGGTGTTCGGCGGCGATGCTGTTGGCGATGGCGCAGGCCTCGTCCATGTCGCGCACCTTGACCAGCGCGCCGCGGTCGGTCAGCGAGGTGCGGATGGTTTCGTGGCGCGGCATCGCCGGCAGCAGCTTGTTGATGCTTGCTTCCACGCGGGCGATGTAGTCGGCGTCGGGGCACAGCATGATGGCTTGCGCCAGCTCGTCGTGCTCGGCCTGCGAGAACAGGTCCATCGCCACCCAGTCCGGATCGGTGGTGCCGTCGCAAACGATCAGGATCTCGGACGGGCCGGCGATCATGTCGATGCCGACGATGCCGAACACGCGGCGCTTGGCGGCGGCCACGTAGGCGTTGCCTGGGCCGACGATCTTGTCGACCGGCGCGATGGTGTCGGTTCCATATGCTAGCGCGCCGACCGCTTGCGCGCCGCCGATGGTGATGACGCGGGTGACGCCGGCGATGGCGGCCGCGGCCAGCACCATCTGGTTCTTCACGCCGTCCGGGGTCGGCACGACCATGATGATTTCTTCGACGCCGGCGACGTGCGCCGGAATCGCGTTCATCAGCACCGACGACGGATAAGCGGCCTTGCCGCCCGGGACGTAGATGCCAACCCGGTCAAGCGGCGTGATTTTCTGTCCCAGCACCGTGCCATCGGGCTCGGTGTAGGTGAAGCCTTGCAGCTCCTGCTTCTGGCGCTCGTGGAACACGCGGATGCGCTGCGCGGCCACTTGCAACGCCTCGCGCTGCGCGGCCGGAATCGCGGCCAGCGCGGCCTGCAGTTCGGATTCGGGAATGTCGAAGGCGGCCATGCCGGCGGCGCCGCCGTTGGGGATGCGGTCGAAACGGTTGGTGTATTCCAGCACGGCAGCGTCGCCGCGCGCCTTGACGTCGGCCAGGATGCCAGCGACGGCGCGTTCGATGGCGTCGTCGGTGCCCGCTTCAAACGCCAGCAGCGTGTCCAGGGACTTTTGGAAATCGGCTTGTGTGGAATCGAGCTTGGTGATTTGAATCGGCATGATGGAATCCGTGGTTACTTCTTCGAAGCGCGTTCGAACGCCTCGATGATCGGTTGCAGACGCTCGCGCTTGAGCTTTAACGCGGCCTGATTGACGATCAAGCGCGACGAGATTTCCATGATGGCTTCGACTTCGACCAGGTCGTTGGCGCGCAAGGTGTTGCCGGTGCTGACCACGTCGACGATGGCGTCCGACAGGCCGACCAGCGGCGCCAGCTCCATCGAGCCATACAGCTTGATCAGGTCAACGTGCACGCCCTTCTTGGCGAAGTGCTCGCGCGCGGTCTGCACGAACTTGGTGGCCACGCGCAGGCGCGCTCCCTGGCGCACGGCGGTCTCGTAATCAAAACCATTCTTGACCGCGACCGACATGCGGCAGGCCGCGATGTTCAAGTCGATCGGCTGGTACAAGCCTTCGCCGCCGTGCTCCAGCAGCACGTCCTTGCCGGCCACGCCGAAGTCCGCCGCGCCGTGCTGCACGTAGGTCGGCACGTCGGTGGCGCGCACGATGATGACGCGCACATCGGGATCGTTGGTCGACAGGATCAGCTTGCGCGAAGTCTCGGGGTTTTCGGTGACGGTGATGCCTGCCGCTTCCAGCAGCGGCAGCGTGTCCTCGAAAATACGTCCCTTCGACAGCGCCAGGATCAGCTTCGAATCAGCTTGGGCTTGGAATGCACTCATGTTTACTTGGTCCGATTACTTGATGCGTTTGATATTGGCGCCAACGGCGGACAGCTTCACTTCCATCTGGTCGTAGCCGCGGTCGAGGTGATAGATACGGTCGATCAAGGTCTCGCCGCGCGCGGCCAGCGCCGCGATCACCAGCGAAGCCGATGCGCGCAAGTCGGTCGCCATCACCGGCGCGCCGGCCAGCTGCGCAACGCCCTTGATGAACGCCGTGTTGCCGTCGGTCTCGATGGACGCGCCCAGTCGGTTCATCTCCTGCACGTGCATGAAGCGGTTCTCGAAAATGGTCTCGGTCACGCGGCTGGGGCCCGAGGCGATGGTGTTGACCGCCATGAACTGCGCCTGCATGTCGGTCGGGAAGCCCGGGTATTCGGTGGTGCGGAAGGTGACCGGCTCCGGGCGCTGGTCCATCTGTGCGCGGATCCAGTTGTCGCCGATGGTCATCTTCAGGCCGACTTCGCGCAGCTTGTCGAGCGCCGCATCCATGATATCGACGCGGGTGTTGCGGATGGTGATGTCGCCGCCGGTGGCCGCGACGGCGCACAGGAAGGTCGCCGCCTCGATACGGTCGGAGATGACGGCGTGTTTGGCGCCGTGCAGTTCGGCCACGCCCTGGATCACCAGGCGGTCGGTGCCGATGCCTTCGATTTTGGCGCCCATGGCCACCAGCAGGTTGGCCAGGTCGGTCACTTCCGGCTCGCGCGCGGCGTTTTCCAGGATCGTCTCGCCTTCCGCCAGGGTCGCGGCCATCAGCAGGTTCTCGGTGCCGGTCACGGTGATCATGTCGGTGACGATGCGCGCGCCCTTGAGCTTTGCGCACTTGGCGTAGATGTAGCCGGCGTCGATGGTGATCTCGGCGCCCAGCGCCTGCAGACCCTTGATGTGCTGGTCGACGGGGCGCGAGCCGATCGCGCAGCCGCCCGGCAGCGAGACCTTGGCTTCGCCGAAGCGCGCCAGCAATGGGCCCAGCACCAGGATCGAGGCGCGCATGGTTTTCACCAGCTCATACGGCGCTTCCAGCTTGTCGATGCTGGCGCCGTTCAGCGTGACGGCGTCGCCGTCCTGCTTCACTTGCAGGCCGGTTTCCTTGAGCAGCTTGAGCATGGTGGCGACGTCGTGCAGGTGCGGCACGTTGGTCAGTTCCAGATCGCCGGCGGTCAGCAGACCCGCGCACAGGATCGGCAGCGCCGCGTTCTTGGCGCCCGAGATGGTGATGTCGCCGTGCAGGCGGTTGCCGCCTTGGATGAGGAGCTTGTCCATGCTTATCCTTTGTATTCTTCAGGGGTGAGGGTTTTCATCGACAGCGCGTGGATTTCTTCGCGCATGCGGTCGCCCAGCGCGGCGTAAACGATCTGGTGGCGCTGGATCGGACGCTTGCCCGCGAACGCCGGCGAGACGATGACGGCCTGGAAGTGCTGGCCATCGCCCTCCACTTCGAGGTGGGTGCATTCGAGGCCGGCGGAGATATAGCCGTGAATCAGTTCTGGAGTGGTGGTCATGATGAATCCTTGATTAATGACGCAGGCGGTAGCCGCTGCGCAGAAGACGAATGGCGGCCAGCGACAGCACCACCAGGAAGCCCGAGACGATCGCAAGGCTGGTCCATGGATTGGTGTCGGACTGGCCGAAGAAGCCGTAGCGGAAGCCGTCGATCATGTAGAAGAACGGGTTCAGATGCGACACCGTCAGCCAGAACGGCGGCAGCGAGTGGATCGAGTAGAACACGCCGGACAGGAACGTCAACGGCATGATCAGGAAGTTCTGGAACGCGGCCAGCTGGTCGAACTTCTCGGCCCAGATGCCGGCGATCAGGCCCATGGTGCCGAGGATGGCGGCGCCCAGCAGCGCGAACACGATGATCCACAGCGGCGCGGTGAACGACATGTGCGCGAAGTACGCGGTGGCGGCAAACACGCCCAGGCCGACCGCAAGGCCACGCACCATGGCCGCCAGCACGTAGGCCGAGAAGATCTCCCAGTGCGACAAAGGCGTCAGCAGCACAAACACCAGGTTGCCGGTGATTTTGGACTGGATCAGTGACGACGACGAGTTGGCGAAGGCATTCTGCAAGACGCTCATCATCACCAGGCCCGGAATCAGGAACGAGGTGTAGCTGACGCCTTCATATACCTGCACCCGGCCTTCAAGCACGTGGCCGAAGATCAGCAGGTACAGCATGGCCGTCAGGATCGGCGCGGCGACGGTTTGCGTGGCCACCTTCCAGAAGCGCAGCGTCTCTTTGTAGACCAGGGTGCGGAAGCCGCTCGAGATGAAGTTCATACGGTCCCCTTGTCCATGATCTGCAGGAAGATGTCTTCCAGGTCGGCCTGTTGCAGCTGCATGTCGTCGATGACGGCGCCGGATTCGCGCAGGCGCGCCAGGATGCCCTCGACCTCCGAGTACTCGTTGATGCGCAGGCTGTATTTGCGGCCGTGGTCCGAGGTCTCGGGATGGGTGACCAGGTGCTGCAGATCACCGGGCAGCTCGCCGTGCGTCATGTTGACGATCAGCTGCGAGCCGGAGATGCGGCGGATCAGCGCCGCCATCGTGTCGAGCGCGACGACCTTGCCGCTTTTGAGCATCGCCACGCGCTTGCACATGGCCTGTGCTTCTTCCAGATAGTGGGTGGTCAGCACCACGGTGTGGCCTTCGCGGTTCAACCGCGAGATGAACTTCCACAAGGTCTGGCGCAGTTCGACGTCGACGCCGGCGGTCGGCTCGTCGAGCACGATGACGGGCGGCTTGTGCACCAGCGCCTGCGCCACCAGCACACGGCGCTTCATGCCGCCCGACAGCGCGCGCATATTGGTGTCGGCCTTGTTGGTCAGGTCGAGGTTGTGCATCACCTCGTCGATCCAGGCGTCGTTGTTGGGCAGGCCGAAGTAGCCCGACTGCAGACGCAAGGTTTCGCGCACCGTGAAAAACGGATCGAACACCAGCTCCTGCGGCACCACGCCAAGCTTGCGGCGCGCCTCGCGGAAGTCGCCGGTGACGTCATGGCCGTGGATCGAGACCTTGCCGGCATCGGGCCGGATCAAGCCGGCGATGATGGAAATGAGCGTGGTCTTGCCGGCGCCGTTGGGGCCCAGCAGGCCGAAGAACTCACCCTCCTCGATCGAGAGGGAGACGCCGCCCAGTGCCTGGAGCGACTTGTAGCGCTTCTCGACATTTGTTATTTGGATCGCTGTCATGCTTGACTTATCAGTTGTGTGCGGCGGCGTGGACCGGCGCAGGATGCGTATTGATGCCTAACGGCGGAAGGTATAACCAGGCGCCACGGCTCTTAGGCGGTGGCAACGTTCAATTATATTGGAAATCTGGTTCGGCAGAGCCGGATGGGCAATAACCGGGGATAACTTAGAGGTACGGCGGGCGGCGGGGTGGGGCGGAGGTCAATGATGGTGGTGCAGGTCGGCAGGCACGTCGGCCTGGCCGGCGCAAGCTTGCGCGGGGTCGCTTTGCTCGGGGAACACCAGCGCGCAGACGCCGTACAGCTTGGTGAGGCTTTGCAGCGCAGGCGGCAGGTTCTTCAGTTCGAGCTTGAGGCCGGCGTCGCTGGCGGCGCGTTGCCATGCCAGCAAGACCGAAACGGCCACCGAATCAACCGTCAACACATGGCGCAAGTCAAACACGGTCTGGCCGGCCTTGATGGCCGTCAAGCCGCGCTCCAGCGCCGCAGTGGCGTTGAGCACGGTCAGGGACGTGAGCGATTGCAGGTTGTCGGTCGGTTCGGACATGGTCGTTATCTTTACAAAAACGTCGTAATGACGTTATTTTGCCGTGGTTTTCAAAGGTTTGCTGGCCAGCGACTGGTTTTTCGCGGTCAGGGTCTTGATCAGGCCGTCGATACCGCCTTTGCTGATCTCGGACGCGAACGTACCCTTGTAGGTCTCGACCAGCCAGGCGCCCATGACGTTGATGTCATAGATCTTCCAGCCGGCGGCGCCCTTGGCCACGCGGTAGTTCAGCGTGATCGGCTCGCCACGGGTCATGTTGACCTTCGAGCGCACTTCCACCTCGGTGTCCGACGCATCGGCGCGCAGCGGCTGGAAGTCCACGGTTTCGTTCTTGATCTGCGACAGCGCGCCCGAGTAGGTGTAGATCAGCAAGGTGCGGAACTGTTCCGACAGCTGCTTTTTCTGCTCGGGGGTGGCGTCGCGCCAGAAACGGCCGGCGGCCAGCGAGGTCATGCGGTCCGAATCGACGAACGGCAAGATCTTGGTCTCGACCAGCTGCATGACTTTCTTGGTGTCGCCGGCCTGGATCGCCTTGTCGCTCTTGGCGGTCTCGATGACGTCCTGGCTGATGCGCTTGACCAGCGCGTCCGGCGCTTCGTTGGCGGGGCCGGCGGCGTGGGCATTGAACGCCAGCGAGACGGTGGCGATGGCTAGCAGTTGCTTAAATAATTTCATCTTTTATCTACCTATGTGGGTTCTTCGGGGTCACAGGCTGGCGTCGCTCGCAGCCGGCGTACCGGAGTTTAACTCCTTGGACCCCGATTCGGATGACACGCTTGCGGATTTTTCGGCAGGCTTGGTCTCGGCAGGGGCAGGCGCGGCACCTTGCGGCGTCACCGGCGCGGCCGGAGCGGCGTCGGGCTTGGCCGCCGGCGCGCCCTCGTCGGTCGCCGGATCTTGCTTATTGGAATTGCTTGGACCGTCACCATCTGGGTGGATCTGGCTCTCGCGGCGCTGCATGTAACCGTCGCGGATGAACTCATAACGGTCCAGCGCGGCGTCTTCCAGCATGCTGGTGGCGTCAAGCAGGCTGGCGCGGGTGTCGACCAGGTCGACGCCGGTACCGATGTTACGCACGTGCACCGGGTCCTTGTAGCGCCAGATATTGCCGGCGAAGTCGGCCGGCAGCGCCACGGTGTCACGCACCGTCGACGGGCCCAGCAGCGGCAGCATCAGGTACGGGCCGGACGACACACCCCAGGTACCAAGGGTCTGGCCGAAGTCTTCCTTGTGCTTTTGCAAGCCGGCTTCGGAGGCGATGTCGAACAGGCCCAGGATGCCCAGGGTCGAGTTCAGCGCGAAGCGGGTGATGTCGGTCATGCCGGCCTCGCCCTTGCCTTGCAGCAGGTTATTGACGGCGGTCCAGGCATCGCCCAGGTTGCCGAAGAAGTTGCCGACGCCGGTCTGCACGAACGACGGCGTGACGTCGCGGTACACGGTGGCAACCGGTTTCAGCGCGTAGGTGTCGACAGTGTCGTTGAACGAGAACACGGCGCGGTTGTAGCTTTCGTACGGATCGCGCGGGTTGGGACCGGCGCAACCGGCCAGCATCAAGGTGACGCCCAGCGCCAATGCGGCCTGACGCAAGTGTTTCGGGGTGCTAGACATTTATTCTTCCTTTTTTCCTTCGGCGGCCTTGCTGTAGATGAACTGATTGATCAGGTCTTCCAGCACGGCGGCCGATTGGGTTCTTGCGATTTTGTCACCAGCGGCCAAATTATTGGTGTCGCCGCCGGCCTCGATGCCTACGTATTGCTCGCCCAGCAGACCGGCCGTCAGAATTTTGGCGGAACTGTCCTTAGGGAATTTATAACCTTCTTCCATATTCAAGGTTACCAGCGCCTGGTAACTCTTGTCATCAAACTTGATCTCGCCGACGCGGCCGATCACCACGCCCGACGCCTTGACCGCCGCCTGTGGACGCAGGCTGCCGATGTTGTCGAACTTGGCCGTGATCGGGTACGTTTTGCCAAAGGACATGGAACCCATGTTGCCGGCTTTCAGCGCCAGGAACATCAGCGCGGCCACGCCGATGACGATGAACAGACCGACCCAGACATCCAGTGATTTACGTTGCATAACTATCCTCGCGTAATACTACTAAGTATTCTTTAATAATGTTTTATTTGCTGAACATCAAAGCGGTCAGCATGAAATCGAGCCACCAGATCATCAGCGATGAGATCACGACCGTGCGGGTGGTGGCGCGCGCCACGTCTTCCGGCGTCGGCTGGGTCTGATAACCCTGATACAGCGCGATAAAGGTGATGGCGACGCCGAACACCACGCTCTTGACGAAACCGTTGAAAATATCCTTCCAGATATCCACGCCGCCCTGCATCTGCGACCAGAAGGCGCCTTCATCGACCCCGATCAGCTTGACGCCGACCAGCCAGCCACCCATTACGCCAACCGCGCTGAACACCGACGCCAGCAGCGGCACCGAGATCACGCCAGCCCAGAAACGGGGCGCCAGCACGCGCTGGATCGGGTTGACGGCCATCATTTCCATCGCCGACAACTGCTCGCCGGCCTTCATCAGGCCGATTTCGGCCGTCAGCGAGGTGCCGGCGCGGCCAGCGAACAGCAGCGCGGTGATGACCGGCCCCAGTTCGCGCGTCAGGCCGAGGGCCACCAGCAGGCCAAGCGACTGCTCGGCGCCGTATTTATTCAGCGTGTAATAACCCTGCAGGCCCAGCACCATGCCGACGAACAGGCCGGACAGGGTGATGATCAGCATGGAATAATTGCCGATGAAGTGCAGCTGTTCGATCAGCAGACGCGGCCGGCGCAGCAGGCCCGGCGACAGGCGCAGCATGTTCAGGAACAGGCGCGCGCCAAAGCCGATGCTTTCTATATAGTCGCGCAGCGGCGCGCCCAGCTGGGACAACCAATTTCTTACAGTCATGCTTTCCCCCCCAGGCCCAAATCATCGGCCAGGGACTTGCCTGGATAGTGGAACGGTACCGGGCCGTCCGCTTCGGCGTTGACGAACTGGTGCACGTAAGGATCGGTCGACACCATCATGTCGGCCGGCGTGCCGTGCGCGACAATCTTGCCCTGCGACAGGAAATAGACGTAGTCGGCGATGGCGAAGCATTCCTTGACGTCGTGCGACACCAGCACCGTGGTCGAGCCGAGCGCGGTGTTGAGGTTGCGGATCAGGTTGGCGGTGACGCCCATCGAGATCGGGTCGAGGCCGGCGAACGGCTCGTCGTACAGGATCAGTTCGGGGTCCAGCGCGATCGAGCGCGCCAACGCGACGCGGCGCGCCATGCCGCCGGAGATCTCGGCAGGTTTCAGTTTGGCGGCGTTGCGCAGTCCGACCGCGTGCAGCTTCATCAACACCAGGTTGCGGATCAGCTCTTCAGGCAGATCGGTATGCTCGCGCAGCGGGAAGGCAACGTTTTCAAAGACGGTGAGGTCGGTGAATAGCGCGCCATGCTGGAACAGCATGCCCATTTTGCGCCGCAGCAGATACAAGCCGGCGGTATTTAACTTGTGCACAACCTGGCCCTGGACTTTCACCTGGCCTTTTTGCGGGCGGATCTGGCCGCCAATCAGTCGCAATACCGTGGTCTTGCCGCTGCCCGAACCGCCCATCACTGCGATCACTTTCCCGCGTGGGAAATCCATCTGGAGGCCCGACAGGATCGAGCGCCTTCCATAGGAAAAGTGTAAATCACGGATTTCGACAAGATTAGGCACGACTGAACTCATTATTTTTAATGCCGTATTGTAGTGCAGAAAGGTTAATCTCTGCTGGAGACGACCAGATTCCGGGCCGCTGGCGCTATGATGCGTGGCAGATAATACAACACTACTGAATCTCAAGTCAGCAATTTACACCAAGCATGAAATGTTACATCCCTGCCGCGCGGGGCCAGTATGCGGGCCACACTCTTACCGGAGTCTGACTGCCGGGGTTTAAATAAACCGTGCGCCCAGGCACATTGCCCGCGATTCAGACGCAAAAAAACCGGGCAGCGAACGGGGATCACCCACTCGCTCCCGGCTGGGAAGCAAACCGTTCCGCTGCCGCTAATTAATTAGCGTGCTTCACGTGCTTAGCGTGGCAGGTCGGAATAGCCCATCAGGAACTCGTCGACCGCGCGCGCGCACTGGCGGCCTTCGCGGATCGCCCACACCACCAGCGACTGGCCACGGCGCACGTCGCCGGCGGCAAACACTTTAGGGGCGGAAGTCTTGTAGCAACCCTCGCCATCGGTGGTGGCCTTGGCGTTGCCGCGCGCATCCTTGTCGATGCCGAAGGCGTCCAGCACGTTGGCGACCGGCGACACGAAGCCCATCGCCAGCAGCACCAGGTCGGCCTTCATGTCGAATTCCGAGTTTGGCACTTCGACCATCTTGCCGTCTTTCCACTCGACGCGGCAGGCGACCAGCTTCTCGACTTTGCCGCCCTTGCCTTCCAGACGCTTGGTGGCGACCGCCCAGTCACGCTCGCAACCTTCCTCGTGCGACGAGGAAGTGCGCAGCTTGGTCGGCCAGTATGGCCACACCAGCGGCTTGTTCTCTTGCTCCGGTGGCATCGGCATCAGTTCGAACTGGGTCACCGAGGCGGCGCCATGACGGTTCGAGGTGCCGACGCAGTCGGAACCGGTATCGCCGCCGCCGATGACGACAACGTGCTTGCCGGTGGCCTTCAACTGGTCCTTAACCTTGTCGCCGGCGTTGACCTTGTTTTGCAGCGGCAGGAAGTCCATTGCGAAATGCACGCCCTTCAGTTCACGGCCAGGCACCGGCAAGTCGCGCGGCTGTTCGGCGCCGCCGGCCAGGATGACCGCGTCGTAATCTTTTTCCAGGTCTTCCGGGAAAATGGTTTCCTTGGCCCAGTTGTTGACGTTGGCCGGGAAGTCCTTGCCGACCAACACGCTGGTGCGGAACACGACGCCTTCTGCTTCCATCTGCTTGATACGGCGGTCGATATGCGACTTTTCCATCTTGAAGTCTGGAATGCCATAACGCAGCAGGCCGCCGACGCGGTCGCTCTTTTCGAACACGGTGACGGCATGGCCGGCGCGCGCCAGCTGCTGCGCCGCCGCCAGGCCGGCCGGCCCGGAACCGACCACGGCCACTTTTTTGCCGCTCTGGTGGGTGGCCGGCTGCGGCACCACCCAGCCGTGTTCCCAGCCTTCGTCAATGATCTTGTGCTCGATCGACTTGATGCCGACCGGATCGTCGTTGATGCCCAGGGTACAGGCCGACTCGCAAGGCGCCGGGCAGATGCGGCCGGTGAATTCCGGGAAGTTGTTGGTCGAATGCAGGGTGTCCAGCGCTTCGCGGTAGTTGCCGCGATAAACCAGATCGTTCCAGTCCGGGATGATGTTGTTGACCGGGCAGCCCGTGTTGCAGAACGGGATGCCGCAATCCATGCAGCGCGCGCCCTGCACCTTGGCCTGCTCGTTGGTCAGGGTGATGACGAACTCGGAATAGTTCTTCAAACGCGCGGCAGGTGGCAGATAGCCTTCGTCCTGACGCTGGAATTCCATGAAACCGGTGATTTTACCCACGATAAATCCTTAAATTATTCAGTCAACAACGACGGCGCTCAGGCGGCGATCGGCTGTACAACGGCGGCTTCGTTCGCCACGTCCTCGGCCATTTCGGCCAGGGCGCGTTTGTATTCGCTTGGGAATACCTTGACGAACTTGCTGCGGCCATCGGCCCAGTTGTCCAGCAACAGACGGGCGCGCGTACTGCCGGTGTGCTTGAAATGACGCTCGATCAAGCGCTTCAGGATCACCTCGTCCGCTTCCGCGCCCTGGTCCTTGTGCTGGATGTGCCAGGTGGCTTTGTCCGCTTCCTGCTGCTTGGCGGTCAACACCGGCTCCAGCGACACCATCGCGGTGTTGCAGCGCGATGCGAAATCGCCGTCCGGGTCGTACACGTAGGCGATACCGCCCGACATGCCCGCCGCGAAGTTGCGACCGGTGCAGCCCAGCACGACGACGGTGCCGCCGGTCATGTATTCGCAGCCGTGGTCGCCGGTGCCCTCGACGATTGCCGTGGCGCCCGAGTTGCGCACCGCGAAACGCTCGCCGGCCACGCCGTTGAAGAAGGCTTCGCCGCTGATCGCGCCGTACAGCACCGTGTTACCGATGATGATGTTGTTGACGGCCCAGCCGCGGAACTCGGTGTTTGGACGCACGATGATGCGGCCGCCCGACAAGCCTTTGCCGACGTAATCGTTGCCTTCGCCGACCAGGTCGATCGTAATGCCATGCGCCAGGAAGGCGCAGGCCGATTGGCCGGCCGTGCCTTGCAGCTGGATGTGGATGGTGTCGTCCGGCAGGCCGGCGTGGCCGTAGCGCTTGGCCACTTCGCCCGACAGCATGGTGCCGACGGTGCGGTTGACGTTGCGTACCGGCGAGATGAACGAGACGCGCTCGCCCTTCTCCAGCGCGGCCTTGGCTTGCGCGATCAGCTTGTGGTCGAGCGCCTTGTCCAGACCGTGGTCCTGCTCCATCGTGTGATAGATCGAGTGGCCGTCCTGCACTTCCGGCTGGTAGAAGATGGCGCTGAAGTCCAGCCCCTTGGCCTTCCAGTGCGAGATCGCCTTGGACTTGTCCAGCAGGTCGACCCGGCCGATCAGCTCGTCATAGGTGCGGATGCCCAGTTGCGCCATCAGCTGACGAGCCTCTTCGGCAACGAAGAAGAAGTAGTTGACCACGTATTCCGGCTTGCCGGAGAACTTGGCGCGCAGCACCGGGTCCTGCGTGGCGACGCCGACCGGGCAAGTGTTCAGATGGCATTTGCGCATCATGATGCAACCCTCGACCACCAGCGGCGCGGTGGCGAAGCCGATCTCGTCGGCGCCCAGCATGGCGGCGATGACGACATCGCGGCCGGTACGCATCTGGCCGTCCGCTTGCACGCGGATGCGGCTGCGCAGGCCGTTGAGCACCAGCGTCTGCTGGGTTTCAGCCAGGCCCAGCTCCCAGGGGGTGCCGGCGTGCTTGACCGACGACAGCGGCGACGCGCCCGTGCCACCGTCATGACCGGCGACCACGACGTGGTCGGCCTTGGCCTTGGTGACGCCGGCGGCGACGGTGCCGATGCCGACTTCCGACACCAGTTTGACCGAGATCGAAGCGCGCGGGTTGGCGTTTTTCAGATCGTGGATCAGCTGCGCCAGATCTTCGATCGAATAGATGTCGTGGTGCGGTGGCGGCGAGATCAGGCCCACGCCCGGCACCGAGAAGCGCAAGGTGGCGATGTATTCCGACACTTTATGGCCGGGCAGCTGGCCGCCTTCGCCAGGCTTGGCGCCCTGGGCCATCTTGATCTGGATCTGGTCGGCCGAGTTCAGGTAGGCGGCGGTGACGCCGAAACGGCCCGAAGCCACCTGCTTGATGCGCGAGCGCAGCGAATCGCCTTCCTGCAACGGAATGTCGACCACCATCTGCTCTTTGCCCATGACCGAGGCCATGGTCTCGCCCTGCTTGATCTTGATGCCTTTGAGTTCCATCGTGTAGCGCGATGGATCCTCGCCGCCTTCGCCGGTGTTCGACTTGCCGCCGATGCGGTTCATCGCCACGGCCAGAGTCGCGTGCGCCTCGGTCGAGATCGAACCCATCGACATCGCGCCGGTGGCGAAACGCTTGACGATTTCCTTGGCCGGTTCGACTTCCTCCAGCGGAATCGCCTTGGTCGGGTCCAGCTTGAACTCGAACAGGCCGCGCAAGGTCAGGTGACGCTTGCTCTGGTCGTTGATGATCTGCGCGTACTCTTTATAGCTGGAGAAGTTGTTGCTGCGGGTCGAATGCTGCAGTTTCGCGATCGCGTCCGGGGTCCACAGGTGGTCCTCGCCGCGCACACGGAACGCGTACTCGCCTCCGGCATCCAGGCTGTTGGCCAGCACAGGGTCTTCGCCGAACGCCAGGTTGTGCAGGCGCAGCGCTTCCTCGGCCACTTCGAACACGCCGATACCTTCGACGTTGGACGCCGTGCCCTTGAAGTACTTGTCCACCAGCGACTTGTTCAGACCGACCGCTTCGAAAATCTGCGCGCCGCAGTACGACATATAAGTAGAGATGCCCATCTTCGACATCACCTTCATCAGGCCTTTGCCGATGGCTTTGGTGTAGTTGTAGACGGCCTTGTCGCCCGACAGGTCGCCCGGCATGCCGTGCGCCAGCTCGACCAGGGTTTCCATCGCCAGGTACGGGTGGATCGCTTCGGCGCCGTAGCCTGCCAGCAGCGCGAAGTGGTGGGTTTCACGGGCCGAGCCGGTTTCGACGACCAGACCGGTCGACGCGCGCAAGCCCTTGCTGACCAAGTGCTGATGCACGGTCGATGTGGCCAGAAGCGCGGGGATGGCGACACGATCCGCGCAGATCGAGCGGTCGGACACGATCAGAATGTTGTGGCCTGACTTGACGGCGTCGACCGCCTCGGCGCACAGCGACGCCAGGCAGGCTTCAATGCCTTCCTTGCCCCAGCTCAGCGGGTAGCAGATGCTCAGCTCGTACGACTTGAACTTGCCGCCGGTGTGCAGGCTGATGCCGCGCAGGCGGGCCATGTCGTCGAAGCCGAGGACAGGCTGCGACACCTCAAGGCGCATCGGCGGATTGACGTTGTTGGTGTCCAGCAGGTTAGGCTTGGGGCCGATGAACGACACCAGCGACATCACCATTGCTTCGCGGATCGGGTCGATTGGCGGGTTGGTCACCTGGGCGAACAGCTGCTTGAAGTAGTTGTACAGCGGCTTGAGCTTGTTGGACATGACGGCCAGCGGCGAGTCGTTGCCCATCGAACCGGTCGCTTCTTCGCCGGCGGCGGCCATCGGCGCCATCAGGAATTTCAGGTCTTCCTGGGTATAGCCGAACGCCTGCTGGCGGTCCAGCACGGACGCGACGGCTTTTTCGCCCGGCGCGGCGCTGTATTTGACGCGGTTGTGCGCCAGCTGGCTCTCGCTCAGCTTGATTTCGTTGAGCTTGATGCGCACGGCATTGATCCACGCCTTGTACGGCTTGGCGTTGGCGTACGTGTCTTTCAGCTCTTTATCGTCGATGATGCGGCCAGCCTCCAGGTCGATCAGGAACATCTTGCCCGGCTGCAGACGCCATTTCTGAATGATTTTCGACTCTGGAATCGGCAATACGCCGGATTCAGATGCCATCACCACCAGATCGTCGTCGGTGACGATGTAGCGCGCCGGACGCAAACCATTGCGGTCCAAGGTGCCGCCGATATAGCGGCCGTCGGTGAACGCCATGGCGGCCGGGCCGTCCCATGGTTCCATCATCGCGGCGTGATATTCGTAGAACGCACGGCGATTGTCGTCCATCGTGCCGTGATTTTCCCAAGCTTCCGGGATCATCATCATCATCGCCTGGGCGATCGGATAGCCCGCCATCAGCAGCAGTTCGAGCGCGTTGTCGAAGCAGGCGGTGTCCGACTGGCCTTCATAGATCAGCGGGAACAGCTTCTGCAGGTCTTCACCCAGCACGGCGGACTTCATCACGCCTTCGCGCGCGCGCATCCAGTTGAAGTTGCCTTTGACGGTGTTGATCTCGCCGTTGTGGGCGATCAGGCGGTACGGGTGGGCCAGCGGCCATTCCGGGAAGGTGTTGGTCGAGAAACGCTGGTGCACCAGCGCCAGCGCCGAGACGCAGCGCGCGTCCTGCAAGTCTTTGTAGTACACGCCGACCTGGTCTGCCAGCAACAAGCCTTTATAGACAATGGTGCGGGCAGACAGCGAGGCGACGAAGAATTCTTTACCGTGCAGCAGCTTAAGCGCCTGGATCGCGTGGCCGGACGATTTGCGGATCACGTAGAGCTTACGTTCCAGTGCGTCGGTCACCATGATGTCGGCGCCACGGCCGATGAAGATCTGGCGTATCACCGGCTCTTTGGCGCGCACGGTCGGCGACATCGGCATGTCGCAATCGACCGGCACGTTGCGCCAGCCCAGCACGACCTGGCCTTCGGCGCGCACGGCGCGCTCGATTTCCTGTTCACAGGCGATGCGGGAAGCGTTTTCCTTCGGCAGGAACACCATGCCGACGCCGTATTCACCCGGCGGAGGCAATTCCACGCCCTGCTTGGCCATCTCGTCGCGGTAGTACTGATCCGGAATCTGGATCAGGATACCGGCGCCGTCGCCCATCAGGGGGTCTGCGCCGACCGCGCCCCGGTGATCGAGGTTTTTCAGGATCAGCAGACCCTGTTCGACGATGGAGTGGCTTTTATTTCCCTTGATGTGGGCGACGAATCCGACGCCGCAGGCATCGTGTTCATTGGAAGGATCGTACAGACCTTGGGCTTTCATGGGGCTTCTCCGCTGGCAATTGGGCTAATGAGAAACTAGAGTAGTGCAATGCAGCGTAAAAGACAACCCTAACAAATAGGGTCAGAGTCAAATTAAATTTTTAAAAGTAGCCGAAAATTTTAATTAGGGACAGAGTGAATCGCACCGTTGGAACCCGCACACCAGCGAGGGTCGGACCCTTGGGGTCCGACGGGGACGCCGAGTCCCTGCAACGGTTCAGGGTTCGACTTTGATTTTGAACGGGCGACCCCGTTTTGCCGGCAATACCTGGCGCTTGACCTTGTTCTGCAATGCCGTCTTGAACTGGTCCGATCCCAGCGGCCAGCCCTTCAGTAGCGCCTTGCTGATCAAGGCGATCTGGTCATCCGTCAACGGCGGTTCGCTGAGGGCGGTGTAGGCCGCCTCGCGCTGGAATGGCGTATTACCCAGCGCCCAGAACTGCGCATGATCGACCACCAGCCCATCCGAACGGATGCCCGCGTGGTGGCAATAGCTGGACCACGGATAGTCCTCCGCGCGACTGACCATGCCGTTGCGGACCGGGTTGAACTCGATATATCGGCTGCACAGCATGAAATATTCGTTCGCATCGATCAGCGAGGTTTTGTAGCGTCCATTCCACAAAGTTCCACTGCGGCTATATTTCTGGTTGAAGTAGGGGACGTAGTAGCGACCGATCCATTGCATCATCTGGCCCAGGCCGTTCTCGTCGGATGGCGTCACCAGCAAATGCAGGTGGTTGGGCATCAAAACGTAGGCGTGCACGGCCACCTTGTTGTTCTTGGCGGCGGTGCGCAGCCAGCCGTGGAAAGCCTGGTAATCCTCGGCATCGTGGAAGATCAGCTGGTCGTTGTTGCCGGTCTGGATGACGTGGTGCGGCTGTGTGGGGACGATCAGGCGGGGAAGACGGGCCATTATTAGCTAAATGTAAATCCGCTTGGTCGACACGTAGGGCGGATTAGGCGGAACGCCGTAATCCGCCATGCATGAGCCGCAGGCGGCGCTTGGCGGATTACGCTGCGCTAATCCGCCCTACGTGTTTTAGATGAGCACACGCGGCGTTGGAGGAGTGGAGATTCTACACCACTCTGTCCCTACTTTTATCAGTGAGGTCAGGACAGATTGAAACTGGCCGAAAGACTGTAGCCTTCGCCATAGGCGCTGCGCAGCGGCAGATCCTGGCCGAGGCCGGTGCGCGCCTTCTTGCGCAGGCGATATACCAGCATGTCGACGCGGCGGCCGGCGTCCGGATCGTCGCCGCCGATGCCGGCCACGATGACCTGGCGCGGCACCGGCCGGGTGTTGATCGTCAGCAGATGCAGGAAATTGCATTCCTTTTCCGTCAACGTGATGGCCAGGCCCTGCAGCTCGAGCTGGCGGGCACTTACTTTCAAGGTCCACTTGCTTGGCAGCGGGATAGTTTCCTGCGGACCGACGCGGCGGTCGAGCGCCTCGATGTGCGCGGCCAGTTCCGGGAACTTGATCGGCTTGGTCAGATAGTGGTCGGCGCCCAGGCGCAGACCGAGGATGCGGTTGTCGAACGCGACGCGGCCGGTGAGCACCAGCAGGCCGATCTGCGGATAAAGCTGGCGCATGCGCGGAATAACGTTGAAGCCGTCTTCATCGGGCAAGCCGAGATCCAGCACCACCACGCCCACGTTGCCGTGGCTGAGGGCCGTCCACATATCGCTGGCGTTATTGGTGATGTGCACTTCGTGTTGTAGCTCAATCAGGAACTCCGCCATTTCTTCTGCGTAGTCCAGATTGTCTTCCACGATAAGTATTTGCGTCATTGATGCGCCATTTGATCGATTGTTGAGCCTTGCGCCCCGTCTGCTTCAGCTTATATCCGGGGGATTATCACTGTTGCCACTCGCTCATGCAAGACTTTTCCCGGGAACGATAGTTACCGGCAGCCAAATCCGAAATTCCGCGCCGCTTTCAGAAACATTTTTTACCGTGACGGTGCCGCCGTGGACGTCGGCGATCGCGCGCGCCATGTATAGTCCCAGGCCGGATCCGGCCACGCCCGACGCATTGCTACCCCGGTAAGCCTTGCCGAAGATCTGTTCCAGCTCGGCCTTCGGCACGCCGGCGCCGCCATCGCGCACCAGAAACTCGACTCCGCCCTCGGTTGCAACTTTGCCTATCAATTCTAACGGAGTATGCTCATCCGTGTACTTGATCGCATTGTCGACCAATATTTCCAGGCACAGCCGAATGCCGGCCGGGTCGCAGCGCATCCATTGCGGCAATGCCTCCACGCGCAGGTCGACGCGCTGGCGACGGCCGCGCGCCTGCTCGGCGATCGATTGCAGCAGCGCGGCAGGAGAGATCTCGTCAGGCTGGCGCGCGCGGCCAATGCTGGCCATGCGCTCCGGCGACAGGTAATCGTCGAGCATCGCCAGCATGCGGTCGACCGCGGTCTGGATCTTGCGGTAGCGCTTGCGGGTGCCCTCGTCGTGGTGTGCGCCGGTCATTTCCAGGCGCTGCACGGCGCCGTCGATGGTCGACAGTGGCGTGCGGAATTCGTGCGACAGCATGGAGGCGAATTTTTTCTGCTGCTCGGCCAGTTCGCGGCGCGCCGTCAGGTCGCGCACCACGCCGACCACCGTCACCGGCGCACCGGTGTCGTCGAGGATCAAGGTGGAATCGATTTCGACCGGCACGACGCGACCGTCGGCGTGCACCAGTTCGGTTTCGCGCACCAGGTGGCGGCGGCTGCCGTCACCGCTTGCAAAGCGCGCCAGGCGTGGCGCCAGATCGCCCAGCAGGCCGGCCGCCATGACGCTGGCGGTGGCCAGGGTGTAGCCGAACTGGCGTTCTGCCGACGGACTGAGCCAGGTCAGCCGCAGGGTGGCGCAATCGGCCATCCAGCTGACTTCGGTGCTGTTGTCGAGCAGCAAGCGGTAGCGGGCCTCGTTGGCCTGGGACAGCGCCAGCGCCGCCCGCAACTCGTCGATCGTCGGCTCGGCCTTTGCCATTCGCTACTCCACCAGCGGCGCGAAGATCTGCTGCAGATCCTCTTGCGTGAGCGCCATTTTCTGCGACTCACCCTCGGCCAGGATCGATTGCGCCAGGTCGGATTTTTTCTGCTGCAGCACCTGGATTTTTTCTTCCAGCGTGCCCTTGGCGATCAGCTTGTAGACGAACACCGGCTTGTCCTGGCCGATGCGCCAGGCACGGTCGGTGGCCTGGTTCTCGGCCGCCGGATTCCACCACGGGTCGTAATGGATCACGGTGTCGGCCGCAGTCAGGTTCAGCCCGACGCCGCCCGCCTTCAGGCTGATCAGGAAGATCGGTACCGCCCCCTGCTGGAACGCCGCGACCTGCGCGCTGCGGTCCTTGGTGTCGCCGGTCAGCAGCGCGTACGGGATGTCGCGCGCCTCCAGCTCCTGCTCGATCAGCTCAAGCATGCTGGTGAACTGCGAGAACACCAGGATCTTGCGTTTTTCCTCCAGCAAATCCTCGACCATCTGCATCAGGTCTATCAGCTTGGCCGAGCCGGCCGTCTGCTTCTTCGACGGCAGCGACTTGACCAGGCGTGGATCGCAACACACTTGGCGCAACTTGAGCAGCGCCTCGAGGATCACGATCTGGCTGCGCGCCACACCTTTGCGGTCGATCTCCTCGCGCACCTTTTGGTCCATCGCCAGCCGCACGGTTTCGTACAGGTCGCGCTGGGCGCCGGTCAGCTCAACCTTGCGCACCATTTCAGTCTTCGGCGGCAATTCCTTGGCCACATTGTCCTTGGTCCGGCGCAGCAGGAACGGCTTGATGCGGCGGTTCAGCAGCGCCCGGCGCATCGGATCGTCCTGGCGCTCGATCGGATGCCGGAACACGCTGTTAAAGCCCTTCTCGTCGCCCAGCAGGCCAGGCAGCAGGAAGTGGAACTGCGACCACAATTCGCCCAAGTGGTTTTCCAGCGGCGTGCCGGACAGGCATAGCCGATGACGGGCACGCAGCAGGCCGGCGCTTTGCGCGGCCTTCGAGCGGGTATTCTTGATGTAGTGCGATTCGTCCAGGATGACCAGGTGGAAATCGTGCTCGCGCAGTTTTTCCTCGTCGCGTGGCAACAGCGCGTAGGTGGTCAGCACCAGGTCGGCCTCGTCGATCTGGTCGAACTGGCCCATGCGGTCCTTGCCTTGCAGCAGCAACACACGCAGGCTGGGCGCGAAGCGGGCCGCCTCCTCCTGCCAGTTGCCCATCAGGCTGGTCGGCGCGATCACCAGCGCCGGCGCGGTCAGGCGGCCGGCCTCTTTTTCGACCAGGATGTGGGCCAGGGTTTGCACCGTCTTGCCCAGACCCATGTCGTCGGCCAGGATGCCGGCAAAGCCGTATCCGCGCAGGAATTGCATCCACGATAAGCCGTCGGTCTGATAATCGCGCAAGGTGGCCTGCAGGCCGACCGGCGTGGCGACTTTCTTGACCTCGCCGAACTGGTTCAGGCGCGCGCCCATGTCGCGCAGCTCGGCGCCACCGTTCCAGTTCAGTTCGACATTGCGGGCCAGCTCGTCCAGGCGCGCGGCGTCCAGGGTCGCCATGCGCAGCGAAGTCTTGATCTTGTCGCTGAAATACAGCTCGCCGAGGGTCGACAGGATCGGCTTGATGCGGCCCCACGGCAGCGCCACGCGCGCGCCGTCGGCCAGGGTGGCGAGCATCTGATCGTCATCGCCGTGGCTGGCGATGGCTTTCGGATTGAAGTCGCTTGGCGCGTTGCGTATCAATTGCACCAGCACCGGCAGCAGTGGCACGCGCTCCTGATCAACCATGATGCCCAGTTCCAGTTCGAACCAGGCGCGGCCGCCGTCGGCGGGATCTTCCGTGACGTTGGCGTACCAGTCGCCGACCTCGGTGACGTCATAGCGATACTTGGTCGTCTTTTCGACTTTCCAGCCGGCGTCCTTCAGCGCGGCGATGCCGTCGTCGGCGAAGCGTATCCACTCGGCCTGGCTGGGCAACAGCAGTCCGCCTTTGACGCTGCTGAGCGGCAACGCGGTCGGCGCCTGGAAGCGGCGCTCGTTGAGCAAGGACAGCGCCTGCTCTTCGGCGGCGGCGTCGCGCTGGATGATCTCGGTGACCTCGCCTTTCTGGCGCACCACGCGCTGCGACGGATCGAAGGACACGCGCTCGCCGTCGTAGTCAAACGACAGCACGGCGAAATCGTGCCAGCGCTGCAGCGAGCCGTCGGCCAGCATTGCCGAATCCAAGGTCAGCACCGGGCGCGGCTTGACGTCGTCGCGGACCCGCTGCGGCAGCGGCTGCGGCAGCGGCATCAGCTGTTGCAGGCCGTGCGCCAGCAACAGTTGCGACACGCGCATCTTGTCATTGGCCGTCAGCAGCGGCGCCTGCGCCACCAGCGCCTGCAAGTCGGCCAGCGGAATTTCCGCGCCGCCCTGGTTCAGTTGCAGCACGCCGCATGACAGGTTGTCGATGTACCACGGCGGATCGGTCGGCAGCATGTAATCGACCTGGTCGGCGCCGTTGCTGGTCGGCCGCGCGCCAGGCGGCGGCTGCACCTGCCAGCCCAGCCGCAGGCCCTTGCCCTCTTCGCGCCAGGCCAGATTGGCTTCGCGCAGCACGCCGCCCTTGAGCGGATACACCAGGCCGTTGCCGACATCGGCCCAGGAATTTGCCCAAAGCAATTTATCCTGCTCGGCCAGCATTTGCAGCAGCGCCGCGCCGATCTTGCCGCGCGGCTCGGTGGCCGAACCGGTCTGCGAGTTCTGGCCGCTGCGCATGGCAACAAAAAAGCGGATCAAGTCCTCGTCGCCCGCCGCCAGGAAGGTCGGCGGCGCCGACAGCAGCGAGAACACCTCGCTGACCGGGGTGGCGGCGGCGACGTCGCCGTTCGAGCGCAGCCGCGCCTTGTACAGGCACAGCGCCACGTGGCGGCCGCCGCTGGTGGGCGCCATCACGTAGATCAGACGGTACTGGGTTTGTTTCGGATCGCTATCGACCGGCGGCGCGGTCAGCTTGGCCTTGGGATGGGCGGCGGCATCGACCCGCTGCAACCAGGTGGCCACCGCGTACGACAACTGGTTCGCGGGCGGCGGCGGCAGGCGTGTTGAAATAACCTGGGCAGCCGGGGCCGCCGGAGCGGCTGGCTTGGCGGGAACCTCGTCGGTGGCGTCGTCGCGGGTAAAATCCATAGGTCGCATTGTTGTTCAAAGATGGTTCAAAAACGGCAACAGGCGATATTATCCGCCATACACGCGTTCGTGTTTGCGGATTCTTTTCAAAAACCCGCGTACTTATGTGCCTTTGGTGGCTTTAGCCACCTGAAACACGGTTCAATATTTACGGATCGGCCATATCTTGGTCCATTCTTGCTCCATTTCGACTGTCAAGACTGGCACAATCGCGCCGATTGCGTATCATTCCGGGCTTGACCGCTAAGGAACGACCCACATGCTGCCTTCCATCGAACAACGCCTCGCCCTCGAACTTGCCGCCAAACCGGTCCAGGTCGCCGCCGCCATCGCCCTGCTGGACGAAGGCGCCACCGTCCCCTTCATCGCCCGTTACCGCAAGGAGGCCACCGGCGGCCTCGACGATATCCAGCTGCGTCTGCTCGAAGAGCGCCTGCGCTACCTGCGCGAGCTGGAAGACCGCCGCGCCGCCATCGTCGCCTCCATCACCGAACAAAACAAGATGACACCGGCCTTATTAGATGCTGTCATGCATGCGGAAGACAAGACCCGGCTGGAAGACTTATATCTTCCGTACAAACAAAAACGCCGTACCAAAGCGCAAATCGCCATCGAAGCGGGTCTCGCGCCGCTGGCCGACAGCCTGCTGGCCAACCCCGAACTGGCTCCCGAAACGGAAGCCACCCGCTACCTGCGCGAAGCGTTCACCACCGCCGACGGCAACAATCCCGGCGTTGCCGACACCAAGGCCGCGCTCGACGGCGCCCGCCAGATCCTGATGGAACGCTTCGCCGAGGATGCCACGTTGCTGCAAGCGTTGCGCGAGTACGTACAAGAGCATGGCATTGTTGAATCGAAAGTTATTGAAGGAAAGCAAGACGAAGGCGAAAAGTTCGCCGATTACTTCGATTATTCGGAAACCATTGCCACGGTGCCATCGCACCGCGCGCTGGCGCTGTTGCGCGGGCGCCGCGAAGGCATTCTCGACGTCACCCTGCGGCTCGACACCGAAGCCGAGAAACCGAAGTGGGACGCGCCACACAATCCGTGCGAAGGCCGCATCGCCGCCCGCTTCGGCATCAAGAACCAGGGCCGCGCGGCCGACAAATGGCTGGCCGACACGGCACGTTGGACCTGGCGCGTGAAAAGCTTCATGCACCTGGAAACCGAATTGATGGGCGCGCTGCGCGAGCGGTCGGAACTGGACGCCATCAACGTCTTCGCCACCAATCTGAAAGCCTTGCTGCTGGCCGCGCCGGCCGGCCAGCGCGCCACCATGGGGCTGGACCCGGGCCTGCGCACCGGCGTCAAGGTGGCGGTGGTCGACGCCACCGGCAAGGTGGTCGACACCGCCGTCATCTACCCGCACCAGCCGAAAAACGACTGGGACGGCTCGCTGCACATGCTGGGCCGCCTGGCCGCCAAGCACAACGTGTCGCTGATTTCGATCGGCAACGGCACCGCCTCGCGTGAAACCGACAAGCTGGCGCAGGACCTGATCAAGCAGCATCCGGACCAGAAGATGACCAAGATCGTCGTCTCCGAGGCCGGCGCGTCGGTGTACTCGGCGTCGGAATTCGCCTCGCGCGAACTGCCTGACATGGACGTGTCGCTGCGCGGCGCCGTCTCGATCGCGCGGCGGCTGCAGGACCCGCTGGCCGAGCTGGTCAAGATCGACCCGAAATCGATCGGCGTCGGCCAGTACCAGCACGACGTCTCGCAAACCCAGCTGGCGCGCTCGCTCGACGCCGTGGTCGAGGATTGCGTGAACGCGGTCGGCGTGGACGTCAACACCGCGTCGGCGCCGCTGCTGGCGCGCGTGTCGGGGCTGTCGACATCGGTGGCGCAGGCCATCGTCTCGTACCGCGATGTGAAGGGCGCGTTCGCCTCGCGCGCCGCGCTCAAATCGGTGCCGCGGCTGGGCGACAAGACCTTCGAGCAGGCGGCCGGCTTCCTGCGCGTGATCGGCGGCGAAAATCCGCTGGACGCCTCGGCGGTGCACCCGGAATCGTATCCGCTGGTGGAAAAAATCCTGGGCGACATCAAAAAGGACATCAAGGCGGTCATCGGCGAGACCGCGCTGATCAAGAGCCTCAGCCCGGCCAAGTATGCCGACGACAAGTTCGGCGTGCCGACCATCACCGATATCTTGAAGGAACTGGAGAAGCCGGGCCGCGATCCGCGTCCGGAGTTCACCACGGCCACCTTCAAGGACGGCGTTGAAGAGATCCGCGATTTGCGTCCGGACATGATCCTGGAAGGCGTGGTCACCAACGTCGCCGCGTTTGGCGCGTTTGTCGATATCGGCGTGCACCAGGACGGCCTGGTGCATATTTCGGCCTTGTCGAATACTTTCGTCAAAGACCCGCACACGGTGGTCAAGGCCGGCCAGGTGGTCAAGGTCAAGGTGCTGGAAGTGGACGAAAAGCGCAAGCGCATCGCCCTGACGATGCGCCTGACCGACAGCGCGCCGCAAGCGGGCGCCCAGCCGCAGCAGCGCAGCGACCGCACCGACCGCAAGAGCATGGGCCAGCACCAGAAGCAAACCGCCCGCGCCGAGCCGATCGGCGGCAGCATGGCGGCCGCCTTCGCCAAATTGCGCGGTTAAAAAGTCAAGTTTGCCGGGCGTGCATCGGCAACGCGGCCCCGCAGCGGCTTTTCTTCATCGGAAGCACGCTGGGGCCGCATTTCTTATAAAATGTCGGCATCTAACACCCATTCACACTGAGGCAGCTATGAGCGACGTACAAACCTGGATCAAAGAAACCGTGACCGCCACCCCGGTGGTGCTGTTCATGAAGGGCACCGCCCAGTTCCCGCAATGCGGCTTCTCCGGCCGCGCCATCCAGATCCTGAAAGCCTGCGGCGTCGAGAACATCGCCACCGTCAACGTGCTGGAAGATCCGGAAGTGCGTCAGGGCATCAAGGACTACTCGAACTGGCCGACCATTCCGCAGCTCTACGTTAAAGGCGAGTTCATCGGCGGTTCGGACATCATGAACGAAATGTTCGAGTCCGGCGAGCTGAAAGCCCTGCTGGATGCCTGACCGGCCGCAGCGGATTATTCTCGCCATCACGGGCGCCACCGGCGCCGTGTATGGCGTGCGTCTGCTGCAACATTTGCAACACACACCCAACGTCGAGACGCATCTGATCGTCTCCGACGCGGCCGTCCTCACCCTGCACCAGGAAACCGGCCTGCAGCGCAAGGAGGTCGAATCGTTTGCCCATGTGGTGCACAAGGTGCGCGACGTCGGCGCGTCGATCGCCAGCGGCTCGTTCCAGTCGGACGGCATGATCGTTGCGCCCTGCTCGATGAAGACGTTGGCGTCCGTGGCGCACGGCCTGTCGGACAACCTGATCGCGCGCGCGGCCGACGTGGTGCTCAAGGAGCGCCGCCGGCTGGTGCTGATGGTGAGGGAAACACCGTTCAATCTGGCGCACTTGCGCAACATGACGGCGGTGACGGAGATGGGCGGTATTATCTACCCGCCGCTGCCGGGCTTTTATCACAATCCGCAAAGCATTGCGGAGATGGTGGACCACACCGTGGGCCGGGTCATCGACCTGTTCGGCATCGAGCACACGCTGGCCCCGCGCTGGAATGGTATGAAACCAGCCAGCCCATCCGACAACGATACTTCCGGTCCCGCCTAGCGTTTATGGCCTGTTATCGCAGTTTATCGAACTGCGATCCGCTGGCTTTTTTCAAATCCCTGGCTTCCTCCACCATGCGACGGTGGGCGATGCGCTTGCGCATCACCTCGGCATGCTGGGCGGCGGTCATCGGTGGGACGGTCATCAAATCTTTTAGCTGCGCGACATTGCTGTAGTTGCTTTTCATAGGACGGCTCAAAAGCTTGGCTCCGAAGTGAATGCTACGGTTCAGCGGCGCTGACTCCCCATTGTGCCTGAAATCCATGTCCAAACGATGACAATTCGCAAAGCGGCGTCAAAATAAAAAGTCACCCCTTGACCCGCAATTCTACCGAACAAAACCCGGTTAAATTATGAAACTAGTTTCATTCACAACAGGCTGTCAGCGTTGGCGCAACCGGTCGTCATTGCGCCGTGCTGGTACCTAAAATGACTACTTTTGGTAGTTCACGCGCACCAGCATGCGAATAAATTCGCGCGCAATTTGCCGGTGATGCTCGTCCAGGCGTTGTAAGTCAGCGATCAGCTTGACGTCGGCCGACTCGAAACGGGACACGCCGTTGCCGTTTTCACCGGCCGGGGCGCCCTCTTCGGCGCCGCCAAAGCGCAGCCACTCGGCGGGCACACCCAACCACTGGGCGATCATGCGCAGCTTTTCCTGGGTCGGGATGGCCTCGCCCACCAGCCATTTGCGGGCCGCGTGGACTGTGATCGGTCTGCCATCAAACCGAATATTAAATTCCCTGGCCAGCCGCGTAGGGCTGTCGGGCGAGTAGTGAGCGTTCTTAAGAGCCTGCTGCAAGCGCTGGCTAAAGCTTTCGCGTTCGTTGGAAGAATTCATATGAACACTATTTCACGTTGCGTCATGAAAGTCAGTCTCTTGAAGAAGACTGCTGAATGTGACGTGATGGGAAGGCGAAATTGGCATTCTATCCTCTGTAAGTACAGACGCCGGCAAGCAATGCGACCAAATTATGTTTGGTTCTACACTGCAAAATAGACAACATTTTACCCTCTCTTTTGGGGGAAACGAAGTTGTAAATTTTATCATTATTTGTCCGGTGAAGACCAGACCACTTTTGCGCGGAAGGGTATGATGCCGCCGGCCCCGCAACAGCGTCGCACGATACCCAGCCGCCACACATCGTGCCGACGGCCGCCCGCAGCGCGCCCGGCGCGCTACAATATCCATGACGTTGACGTAAACGGAAATTGAACGACCTACCGCACTGAGCCCGATGCCTACCTATACTATTACCGAACTGGCCCGTGAATTCGACATCACGGCGCGCGCCATCCGCTTCTACGAGGACCAGGGCTTGCTGAGCCCGTCCCGCGAGGGCGCCGGCGGCCGCAGCCGCGTCTACACGCCGCGCGACCGCACCCGGCTGAAGCTGACCCTGCGCGGCAAACGGCTCGGCCTGTCGCTGTCCGAAATCAAGAGCCTGGTCGACATGTACGAAACGCCGAAGGACACCAGCGCCCAGATGAACCGCTTCCTCGGCGTGCTGGCCCAGCACCGCCAGACCCTGGAACAGCAGCGCGAAGACATCGAAATGTCGCTGGCCGAGATCACCGCGCACGAGGACGAGTGCAAGCGCCTGTTGGCGGCCCAGCAAGAGGCCAAAACAGCCTGACCCGCCCGGCACGCCGCTTTAGCGCTTTACGTTTACGTAAACGTCACTCCAAGGTATGATTGCCGTTCAAATCCAACCAGAAGAATGAGGATGACATGCTCCATCTCCCAGGCCTGACCTTTGACCACGGCGAAGACATCGCCGCCCTGCGCGAAGCCGTGCAACAGTTCGCCGCCGCCGAGATCGCCCCGCGCGCGGCCGAGATCGACCGCAGCGACCAGTTCCCGATGGACCTGTGGCGCAAGATGGGCGAGCTGGGCGTGCTCGGCATCACCGTCGGCGAGGAATACGGCGGCGCCAACATGGGCTACCTGGCCCACATCGTGGCGATGGAGGAAATTTCGCGCGCGTCGGCCTCGGTCGGGCTGTCGTACGGCGCCCACTCGAACCTGTGCGTCAACCAGATCAAGCGCAACGGCACCGAGGAACAAAAACAAAAGTACCTGCCGAAACTGATCTCCGGCGAATACGTGGGGGCGCTGGCGATGTCCGAGCCCAACGCCGGCTCGGACGTGGTCAGCATGAAGCTGCGCGCCGATTTCAAGGGCGACCGCTGGGTCCTCAACGGCACCAAGATGTGGATCACCAACGGCCCCGACGCCGACGTGCTGGTGGTCTACGCCAAGAGCGACCTCGACGCCGGTCCCAAGGGCATGACCGCGTTCCTGATCGAAAAAGGCTACAAGGGCTTCTCGGTGGCGCAAAAGCTCGACAAGCTGGGCATGCGCGGCTCGCACACGGGCGAACTGGTGTTCGAGGATTGCGAAGTGCCGGTCGAGAACGTGTTGGGCGGCCTGGGCAAGGGCGTCAACGTGCTGATGTCCGGCCTGGACTTCGAGCGCACCGTGCTGTCGGGCGGTCCGCTGGGCATCATGCAGGCCTGCATGGACGCGGTCGTGCCGTACATCCATGACCGCAAACAGTTCGGCCAGGCGATCGGCGAATTCCAGCTGATGCAGGGTAAGATCGCCGATATGTACTCGACCATGATGGCGTGCAAGGCGTATGTGTACGCGGTCGGCCAGGCCTGCGACCGCGCCACCACGCCGGAGGCGGTGCGCCAGCTGCGCAAGGACGCGGCCGGCGCCATCCTGTACAGCGCCGAGAAGGCGACCTGGATGGCCGGCGAGGCGATCCAGGCCCTTGGTGGCAACGGCTACATCAACGAGTACCCGGTCGGGCGCCTGTGGCGCGACGCCAAATTGTATGAAATCGGCGCCGGCACCAGCGAAATCCGCCGTATGCTGATCGGCCGCGAACTGTTCGCGGAAACGCGTTAACCCGCTATGCGTGCACCGACATGCTTGCGTCACCGCTTAGGGGTCGTACCCCGAGGGGTACGACCCCGCATGGGGGTGCGGGTTAAGCGCGACTAGGCAAGCTAACGCAAAATCGGGACAACCATGATCCAGGCTGCATTCCCAAAGCTGCTGCGCTCGCAGATCGCGTTCGACATCGCGCGCACGATCCGCGACGGCTTCGACAAGCATTACCGCTTGTTCCGCCAGACCAGCCGCCAGGCCAAGGCGCATTTCGAGCGCGGCGCCTGGGCCGAGGCGCAACAGGCCGCGCGCGAGCGGATCGATTTCTACGACCGTCGCGTGCAGGAATGCGTGCACGCGCTGGAGGACGAATACAGCCAGTCCGACCTGACCGACGAGATGTGGCGCGAGCTCAAGCTGCACTACATCGGCATGCTGTCCGGGCACAAGCAGCCGGAGCTGGCGGAAACCTTCTTCAACTCGGTGTGCTGCAACATCCTGCACCGCAGCTACTTCCACAACGAATTCATTTTCGTGCGGCCGGTGGTGTCGACCGAATACATCGAGACCGAGGAACCGGCGCCGACCTACCGCGTCTATTATCCCGGCACGGAAGGCTTGCACACGACGCTCAAACGCATCGTCACCGACTTCGCGCTCGACGCCACATTCGCCGACCTGGCACGCGACGTCGAACAGGTCGAGGCGCGGCTGCAACAGTTGCTTGGCGCCGGCACGGTTGAGCCGAACACCCAGATCCAGGTCCTGTCGAGCCTGTTCTTCCGCAACAAGGGCGCCTACATCGTCGGCAAGGGCATCAAGGGCAACAAGGAATACCCGTTTGTCGTGCCGGTCCTGCACAACCGCGATGGCGAGCTGATACTCGATACCGTGCTGTTCGACCAGGAACTGATCACCATACTGTTCTCATTCACGCGCGCCTATTTCCTGGTGGACATGGAGGTGCCGTCGGCGTATGTGCAATTCCTGCGCACCCTGCTGCCGCGCAAGCCGCGCAGCGAGATCTATACCATTCTCGGCCTGCAAAAGCAGGGCAAGACGCTGTTCTACCGCGACTACCTGCAGCACTTGAAACATTCATCCGACCAGTTCGGGATCGCGCCCGGCATCAAGGGACTGGTGATGCTGGTGTTCGCGCTGCCGTCGTTCCCGTACGTGTTCAAGGTCATCAAGGATTTCTATCCGCCGCCCAAGGACACCACGCGCGCGCTGATCCAGGAAAAGTACCTGCTGGTCAAGCACCACGACCGCGTCGGCCGCATGGCCGATACGCTTGAGTATTCCAATGTCGCCTTTCCGCGCCACCGCTTCAGCGAGGAGCTGGTCGCCGAGTTGAAACAGTTCGCGCCGTCCCTATATGAAGAGGAAGGCGAGAAAGTCATCATCAAGCACCTGTACATCGAGCGCCGCATGGTGCCGCTGAACATGTGGCTGGCCAATGCCGACAAGGACGGCGACGACGCCCAGCTTGAACACGGCATCCTCGAATACGGCAACGCGATCAAGGAGCTGGTGGCCGCCAACATCTTCCCGGGCGACATGCTGTACAAGAACTTTGGCGTCACCCGGCATCAGCGCATCGTGTTCTACGATTACGACGAGATTGAATACATCACCGACTGCAATTTCCGCGACATCCCGGAGGCGCGCAACGAGGAGGACGAGATGGCATCGGAGCCGTGGTATCCGATCGGCAAGCACGACGTCTTCCCCGAGCAGTTCGGCCGCTTCCTGCTGGGCAACGCCAAGATCCGCAAGTATTTCATGAAGCACCACGCCGACCTGCTGACGCGCGAGTACTGGCAGGCGCGCAAGCAGCGCATCCTCGACGGCGTCGTCGAGGACGTTTATCCGTATCCGCAACACATACGGTTCTTCCACGAGAACCAGTCCAATATTCCAGCGGTATCGATTCCGGTGCCGCCACCCTTTATGGAGACGCTAGAAAATGAATGATCCTATTGTGATTGTCGGTGCCGCCCGCACCCCCATGGGCGCCTTCCAGGGCGACTTTTCCGGCAAGGCCGCGCACGACCTGGGCGCGGTGGCGATCGCCGCGGCGGTCGAGCGCGCCGGCATCGACGGCAAGCTCGTCGAGCACGTCTATTTCGGCAACTGCCTGATGGCGGGCCAGGGCCAGGCGCCCGCGCGCCAGGCCTTGCTGAAGGCCGGCTTGCCGGCCTCGACCGGCGCCGTCACCTTGTCCAAGATGTGCGGCTCGGCGATGCAGGCGGCCATCTTCGCCCACGACCAGCTGGTCGCCGGCAGCGCCGACGTGGTGGTGGCCGGCGGCATGGAGTCGATGACCAACGCGCCGTATCTGGTGCCGAAGGCGCGCGGCGGCTACCGCATCGGCCACGGCATGCTGTTGGACCACATGATGTACGACGGCCTCGAGGACGCCTACTCGCGCAACGAGAAAACCGGCGAAGGCCGCTCGATGGGCACGTTCGCCGAGGAATGCTCGGCCAAGTACGAATTCACGCGCGAGGCGCAGGACGACTTCGCCATCGAATCGGTCAAGCGCGCGCAGGCCGCCACCAGCGAGGGCTGGTTCAAGTGGGAAATCGCACCCGTGACCGTCACCAGCCGCGCCGGCGACACCGTCATCGACAAGGACGAGGGCCCGCTCAAGGCCAGGATCGACAAGATCCCGACCCTGCGCGCCGCGTTCAAGAAGGACGGCACCATCACTGCCGCGTCGTCGTCGTCGATCAACGACGGCGCCGCCGCGCTGGTGATGATGCGCGAATCGACCGCCAAACAGCTGGGCGCGACCGTCATCGCCAAAATCCACGGCCACGCCACGTTCGCGCAGGAACCGAACCTGTTCACCACGGCCCCGATCGGCGCGGTGGAAAAACTATACAAGAAAATCGGCTGGGCAAGCCGGGACGTCGATCTGTTCGAGATCAACGAAGCGTTTGCCGCCGTGCCGATGGCCGCGATGCGCGACCTCGACATCCCGCACAGCAAGATCAACGTGCACGGTGGCGCCTGCGCGCTCGGCCACCCGATCGGCGCCTCGGGCGCGCGCATCCTGGTCACGCTGATTGGCGCGCTCAAGCGCACCGGCGGCAAGAAGGGCGTGGCGGCGCTGTGCATCGGCGGCGGCGAGGCCACCGCCATGGCGATCGAACTGTTGGAGGCATAAGCGATGGCGACCGCACTGATCATCGGCGCCTCGCGCGGCATCGGGCACGAGCTCGTGAAACAATACCTGGCCGACGGCTGGCGCGTGATCGCCACCGCCCGCAAGGCCGACGACTGCGCCGCGCTCGGCGCGCTGGGGGCCGAGCCGCACCAGCTCGACGTCACCGATGTCGAGGCGTGCGCCGGCATCGGCTGGAAGCTCGACGGCGAGGAGCTCAACATCGCCGTGCTGAACGCCGGCGTGTATGGCCCGCGCCACGACGGCTTTCCCTTGCAGACCGATTTCGATGCGGTCATGCACACCAATGTGCTGGCCGCGATGCGCTTGCTGCCCATCATCGCGCCGATGGTGTGCGCGGCGCGCGGCAAGCTGGCGGTGCTGTCGTCGAAGATGGGATCGCTGAGCGAGCGCACCAGCGCCAGCGGCTCGCTGTACCGCGCCAGCAAGGCGGCGCTAAACTCGGTGTTGATCGACACGGCGCTGGTCCATGGCAAGCAGGGCGCCACCTGCGTGGCCTTCCATCCAGGCTGGGTGCGCACGGAGATGGGCGGCGAGGGCGCCGATATTTCGGTGGAGGAAAGCGCCGGCGGCATCCGTGCCACGTTGGCCGCGCTGCCGGCGTCCGAGCGCGCCGTCTACCGCAACTACGACGGCAGCGAGATCGGCTGGTAACGGCGCAACCATTCAAGGCGAAACCCGCACAGCCAGGCGGGGTCGTACCCCGTACGGGGTACGACCCCGGCATCGGTTCGGGTTACAACTATAAAT
>Ga0308163_10000669_pt1 | contig 51825 bp, 41 predicted proteins | sample PhyTR1_FD_201037 | JGI IMG/M metagenome (GOLD analysis project Ga0308163, IMG submission 201037) | Phyllosphere microbial communities from UC Gill Tract Community Farm, Albany, California, United States - DLSLT.R1 | ecosystem: Host-associated > Plants > Phyllosphere > Unclassified | place: USA...
TGGTGCGGATGATCGGCAAAAACCTGACTGACAAAGCGTGAGGCCTGCCATGACCCTCCAACAATCCCGCCGCCTGCAAAGCCTGCTGCTCGGCACCCTGGCCTGGGCCATCGCGATCGTGATTTTCTTCCCGATCTTCTGGATGGTGATGACCAGTTTCAAGAGCGAAATCGACGCCTTCGCCACGCCGCCGCAGTTCATCTTCACGCCGACGCTGGAAAACTACCTGCACATCAACGAGCGCAGCGATTACTTCAGCTTCGCCTGGAACTCGGTGGTGATCTCGTTCAGCGCCACTGCCCTGTGCCTGTTGATCGCGGTGCCTGCGGCGTACTCGATGGCGTTTTACGAAACCCAGCGCACCAAAGGCACATTGCTGTGGATGCTCTCGACCAAAATGCTGCCGCCGGTGGGCGTGCTGATGCCGATCTACCTGCTGGCCAAGAGTTTCGGCCTGCTCGACACGCGCATTGCGCTGATCGTGATCTACACGCTGATCAACCTGCCGATCGTGGTCTGGATGGTTTACACCTACTTCAAGGATATCCCCAAAGACATCCTCGAAGCCGCCCGCCTCGACGGTGCGACGCTGTGGCAGGAAATGGTCCGCGTGCTGCTGCCGATCGCCAAGGGCGGCCTCGCATCGACCGTGCTGCTGTCGCTGATCCTGTGCTGGAACGAGGCGTTCTGGTCGCTGAACCTGACCTCATCGAATGCCGCACCACTGACCGCGTTGATCGCCTCGTATTCAAGTCCCGAAGGGTTGTTCTGGGCCAAGTTGTCGGCCGTCTCGACCCTGGCCTGTGCGCCGATTCTGATCTTTGGCTGGATCAGCCAGAAGCAACTGGTGCGCGGCCTGTCGTTTGGTGCCGTGAAATGAATATCCCTGAACCAACACGACTCCTGTGGGAGCGAGCCTGCTCGCGAATGCGGTGCGTCATTCAACGTTGAAGGCGGCTGACACGGCCCCATCGCGAGCAGGCTCGCTCCCACAGTCAGAATGTGCGGCTGGTTCAATCGAATAATAAATTGCGGAGGCCCATCTCATGGCCAACCTGAAAATCAAGAATCTGCAAAAAGGCTTCGAAGGCTTTTCCATCATCAAGGGCATTGACCTGGAAGTGAACGACAAGGAATTCGTGGTCTTCGTCGGCCCGTCGGGCTGCGGCAAATCCACCCTGCTGCGCCTGATCGCCGGCCTTGAAGAGGTCAGCGGCGGCACCATCGAACTCGATGGCCGCGACATCACCGAAGTCAGCCCGGCCAAGCGTGATCTGGCGATGGTGTTCCAGACCTACGCGCTGTACCCGCACATGACGGTGAAAAAGAACATGTCGTTCGCCCTTGATCTGGCCGGCGTACCGAAAGCCGAAGTCGAGCGCAAGGTCGGCGAAGCGGCGCGCATTCTCGAGCTCGGCCCGATGCTCGAACGCAAGCCGAAACAGCTCTCCGGCGGCCAGCGCCAGCGCGTGGCGATCGGCCGTGCCATCGTGCGCAACCCGAAGATTTTCCTCTTCGATGAACCGCTGTCGAACCTCGACGCGGCTTTGCGCGTGCAGATGCGTCTGGAGTTGCTGCGTCTGCATAAAGACCTGCAAGCGACGATGATTTATGTAACCCACGACCAGGTCGAAGCGATGACCATGGCCGATAAAGTCGTGGTGCTCAATGGCGGCAGGATCGAGCAGGTCGGCTCGCCGCTGGACCTCTATCACAACCCGGCCAACCTGTTTGTCGCAGGCTTTCTCGGCACGCCGAAAATGGGTTTCCTCAAAGGCAAGATTGCCCGCATCGACGGCGCCAGTTGCGAAGTTTCGCTGGACGCCGGCACGCGCATCACCCTGCCGTTCAACGCTGCCAACCTCAGTGTCGGCAGCGCAGTCACGTTGGGTATTCGCCCTGAACACTTGGAGCTGGCGCAACGCGGCGACTGCACGTTGCAGGTGACTGCCGATGTCAGCGAACGCCTTGGCAGCGACACCTTCTGCCACGTCACCACCAGCGCCGGTGAAGCCCTGACCATGCGCGTGCGCGGCGATCTGGCCAGCCGTTATGGCGAGCAATTGAGCCTGCGTCTGGACCCGACTCACTGCCACCTGTTCGACGCTGACGGTGTGGCGCTGACCCGCCCACTGCGCGCTGCCGCCTGATTTCGAGACTATCCGATGAAACTCAACCAACAGAACCTCAATCGCCTCGCCGCCGAAGTGCAACTGCCGGGTTACAACCTGAGCGACACACGCCAGGGCATCGCCCACATTGGCGTCGGCGGTTTCCACCGCGCGCATCAGGCGTATTACACCGATGCCTTGATGAACACTGGCGAAGCGCTGGATTGGGCAATCTGCGGCGTCGGCCTGCGCCCGGAAGATCGCCGCGCACGTGATGATCTGCGCGAGCAGGATTACCTGTTCACCCTGTTTGAACTGGGCGACAGCGATGACACCGAAGTGCGCGTCATCGGCGCGATCCGCGACATGCTCCTGGCCGAAGATGGCGCGCAAGCACTGATCGACAAACTCGCCGAACCGCAGATCCGCATCGTCTCGCTGACCATCACCGAGGGCGGCTACTGCATCGACGACAGCAACGGCGAGTTCATGGCGTACCTGCCGCAGATTCAACACGACCTCGCCCATCCCGAAGCGCCGGGCACCGTGTTCGGCTTCCTTTGCGCTGCGTTGGCCAGACGCCGTGCGGCGGGCGTTCCGGCGTTCACGGTGATGTCGTGCGATAACCTGCCGCATAACGGCGCCGTCGCGCGCAAGGCACTGCTGGCTTTCGCTGCCCTACGTGATGCGCAACTGCGCGACTGGATCGACCAGAACGTCAGTTTCCCCAACGCCATGGTCGATCGCATAACACCAATGACCAGCACCGCGCATCGCCTGCAACTGGCCGACAAACACGGCGTCGATGATGCCTGGCCGGTGGTCTGCGAACCGTTTGTGCAGTGGGTGCTGGAAGACAAATTCGTCAACGGCCGCCCGGCCTGGGAAAAGGTCGGCGTGCAGTTCACCGACGATGTCTCGCCGTACGAAGAGATGAAAATCAAACTGCTCAACGGTAGTCACCTGGCGCTGACATATCTAGGCTTTCTCAAGGGTTATCGCTTCGTCCACGAGACCATGAACGACCCGCTGTTCGTGCGCTACATGCGCGCCTATATGGACCTGGATGTCACACCGCAACTGGCGCCGGTGCCGGGCATTGATCTGAGCGAGTACAAGGACACGCTAGTCGCGCGGTTTTCCAACCAGGCGATTGCCGATCAGCTGGAGCGCGTGTGTTCGGATGGCTCGTCGAAGTTTCCCAAGTTCACCGTGCCGACGATCAATCGGCTGATTGCCGATGGCCGCGAGACCAAACGCGCGGCACTGGTAGTCGCGGCGTGGGCGCTGTATTTGAAGGGCGTGGATGAGAACGGTGATACGTATTCGATTCCGGACCCGCGGGCGGCTTTCTGTCAGGGATTGGTGGCGGACGATGAGTTGATCACCGAGCGGCTGCTGGGCGTTGAGGAGATTTTTGGCACAGCGATACCGAAGTCGGCGGAGTTTGTTGCGGCATTCGAGTGGTGCTGCCAGAGTTTGCGCGAGGTTGGGGTTTCGCGGACTCTGGAACGGGTGCTCGGCTGAAAAGCCCCTCACCCTAGCCCTCTCCCGGAGGGAGAGGGAACCGACCGCGTGGTTCTTCCGTTATTCATCGACCTGAAATTCCGAGTCGAATACAGAGTTTGAAAAGCATGAAAAACTGCCCCCTTTCCCCCTCGCCCCCTTGGGGGCGGTCCGACGTTTCGGGAGGGCTGGGGTTAGGGGGTAGCTCTTGATCTTCAGCGCAATCAGACAGGCCCATACATGACAACAACAAAGCTCTTCCTGGGTATCGACTGCGGCACCCAAGGCACCAAAGCGATTATCCTCGATGCCGACAGCGGGCAGGTGCTCGGTCTGGGCGCGGCGCCGCACACGATGATCAGCGGCGCCAACGGCCGCCGCGAACAAGACGTTCAGCAGTGGCTCGACGCATTCGTCAGCGCCACCCGCCGGGCCTTGCAAGCGGCAAACGTCGACGGACAGGCGATCCGTGGCGTTGGCGTCTCCGGCCAACAACACGGCCTGGTCCTGCTTGATGAGCAAGGCGCAGTGCTGCGCCCGGCCAAGCTCTGGTGCGATACCGAAACCACGCCGGAAAACGAGCGCTTGCTCGCGCAACTGGGCGGCGAGGAAGGCTCGCTGGAACGCCTCGGCGTGGTCATCGCGCCGGGCTACACGGTGTCGAAACTGCTGTGGACCAAAGAGCAGCATCCTGACGTTTTCTCACGCATCGCGCGCATTCTGTTGCCCCACGACTACCTCAACTACTGGCTCACCGGCCGCGCCTGCAGCGAATACGGCGACGCCTCCGGCACTGGTTACTTCAACGTGCGCACGCGTCAGTGGGATTTGCAGATCCTGCGCGACATCGACGCCAGCGGCCGTTTGCAAGCCGCGCTGCCGGAGCTGATCGACGCGCACGCCGCCGTCGGCACTCTCCTGCCGGCAATCGCCGAGCAACTCGGCATCAACCCCAACGCCGTGGTCTCGAGCGGCGGCGGCGACAACATGATGGGCGCGATCGGTACCGGCAATATCCAGCCCGGCGCGATCACCATGAGCCTCGGTTCGTCCGGCACGGTCTACGCCTATTCGGAGGAGCCGAGCGTCAGCGCCGATGCCTCGGTTGCCACGTTCTGTTCCTCCAGCGGCGGCTGGCTGCCGTTGATCTGCACCATGAATTTGACCAACGCCACCGGTGCAATTCGCGAACTGTTCAAGCTCGATCTGCCGACCTTCAACCAACTGGTCGCGCAATCGCCGATCGGTGCCGAAGGCGTGAGCATGTTGCCGTTCCTCAACGGTGAGCGCGTCCCCGCCCTGCCCCACGCCACCGGCAGCCTGCATGGCCTGACCATGGACAACCTGACCCAGGCCAATCTGTGCCGCGCCGCTGTCGAAGGCACCACCTTCGGTTTGCGCTACGGGCTGGATTTACTCCGCCAGAATGGTTTACAAAGCCGGCGCATTTGCCTGATCGGCGGCGGCTCGAAGAGCGCGGTGTGGCGGCAGATCGTCGCCGATATCATGAACGCTCCGGTGATCTGCACCGAACAAAGCGAAGCCGCCGCACTGGGTGCGGCGATTCAAGCGGCGTGGTGCGCGTCGCGCTCTCACGGCGATGATGTGTCCTTGGCCGAGCTGTGCGAGCGCTGCGTGAAACTCGACGCGGGCAGCGAAACCCTGCCGATCGCTGCCAATGTCGCGGCGTTCCAGCAGGCCTACGAACGCTATCAACAGCATGTCGCAACCCTATAACGAGCAAACAACTATGTACCTGGTGTGTGGCGAAGCCCTGTTTGATTTCTTCAGCGAAAACGATGCCAGCGGTCTGGCCTCGAAAGTCAATTTCAAGGCGATTGCCGGCGGCTCGCCGTTCAACGTCGCCGTCGGTCTGCGCCGCTTGGGCGTGGACTCGGCGCTCTTCGGTGGGCTGTCCACCGACTACCTCGGCCGCCGTTTGCAGCAAGTCCTGCAGGACGAAGGTGTGCGCCCGGACTATCTGGTGGATTTCGCCGCGCCGACCACCCTGGCAATGGTCGCGGTAGGCGCCAATGGCTCGCCGCATTACAGCTTCCGTGGCGAAGGCTGCGCCGACCGGCAACTGAGCGAGGCACATCTGCCGACGCTTGGCGACGAGGTGCGCGGCCTGCACATCGGCTCGTTTTCGCTGGTGGTGCAGCCGATTGGCGACACCTTGCTTAAGCTGGTTCAGCGCGAAAGCGGCAAACGCCTGATCAGCCTCGATCCCAACGTGCGCCTCAATCCCGAGCCGAACATCGAGCTATGGCGCGAGCGCATCGCCACGCTGGTGCGCCTGGCCGATCTGATCAAAGTCAGCGACGAGGATCTGAGCCTGCTCTATCCCGAGCAGGATCCGCAAAACGTGATTGACGGCTGGCTCGAACATCGCTGCCAGATCGTCTTCCTGACGCGCGGTGGCGACGGCGCAACGGTGTTCAGTCGCGCCCATGGCTCGTGGTCGGTGCCGGCCAATCAGGTTCAGATCGCCGATACGGTAGGCGCTGGCGACACCTTCCAGGCGGCGCTGATCACTTGGCTGACCGAGCACTCGCTGGACTCGGTCGCTGGCGTGCAGCAGCTGAGTCGCGAGCAGATTGACGGCATGCTCAGGTTCGCCGTACAAGCCGCCGCGCTGACCTGCAGCAAAACCGGTCCGGATCTACCCTATCGTCATCAGTTGAGCTGAGCGCGTAGACTGTCGGCCTTTTTTGCGCACGACGGAAACAAGCTTTTGAATCTCAGGCACATCCTCGCCCTCCTGACCCTGGCCACCCTGCTGAGCGGTTGCGGCACCTCGCCGCCCCGCTCGCCGGAAGACATCTGCGCAATCTTCCGCGAGAAAAGCGACTGGTACGACGCCGCGCAAGTCACCCAGAAACGCTGGGGCGTGCCGATCCAGGTGCCGTTCGCGATCATGTATCAGGAATCCGGCTACCGCTACGACGCCAAGACGCCGCGCAAATACCTGCTCTGGGTGATTCCGTGGGGTCGCGTCTCGACCGCTTCCGGCTATGCGCAAGCCAAGGACGAAGTCTGGGGGGACTACCAGAAAAGCACCGGCCGCAACTGGGCTGATCGCGAAGACTTCGACGACGCCATCGACTTCGTCGGCTGGTACATGGACAAGACCACCTCGATCAACGGCGTGTACAAATACGACGCCTATAACCAGTACCTGAACTACCACGAAGGTTGGGGCGGCTTTCGCAACAAGACCTACGCGAGCAAGGCCTGGCTACCGCCGACCGCACGCAAGGTGCAGAACCGTTCGGATCTGTATGCGCAGCAATATGCCGGCTGCAAGGAAGACCTCAATCGCGGGTTCTGGAGTCGGTTCTGGCATTGGTTGTAGAAGCCCTTCGCGAGCAGGCTCGCTCACACAGGACCTTAGTGAACGCCGATTTTGTCTACACCCGAGAAACCTGTGAGAGCGGGCTTGCCCGCGATGGCAATCTCTCAAACACCATCAAAGTCTATGAAAGGCCCGATTTCACTGACTCAAACCGCCCTCCTAAGGGTTTTCCCTATGGCATCAAGGCCCCACACCTACGCCATTTGCGCCTTGAATGAGGCCGTCTAATCCTGCAACATCCATCACCTGCTTATTCAACGGACGGAATTCAAGGCATGCTGGACGCCAATGCAACCCACATCACCCTCACGATCGAAGACGCCAACGCCGACCTGCAAGTCCTCAGCTTCACCGGTCGCGAAGCCCTCAACGAACCGTTCCGTTTCGACCTCGAACTGGTCAGCGCCCGCCCCGACCTGAAGCTCGAAGAGCTGCTGCACAAGCGCGCCTGCCTGACGTTCGGCGCCACCGGCGAAGGCAAGATTCACGGTCAGGTCTATCGCATCGAGCAGGGCGACTCCGGCAAGACCCTGACCCGCTACAGCATCAGCCTGATGCCGCAACTGGCCTATCTGCAGCACAACCATGATCAGCAGATCTTCCAGCAACTGACGGTGCCGAAAATCATCGCCCAGGTGTTGGAAGATCGCGGCATTCTCTCTGACGCCTACAGCTTCCAGCTCGGCGCCGAGTACCCGGAACGCGAGTATTGCGTGCAATACGACGAGTCCGACCTGCATTTCATCCAGCGTCTGTGCGAAGAGGAAGGCATGCACTTCCACTTCCAGCACAGCAGCAGCGGCCACAAACTGGTGTTCGGCGACGACCAGACCGTGTTCCGCAAACTGAAGCCGGTCAGCTACCAGCAGGACTCCGGCATGGCTGCGGAGAAACCGGTGATCAAGCGCTTCAACCTGCGGTTGGAAACTCGCACCACCCGCGTCAGCCGCCGCGACTACGATTTCGAAAAACCCAAGCTGCTGCCCGAAGGAGCGGTCAAATCCGAATTCGCCCCGGACCTGGAAGACTACGACTACCCTGGCCGCTTCACCACCCGCGAGCGCGGCAAGTTCCTCTCGACCCGCGCCCTCGAACGCCATCGCAGTGACTACAAACTCGCCGAAGGCAAAGGTGATGAACCGACGCTGACCAGCGGCCATTTCCTCACACTCGCCGAACATCCGCGCGCCGAGTGGAACGACCTCTGGCTGCTGCTGGAAGTCTTCCACGAAGGCAAACAACCGCAAGTGCTCGGCGAAAACGTCACCAGCGACGTCACCGACAACAAAAGCGATTTCCACCAGGGCTACCGCAACAGCTTCCTCGCCACCCCGTGGGACGCGCACTACCGCCCTGCCCTCGAACACCCGAAACCGAAAGTCCTCGGCAGCCAGACCGCCGTCGTCACGGGTCCTGCCGGTGAAGAAATCCACTGCGATCAATACGGCCGCATCAAAGTCCAATTCCACTGGGACCGCGACGGCCAGTCCGACGACAAAACCACCTGCTGGATGCGCGTCGCCAGCGGCTGGGCAGGCAGCGCCTACGGCGGCATTGCCATCCCGCGCATCGGCATGGAAGTGCTCGTCACTTTCCTCGAAGGCGACCCCGACCAGCCCCTCGTCACCGGCTGCCTGTACCACAAGGAAAACGTCGTCCCCTACGACCTGCCGGCCAACAAGACCCGCAGCACCTTCAAAACCCTCAGCTCCCCGGGCGGCAAGGGCTACAACGAATTCCGCATCGAAGACAAGAAAGGCGCCGAACAGATCTACATCCACGCCCAGCGCGACTGGGACGAAAACATCGAACACGACCAGAAAATCCGCGTCGGCAACGAACGGCATGACACCGTTGAAGCCAATGTGCTTAGCGAGTTCAAGGTTGAAGAACACCGGATCACCCATCTGGACCGAATCAGCGAAATGCGCGCTGACGATCACCTGACGGTGAGTGTGACGCAGCATGTGAAGGTGGGGACTGGGCAGTTTGTTGAGGCCGGCAACGAAATTCATTATTACGCCGGCCAGAGAGTCGTGGTCGAAGGCGCCATGGAACTGTCCGCCAAGGCTGGCGGCAGCTTCGTCAAGGTCGATGCGGGTGGCGTGACCATCAGCGGCGCTGAGGTGAAGGTCAATACCGGCGGCTCGCCCGGGGTGGGCACGCCGGCGGCGCCGTTGTTGCCGGGGCCGATGAAGGTTGTGGATGAGGATAAGGCGGGGAAAGTCCCTGTCCCGCTGCCCAAACGTCTGAATGAGTCTGGAATAACGCCGTTGTGCGGCAAGCAAAGCAACGGCGCCTGCAGCCGTAAGGATTGCACATGCATGTAAAAGCGCTCAGCGCCCTCCTCGAAGCTCCACGCCATGGGTTCGTTGATTTACCGAGAGAAAGCTCTGAATCAACACTGTGTTTCATTATTGACCCGGTTCGACAGCCTGACGCGATGAGCCGCCTTTATCGTGTTGGCGAACCGGTGGTAGATGCACAGGGCCTGTTCCTCAAAACCGCCTTCGCTGAGATCGCCGCTGACGGTCCGCTCTGGATCACCGCGCCGTGGGGCAGTCGCCTTGCGGCTGAGGCAGCAAAGCTGTGCGAGGAAAATTTCTCTGGCATTGCCATTACCACAGCTGATTCTGACAAAGCGCTCGCCCATGCGCGCTGGCTCTTGCGCGCTAATGATGGCTCTGGCGGACAAAGCCTGCTGAGCTACCACAAGCCAAGCCTGTGGGCCGCGCTGGCCTATACCACTGGCGACAACTCCCATCAGCTGTTCGGCCCTTGGCAGCACGTATACAGCCCAGCGCCGGTTCATTTTGGGCGCAATAAAGGTCCATGGCTCAGTTGGCGCGCCGTCTCGGAAGTCGAATGGCTGGGCGATACTTCAGTGTTCAGCCTGCCGCCATCCGCGGCGAACGTTCAAGAGCATTTGGGTTGGATTTATTGGGCAGATGAACATCACGCAGATTACGGCGAGCCGAGCGATGAGCATCTGCCCAACCTTGTGGCAAACCTCAATGTGCTGGTTGCCCACAATATTTACGAAGGCCGTCACTTGCTGAAGCTGGGGTCAATCACAAATGGCCCACTGCTTGAAACACAGCCACAGGCAATGGCCATCCTGCAATCCAGGGAAGAGTCGTTCATCAAAGTACAGCAGCTGCAGCAACTCACCACCAGCGTTGCTTGATGAACCCGTCCGTTAAGAATGAATGGAAGCGAAATGGAACAAAATACCAGCGCAGCACCTAACACCGAGTCGGCACCTGCAAAACCGGTAGTTGCTGATGAAACTTGTACAAAACCGCCTCGGGATATTGGTGAACAGCCCGAAGCGCCGGAAGACACACCAGGCGATCACGACAAAGTGAAAACGCCCTGCTCCACCATTTATGGCAGTGCAATTTACGATACGGAAAATGAATCCTTCTGGTTACTACCAGAGCGGACAAACTCCGCCCTGAAAGAAGCTTCCAGTGACTTGGAACAGAAGGTCAGCTCAAGCAAATCTCCAGAAGAACGGAAAAAAGGGCTCTACGAGTCGGGACTCCTTGAGTATTTCCTAGAGCCTAAACTGGCAAACTTTCTTGAGGGTGACGAGAAAGCACGGATGCTAGAAATCGAAGCTCAACATCCGAATATCAGCAATCTAGATGCAGCACTTCTAGAGGCTCAGCAGAACTTAAAAACCACGGCGCCAGAAGATTCTTCCACTCAGCTTACCGCCCTTGAGCAAGATCAGCTTAAAAGAAACCATTTCCTGTCCGCCCGGGATGCTGCAACCCGCGTACGTGGCATGCATAGCGAATGGCAAAAGCTCAAGCGCATGGCCATCGCCGCCGCTAAGGAAAAAGGCTACGCGTACGAAAGCGGCAACCTTTATGCGCCCAAAGCCATCGCGGCCCGGGAAGCCGTTCAAAAGTATCTGAAAGCGCGAGAAGCGCTATTAGAGGACAAGGATCTCACCAAGTTAACCTCGGCAGAGCTCGCGCCGATGCTCGCTCAAGATAAAAAACGAATCGACGAGATCGCGATGTGCGGCACTAACAATCAGTTGATGCTCTGCACCTATGTACGCGACCAGGAAATCAAACGTAAGGAAAGGAAAGCGACCTACAGCGCTTATCTGGAGGCCATCACCGACGTTGCACAATACGGAATCGCATTGCCGGAGTTCGCGCTGATTTCTGAGGGCGGAGCAGTCGAAAGTGGAGTCGACCTGTTCAAGCAATATATGGCGCTCGAGAAAGAGCAAAAAGAGACCAATGAACGTCTCAGTGCCAAGTACAAAGGCTGGATCGAGGCAAGTGGCCGACAAGCCAAAGCGCCCACCAACCTGGTCACTAATGAACGTGCCGACTGGGACCGCTTGCAGGCTTCGAAAGAAAAACTACGACTTCAGGCTGAGAGCAATGTGGAAACGGCAATTGTTCGCCGTCATCTATTGTGGGAGCCAGAGCAATTTCAGGCAAGACCTGAAGAGCGCTTGATTAAAAACGGCTTCCCGCTGGCCGAGATGAGCATGGCGGACAGCCTGAAAAAACCGCTGACCTATCTCAGCATGTATTCGCTGCCACGACTCAAACAAACTGTTAAGGATGACTGGAAGAAAGTTGGCGCCAAGGTCAAAGATCTGATGAAGCGTCCGGGCAATAGCGATGGAAAAGCAACGACGGACACTGAACTGAGTTTGTTTGGACAGTGGCTGAAAAGCGAAGGTGCGTTAAGAATCAAGGATCAGGAAAGCGATTGGTTCTCAGCCGAAGGTTGGTTCGAAATCGAAAAATTCAACGCCTACCTTGAAAACAAAAAGTACAAGGTCACTGCGCTGGAAAACGCTGGTACCCGTAAAGAATGGGGGCACCGATTGCAGCAAGTGTTGTTCAAGGACAACGTACGCAAGACATTCCGCATTTTCGACATCACACCGCAAGCCCAGTTGGTTCGATGCCTAATGCCCTCCACCACGGAAACTATCCATTCATCGACAAAAGTAGAGGGGCCGGACTGGACTCTGGCCGAAGGATTCCAAGCCTCCGCCAAGGCTACTTTTGCCGTTGATCTTGCCAGAGGCGAGGTCGAGCTTTTTAAAGTCGACTTGCCAGATCGTGCCAGCGCGAAAGATATTGTCATCACCTACCGAAATGCAGAAGACATACAGCAAAAGATGAATCTTGGACGTTTTTCGCTCTATTTAGGCGCGAAGGCTTGGGGCTATGCAGGAGCATCATTGTTGCTTTCTTCGGAAATTGCATTGGATGTCAGCAACGCTGGGTTCCATTTAGCGCCTCCGGAACCGGTTGTGCGCAACCCCGATAAGCGCAGCTACGCGAGAACTGAAAAAAGTGGACAGATTAAAAAAGCTCCTGAAACGCTACAGATACAGGATGGCGCGAAAGCCGCATTTAATCTATTCGCCGGTCTGCAAACCGGGATAATGGTCACCGGAGCGCTAAATTGGGCACCACCCGGCGAAGTAGCCTTGCTAACCAAAGCGCCCGTTTCCGGAAAAGCTGCCGGAATGAAAGCCAGCGAATGGTTCAGCCTTGCGCGTTTGACTGTGGAACTCAACGCCGCTGCCGGTCTCGGAGCGAGGGCTGAGGCGAGTATTTCCCTGCACGAGGGCCGTCTGATTCTGGTGCTCAAGGCAGCCTTGATCGCCGGCCCAGGCGTCGGTGGCTCCTTCAAGTTCGAAGTCGGCTACGATGCCGTCACCGAGCTGCTTAACATGTTCCGTAGAGAACTATATAAAAACAAACAGAACCCTTACTTTGTCATTGAAGACGAAACCTATGCGTACCTTTCAAAATTAAATACGCTGGCCATTGGCGGTTTTGATATTCGGATGATTTATCTTATGGGCGCTGATGCGGTGATGACGCTTTATGAGAGCTTGACTGCGACAGGTAAAGGCGGATCTATTGCTGATACGATTATGTTTTACGATCCAGTGGAAGAGCTTGAGGAATGGTGCATCAATGCGATTCCAGGCGCGCTCGGACCATTATTGATGACACTCATTAGCCCACCTGATGATTTCTCTGTAAATTATTCGAATAACTCAGATAAACCTGATAAAAAAGAGCGCAAATATGACAGTGATCAAGCGCACCTAGTTCAGCAGCAGGCCATTGAGCGCATTCTCGGCTGGATTGTAAAAAGTGCAACCAAGCAAAATTCAATCGAACAAGCTCAGTATCAATTTGAGCAAATTTGCATGTGCATGAATAAGTTTGGAATGAAGCCAGCTAATGCTGAGGAGAAATATTGCGAAAACCGTTTGGCGCTTGATAATTTCATGACTGAGGCAGTCCTTCGCCTTACTGTTCCCTCAGGGGAGGAAATGCGAACGCGCTATAAAGATCATGTCAAATTGTTAGGTGCAAAACGTGACGGATCTTGCCAGCGCAGCCAATATCAAGGACGAACATACGTACCAGCAGGTGTGGCTAAATTTATTCCGACCATCCATTAATGAATTAAAGAGACAAGCATATGTGGCTGCGCTCACTATTCTCAGTAGTTATATTCCTCACTTCTGCTAGCTCCTCTCTGGCAGAGCTCGCCCCACGCCAAGAGCAGGCCAAAAACCATGGCATTGTCCTTTATAATCAATTGAAGACCGAGTCTGCCAAGCCTTTTTTATTGATCGCATCGGAGGCAGGAGATAGTGAAGCTCAATATTTGTTAGCGGAAGTGCTTAGAAAAAAAAATCACTACATGAGCTCCGAAGCTAGGGCTTGGTATGAGGCGTCGGCTAATCAAGGCAACATATACGCCATGATTCAGCTAGGACGGAGTGAAAAAGATCTATGCGATATCACTCGCGACTGCAAACCACCTCAGAAAGATCCGATCGAGTGGCTGAACGAAGCCAAGAAACAAGCTATAGAGAAAGCAAAAAACGGTAACGCTGAAGCAATGTACATTATGTATGAAATTACCCTAGACGATCAGTGGCTTGAAAAAGCAGCTATTGCGGGTGACGATCAGGCCCAGTACTGGCTGGCGGTATCTTATAAGCAAGGTGATGGCTTTTTCTTACCTTGGAAACGAACAGAAGAAGTAAAAAAATGGTTCAAACTGTCCGCTGAAGCAGGAAATCCGCGTTCCATGATGGAGTATGCGGCTCTTCTTTTCGAGAGCGGAGATCTTGAAGGTTTTAGACACTGGAATGAGCAAGCAGCGATAGCAGGTTATGCGGAATCAGTGTATGGATATGGCTCATATCTTGCTCATGAGCCCGACACATATGGATTTCCATATGACCCCGTTAAAGGCTATTCACTAGTTTCATCCTTAAGTATTCTGAACGGCGGGGGTGGAATGCAAGAAAACGTTGAATACAAACTCCCTCTCATTGCAGCCAAGTTGACACCCGCACAAATTTCCGAAGCGCACGAGCAAACAAAGAAATGGGCTGCTACACATCCTCCGCTGTCTTTTTTTCCCGAAAAACTAAGTCGGTAATTCACTTTAATCAATAATGAGTTAGGACGCGAACTACTTGAGAGCCATAATCAGGATCATCGCTCCTGGTTATGGCTGATCGGCAATCGCTTCAATGCAAATATCTTTGGTTAAATGTGCTTACCGCGTGATCCCCGATCTATTCAGCCTAATTAGTCCAATTACCCCCTTAATCCTCGAATCAAAGACTCTACGGTACTGTTCCGCTCAGGCATCGCGCTGAAACCGGCTGCGGCAGGCTCGTTCGGCTTCGTGCCGGGCGCCTATCCGTTACGCTGGAGTCTTCTCATGAACATTCGTCCCTTCCTGCTCACCGCCACCCTCGCCTGCTGCTCATACGCCGCATTGGCCCACGCCAACGACACCTCCGCCACATCGAATCAAACACCCTACCAATACGGCATGCCACTCCACGTGGCGAAGGTACTTTCGCTAACCGAACCGCCGACCTTCGAGTGCAAAGTCATCACCGCCGACATGAAATACATCGACAACACCGGCAAGCCCGCACAAATCAGTTACAGGAAATTATCTGACGCATGCAGTCGGCAGAACTGACAGACGCTTCCGATTTTCCGGTTGGCCATAGGCGTGGGGTGGCTCCGGCGGTTATGCTCGGGGCCTTCCCTACTGCCGCAAGGATTGGCCATGCAGTTGTCGTTCCGCACGTTGTCGAGCTTCACTTCAATCCTGTGTGTTCTGCTGGCGCTGGTCTGGGGATTTTTTCCGGAGGTGTTGCTGGCGATCTGGAGTATTGGCTATTCGGAAGGCACTGGCGTAGTCGCAAGGCGCAGCGCGGTGCTGTTTGCGGCGTTGGGGGTGATGTTTTACTTGCTGCGCAATGCTCCGCCGTCAACGTCACGCAGTGCACTGAGCACTGGTTTTATCGTCGGCTGTTTCGGTTTGGCGGCATTGGGTTTTGGCGAATGGCTCAATGGCCATGCCGGCCCCGGGATTTTGCTCGCGGTGCTGGTCGAGTTCGCGCTGGGCCTGGGTTTCGTGCAGGCCCGGCGCGTGACGGTCGAACTGGGTGAAACGGTGAGTTAAACGGCTCGAGAACGAGCGCTGGTTTGATGTGTTGTGGTCTGTTGCGCGAGATCGGATCGCAGGCCTGCGACCAGGTTGTTGATTTCACGGCAGCTGTTCAGGCGGCTGGCGTCGATTCCACTGACGTAGAGATCGGCTTGGTCGGTTCGATGGTCGCCAAATACTTTGACGGACATCGACAAGTCTGGTGCCAACGTGCACTGGCAGCGTTTCGGCAGGAAGCTGCTTTCAATGATGTTGCGTAATTCCAAGGCAGATAAAAACATGGCGAAACCTCTCCTTTCTGTGCGATTGCCAATCAAGTATTCACGCTGCCCCTCTGCTGCGCCTTCACGGGTGTGCCCCCGCTGTTTCCCTGGTGCGGCAAGTGGTGGTACTGCGAAATGCCCATTGGAGTGTAGGCGCCCAAATCCGGTGCGCCTCACCGAAAGAACGCATAAAACGTGCCTTTGATCGGCTCGTTTCGCTCCCTTCAAAATCAAGCACTTGGGAAAGTGGCCAGTATTGTGCTATTTGCAAAATGCATGAACCGACCATCCGTCTCCTGCAATCTGCAACTTTGCGCGAATTTGCTTTCGAGGGCCATGACGGCAAGAATGCATTCAGATGCAATTCAACCCGCACGGAGGCTTCCATGAATTCCTTGAGTATTTGCGCGATCACCGGCCTGTTGATCGCCAACCTTTCCACCCTCGCCCACGCCGCCAAACTCGAAGACGTCGCGCCGTATCCCAAAGCCGAAGCCGGGTTTACCCGTCAAGTCATCCATCTGCCCAAACAAGAGCAGGAAGAGAATTTCCAGGTTGAAATTCTCGCTGGCAAAACTCTGGAGGTGGATTGCAACCGTCAACGTCTGGGCGGTGTGCTCGATGAAAAGAATCTGCAAGGCTGGGGCTATCCGTTCTATCGCCTGGAAAAGGTCATCGGCCCGATGAGCACGATGATGGCCTGCCCGCCCGGCAGCCAGAAAAAGCGCGCTTTCGTTCCGGTCGTCGGCGATGGCTTCATGTTGCGCTACAACAGCAAGTTGCCAGTCGTGGTGTACGCGCCGTCGAACGTCGAAGTGCGCTATCGCATCTGGTCGGCGTCGGACAAAGTCGGCACCGCTCTGCAGGAATAACCGGAGCGCTTGTTACGCCGGCACGCCGCAAGCAGCGGCGCGCTCGGCGACATGGCGCAGGCTGTCGAAGTTGATGTTGGCCCCGGAGTCGATGGCGACGAATGTCTGATCGCGAACCCCACTGCGCGCCACGTACTGCTTGATCCCCGCAACAGCCAGCGCACCTGAAGGTTCAGTGATCGAACGGGCATCGTCGTAGATATTCTTGATCGCGGCGCAGAGTTCGTCATTGCTGACCGTGATCACTTCATCTACGCAGAAGCGGCAAACCTCAAAGCCATACGCGCCAATCTGCGCCACCGCTACGCCGTCGGCGAAGGTGCCGACGCTCGGCAGAACCACCCGCTCGTCCGCACTTAAAGCCGCTTGCAGGCACGCCGAATGTTCGGATTCGACGCCGATGATCCGCACCTCCGGGCGCAGGTATTTGACGTAGGCCGCGATACCGGCGATCAAACCTCCGCCGCCGACCGGGATAAAGATCGCATCCAGCGCGCCTTGATGCTGGCGCAGTATTTCCATGCCCACGGTACCTTGGCCGGCGATCACGTCAGGATCATCGAAGGGTGAAACGAACGTGCATCCGCTCTGCTCGGCCAAATGCAACGCGTGGGCCAAGGCAAAGGGAAAACTCTCTCCATGCAGCAGGGCTTCGGCACCGCGACTGCGCACGCCGAGCACTTTGAGCTCAGGGGTGGTAGACGGCATGACGATCGTCGCGCAGATGCCCAACTCCCGTGCCGCCAACGCTACACCCTGCGCGTGATTACCCGCCGACGCGGTGATTACTCCCCGCGCTTTCTGCTCTTCGCTCAGTTGCACGAGTTTGTTGTACGCACCACGGATCTTGAAAGAGAACGTCGGTTGCAGATCTTCGCGCTTGAGCAGGACCCGATTGCCCAATGCTTGCGACAATGCCGGCGCAGGCTGCAACGGGGTACGCACCGCAATGTCGTACACCGGCGCGGCCAGGATCTTTTTCACGTAATGCTCAAGCAGGGATTGCTGGTCGGGGCTGTGCGGCATGGTCGTCTCCTGACATTTTTCAGAACCCCGGAGACAGAAAGTAAAAACCCGCCTCTAGGGCGGGTTGGGTGCTGCAGTCGTGAGCTAGCCCGCCAAATGAGGAATGGCGGTAATAATGCTTGGCTGGCAGCGCGATACGGTGAAAGTCATGGGCTGGAAATTAGCCTGCCGGCGGATGACAAGTCAATGGCCCGCTGCAGAACATTGAATCATCCGCAGAACTGCACAGTCACTGCAAAGGAGAACAACAACTTCCCAAGCTGATAAAAGTGGAGATTGACCATGAATATCCGCCAAGCGCTGTTCGCCGTCCCGCTGCTGGTCGCCGCCCTGTCCAGCCCTGCTGTTTTTGCTGTCGATGAAAGCGACGCCGTCAAGAAACCCGAATGCCCGAAAGGCCAGGTCTGGGACAGTAAAACCCAGCAATGCGTGTTGCAGACCAGCGCCACAACGCAGCCCTGATATTCGTCATCCGGTTCAGGCCATGGCCGGCAACCACAGCCTGAATCGCGCCCCACCCAGCGGCGAGCTCTCAACGGTTAGTGTGCCGCCCTGCGCTTCGAGCGCGCGGCGGCTTATCGCCAGACCGAGGCCGAAACCACCCGTCGCGCGATCACGGCTGCGGTCGAGCCGATAGAACGGTTCAAAGATCCGCTCGCGCTCGTCGTCGGGAATGCCGATGCCATCATCGTCGACCCATATCTCACACCCTCCGGCAATGACCTGCACACCGATCTGAATGCGCTTTTCGCAATAGCGCATGGCATTGCGCAACAGGTTTTGAATGGCCCGAGCGGTCAGGCGCGGATCCAGCGCAAAGCGTTCGAGCTGACCGTGCAACAGAACGTCAATCACGATTTCCGGCGATTCCAGCTCCTCATCGACGCTGCCGAGAATGCTGTCAATGAACTCGTCGAGCGATACCTCGATGCGCTCGGGCGATTGCGCCGGATTCTGCAAACGGCTGTAGGAAAGCAACTCCAGCACCAATTCATCCAGCTCACGAATGTGCGCGACCAGGCTCTGCAAGCGCTCGCGGCTGGCGGCCGGCAAGTCTTCCGACAAGGCCAATGCCAAGCCAAAATCCAGACGTGTCAGCGGTGTACGCAGTTCGTGGGAAACGGCATTGAGCAGATCGCGCTGTTGATTGAGCAGGTTTTCGATATCGCCGGCCATGGTGTCGAACACGTTGGCGAGGCTGCCGATGTTCGAACTCGGGGCGATTCTGGTTCGCTCGCTCAAGTGGCCTTTGCCGAAGCGTTCGGCAGTGCCCTTCAAACGTTCAAGATCGCGCCAGTGCGGGCGCAACCAGAGCAGCAGGCAGCCGAGCAACATGGCGCCGATCAGCACGTTGATGCTCCAGTACAACAGATCGACGTCGACCGGATCGGGCGGCACGACCATGCGCACCGCCATGTCCGCATTCAGCGGAGTTACCGCCAATGTTCGCCAGCCCCAGTCGCCGATGCGCACGACGTTTTCACCACGATGCAGACGTTCCTGCTCGATGGGGGTGAACACCGGGTCGTCGATTGGCGTCAGGACGATGTGCAGCGGCTGGAATTCCTTGTCCATCGCCGCTGCGATCGCCGGCCACTGCTCTTGCGGCGCGGCATGAAACTGCTTGGTGATCAGCGATTGCAGACCTCGGGAAAAATCCAGGTTGTAGGTGACGAAGCGATCCCGGAAGGCCATGACCACCAGATCCGGCACTAGATAGATCGCCGCGCTATAGGAGACGATCGTCACCAGATACAGGCGAAACAGAATGCGAAACATCAGCTCAGCATTCCCATTCGGAGCGGCTGAACAGATAGCCCTTGCCCCACACAGTCTTGATCTTGCGCGCCTCGCCGGCGTGATCATCGAACTTGCGCCGCAGCTTGGAAATCGCCACGTCCACCGAGCGGTCAGTGCCATTGAACTCGATGCCGCGCAGCCGCTGCAGAATCTGATCGCGACTCAGCACTTCGCCGGCGTGCCGGGCCAGCACCACCAGCAAATTGTATTCGCCGCTGGACAGCTCAACCGCTTGATCACGCCAGGTCACGGTGCGCTCGGACAGGTCAATGCACAGATTGCCCATGACGATCCGGTCATTAACCGCCAAAGGCTCGCCGAGGCTGCTGCGCCTCAACAAGGTACGCACCCGAGCCAGCAGCACCCGTGGCTCGCAGGGTTTGGTGACGTAATCGTCAGCGCCCATTTCCAGGCCCAGCACCTGATCATGGCTGTCATCGCGGGCCGTGAGCATGAGGATCGGCAGTGTCGCTGAATCGGCGCGCAGCAAGCGGCACACCTGCAAGCCGTCGAGGCCCGGGAGCATGAGGTCGAGGATCACCAGATCCGGCGGACTGATCCGCGCCCGTTCGCGCACATGGTCGCCACGGCCGATGACGCTGACGGAGTAACCGTTGCGCTCCAGGTAGCTGGAAATCAGTTCGGCGAGGGCGGTGTCGTCTTCGACCAGGAGGATGTTGGGCATGGGGTGTTCCAGAAAATGCTGGGGCGACAGTCAGGGCTCATTCGCTCGCACATTGAAATGCGATCTCCTGTGGGAGCGAGCCTGCTCGCGAAAGCGATCGAACTGTCGCAATAAATTTCAAGGCCTGCAGGATATACGCCCTCACCCGCCACGGAGCAAAACCCTTACACAATTTCACACAGCAGCTACAAAGCTTCACCGCTAACCTCCCCGTCTGGCCGTAGGATGCGGCCTTCAATATTGGGGGTTGTACATGTCTGGAAAACTGCTGGCCGGGCTCGGCCTGATCGCATTGGCGCTGACGCTGAGCGCTTGTGATTCATCCTCGAACGCCGAAGAGCAGACGCCGCCGGCCACGGTGCGCGTCGAGACGATCAAAACCCAGCCATTGTCGATCAGCAGCGAACTGAGCGGCCGCATCGCCGCGCCACGGATTGCCGAAGTGCGTGCGCGAGTGGCCGGCGTAGTTTTGCAACGCACCTACCGCGAAGGCAGTGACGTGAAAAAAGGCGATGTGCTGTTCCGCATCGACCCGGCACCTTTCAAGGCCGATCTGGACAGTGCCGAAGCCGCGCTGCGCAAAGCCGAGGCCAACGCCTTTCAGGCGAAACTGCAAGAACAACGCTATGCGCAGTTGATTGAGGACCAGGCCATCAGCGGTCAGGACTACGACAACGCCCGCGCCGCTGCCCGGCAAACTGCCGCCGATGTCGCCGCCAGCAAGGCAGCGCTGGAACGGGCGAAACTCAACCTCGGTTATGCCACCGTCACCGCGCCGATCTCCGGCCGCATCGGCCGCGCGCTGGTCACCGAAGGTGCTCTGGTCGGACAGAACGAGCCCACGCCGCTGGCGCTGATTCAGCAGCTCAACCCGATCCACGCCGACCTCACCCAGTCGACTCGCGAGCTCAATGAACTGCGCCGGGCGTTCCGTTCCGGGCAGTTACAGGAAGTCGGTCAGGATCAGGTCAAGGCCACACTGATTCAGGATGACGGCAGCCTGTATCCATTGCCTGGCAAGCTGCTGTTCAGCGACATTACCGTTGATCCGGGTACTGGTCAGATAATCCTGCGCAGCGAATTTCCCAACCCGGATCTCGACCTGCTGCCGGGCAGTTTCATCCGCGTACGCCTTGAGCAGGCAACCATTCAGAACGGCATTACCGTGCCGCAACGCGCGGTGCAGCGTGACAGTGCCGGCATTGCCCAGGTGCTGACCGTTGATGAGCAGATGCGCGTGGCGCAGCAACCGGTGCAGCTGGGTGCGGTGCAGAACAACCGCTGGATCGTCACCGGCGGCCTGAAGCCCGGCGACCGCATTGTCATCGAAGGCCTGCAACACGCCCGTCCCGGGGAAACAGTGCAGATCGACGAAACCCCTCTTCCACTTGCCCAGACCACTGGTCAGTAAGCAGGACGCTTTAATATGCCGCAGTTCTTTATCGACCGCCCGGTGTTTGCCTGGGTGGTCGCCCTGTTCATCCTGTTGGCCGGTGCGCTGGCCATTCCGCAGTTGCCGGTCGCGCAATACCCGGACGTCGCACCGCCGCAGATCGAAATTTATGCCGTCTACCCAGGCGCCTCGGCGCAGACCGTCGATGAAAGCGTGGTCAGCCTGATCGAGGAAGAACTCAACGGTGCCGATCACCTGCTCTACTTCGAATCGCAAAGCAGCCTCGGCAGCGCGACGATCAAGGCGACGTTCCAGCCGGGCACCAACCCGGAATTGGCGCAGGTCGATGTACAAAACCGCCTCAAGGTAGTCGAGTCGCGCCTGCCGCAAGCGGTCAATCAGCAGGGTTTGCAGGTGGAGAAGGTCTCTTCCGGTTTCCTCTTGCTGATCACCCTGACCTCCAGCGACGGCAAGCTCGATGACGTGGCCCTCAGCGATTATCTGGCGCGCAACGTGATGAACGAGATCAAGCGTCTGGACGGTGTCGGCAAGGCGCAGTTGTATGGTGCCGAGCGGGCGATGCGCATCTGGATCGATCCGCAGAAGCTCATCGCCTTCAACCTGACGCCGGCGGATGTCAACCAAGCCATCGTTGCGCAGAATGCCCAGGTTTCGGCGGGTAGCATCGGTGATCTGCCGTCACCTTCGACGCAGGAAATCACCGCGACAATTCTGGTCAAAGGCCAATTGTCGACACCGCAGGAATTCGCCGACATCGTGCTCAAGGCCAATCGCGATGGCTCCACGGTGCGCATCGGTGATGTCGCGCGAGTGGAGATCGGCAGTCAGGAATATCAGTTCGGTACACGCCTGAACGGCAAACCGTCCACCGCCGTTGGCGTGCAGCTTTCTCCAGGCGCCAACGCGCTGAACACCGCGACACTGGTGCGGGCGAAGATGGATGAACTGGCGCGCTATTTCCCGGCCGGCGTGGAGTACAAGATTCCTTATGACACTTCGCCCTTCGTCAAAGTCTCGATCACCAAAGTGATCTACACCCTCGGCGAAGCGATGCTGCTGGTGTTTGCGGTGATGTTCCTGTTCCTGCAGAACGTGCGCTACACGCTGATCCCGACGCTGGTGGTGCCGGTGGCGCTGATGGGCACGTTCGCGACCATGCTGGCGCTGGGCTTCTCGATCAACGTGCTGACCATGTTCGGCATGGTGCTGGCCATCGGCATTCTGGTGGATGACGCGATCGTTGTGGTGGAGAACGTCGAGCGCATCATGGCCAGCGAGGGCTTGTCGCCCAAGGAAGCCACGCGCAAGGCAATGACGCAGATTACCGGCGCGATTATCGGCATTACTCTGGTGCTGGTCGCGGTGTTTATTCCGATGGCGTTCATGCAGGGCTCGGTCGGCGTGATCTACCAACAGTTCTCGCTGTCCATGGCCACCTCGATTCTGTTCTCGGCTTTTCTCGCCCTGACGTTGACGCCGGCGTTGTGCGCAACATTGCTCAAGCCTGTCGCCAAAGGTGAGCATCACGAGAAGTCCGGATTCTTTGGCTGGTTCAATCGTCGTTTCGAGCAACTGACCGATCGCTATCAGGGTTGGGTCGGCTATGCGCTCAAGCGCACTGGTCGCTACCTGATGATCTACGTCGTCCTGTTGATTGGACTTGGGTTCTGTTTTGCGCGCCTGCCCTCTTCCTTTCTGCCTACAGAAGATCAGGGCTACACCATTACCGATATCCAGCTGCCGCCGGGCGCGACCAAGAACCGCACCGTGCAAGTAGCCGAACAGCTCGAAGCGCACAACGCCGGTGAGCCGGGGATCAGTGACAGTGTCGTGATTCTGGGTTTCAGCTTCTCCGGTAGCGGCCAGAATGCGGCGCTGGCGTTTTCGACGCTCAAGGATTGGTCGGAACGTGGCAGTGACGATGCTGCCAGCTCGATCGCCGACCGCGCCAACGCTGCGCTGAGTCAGATCAAGGACGCCATGGCGTTCTCGGTGCTGCCACCGCCCGTGGATGGCCTCGGCACGTCCAGCGGTTTCGAGTTCCGTTTGCAGGATCGCGGTGGCCTGGGCCATGCGACGTTGATGCAAGCGCGTACGGAACTGCTCGCCGCCGCCGAGAAAAGTCCGGTATTGATGAACGTCCGTGAAAGCGCGCTGGCCGAAGCACCGCAAGTGCAACTGATCGTCGACCGCAAGCAGGCGAATGCCTTGGGCGTTTCGTTCGCCGACATCGGTAATGTGCTGTCCACTGCGGTGGGTTCCAGCTACATCAACGACTTCCCCAATCAGGGCCGCATGCAGCGGGTGGTCGTGCAAGCCGAAGGTGATCAGCGCAGTCAGGTGGATGATTTGCTGAAAATGCATGTGCGCAACAACGCCGGAAACATGGTGCCGCTGTCCGCATTCGTCCAGGCCAACTGGATTCAAGGCCCGGCGCAGTTGACTCGTTACAACGGCTATCCGGCGATCGCGATATCTGGTGAACCGTCACCCGGGCACAGTACCGGCGAGGCCATGGCGGAAATCGAACGACTGGTTGCGCTGGGGCCGAAAGGTCTGGGTCAGGAATGGACTGGGTTGTCGTTGCAGGAGCGTCTGTCCGGCAATCAGGCGCCAATTCTACTTGGCCTGTCGCTGCTGGTGGTGTTCCTGTGTCTGGCGGCACTGTATGAGAGCTGGTCGATTCCGACCTCTGTATTGCTAGTGGTGCCGCTGGGCGTGCTCGGCGCGGTGTTGGCGGTGACAATGCGTGGGATGCCGAACGATGTGTTCTTCAAGGTCGGACTGATCACCATCATTGGTCTGTCGGCGAAGAACGCGATCCTGATCATCGAGTTCGCCAAGAGCTTGTATGACGAAGGTCACGATCTGATCGATGCGACGTTGCAGGCCGCGCGTTTGCGTCTGCGGCCGATCGTGATGACATCGCTGGCATTCATTCTCGGCGTAGTGCCGCTCGCGATTGCAACTGGCGCGAGCTCGGCAAGTCAGCAAGCGATCGGCACCGGGGTGATTGGCGGGATGATCACTGCGACACTGGCGGTGATCTTCGTGCCGGTGTTCTTTGTCGTGGTCATGAAGCTCGTACAACGATTCACCAAACAACGCTGATCAAACTGTGGGAGCGAGCCTGCTCGCGAATGCGTCCGGTCTGCCAACACTAATGTTGAATCTGCTGACGTCTTCGCGAGCAGGCTCGCTCCCACAAGGATTGGCCAACATCATGCGCAGTGGCCACATCTGTCATCTCTGGGCTAAGGTGGTGAAACCTCCCTCGCCTACCGAGCTTTCATGCGCTTCCTCGCCCGCACCCACCCTCGCCTTTCCGCTGCCGCCTCGCTCGGCCTCGCCACCGGCCTGTTGGTCCCGGCCGATTCCATCGTCAGCAAAATCCTCATTGGCTGGAACGTCGGTGTCTGGACATACCTGATCCTGATGTTCTGGCTGACCATACGCGCCAAGGCTCCGGACGTGCGTCGCATCGCCGAAGTCGAAGATGAGAACGCCGGACTGGTGCTGTTTGTGGTGTGCATTGCCGCATTGGCGAGCCTGGCCACCATCACCCTCGAACTGGCCGGCAGCAGAGATCTGGAAACCTCACGCAAACTCATGCACTACGGGTTCACAGCGCTGACGGTGACCGGCTCGTGGCTGCTGATAGGTGTGATCTTCTGTGTGCACTACGCCAGATTGTTTTACACCTGGGACGGCAAAGAGCCGGCGCTGCGTTTCGCCGAAGGACTGACCAACCCCAATTACTGGGATTTTCTGTACTTCTCGTTCACCATCGGCGTGGCTGTGCAGACTTCGGATGTGGGTGTTGCAACGCGGGATATTCGAAAGATTGTGCTGGCGCAGTCGTTGATCGGTTTTGTGTTCAATACGGCGATCCTCGGGTTCTCGATCAACATTGCAGCAGGATTGTTCGGCTGAAAAACACGGCTTGTTCTTGCAGTTCAAAGCTCACAAAAACGTACGCCTGTAAACTGTCAACACTGACAGTTTACAGGCGTACTGTATTCACGCTTCCATACAACATCCAGAAGTAGGACGGGTCAGTCTTTGGATGTCCCCAACCATATTGTATGGAAATAAAACTCATGAGCTATGCAGCCCGAGCCTACACGACGATCTTTCCGGTATTAGCGCCGACCTATCTGTCAGCCACGATCAACGGCGATGCCAACCCACTCTACAGGTTTGTCAAAATCCCTCAATTCATGGAGTTTCGATCTACCTCTGTGCCTTCCTTCGGGCCGAAGCCCTACCCGGAAGGCCTGCGTTACGTCCTGACAGCTGGACACACTAAGGATGGGGTGACGCGTACGCTTGAGTTTGTGTTCCCTTTTAAACCCCAATCGTTGACCTATGACCTGTCCAAAGATAGCGATGATGTCAGAAGTACCTACTATTCCAATCCTGCGACGGGTGATCTGCACGTCTCTGTGAGCGGGAGCCTGACATTGAAATATGACGACATTGAAAAAACCCTGAGTGGCACTTGGTCCGGCACATATGACCATGGTGGAGAGAACGGCAACGAAGAGTTCCCGATCACTGGGGAGTTTGTCGCTAACGCAGACCTGAGCAAGAGAAAAAACGCTTACTGACTACGACAAAAAGGAAGCTGCGAGGCTTCCTTTTTTTAATGCTCATGCAATCAGAAACTGAAGCTCAGCCCGACACTCCCTCCTAGCTCCTGGTCAGCTTTGCTGCCCCTGCTGGTCCCTATCTCGCCATACAGCTGCCATTTGTTATTGGCCGGCACCCAATTGAGGCCCCCGGTCAGCTCGAGGCTGGTGCTGGACAAATCGTTGTTGAATCCAGTGTCATTCACGCTGACACGATTATTGTTGACGAATTCATGACTTAACGCCGCGTGCAGCCTGGGTTGCAATTTTCCGCCATTGTTCAGCACCACCTCGCGGCCAACGGTCATTCCGACCTTTCCGAGCAATGAGCGGGTCTCGTTGCTGTCTACCTGCAGTCCGTTGTCCAACTTGTAGTCCTTGCCTTTTACCGTCGCAACACCAACCTGAGCAGAGGGCTCGATGAAGTAACCTCGGTTAAAGACTATATGCTTACCCACTTCGACGGTTCCACTGATGCCGAGATTATCGAAGTCACCCTTTGTTCGAGTGTCATCGCTCAAGGTGACTTTGACGTCATTACTGAAACGGTTGATTTTGCCGACGGTATCCACGTAATACCCGGTCGTTTCGTCATACCAGGACAGATACATCCCGCCATAGGTGCTATTGATCGTGCCGGCGCTGCCGCGGGCCAGGTTAAGGCGAGTGGTGCTGTAGCCACCAAAAACCCCGATCAACCATTGGCCATCACCTATCGGTAGTGGCGTATCCACCCCCAATGAGACGCCAGTCTGATTCTGTTTATAACCATCACCGTAGGCATTCTTGACGTTGTACTGATTGGCATGAGTGCGTATCCACAGGCCGGTGGTCGCGTTTTGATTATCTGAGTCCAGTGCCGCAATCGATCGCGATCGCGGCTGAGTGCCGGCCATGCGACGGTCGCCGAGGCGAGTATTGAGAGTGGTCATTTCCGAATAGATAACCGTAGGAGCGGTACCGGCAATAGCCAATGCTGTTTGTGAACCTGTGCTCGGCGTTGTCCCATCAGTCCGCAGGAAAATACCTTCGCCCTCTCGCACCAGTTTGTACGCCAAAGCACCACGATCAACCTGACCGTTTCTCAGATCGAACTCAGCATCCCCGCCAGCGATGTTAGCCACTTGAAGCGGTGCACCGGTGACAGGTTCGCTGGCGCTTGCACCGACTACCAGCTCGTGACGGCCACTGGCTGATTCCGTGACATTGAGAAAGTCCGTTTCACCGGTGGACACGTCAGCATCCAAAAAAAACCGGCCGTTGCCTGACAGGTTGGCAACATCCAGGCGGACGAACTCGGCGGGCGTGCCGAATCTCACGTTCCCGCCCTGCACTTCGAGATTCGATAACGAATTGCTGCCAACCAGGTTCCATTCAGCGCCACGCCCGATGGACATAGCGCTGACGCCAGTAACCGAACCGTGCAGGATCGAGTCGTTATCCAGCATCACGACGCCAGTCCCGGAGCCCTGAATGTTACCGGTTAGTTTGCTTCGGGTATCGAGCGAAACAGAATCGACGTTGAGCAAATTGCCTTCAAGGCTGGCATTGTTTTGCAAGAAAACCGCGGCGGTCCCGCCGTCAGCAACCGCTACATTGCCGGTCAACTGGCTGTCGTCGATTTGAAAGCGCGCTGCTGCGCCTTCCATGACCTCGAGGATATTACTGTTGCCGCCGACCAGATTCGAACGGTTAGCTATCTCGATCAATACCGGTTGATCGTCTGGCGTCGCAAAATCGACTTTGATCGCTGCGCCGGTGCGGCCCTGCACGGTTGACCCATCAATCTTCAGTACACTCTGTGCGGTGACATCGCTCGGGTTCAGGACAGTATCCTCGCCAAAGATGATCCCATCCAGTTCTCCGATGACCTCGCTGGCACTGATGTTGGCATTGCCGCCGTAAAGCTCGAGGCCAACACCGTCTGCGTCGGTCCCTTCAACCCGGCTGTCCACCAGATTCAAGGTACTGAGGGATGTTACCGCTGCGCCCGAGAAACCTCCTGTCAGCGTACTGCCACTGACGGTCGCGGTTGAGCCAAAGGGTACGTTCAGGTCGCGCGTAAGCGACATTGCTCTGCCATCGCTGGACAGCGTACTTCCGGATACCACTGCCGAGCTGTCGGTCAAGCTCAGCGCAGTGTCGAAATTGCTACCGGTCACACTCGCCCCGTCCAGAGTTACGAGGGCATTTGAGGCTTCAATCTGTGCAGTGTTGGCGGAAATCGCGTTCAACGTTCCACCGCCGACCACAATGTTAAGCGCGTCACCACCATTGAGGTTAAGCGTGGCAGTCGCAGGGATGAACCAGGCTTCTGGCGTAGCACCGACGGATACGGTTTCGACCTCACCAGGATTGAGATTTCGGGAAAAGGCCGTCTCGGATATTGCGATCAGTAATGCTGCACAAGAGAGCGTGCCAGTGAGTTTCAAAACTGTCGGTCCCAAGCTATTTTCAAACGTCATATACACTTCTCGTTGAGGTTTATCGGGACGGAAGAAGGACGGTTCAGACGTACATATTCCATCAGACGACCTTTGTAGGCGACGCCGGAGAATACCTGCTAGTCTGGACTTTCTCTGTAGGACTAATCCTCTTAGTAGGTGGGCTTAATCGCCCACTCGCGACATTTCGAGATGTTTCTTGCTTCCCCAATTAAATTGCATTGCCTGAAGAGGCTGGCTCTCCGGCAATGCAATGATCGCGAATGCAGTTTATGAACCAGGCGCAGGATCCCAGCCCGGTTCCGTCTCGCAGTACAAGAAGTCAGCATTGAGCAAGTAGACAACCATTTCCTGAACTTCTGACGACGTTACAACTGGCGTCGAGTACCAGATTTTTACATAACCCGCGTAAAAGTCAGTCGGATCAGGCGTGGTAGCAGGTGGACGAGGAAGATTACGAATAAAAGGTGCGTATGGCACTTCCCAAAGCATCCCCTCCGTTAGCTCAAGCAAAGTGATCGCACGAGTACGGGAAAAAACCGTATCCGACGGTGCGTCTATGGTGTATTTATCGTCATGCCAGCCTTGCCAATTGAATGTGATGTCCATTCCATCGGTGAAATGATCATTAGGTTTGATCTTGAACGTCGCAACGTGATCATCCCCCATCAAGCTCTCGCAAATAATGTATGGATCTTCGGTGCCATCTGTCGGTGGACGTTGGAATTCCGGCTTATCGAGAACAATGACTACAGTATTGACAGTTACCGTCTCCTTTGCCGAGTCTTGAGTATTATTCCGAGCGGGATTTTCATATGTCCACCAAGCCTCTTTAAGCCCGATACCACCCGGACCGACAACGGTATATGGCAAATCTATCTGAATGACTGTATTGATATTCGACGTAGTCATTGGAATGGAATTAACGATAATTTCGCCTTGGTCCCCGAGATACTTCAGAGTAACCAGATCGCCCGATTCCGGATCGGGAAACGTCGTCCCGGCGGTGACAGGTGAGACATCGATGTGAGCCTTGGCAGTCTGGTCGACATCCTGAGGGCCCAGTAAGTTATCCGTGACAGGTGGCTGTCCGCGGACGATCAGTTTCCGGAATTCGGGATTAACTTCAGGGGGCGGGGTCGTCGGGTCGACGGTATAAGGCGGATGCGTCGAGAAATCTGTTTTTACAGATGTTGTTCCATCGTCGATGGATAAGCCGCCACGCATCAAGTCAGCTTTGACGACCACGTCCAATTCGAAATTCGTACCCGTCTGGTTATCAAAGTATTGTTTGCTCAGACTCGACCAAGGAATGGTGAACTCCAGCTCCGTGAGTGCGTTGAATTGCAGATCCTGGGCTGGTTGAGCGCCGTACGTCAGGCTCACTGCGTCGGTGCCGATTGTATCTACCAACCGGCTGACTTTTACCTTCACACCTGCACGCGCATCTATTAAATCGATCAGACCATCTTCGTTTGCCGGGACGGTAATGACGCCCAGTTTGGGAAGTGGCAGAAAACGCACGTTTTTGAAATACACGCCCCATGCGCTCTGGTTGCCAGCAGCGTCAGTAATGATGAACCAGATGAAGGCCCGGCCGCTCGTTACCTTGCGTAGCTCTGCGGTCGGGATGGACAGCTTGCCATCGGTGGGCATCGGTCCGTTGAAAAAAGGGGGCACCTGCGGAGGATTGGTACGTGTACCTGCCACGTAGAGGGTCAACGTGTCATCCGGCTGAACGTTGGCGTAGCCTGTATCAATTTGTACCTGCAATCCCCCTTCGTTACCTGGCTGACCCGCCCATGTGTCATCCAGATCCCCGGGGGCATTTGGAAACGTGGCTGGCGGAATTGTTCTGGCGCCTGGAACCTGTCCTGGATTTGTACCTGTTTGTGCAGGTTTCGCTTGCCAGGCACCAGTACGGTCGATAAAAAACTTCATGACAGGACCGGTCAGCGGGTTGAGCCCCCCCTGATACAGCACGCTACGCACCCAGATAGGCGTCGGCCCCACCGGGGTTGCATCCTCACCCAGATATTCCGTAGGCACAGTGATCGGGAAATCTACAGGACGGCTGGCCAGGTCGCCGAGGTTTACCCTGTTTAACCGCGTGAAGTCTGTCGGCAGCGGATTGGCAGGAGGCTCGGTTCGCGTAACTTCAAGGGCGATCTGATCTCTGTTGCTAGGATTCAACCACACATTGGTCTTGACCATAAGTGTCAGCGGGCCGCCCACAGGTATCGCAGCTATCGGAATAATGTCCTTGTTTGTACCGCGCCCGTCTGGCAATTCGGGGGTAGGTGCGACCAGAACGCCCACGGGTGTGCCTGACTCCGCAGTTTGAATACTTGTCATGTGCCTTCTCCATTGCGTAGAAAATGTTTTTTGATCCATGCATCTTCGACAATGGCGAATGTCGCCAACTGCAGTCGTAATATCGCTGCTACTGTTGCGGCCTGATCACTTCATCCAACTTGCATCCGAGCAATACTTGCTTTCGCCCGGAATTTTCCTGTCTACCTTCACCAGCCCGGTAAACGAGCGAAAGATAGGTACACCGTCGCGCAATAGCTGGTAATTAACTAAGGCCGAATCGTTTTCCTCCATGGGTTCTATATGTGAAGCAAATGGTCTGATTACGATCTTGACTGGCTCCTTGGTCACAACATCTGTCACAACCTCAGTAAAGTTAAACACCTGTGTCAAAGGGTTTCCCGATCCGTTCAAAGAATCCCATGCCTGCCAGTCCAGGCTGAGGACATCCGTAAGCTGAAACAAGTCATCAAAAGGAATTTCGATACGTACCCCTTCCCAGATAAACAAGGCTTCCGCATCGCCGGGATGGTTCTTGGAACATCCGATATATCCCCAGACATCCGCATCGGGAAAAGTAACCTCCTTCAAAAGTTGCGGCGGCTTAACTATCGCAAAAGTCAGGCGTCGTGAAGGTGACGTAGTAGGGTTGATCGAACGTACTGTGTAAAAAACCTCAAACGTAGCCACATTCGGAAGTTTCTCGGGAGCTACTGGAATACGAAACTCCGGCGCATCGTCCGCGGCCCCATACTCGCCAAAGGCGACGAAATCAGGGTCACCAACGATGAAAATTTCAACACGGTCTTTATTCACGCCTGAAACAGGAAAGTTCGGCCAGCGGTCAATAATACAAACAATGCCTACCTGTTTTGCGTCCGGCGGCAATGTTCCGGCCGGGTCAAGCGGATCGACCCCTTCCACTCTTGGCAGGTTCAGAAGCACGCCGGGATTGAATGGATTGCTGGAGGTAATCGGCGTTTCGTTCGGCATGGAGTTTCTCACTGGCTGGTCATCTAGGCCTGAAAGAAATTAAGCGCTGGTATTGGAAAGATGCCTACTGTCAGATCTGACAGGTAAAGCAACCGTTTGTCGGAAATCCACTTTGCCGGGATTGCTTCTGCTGCATTTGAAGGTTGACGGCTCAAGGTCAGATAGTGTCTGCTGAAACCGGTTTCAGCGGTATCCATGCCGTTAAAACGCTACATTTCAAAAATAAGGTCTGACCCATTGAACGACTTCTCCGCCGCCCAGCGCAGCCGCGTGACCATGCTTGATGTCGCCGAACGCGCCGGTGTATCCAAGGCCAGCGTCTCGCGTTTCATCGGCGATGACCGCGCCCTGCTCTCCGATGCCATTGCCCGGCGCATCGAGCAGGCGATTGATGAACTCGGCTACCGCCCCAACCAAATGGCCCGCGGCCTGAAACGCGGACGCACTCGGCTGATCGGCATGCTGGTTGCCGATATCCGTAATCCTTATTCGATTGCCGTGATGCACGGGGTGGAAACCGCCTGCCGTGCGCACGGCTACAGCCTGGTGGTGTGCAACACCGACCGCGATGACGAGCAGGAACGTCAGCACCTGGCGCTGTTGCGCTCGTACAACATCGAAGGGCTGATCGTGAACACGCTGGGCCATCATCGAGACGAGCTGCACGAGTTGCGCCGCGAGATGCCGCTGGTGCTGGTGGATCGCAAGGTCGACGGGCTCGACAGCGACATGGTCGGGTTGAACAACTCGCAAGCAGTAGAGATGGCGCTCGCGCATCTAGAGCAACGTGGATATCGGGATCTTTTGCTGGTGACTGAACCGTATGACGGCACCAGCTCGCGGATCGAGCGGGTCAGCAGTTTTCAGGCGCAGATTACTCAGCGCTCGACCCTGACTGGGGCGGTGCTGGAAACCGGTGATGATCTGAACGCGCAACTTCAAACCTTTTTAAACACACCCGGTGATGGCCCGAAAGCGCTGTTTTGCGCCAATGGCGTGGCGGCGTTGGCGGCAACGCATGCGCTGCGCGCGCTGGGCGTGCGTCTATTTGAAGATGTCGGGTTGATTGCCCTGGATGATCTGGATTGGTATCCGTTGGTGGGCAGCGGAATTACCGCGCTGGCACAGCCGACGCAAGAGATAGGCGCGCGAGCGTTTGAGTGTCTGCTCAAGCGCTTGCGCGGGGATGATGAGGTGGCGCGGATGGTGGATTTTTCGCCGGCGCTGATTGAACGGGGTTCGACCCGAGGGATTGGCGGCGTCTGATCTGGCGGTTTCGCGAGCAGGCTCGCTCCCACAGGTGACCGCGTTCCAGGTGTGGGAGCGAGCCTGCTCGCGAAGGCGCCCGGAAGGACACCACAGAACCATCTGATATTTTTTTGAACAAAAATGAAACCGGTTTCAGAGGTCAATAACAATGAATAAACCAGCCGTTTCCATCAGTCTGTCCAGCTACGGTGCCGAGCTTGTGCGCCAGCGTGGGCAGGATTCTTTTATCGAGATACTCGCGGCCTCCGGCGCCAATCGAATCGAGTGGCGTGAAGAACTGCTGACCCGTGAAGACCCGGCGCAACTGGCTCAGGCTACCCAGGCGCAGGGCCTGCAAAGCATTTATTCCTCACCTACCGAACTCTGGCTGGCCGGGCAAGCGCAGCCAAATCCCGAACTGATTACCGCGCTGCAACAGGCCCAGGCGTTCGGCTCGAAATGGCTGAAAGTGTCCCTCGGTTATTTCACCGACAACTCTGACTTGCAGGCACTGGCCGAGCGACTCAAGCAAAGCCCGGTGCAACTGCTGGTGGAGAACGACCAGACCTTGCACGGCGGGCGCATCGAGCCATTCCAGCGTTTCTTCGCCGCCGTCGAGCAGCACAATCTGCCGATCAAGATGACTTTCGACATTGGCAACTGGCACTGGCAGGATCAGTCCGCCGCCAGCGCCGCACGCGCGCTTGGTCGTCACGTCGGTTACGTGCATTGCAAAGCCGTGGCGCGCCGCGCCGACGGCAAACTGGTTGCCGTACCGCCGGCCATCAGCGATCTGCATTTGTGGGAACAACTGCTGCGGCACATGGACCAAGGCGTTATGCGCGCCGCCGAATACCCGCTGCAAGGCGATGACCTGGTGCAACTGACCCGTGAACACGTCGCCGCCCTCGCCCGCCTCGGTCAATCGCGCCTGGAGCCTGCTCATGTCTGAGATCGATATCCTTTCTTTCGGAGAAACCATGGCAATGCTGGTCGCCGAGCAGACCGGCGATCTGGCCAAGGTCGAGCAGTTTCACAAACGGATTGCCGGGGCCGACAGCAACGTCGCGATCGGCTTGTCGCGCTTGGGTTTCAACGTCGCGTGGCTGAGTCGGGTCGGTAACGATTCGCTCGGACGCTTTGTGGTCGAGACGCTAGTCCAGGAAGGTCTGGATTGCAGCCACGTTAAAGTCGACACAAACCACCCGACCGGTTTCCAGTTCAAATCACGCAATGACGACGGCAGCGACCCGCAGGTGGAGTATTTCCGCCGTGGTTCGGCGGCCAGTCATCTGTCGCCGCACTCCATCAACGACAACCTGCTCAGCGCCCGCCATTTGCACGCAACCGGTATCCCACCGGCGCTATCCGCCTCGGCGCGGGAAATGTCCCTCGAGCTGATGACCCGCATGCGCGCCGCCGGACGCAGCGTGTCGTTCGACCCGAATCTGCGCCCAAGCCTGTGGGCCAGCGAGGCCGAGATGATCCGCGAGATCAACCGCCTCGCCGCTCTCGCCCACTGGGTGTTGCCGGGGTTAAGCGAGGGCCGCTTGCTCAGCGGTTTCGACGACCCGGCCGACATTGCAGCGTTTTATCTGGATCAAGGTGCGGAGGCGGTGGCGATCAAGCTCGGGCCTGAAGGCGCTTATTACCGCACGCAGCTGGATCAGGGTTTTGTCGCTGGCGTGCCGGTAAGCAACGTGGTCGATACCGTGGGCGCTGGTGATGGCTTTGCGGTCGGGATGATCAGCGCCCTGCTCGAGCATCAGAGTTTTGCCGAGGCCGTGCAGCGAGCGAACTGGATTGGCAGTCGCGCGGTGCAGAGTCGCGGGGATATGGAGGGGTTGCCTTCCCGCTTGGAGTTGACCGCTGAATTTGCGAGCAGGCTCGCTCCCACAGGGGAACGCATTTCACATGTGGGAGCGAGCCTGCTCGCGAAGAGGCCCGCCTGATCACCGCAAATCAATGAACCTGCTGCGACAAAAACAACAAGCTCAGGAGTCACACCGATGAAAACCGCTACCCTCGCCACCCGCCGCTGGTGGTACATCATGCCGATCGTGTTCATCACTTACAGCCTGGCCTATCTCGATCGCGCCAACTACGGTTTCGCCGCCGCGTCGGGCATGGCCGAAGACCTGATGATCACACCGGGCCTGTCCTCGCTGCTCGGCGCGCTGTTCTTTCTCGGCTACTTTTTCTTCCAGGTACCCGGCGCGATCTACGCGCAAAAGCACAGCGTGAAGAAGCTGATTTTCGTCAGCCTGATTCTCTGGGGCGGGCTCGCCACGCTGACTGGCGTGGTATCCAACGCCTATTGGCTGATCGTCATTCGCTTCATGCTCGGCGTGGTCGAAGCGGCGGTGATGCCGGCGATGCTGGTCTATCTCTGCCACTGGTTCACCCGTGCCGAACGCTCGCGGGCCAACACATTTCTGATCCTTGGCAACCCGGTGACCATGCTGTGGATGTCGGTGGTGTCGGGCTATCTGGTGCAGCATTTCAGCTGGCGCTGGATGTTCATCATCGAAGGTCTGCCGGCAGTGTTGTGGGCGTTTATCTGGTGGCGTCTGGCCGATGATCGTCCGGCCCAGGCCAAGTGGCTCAATGAACAGGAAAAACACGATCTGGAAAGCGCGCTCGCCGCAGAGCAGGTCGGCATCAAGGCTGTGAAGAACTACGCCGAGGCTTTCCGTTCGCCGAAGGTGATCATCCTGGCGCTGCAGTTTTTCTGCTGGAGCATCGGCGTCTACGGATTCGTTTTGTGGCTGCCGTCGATCCTCAAGGCAGGCGCGCAAATGGACATGATCGAGGCTGGCTGGCTGTCGGCGCTGCCGTATCTGGCGGCCGTGCTGGGCATGCTCGCGGTGTCGTGGGGTTCGGACAAATTGCAGAAGCGCAAACGCTTCGTCTGGCCGCCGCTGCTGATCGCTTCGATTGCGTTTTATGGCTCGTATGCCTTGGGCGCCGAACATTTCTGGTGGTCGTACACGCTGCTGGTGATTGCCGGCGCCTGCATGTACGCGCCGTATGGGCCGTTCTTCGCCATCGTCCCGGAGATCCTGCCGGCCAACGTTGCCGGTGGCGCCATGGCGCTGATCAACAGCATGGGCGCGCTCGGCTCGTTCGGCGGCTCGTATCTGGTCGGCTACCTGAACAGCTCCACCGGCTCGCCCGGCGCCTCCTACCTGTTGATGAGCGGCGCGTTGCTGTTGTCGGTGGTGCTGACGATTTTCCTCAAGCCCGGCGCCAGTGATCGCGTCGTCGCCAAAGCCGCCGCCACACCGCGTGTGCCGGCGCATTACTGAAAGGACTTTTGCCATGAAAAAACAGGTCGTGCTGTACAAGAAACTTTCGCCCGCGCTGATGGCGCGCCTGCAAGAGCAGTTTGACGTAACGCTGATCGAGAGCCTCGACGCCGATGGCCTCATGCAGTTGCGCGATGCCCTGCCCCGCGCCCACGGTTTGCTCGGCGCCAGCCTGAAACTGGATGCGGCGTTGCTGGATCTGGCGCCGCAGCTGGAGGCGATTGCCAGCGTCTCGGTGGGTGTCGACAACTACGACATCGAGTATCTGAACCGGCGCAAGATTCTGCTGACCAACACTCCCGACGTGCTCACTGAAACCACCGCCGACACCGGTTTCGCCCTGATCCTCGCTGCCGCGCGGCGTGTGGTTGAACTGGCGAACATGGTCCGTGGCGGGCAGTGGAGCCGCAACATCGGCCCGGCGCATTTCGGCACCGATGTGCATGGCAAGACGCTGGGCATCATCGGCATGGGCCGCATCGGCGAGGCCCTGGCCCAGCGCGGGCATTTCGGTTTCGGCATGCCGGTGATCTACCACAGTCAGTCGCGCAAGCCGGCGGTCGAGGTGCGTTTCGACGCGCAATATCGCAGCCTCGACGAGTTGCTCCAGCAGGCGGATTTCATTTGCCTGACCTTGCCGCTGACGGCGCAGACCGAACGCTTGATCGGCGCGCAGCAATTTGCGCTTATGCGCCCGGAAAGCATTTTCATCAATATCTCGCGGGGCAAGGTGGTCGATGAGGCGGCAATGATCGAGGCGTTGCGCAACCAGCGCATTCGCGCGGCGGGGCTGGATGTGTTCGAGCGCGAGCCGTTGAATCATGATTCGCCATTGTTGCAGTTGAGCAACGTGGTGGCGACGCCGCACATGGGCTCGGCGACCCATGAAACGCGTGAGGCAATGGCGCGGTGTGCGGTGGAGAATCTGTTGGCGGCGTTGAATGGACAGCGGCCGGGGAATCTGGTGAATGCCTCTGCGTGGCAAAGCTGAGATCTCTGGCGCCAGTAAAGCCGCCTTCGCGAGCAGGCTCGCTCCCACAGAGAATGCATTCCACTGTGGGAGCGAGCCTGCTCGCGAAGAGGCCTTTACAAACTACGCCAATCCATCAGGCACTGCGCGCCTGCAACAGCTGCACCGCACACAACGCAATCCGCGCGCAGGCATCCGCCAGTTTGACCCGATCCACCACCAGCCCGATGCGAATGTGCCCCGCCGCGCTCGGCCCGAACGCTTCACCGGCCAGCACCGACACGCCATAACCTTCCAGCAAGCGCTCGGCAAACGCCTGAGCGCCAAGCCCAGTCTGGCGCACATCGACCATCACGAACATGCCGCCATCCGGGCAAATCGGCTGCAACCCAGGGCAACCGTACAAACGTTCGCAAACCAGATCGCGGCGCAAGCGATACTCCTCGCGCATCTGCGTGACTTCCGGCAGATCACTTTGCAGCGCCACTTGTGCGGCCTTCTGTACGAAATCCGGCAGACCGAACAGCATGCTCAGCGACAGATTCACCAGATGCTCGGCCAAGGGTTTCGGGCCGATCATCCAGCCAATGCGCCAACCGGTCATCGCATGGGATTTCGACAGACTGTTGATCGTCGCGGTGCGCTCGGCCATGCCCGGCAGGCTCGCCGGGCTGATGTGCTCGCCTTGGTATAAAAGCTCGCTGTACACCTCATCGCTGATCAGCCACAGGTCATGGCGAATGCACAGCGCTGCCAGTTCCTGCCAGATCAGCAAGGGCAGACTCGCGCCGCTGGGATTGTTCGGGCTGTTAAGCAACATGGCCCGAGTTCGCGGGGTGATGCGCGCGGCGACATCGGCCGGGTCGACACGAAAACCGTTCTCCGGGCGCACCGGCACCGCAATTACCTTGGCACCGCAAGCGCCAAACACGCCTTCGTAGGTGACGTACATCGGCTCGGCGACGATCACTTCATCGCCCGGATCGAGCAGACACTGCGCCACCGAATACACCGCGCATTGCGCGCCGGGCAGGACAATCACCTGATCAGGATCAACACGCTGACCACTGCGCTGGCGATGACGCTCGGCAATCAGCCTGCGCAGCTCGAACCGACCACGCACGTCGGCGTAATGGGTATCGCCGGCCAGCAGGCTATCGATCGCGCCATGGACGATCGGCAACGGCGTATCGAAATCCGGATCGCCGACGCTCAACAACAAAACATCAACGCCCTCGGCGCGCAGTTCCAGCGCTCGGTCGTGAATCTGCCAGGCAGCGGCACCCTCCCCGGCGATTCGTTGGGTCAAGGCTGAATAGCGCATGTACGTCTCCTGTTAGCGCGGTTTCCAGCCTTCACCGTATCTCAAATCACGAAACGCGCCACCATGGCATTCAAATCCACTGCCAGCCGCGACAGTTCGTGGGTCGCGGCGCTGGTCTGGTTGGCGCCGGCGGCCGATTGCGTGGCGAGGTCGCGGATGTTGACCAGGTTGCGATCGACTTCGCGCGATACTTGCGCCTGCTCTTCCGACGCACTGGCGATGACCAGGTTGCGTTCGTTGATCTGGTGAATCGATTGCGTGATCTGCTCCAGCGCCACGCCGGCCGCGCGGGCCATTTCCAATGTGGTCTGGGTGCGCTGATTGCTTTGCTGCATCGAGGAGACAGCTTCACCGGTACCGTTCTGGATGCCGGCAACCATTTTCTCGATTTCCTGGGTCGACTGCGCGGTGCGATGGGCCAAGGCGCGCACTTCGTCCGCCACCACGGCAAAACCACGGCCAGCCTCGCCGGCGCGCGCCGCTTCAATCGCAGCGTTGAGCGCCAGAAGATTGGTCTGCTCGGCGATCGCGCGAATCACGTCCAGCACCTTGCCGATGTCACGACCTTGCGCGGCGAGGCCTTCGATCATCTGCGCGGTGTTTTGAACGTCGTGAGTCATGGTCTGGATCGCGTCGACGGTTTTCACCACCTGATCGCGACCTTCGCGGGCGGCGTGGGTCGACTGATTGGAAGCCTCGGAAGTCGAAACGGCGTTGCGCGCCACTTCTTCCACCGCAGCGGTCATCTCGTTGACGGCCGTGGCGGCCTGTTCGATTTCGTTGTTCTGCTGCTGCAGCCCGCGAGACGCTTCTTCGGTGACAGCGCTGAGCTCTTCGGCAGCGGCGCCCAGTTGCGTGGCGGAACCGGCGATCTGCTCGATGGTTTTGCGCAGGTTGGTCTGCATCGCCGCCAAGGCTTCAAGCAAGCGCGCCGGTTCGTCCTTGCCGTCGTCTTCAATGGTTTTGCTCAGGTCGCCGCCAGCAATGGTCTGCGCGGCGAGCACGGCGCGGTTGAGCGGCGTGACGATGCTGCGGGTCAGCAACCAGGCGAGCAACACGGTGGCCAGCGCTGCGATCACCGCGACGATGATGATCCCGATGATGGCGCTGTCATAGTTTTCACTGGCTTGCGTCGCCGCTGCTTTCGCCCCCGCCGTATTCATGCCGATCAACTTGTTGAGCTGCTCGCCCATTTGATCGGTGCCTTCCTTGATACGGGTGTTGATCAAGGCACGCATTGCTTCCAGATCGCCCTGGCGCGACAGCTCAAGCATCCGGTTCTGCGCTTGCAGATAGTTATCGAGGGTGGTCGAAAACGTCTGGAAAACGGCGTGCTCTTCAGGACCTGCCGGCAACGCAGCGTAGCTGGCCTGAGCTTTGCGCACCTTGTCGACCAGCACCGCGATGCGGGTTTCTGCCTCTTGCAGGCTGGCCGGTTCGCGATTGACCAGCACACGGAACGAGAGAATGCGCATGCGCAGGACGTTTTCCGTGACAACACTGAGGTGGGTCACGCTTGGCAATTGGTTGGTGTCCATGTCGATCGACGCCTGACGAATGACCGTCATGCGGCTGACGGCGAACACGCCGAGGACAATCACCAGCAAGGCGATAAAGGCAAAACCGAGGAAAGCACGTGGCGCGATATTCAGGTTACGCAGGGACATGGTCGGACTCTCGAAAGAAAGAAACTACGAGCGTCCATGCCGTGAGTACTGGCCCTTCGCGGGCGACAGTCCGGCGGCACTGAATTGTGGTTTTGTGTGCGCCTGACCGTTGTATCGGCCAGGCTTGAGGAAGGTTTTGGGTCTGCGGCAAATATTTTTCAGGCTGAGGCGAGTTGCCAGACCCGAGCAATATCGGTGGCGCGTTCACGCAGCAGGCGCGGGGCTTCGGCGCAGGCCTGTTCCAGAGTCATCGGCCCGCTGGTCACGGCGAACGCGGCGTCGATGCCGTGCTGATAGAGCTCCTGATAGCCATCGCCCAAGGTCCCGGCAATCACGACCACCGGCACGGCGTGCTGTTTGGCAACTCGCGCAACACCGAACGGCGTTTTGCCGCGCAGGGTCTGCGCATCGAAGCGGCCTTCGCCGGTAATCACCAGATCCGCACCTTTGACCGCGTCAGCGAGCCCGACCAGTTCCGCCACCACCTCGACGCCCGCCTGAAACTGCGCGCCGAGAAAAGCCTTGGCGGCAAACCCCAGACCACCCGCCGCGCCGCTGCCCGGTTCATCGCGCACGTCCTTGCCCAATGCTTGCGCGCAGAGTTTGGCAAAGTGACCCAGCGCCTGATCGAGTTGCTCAACCTGCGCGGGCGATGCGCCCTTCTGCGGGCCGAAAATGGCCGAGGCGCCGTGGGGGCCGCAGAGCGGATTGTTGACGTCGGCGGCGATGTCGAAACGCACATCGGCCAGGCGTGAATCAAGTCCACTCAGGTCCAATCGCGCCAGTTGCGCCAAGGCCAGGCCGCCGGGTACCAGCGACTGATTCTGCGCATCCAGCAACTTCGCACCCAACGCCTGCATCGCCCCGGCACCGCCGTCATTGGTCGCGCTGCCGCCGATCGCCAGGATCACTCGTTGCGCGCCAGCATCCAGCGCTGCACGAATCAATTCACCCGTGCCAAACGTGCTGCTGATGCAGGCATCGCGCTGTCCCGGCGGGACCAGTTGCAGACCGCTGGCCTCGGCCATTTCGATGATCGCGGTGTGGTTGTGCGGCAGCCAGCCCCAGGCAGCATCGACCGGCGCGCCCAGTGGACCGTGCACACGGGTGCGGCGCAATTCACCTTCGCAGGCTGCGAGAATCGACTCGACCGTACCTTCGCCGCCATCGGCCATCGGGCATTTGATCAGCGTTGCCTGCGGCCAGACCTGCGCCAGTCCGAGGGCAATGGCTTCGGCAACGCCTTGGGCACTCAGGCTGTCCTTGAACGAGTCGGGGGCGATGACGATCTTCATGGGAATTCTCCGGTTGCAGTGGCATTCATGCTGCCAGTCGGCCTGCGCCTTGACGCCGGTCGGGTGCACAAGTGGCGTTGGCGTTTATTGTTCATTTCCACAAAAGACTTGCGTTGGATGTTCCGGCCCCTTCGCGAGCAGGCTCGCTCCCACATTTGAATGCATGCCACTGTGGGAGCGAGCCTGCTCGCGAAGGGGCCATTGAACACACCGATCAATTCGGATCAGTCTGCGGCAGCAGCTGCACCCCCAGATACAACGCCAGCATCCCGTCCAGCTTCAACGGATCAACCCCGCTCAACTCGGCAATCCGTTCCATGCGATAGCGCAGGCTGTTGCGATGGATGCCCAGCGCTTCGGCACAGGCCTGGCTCTGCCCATCGTGCTCGCACCAACTGCGCAGGGTCGCCAGCAACTGGCCGTTGCTGTCCTTGGCGATGACTTTGCGCAGCGGCTTGAGCAGTTCGTCCAGCGCATCATCGTTGCGATGACGCCACAGCATGACCGGCAAGCGATAACGATTGAGCGTCAGCAGTCTCGAATTCGGCAGCACGTCTCGACCATACGCCAGCAGATCGCCGACCCGTCGATAACAGCGGCGCAACCCGGCCAGGCCATCCGCCTGCCCGCCGACGGCGATGCGCAGAATCTTCCAGCCAAGGCCATCGAGTTTTTCCAGCAGGCGATCGTGCTCGACGTTCTGGCTCGCCGGGCGACACCACAACAGCGAAGACTTCGCCGAACTCACACACCAACTGTCGGGATAACGCGAGGTCAGCCATGCACTCAATGCCTCGACGGTTTGCCCCGGGCCGTGCTCAAGCCCCAGCTCAAACAGATACGGCACACGCGTCAATTGCGGCTTGAGCCCAAGCTGCTGCGCCTCATCGATCAGACGCGGCGAGTCCCCCGCCTCGCTCAACAGCAACGCCAGCAGATCATCGCAGCGCTGCCGTCGCCACTGCTGCTCTGCCTGCTGATTGCGCTGGCCGACCAGCATTTCAGCGGTCATGCGCACCAGCTCGGCGTAGGTGCGCAATTGCTCCGGCTCGCCAGTGATGCCAAGCACGCCGATCAAGCGCTGATCGAGCAACAGCGGCAGGTTGATGCCCGGTTGCACGCCTTTGAGGTGCACCGCCGTCTGCGCATCGATTTCCACCACACGCCCGTTGGCCAGCACCAGTTGCGCGCCTTCATGCCGGGTGTTGATGCGCTCCGGTTCACCGCTGCCGAGGATCAGGCCCTGGCTGTCCATCACGTTGACGTTGTACGGCAAAATGGCCATGGCCCGGTCGACGATGTCCTGGGCAAGGTCGTGATCGAGTTCGAACATAGCGGCGGCAATCCTTCATTTCAGGCACGGACGGTTGTTCAGCCGCACAGGGTCTGGCGGCAAACCCTGTGCTCAGGCACAAAGACAATCCGGCCAAAGGTGGCCGAGACTCTCAGGGCGATCAACGTTACCCTTTGCATCGCAAAAAATCATAATAAAGAGAGAGCCGCTATGTCGCAGAGCGCCGCAGCTACCCAGACCATCGACGACGGTAAAAACGCCGTCTACAAACGCATCACCCTGCGTTTGATTCCCTTCATTTTCATCTGCTACCTGTTCAACTACCTCGACCGGGTCAACGTCGGCTTCGCCAAACTGCAGATGCTCGACGCACTGAAATTCAGCGAAACGGTGTACGGCCTCGGCGCCGGCATCTTCTTCATCGGTTACGTGCTGTGCGGCGTGCCGAGCAACCTGGCACTGACCCGCTTCGGTCCTCGGCGCTGGATTGCCTTGATGATGATCACCTGGGGCACGCTGTCGACCTGCCTGTTGTTCGTCACCACCCCGACCGAGTTCTACACCCTGCGCTTTTTCACCGGTGCGGCTGAGGCGGGTTTCTTCCCGGGCGTCGTGCTGTATCTCTCGCAGTGGTTCCCGACCTTCCGCCGTGGCCGGATCATGGCGTTGTTCATGTCGGCGATCCCCGTCTCCGGTCTGCTCGGCAGCCCATTTTCCGGCTGGATCCTTAACCACTTCGCCGCCGGCCAAGGTGGCCTGGCCGGTTGGCAGTGGATGTTCCTGCTGCAAGGCATTCCGACGGTGATTCTCGGCGCACTGGCGTATTTCCTGTTGAGCGACAGCTTCGCCAACGCCAAATGGCTGACCGCCCACGAGCGTTCGGTGCTCGAAGCCGACCACGCCGAAGACCTCGCCAACAAACCGAAAACCGCCACCGACTCACTGCTTGCGGTGTTCAAGAATCCTGCGATCTGGGCCTTCGGCCTGATCTATTTCTGCATCCAGAGCGGCGTGTACGCGATCAACTTCTGGCTGCCGTCGATCATCAAGAACCTCGGCTTCAGCGACAACCTGGTGATCGGCTGGCTGAGTGCGATTCCGTACCTGCTCGCGGCGGTGTTCATGCTGGTCGTCGGCCGCTCGGCGGACTTGCGCAAGGAGCGCCGCTGGCACTTGGTGGTGCCGATGCTGATGGGCGCGATCGGGCTGGTGATCGCAGTGAACTTTGCGGCCAATCCGGCGATTGCGATTCTCGGCCTGACCATCGCGACCATGGGCGCACTGACCGGTCTGCCGATGTTCTGGCCGGTGCCGACCGCCATGCTGAGCGCAGGCGCGGCGGCTGGTGGGCTGGCGCTGATCAACTCGATGGGGCAGATGGCCGGGTTCCTCAGCCCGTACCTGGTGGGTTGGGTCAAGGACAGCACTGGTTCGACGGATGCAGCGTTGTATGTGCTGGCGGCGGTGATCGTTGGCGGGAGTCTGCTGGCGTTGCGGATGAGGCGGACGTTGCGGGCTTAATCAGAAGCGCAGATCAAAAGATCGCAGCCTTCGGCAGCTACTGTGGAATGCGTTCCCTGTAGGAACTGCCGAAGGTTGCGATCTTTTTGCGTTTAAGCGATGCAATCATGCATAGCGCCAGTCGACGCAACATCTATGCTGAATCTGCCGGCCTCTTCACGAGCAGGCTCGCTCCCACAGGATTTGTGGCTCCTGAATGTGGGAAATAATGAGCACCCGCTCAATATTCAGCACAAAAACCACGTATCCTGCGCGCCCCGTTCAACCAACAAGCCGCGAGGACAGTTTGTCTAAAGGTATCGCTCTATCGGTTTCAGCCTCCGTGCTGTTTGCCGTCATGTATTACTACACGTCGCTGCTGACCCCTCTGAGCGGTGTGGAGATCTTCGGCTGGCGCATGCTCCTGACCGTGCCGTGCATGACCGTGTTCATGCTGGTTTCCGGGGAATGGCGGCGGGTGCTGGAGCTGTTCCGATTGATCGCAGCCAGGCCGAAGCTGATTGCCGGGCTGCTGGTTTCTTCCGCCCTGCTCGGGGTTCAGCTGTGGCTGTTCATGTGGGCACCGCTCAATGACTACAGCCTGGATGTATCGCTGGGCTATTTCCTCTTGCCACTGGCAATGGTGCTCACCGGCCGGATTGCCTATGGCGAGAGCCTGTCTTACCTGCAGAAAATCGCCGTATTTTTCGCCAGCCTCGGCGTGTTGAACGAGTTGTATCAGGTGGGTGGTTTTTCCTGGGCGACGCTGGTGGTCGTGGTCGGTTATCCGCTGTACTTCGTACTGCGCAAATACCTGAAAACCGACAACCTCGGTGGCCTGTGGGTCGACATGACCCTGATGCTGCCGGTCGCTTACTGGTTTGTGCAGGGCGGCGAACAGGGCCTGGCCGTGTTCGATCAGTATCCGGGGCTGATGTGGCTGATTCCGCTGCTCGGCCTGATCAGCGCTTCCGCGCTGGTGGTGTACATCATCGCCAGCCGCTTGCTGCCGTTCAGTCTGTTTGGTTTGTTGAGTTATGTTGAACCGGTGCTTTTGCTCGCGGTGGCATTGTTGCTTGGGGAAAGCATCAAGTCGGGCGAGTGGCTGACTTACATCCCGATCTGGCTGGCGGTTGTGGTGCTGGTTTTCGAGGGATTCAAACACTTGACGCGCCAACGTCGCTCTTAAAAGCAAAAGATCGCAGCCTTCGGCAGCTCCTACAGGAAAAATGCATTCCAAATGTAGGAGCTGCCGAAGGCTGCGATCTTTTGATCTTAAAAAATCCCGGCCCTGCATTTCTGCAGGCCGGGATTTTTTGATTTCAGATTACTCGGTGGTCAACACACCACGACGCACCTGGTCACGCTCGATCGATTCGAACAGAGCCTTGAAGTTGCCCTCGCCGAAACCGTCGTCACCCTTGCGCTGGATGAACTCGAAGAACACCGGCCCCATCAGGGTTTCCGAGAAGATCTGCAGCAGCAGGCGCTTGTCGTCCTGCTCCGAGGCACCGTCGAGCAGGATGCCGCGCGACTGCAACTGATCGACCGGCTCGCCGTGATTCGGCAGGCGACCTTCAAGCATTTCGTAGTAGGTGTCCGGCGGCGCGGTCATGAAGCGCATGCCGATTTTCTTCAACTGATCCCAGGTCTTGATCAGGTCGTCGGTGAGGAACGCAACGTGCTGGATGCCCTCGCCGTTGAACTGCATCAGAAACTCTTCGATCTGCCCGGCGCCCTTGGACGACTCTTCGTTGAGCGGGATGCGGATCATGCCATCCGGTGCGGTCATGGCTTTCGAAGTCAGACCGGTGTACTCGCCTTTGATGTCGAAGTAACGGATTTCACGGAAGTTGAACAGCTTCTCGTAGAAGTTCGCCCAGTAGGCCATGCGACCGCGATAAACGTTGTGAGTCAGGTGATCGATAATCTTCAAGCCGGCGCCAACCGGGTTGCGATCAACACCGTCGATAAACACGAAGTCGATGTCGTAGATCGAGCTGCCTTCGCCGAAACGGTCGATCAGATACAGCGGCGCGCCACCGATGCCTTTGATCGCCGGCAGGTTCAGCTCCATCGGACCGGTTTCGATGTGGATCGGCTGAGCGCCGAGTTCGAGTGCGCGGGAATAGGCTTTCTGCGAATCCTTGACGCGAAACGCCATGCCGCAAACGGACGGGCCGTGTTCGGCGGCGAAGTACGAGGCGACGCTGTTGGGTTCGTTATTGAGGATCAGGTTGATCGCGCCCTGACGATAGAGGTGCACGTTCTTGGAACGGTGGGTCGCGACTTTGGTGAAGCCCATGATCTCGAAGATCGGCTCCAGCGTGCCAGGAGTCGGCGCTGCGAACTCGATGAACTCAAAGCCCATCAGGCCCATTGGGTTTTCGTATAAATCTGCCATGGTGACGCCTCATCATTTCTTATCAATTAACCAGGGTTATTTGTCAGGAAAGTGATGGAGAGGGAGGCGCACAGGAGATGCCACGCACGCTGCGCGCGAGGAAGTCTCCGTAGATCAGTTGGAACCCGAATATCTTCATTGTCGACCCAAGGCTCTTGCGGGCGAGGCTTCTGCTGCCAGAAGACGATTATTATTGTATGCGTAAATCGATTCTACACAGCGTAACGGGACCTGTCTGCCCTCTGTATAAAATCCGCTTTTTTTCGTACGGCGCAAGAGCCATCTGCCATCTATTCTCCCCTTTGGCTCAATTGTTTATCGGGTCGGATTTCTAGACCACAGGATGTGTCCATGCCGCTGACCCGTCGAACCCGCCGCAAACGCAGGACCCGCATCGTCGTGACTGTGCTCAGCGGTCTGCTGCCGATCGTGCTGGGCAGTGGGATTCTGTATATGCAGGCAGAACGCACACTGCAGCAAAGTGCCGGGGAAACGGCCGAACAAGCGCTGCGACAGTTCGATCTGATGCTCGATAACACGGCAGAAGCCGCTCGGGTCCTGCTGCCGCTTGCCGGGAAAAATTGCGAAGAGGTGAAACTGGCCCTGCGCGAACAAGTGACCCGCCGCCCCTTCGTACGCTCGACCAATCTGGTCTGGGACAACAATCTCTACTGCAGCTCACTCTTCGGGGCGTTCCAGGAAGCCGTCAATGCCGGGGACTATCATCAAGGCAAACTGTGGTTGATGAACGGCAATCCGGTGACGCCCGATACGGCATTGTTGATCTACCGTCTCAGCGACGGTCGTGGTGGCGCACTGACCACACTGGATGGCTATCACTTGAGCAATATCCTGCGCCTGATCGGCCGCCAGACAATACTGACGTTGCAAGTGGGCGATAACTGGCTGTCCGCCGACGGCAAAGTTCATCAGGGATCACTGCCTGCCCCGCCGGTCGCGCACAGCCTGCTGGAATCCAAGCGTTACGGTTTCAAAGTGTCGGCGGGTTTCCCCCAGGGCGAAGTCCGGCGCTACATGGCGGCTGAGTATCCTCCGCTGTTCAGTCTGTTGATTTTCTTCGGCGCAATCTCCGGTGCCATTGGCCACTTCGTTCAGAAGCGATCGACCTCGCCCAGCCACGAAATGATGCGCGCACTCGAGGCCGGGGAATTCATTCCTTACTTCCAGCCCGTGGTTCACGGTGACAGCAAGCAGTGGTCGGGCGCTGAAGTGCTGATGCGCTGGAATCACCCGAAAGAGGGGCTGGTACGCCCGGACCTGTTCATTCCATTTGCCGAGCACTCAGGTCTGATCGTGCCGATGACCCGCGCGCTGATGCAACAGACTGCGGCCCTGCTGGGACCGCACTCTGTGAACTTCGCCAAGCCTTTCCATATCGGCATCAACATCAGCGCCAGCCACTGCCAGGATCTGGAGCTGGTCGAAGATTGTCGTGACCTCTTGGCGGCATTTGCGCCAGGCAGCGTCGAACTGGTACTGGAATTGACGGAGCGCGAACTGATCGAGCCGAGCGACATCACGCTTCAGCTGTTTGAGCAATTGCATGCACTGGGAGTAAAAATCGCGATCGACGACTTTGGTACCGGACACTCGAGCCTTGGTTATCTGCGCACCTTCAACGTCGACTTTCTAAAGATCGATCAGAGCTTCGTGGCCATGATCGGCGTAGACGCGCTATCGAGGCATATTCTCGACTCCATCATTGAACTGTCGGCCAAACTGGACTTGGGCATTGTTGCCGAAGGTGTCGAAACTCAGGCCCAGGCTGATTACCTGACCGAGCATAACGTTAACTTTTTGCAGGGCTATTTGTACGGTAGACCGATGCCTGGCGCTGATTTCCTCGAAGCATTAACTCATCATTAAATCGCCGACACAGCCCGCCGAACAACCGCACCAAATTGATACAAAAAGTCATTGTTGTTACATGGCGACAACATCAGGATTTACTCTTGTCGCATTAACTACTACAATTTTTTCAACCTGAGCCAGACTGGCAGGTGAGCCAATTATCACCGAGTCGCTTCCAGGCTCTTGGCTTATAGCTTTGTTTGCGGTTGGTATCAGCCAAACACACTATTGGAGTAAAGATATTGTCCAGACTCGCTGAATTTCGCGCAGCTGAAAAGGCCCTTCAGGAACAGCTCAAACAGCTGGAATCGCTGAAGAACGATGCCGGGCTGAAGAAAGAAATCGAATTCGAAGAAAAGCTCCAGGGACTGATGAAAACCTATGGCAAAGGCCTGAAAGACATCATCGCCATCCTTGATCCAAACCCGGCAAAGTCCGGTCTGCAGCAGTCCGCAGCGCCCAAGACCCGCCGCGCCCGGGTGGTCAAGGTTTATCAGAACCCGCACACTGGCGAGCTGATCGAAACCAAGGGCGGCAACCATCGCGGTCTGAAAGCCTGGAAAGAGCAGTACGGTGCAGCCACCGTGGATTCATGGTTGCGCGGTTAATCTGGCGCCAACAAAAAGCCCTGCCTGATGCAGGGCTTTTTTATTGACAATATCTAACAAATGAAATGATTTTCATCGAACAAGTTGGAAATTTGTGTAACGCTTCTGAATCATCAGGCTAAACATTTTGCTGCGCCATGTTACCTCGAGCGCTTGATCAAACTATGTGCTTAATCCTTTCCGGTAAGCGAACTGCTGCGAGTTAGTACGAACGTTTATAATTTCAGACTGTTGCGCACCGCTTCTATATCGTCGGCGCTCGCCTTATAAACGTCGGCCTGACCGGCATATGAAAGTACGTAAGCCTTGTCTGTGTCCACAGCTGCCACCAACGTTTGTGATAATACGTGTCGACCGTTCTCGGTGACCGTGCAGGTCGTCTCCAGCCCGGACAATGAGCCGAGCGCAGCCGGATGAATTCTGTTGCAAACGCTCTGATAACCACTGCGGAAGAAATCTTTCTGGATCGATTTGCGCATTTCCAGCAGCACGCCTTGCAAATTGACCTGATGCCCCGCCTCCACTTGCGTCATGGTGAACTCCATCACCATCACCTGATTGCCATCAGCATCGAGCTTCACCGCCCGCTGCCGCGAGACTGGTGGCGCGGTGTCCGGCAATGGTTCAACCTCCCAGCCCGTCGGCCAAGTGATACTTGGTTCGGCCATCGCGGGGAAAACCACAGCCGACGACAAAGCAAAAAAAACAAACACGGATTTCAACAGTCGGATCATTGCCGGACGCACTCGTAGACAGAAGGCAAAGTCTGAGCCCCGCCCTCGCGCAGGGCAAGCCCGCCTTGCATTTGGCGATGCCGGCCGGCATGCGTATCATTGCGCCCATTCACTCGCCCATTGTTATTGGAGGGCCCATGAGCCTCAACGAACTGAACACTTTTCCCGGCGTGACCGCCACGCCAGACAGCGCAACCCGCAACTTCGTGTTCAACCACACCATGCTGCGCGTGAAGGACATCACCAAGTCGCTGGATTTCTACACCCGCGTATTGGGTTTCACGCTGGTCGAGAAGCGCGATTTCCCGGAAGCCGAATTCAGCCTGTACTTCCTCGCGCTGGTCGACAAAGCGCAGATCCCGACCGACGCCGCCGCGCGTACCGAATGGATGAAATTGATCCCGGGCATTCTCGAACTGACCCACAACCACGGCACCGAAAACGATGCCGACTTCGCCTATCACAACGGCAACACCGACCCGCGCGGTTTCGGCCACATCTGCATTTCGGTGCCGGACATCGTCGCAGCGTGTGCGCGCTTTGAAGAGCTGGGTTGCGATTTCCAGAAGCGTCTGACCGATGGCCGGATGAAGAGCCTGGCGTTCATCAAGGATCCGGATGGCTACTGGGTCGAGATCATTCAGCCTGCGCCGCTGTAAAAGCTGAAAGCCCCTCACCCTAGCCCTCTCCCAGAGGGAGAGGGGACTGATTGCGGGATGTTGGAGAATTACGCCGACTTGAACGATTGGCGGTGAATCCATAATCGACCGGCTCTCTCAGGTCGATGGATGACTTCAGACACCTCGGTCGGCTCCCTCTCCCTCGGGAGAGGGCTGGGGTGAGGGGTGGCTTTCCACGCGCAATAAAAAACCCATGATTGCTCATGGGTTTTTTCGTTTTCGACTTGGCAGTTACGCCGGGGCCGACGTCCGGATCAAGTGATCGAACGCACTCAGCGAAGCCTTGGCGCCCTCGCCCACTGCGATCACGATCTGCTTGTACGGCACAGTCGTCACGTCGCCCGCTGCAAAGATCCCCGAGATCGAAGTCTCGCCACGGTTGTCGACAATGATCTCGCCACGCGGCGACAGCTCGATGGTGCCCTTCAGCCAATCGGTGTTCGGCAGCAGACCGATCTGTACGAAGATGCCTTCCAGCTCAACCGAGCGCAGCTCATCCGTGGTTCGGTCCTTGTAACGCAGGCCGTTGACCTTCTCGCCATTGCCGGTGACTTCAGTGGTTTGCGCACTGGTGATCACGGTGACGTTCGGCAGGCTGTGCAGTTTGCGCTGCAACACAGCGTCGGCGCGCAGTTGCACATCGAATTCCAGCAGCGTTACGTGCGACACGATACCGGCCAGATCGATGGCTGCTTCAACGCCGGAGTTACCGCCGCCGATCACCGCCACGCGCTTGCCTTTGAACAGCGGGCCGTCGCAATGCGGGCAGTACGCCACGCCTTTGTTGCGGTATTCCTGCTCGCCCGGAACGTTCATTTCGCGCCAGCGCGCGCCGGTCGCCAGGATTACGCTTTTGGCTTTCAGAGTTGCGCCACTGGCGAAGTGGACTTCGTGCAACTCGCCATTCTTGCCCGGGATCAACTTGTCGGCACGTTGCAGGTTCATGATGTCGACGTCGTACTGCTTGACGTGTTCTTCCAGCGCCGTGGCCAGTTTCGGGCCTTCGGTT
>Ga0308163_10000670_pt1 | contig 51757 bp, 49 predicted proteins | sample PhyTR1_FD_201037 | JGI IMG/M metagenome (GOLD analysis project Ga0308163, IMG submission 201037) | Phyllosphere microbial communities from UC Gill Tract Community Farm, Albany, California, United States - DLSLT.R1 | ecosystem: Host-associated > Plants > Phyllosphere > Unclassified | place: USA...
GGGGGGCCCACATCGTGCTCCGTGGCGGTTCGGCAGGCCCTCGACGACTCTGCGCAGTGAAGGTCGGCGCCTCCGCAAGGAAGCACGGGCTCGAACCCGAGGCCGTCGTCCAGGTCGCTCGCGACAACGGCCCCGCCCGAGCATCCGCTCGAGCGAGGCCGACTGTCTGTGCGCAGTCACGGGCGCGGTGACTCCCACGTGACCTTCTGGATTTGCCACCATTCGCGACTCCGAAGCATCCGATGCACAGCCGCCGGGCAGGAGGACCGTGCATGACCGGTTGCAGTCAGATTCTCGAGGTTGGGGTGGGAACGTGATCCCAACGCCTCGGACCCGGTCCCGCGTGTCACTTCGACATCAGTCACGGGACGACGCCGCCTTCTTTTCCGGACCGCTCCCGTATCTGATGGCCAGCAGGTATGGCGGTAGCGAGAGGATCAGCACCAGGATCCCGACGGTGCTCCACGAGCCGTCTACGCGGACGATGGGTGCATCGGCCACCGTGCGTACGCCGTCGAAGGTCGCGACAAGCGGGATGATGATGCGCGCCCCGGTACTGAACGCTAGCGCGGCCAGCAGCATGCCTGCGACCGCTACGACACCGACGGCAATGAACACAGAGCACGCCATCACGAAGATCCGATCCGAGCCGAGTGGTGCGCGCCTATGCGGGACTGATGCGCTCGGGGTGACCATCAGCGTACGCAACGAGCGGTGAACCCGTTTCGAGTGGAGAGTTCCGGATACTTGTTCATGGCGCGGCAAGTGTGCCACCAGCTCAACACGATGTAGGTGGCCACGCCGATGGCGAGCGCCGCTACCGCGACTACCGCCAACGTGGTGACGACGATGATGATGATCGGCAGAGGGTCCGCCACGACCGGGTAGGCGACCCCGTCCAGGTTCCTGTGTTCCACGATCTGCGTGAGGGTGTTGCCGGCGACGGCATAACGCGTCGGGACGTTCTTGCCGTTGGCGTCCTGAGCCCATGCGGGTTCGAATTCGACTTTCACTCTCTCCTGCTGGTCGACGATGCGGGCGCCGCCGTCGGCGGTGGCTTCCAATCGATGTCCTTCAGGTACGGTCAGGTCATACGCGTACGTCTCCGATGCCTCTTCGCCATCAATCACCGAAAGCAGCTGGACACCAGTTCCGACTGGCACGACGGCGTTGGCGCTCGCGCCCTCCGAAGGGTAGGTCATGATGCCATTCGCTAGTGATTCGCCCATCTCAGCGGAGTCGGCGTTCGGAAGGCTGATGCCGAGGGAGAACTCTCCGACAGACAGGGTCACTCCTTCAGAAGCCAGGTCGGGTACCTCGATGGCGAGAGTTGAAGGATCCAGCGGAACCGCTTCTCGGGTGGCAGGGCCGGGCGATGCTGCAACGGGCTCTTCCACGAGACCGCCCTGCACGTTGCTGAGCGCCTCCGCCATCTCCTGGGAGGCGACGAAACCGTCAGCGGTGCCTGTTTCGGCTCGTGCGGATGAGTCGGTGAAGACGACGCTCCCCGCTATGACGGCCATAGACGTTGCGATCGCCAAGATTTCTGTATTGGCGTGTCATGCCGCGCACAGTGATATTGCCTTCTAGGTCGTACATCATCGTATCTCCCTTGAAAGCGACCGGCGTATGAGGGGTCTCGTGCCAGCCCGATGGCTCAACTTACTGGTCAGTGGCGGGGGGGCGCTGGCCCCCGAACGGGCAAACCGTGGCGGTCTGGGTCCCGCAGGATCTCCACACCCTTCCTTTTGAGCACCAGGCGGAGCATGGCTGAAGAAGCGCCGCCTTCTGGGCGACCGAGTCGTGCACCGGGGCCTTGTCCGTGGAGTCGGGTTCGATGCCATGATTCTCGTGGGAGCAGAGTCACTACGATCGGGCAGCAGCCCCGTGCAAGAACCAACGCCCTGGCGTGCTCGTATTTTCTTGCCGCCGACAGCGCGATGTTGATGGTGTGGCACCGCGGTCGAAAGCAAGACTCTGGCACCGGACGCCAGCATGCATGCCTATATGCATGAGTGGAAGCGTCCGACTCAGTCTTCGCGATTCGTCTCGACCTCTTTCTGTGACGTCTCGCCCAGGAGATGGGGCTGCAGGGCAGAGGACTGCGCGGTGATGGCGGCCGCTAGGCCAGCCACGCAGCACGATCTCGTTTACGGATACGCCCTTTCGGTACCGATGGGTACCGACCGTTCCCTCGTCTCCGGTCCGATCTACTCGGCGCCGTGTCCAAGGACGCACGGACCATGAGCAGCACGAACTTCTCATCGCGTCGCGTGCTTTCTCATCAGAAGTATCATGACCATGCCGGTCTACGGCGACGGCCCCGCCCGAGCATCTGCTCGAGCGGGGCCGTCGTCGTGTTCAGCGGGTGCGGATCAGGCGAGGCGCCCCTTCGGCGAGCTGTCGCTCGTCTTCGACGGGTCCTTCTCCACGACGTCGCCGAGGGCGTCGTCGATGCGGGTCAGGAGCTCCGCGGGGATCTTCACACCCGAGGCCTTGACGTTCTCGTGCACCTGCTCGGGGCGCGAGGCGCCGATGATCGCGGAGGCGACGTTGTCGTTCTGGAGCACCCACGCGACGGCGAGCTGGGCCAGCGACAGATCCAGCTCGTCGGCAACCGGCTGCAACTCCTGCACGCGGCGCAGCGTGTCGTCGTTCATGTAGCGCTTGATCATGTCGGCGCCGCCCTTGTCGTCCGTGGCGCGCGAGCCGGCGGGCAGGTCCTGGCCCGGCTTGTACTTGCCGGTGAGGACGCCCTGGGCGATGGGGGACCAGACGATCTGCGAGATGCCGAGGTCCTTCGAGGTCGGGACGACCTCGTCCTCGATGACACGCCAGAGGGCCGAGTACTGCGGCTGGTTCGAGATCAGCTGGAAGCCGAGCTCGCGGGAGAGGCCGTGCGCCTCGCGGAGCTGCTCGGGGGTCCACTCGCTGACGCCGATGTAGAGCGCCTTGCCCTGGCGGACGACGTCGGCGAACGCCTGCATCGTCTCCTCGAGCGGGGTCTCGTAGTCGTAGCGGTGGGCCTGGTAGAGGTCCACGTGGTCGGTCTGGAGGCGCTCGAGCGAGCCGTCGATCGACGCCATGATGTGCTTGCGCGAGAGGCCGGTGTCGTTGTGGCCCTTGGGACCGGTCGGGAAGTAGACCTTCGTGAAGATCTCGAGCGAGTCCCGGTTCTCGCCCTTGAGCGCGTCGCCGAGGACCTTCTCGGCGACGGTGTTCGCGTAGCCGTCCGCGGTGTCGAACGTGGTGATGCCGGCCTCGAGGGCCGCCCGCACGCACTGCGTGGCGGTGTCGTTCTCGACCTGCGACCCGTGGGTCAGCCAGTTGCCGTACGTGATCTCGGAGATCTTGAAGCCTGAGTTGCCTAGGTAGCGGAATTCCATCCTCCGAGCCTACGCCGCGGGCGCTGGGGGAGCCCCGGGCGGGGTCTGTCCGCGGGGTGACCGGGAGATGGACGCGCGGCCCCGCCCGGTGGTCTCGGGCGGGGCCGCGCGGTCGTGCCGGCGTGCGGTCGTGCCGGCGGATCAGGCCTCGCGGGTCTTCGGCGAGCTGTCCTCGGTCTTGCGCGGGTCCTTCTCGACGATGTCGCCGAGGGCGTCGTCGATGCGGGTCATGAGCTCCGCCGGGATCGTGACGCCCGACGCCTTGACGTTCTCGTGCACCTGCTCGGGACGCGACGCCCCGATGATCGCGGACGCCACGTTCTCGTTCTGCAGCACCCACGCGACCGCGAGCTGCGCGAGCGAGAGGTCGAGCTCGTCGGCGACGGGCTGCAGCTCCTGCACGCGGGTCAGCGTGTCGTCGTTCATGAAGCGCTTGATCATGTTCGCGCCGCCCTTGTCGTCGGTCGCGCGGGATCCGGACGGCAGCTCCTGGCCGGGCTTGTACTTGCCCGTCAGCACGCCCTGCGCGATGGGGGACCACACGATCTGCGAGATGCCCAGCTCCTTCGACGTGGGCACGACCTCCTCCTCGATGACGCGCCAGAGCGCCGAGTACTGCGGCTGGTTCGAGATCAGCTGGAAGCCCAGCTGCTCGGCGAGCGCGTGGCCGGCGCGCAGCTGCTCGCTCGTCCACTCGCTGACGCCGATGTAGAGCGCCTTGCCCTGGCGGACGACGTCGGCGAACGCCTGCATTGTCTCCTCGAGGGGCGTCTCGTAGTCGAAGCGGTGAGCCTGGTACAGGTCGATGTAGTCGGTCTGGAGGCGCGTGAGCGACGCGTCGACCGAGTCCATGATGTGCTTCCGCGAGAGCCCCACGTCGTTGTGGCCCTTGGGTCCGGTGGGGCCGAAGACCTTCGTGAAGATCTCGATCGAGGCGCGTCGCTCGCCCGTGAGCGCCTCGCCGAGCACGGTCTCCGCCTTGGTGTTGGCGTAGACGTCCGCGGTGTCGAACGTGGTGATGCCCGCCTCGAGCGCGGCCTTCACGCACGCGGTCGCGGTGTCGTTCTCCACCTGCGACCCGTGGGTGAGCCAGTTGCCGTAGGTGATCTCGGAGATCTTGAAGCCGGAGTTGCCGAGGTATCTGAATTCCATGCTCCGACGGTACGCCGGGCGCCTCCGGGGGCCCGCACGAAAGTGTGCGACGGCGGGCGCGGATCGGTCAGGTGCGCGGGTTCCCGGCGACGTGCAGCGGCGCGAGCGCCGTGTCGAGCGCCGCCTCGAGCGGCCACGCGGAGCGCTCCGGCTGGCTGAGCACCAGCCCGCCCTGGATGGCGGCGAGGATGACCGTGGCGATGCGCGCGGGATCCGCGGAGGGGGCGACGAGGCCCGCCTCGCGCATCCGCTCCACGCCGCGTGCCAGGAACGCGCGCCAGGCGCGCATGGTCTCGGCGATGGCCCGCTCCAGCTCCGGATCGAGGGCAGACGCCTGCGTCGCGAGCGATCCGATGGGGCACGCCCACCGGCCGCGGCCGATGTAGTAGTCGACGAGCGCCGCGCGCCACGCCTCCCACGACTCCCACGAGCCCAGGTCGTGGATGTGCGGCTCCTGCGCCTCCATCAGCTGCCGGCCCTCCCAGCCCGCGACCTCGCGCACCAGCTCGAGCTTGCCGCCGGGGAAGTAGTGGAACAGCTGGCTCTTGCTCGTGAGGGTGGCGGCGCGCACGTCGTCGAGGGTGGTGCCGCCGACGCCGGTGGCGAGGATCTGCTCGCCGGTGGCCTCGATGATCCGCTGGCGGGTGAGCCGCCCGCGCTCGGTGATCCTCGGCTCGGCCATGCCCCGATCCTACCTCGCTGGACCATTCGGTCCACTACGTGCTATCAATTGGACCATGCAGTCCAACAACGAAGTCCTCCAGTCCCTCGTCCCCGACACCCGGCTCGCCGGCCGCACGGCCGTCGTCACCGGATCCACCAGCGGCATCGGCGAGGCCGTCGCCCGCGTGCTCGCCTCCTCCGGGGCCCGGGTCGTGGTCAGCGGCCGCGACGTCGACCGTGCCCGCGCCGTCGTCGACGCCATCACGGCGGCGGGCGGGACCGCGCACGCGGTGCCCGCCGACCTCGCGGGGAGCGCCGACGGCATCCGCCGCTTCGCGGAGGAGGCCGCGGCCGCCCTCGGCGGCCGGGTGGACATCCTCGTCAACAACGCCGGCATCTACCCGGTCGGGCCGACCGCCGCGCTCGGCGACGACGACCTCGACGCCGTCCTCGCCGTCAACGTCCGTGCGCCCCACGTGCTCGTCGCGGCGCTCGCGCCCGGGATGGCGGAACGGGGGAGCGGCGCCGTGGTCAACGTCGGATCCTGGATGTCGCGCGTCGGCGTCCCGTTCGGCGCCGCCTACACGGCGTCCAAGGCCGCGGTCGAGCAGATGACCCGCACCTGGGCGGCGGAGTTCGGCCCGCGCGGCGTGCGGGTCACCACGGTCGCGCCGGGCGTGACCGCCACGCCCGGCAACGCGTCGGATGCGGCCGTGCTCGACGCCATGACGGCGACCACGCCCGCGGGCGTCCCGGTGCGTCCCGTCGACATCGCGTTCGCGGTGCGCTTCCTCGTCTCGGACGAGGCGGCGTTCGTGCACGGGGCGCTGCTCGACGTCGACGGCGGCATCGGCAGCACGCGACTCGGCTGACGCGCAGCTGCGCAGCCGCGCGGACGCGACGACGCCCGCCCCCGGGTCCGGGAGCGGGCGTCGTGGCGGTACGGCGAGGGCTAGCGGCGCGGGGCGTCCGCGTCGCGGCTCACGTCCACGCTGCGGCCGGAGCCGCGGGCCGCGTCGTCGTCCGCGTCGGCCGGAGCCTTCTCGCCCGCGACGGAGGCGGCCGAATCGGTGCCCTCGACCGCGGTCCCGTCGCGCTTCGTCTTCGCGAGGCTCGCGACGGTCGCCACCGTGATGGTGAGCAGGATGAACGACAGCGAGAACCAGATCGGGATCTCGGGCGCCCACAGCATCGGCTCGCCGCCGTTGATGAAGGGCACCTCGTTGACGTGCATCGCGTGCAGCACGAGCTTCACCGCGATGAAGCCGAGGATCACCGCGAGGCCCTGCGAGAGGTACACGAGGCGCTCGAGGAGCCCGGAGATCAGGAAGTACAGCTGGCGGAGGCCGAGCAGCGCGAACGCGTTGGCGGTGAAGACGATGTACGCCTCCTGCGTCAGCCCGAAGATCGCGGGGATGGAGTCGAGCGCGAACAGCACGTCGGTGAGGCCGATGGCGAGCATCACCAGGAACATCGGGGTGAAGAGCTTCTTGCCGTCGACGCGGGTCGTGAGCTTGTCGCCGTCGTAGTGGTCCGAGGTGGGGATGAAGCGGCGGAGCACGCGGATGAGCTTCGAGTCGGACTCGTCCTCGTCGTGCGTCTCCTTCATCTGCTTGTAGGCCATGACGAGCAGCAGCGCGCCGAAGAGGTAGAAGACCCAGGAGAAGTTGTCGATGATCGCGGAGCCCATCGCGATGAAGATGCCGCGCATCACGAGCGCGATGGCGATGCCGACGAGCAGCACCTTCTGCTGGAAGGCCCGCGGCACGGCGAAGCTCGACATGATGATGAGGAAGACGAAGAGGTTGTCGACGCTCAGCGCCTTCTCCGTCACGTAGCCGGCGAAGTACTCGCCGCCGAAGGTCCAGTTCGAGAAGACGCCGACGCCCACGCCGAACACGAGCGCGATGACGATGTAGACGACCGACCAGGTCGCGGACTCCTTGAGCGTCGGCTCGTGCGCCTTCCGCACGTGCGCGAAGAAGTCGAAGACGAGCAGGCCGAGGACGGCCGCGATGGTCGCGGCCCAGAGCCAGAAGGGGACATCCATTTCGAGGGTTCTCCAGTACTCGGACCGCTGCGGATCCGGTGGGGTACTGAAGGTCTCCTCCACCCCGCGAGCTGCTGCTCGCGGAACCGGCCGTACGGGTCGGAGTGGTCCGACCGTATTGACGACACGACCGCCGGATGGGAGTACTCCCCTTCGGGAAACGAGTGTATACGGCCGCATGGAGCGCTTCCGACCACGCGGGCGGATCCCCAGCTGGCGGGCGGGCGGTGCCGCTACTCGATGAAGAGCAGCCCGATGCCCGCGACCGCGGCGACCGCGCCGATGCCGATCAGCACGAGCCCGGTGATGCGCAGCGCGCGGCCGTCGAGCTCGGGCGCGTGGGTGCGGACCCGCCACGGGGCGCGCGGCGAGAACCAGACGCGCACGTCGGAGCCGGCGGCCAGGTCGCGCGTCTCGTCGGTGTCGGCGGGCGCCTCGTGCACGTCGCCGTCGTCGTCGAACCAGCGGAGCACGCGACCGGATGCGGCGCCGTCGTCCGCCGCCGGAGCCTCGGCCACGAGACCCTCGGTCGCGCGCCAGCGGCGGCCGAGCACGCGGATCGAGATGCCGGAGACGTAGAGCACGAGGCCGGGGATCAGCGCGATCCAGGTGAGGAACTCGACGATCAGGGACGTCGCGGCGAGACCGTCCATGCCTGGTGCCCCCGCGTCCGCTCGTCGTGGCCCGACCGGGCCCGGAGCTCGATGCTATCGGGGCGCCCGCCGCGGCCCGGGTGCGCGGCGCGGATCGGCCCGCGCCGTCGCCCGTCGCCTAGAGGTCGATGCTGTCGCCGGGCTCGAGCGCGTGGAACTCGCCGCCGCCCTGCTCGGTCGCCCACTGCAGGCGGCCGTTCGACATGGCCTTGCCCGCGCTCGACAGCACCATCTCGTGCGTGGGGAACGCGCGGCGCGGCTTCACGGCGAGGACGTAGTCGATGGACTCGCTGATCTTCATCCAGGGCGCGCCGGCCGGGGCGGCGAGCAGGTCGACCTCGATGCCCGCGGGGATCGTGAAGGAGTCGCCCGCGTAGTAGAGCGCGTCGTTGACGAGCACGCCGAGGTTCTGCACGACGGGGATCGACTCGTGGATCACGGCGTGGTCGCCGCCGAAGAAGCGCAGCGTGAACGGGCCCGCCTCGATCACGTCGCCCGCCTCGACGACGGTCACGTCGAAGTCGCCCGCCGCGGCCGCGACACCGGAGGGCGCGTAGATGGGGACGCCCTCGTTCTTGTCGAGGATCCGCTTGAGCTGGTCCGGGGTCCAGTGGTCGGGGTGCTCGTGCGTGATGACGATCGCCTCGGCGTTCATCGCCTCCGTGATGGGGGTGGTGAAGGAGCCCGGGTCGATGAACAGCTTCCGTCCGCTGTGATCCAGGACCAGGGCCGCGTGCTCGAGCTTCGTCAATCGCATGCAGACGAGCCAACACCGTCCAGGCGGCGGGGGCAAACCGGCGCGCGGGGGCGTGAGGGAGCCGGCGTCGGGGGCGCCCGATCCGCGTGGCGGCGGGCGGATCCGGCCCGGTCGGGGCTCGATTTGGTCGGGCTGTGCGCGCTGTGGCATACTCGACGAGTTGCAAAAACGGCCCCATCGTTTAGCGGCCTAGGACACCGCCCTCTCACGGCGGTAACACCGGTTCGAATCCGGTTGGGGTCACCACCGCATCATCCAGCCCGGCTCCTCCTCACGGAGGTGCCGGGCTTTCTCGTTCCCGGCGCACGGCGCAGGCCCGGGCTCCCGGCCCGGGCCTGTACCGTCGAGGGGTGAGTGTGCACCTGGTCGGAGGCGGCTTGTCGGATGACGACACCCCCCTCTTCGCGCGGTTCCTGTCCGAGGCGACGACGAGGGCGACCGCGGCCGCCCGGTTGGAGCCGGCCCGCATCGCCGTGGTCCTCGTCCACGACGGCCTCGGCGCCGAGTGGTTCGACCAGTACGCGGCCGCGCTCCGTGCCGCGGGCGCCTGCGAGCCGGTGGCCGTGCTGGCGCCCGAGGGCGGATCCATCGAGGTCGCGCAGCTGCAGGACGTCGACGGCATCGTCGTCGGCGGCGGGCTCACCCCCGCGTACCGCGCGGCGCTCGAGCCGGTCTTCGGCGAGATCCGCCGCCAGGTGACCGCGGGCGTCCCGTACCTCGGCTTCTCCGCGGGCGCCGCGGTCGCCGCCGAGACCGCCATCGTCGGCGGCTGGCGCATCGGCGACGTGGAGGTCGTGCAGGAGTCCGCGAGCGAGGACCTCGACGAGGTCACCGTCGAGCAGGGCATCGGCCTCATCGACGTGGCGGTCGACGTGCACGCCGCCCAGTGGGGCACGCTCACCCGGCTCATCGCCGCGACCGAGGCGGGGCTCGTCGAGGGCGGCGTCGCCATCGACGAGGGCACCCTGCTCATCGTGGGCGAGGGCCAGCTGGTCGTCGAGGGGCGCGGCAGCGTCTGGTCGGTCATCGGCTCGGAGACCGGCGTCACCGTCAGCTCCGCCGGCGCCTCCTGATCCGCCGCCCGTGGCGCTGACCCTGCCCGAGCTCGTCGAGCGCGGCCTCATGGACGCCGGCTGGGCCGAGGCGCTCGCGCCCGTCTCCGACGACATCGCGCGGATGGGGGAGTGGCTGCGTGCCGAGGTCGCCGCCGGCCGCCCCTATCTCCCCGCGGGCGACCGCGTGCTGCGGGCCTTCCAGCAGCCGCTCGCCGACGTGCGCGTGCTCATCGTGGGGCAGGATCCGTACCCCACGCCCGGCCACCCCGTGGGCCTCTCCTTCTCGGTCGAGCCCGACGTGCGGCCCGTGCCGCGGAGCCTCGTCAACATCCACCGCGAGCTGCGCGACGACCTCGGGATCCCGACCCCCGCACACGGCGACCTCACCGCCTGGACCCGCAGCGGCGTGCTGCTGCTCAACCGCGTGCTCACGGTGCGGCCGGGCGCGCCCGCCTCGCACCGCGGGAAGGGCTGGGAGGCCGTGACCGAGTGCGCGATCCGGGCGCTCGCCGATCGCGGCGGCCCGCTCGTCGCGATCCTCTGGGGCAAGGACGCGGGGTCGCTCGCGCCGACGCTCGCGCCCGTGCCGTCGATCACGTCCGTGCACCCGAGCCCGCTCTCGGCGTCGCGCGGGTTCTTCGGGTCGAAGCCGTTCAGCCGGGCGGACGCGCTGCTCCGCGAGCAGGGCGCGGATCCGGTCGACTGGCGGCTCTGAGCCCGACGGCCGGCGGCCGACCGCATCGCGGCACCGCGCCGTCTGCGTCATCCGCGTCGCCGACGGGCGCCCGCAGCTCCCGGACCGGTGCGCGGCGCGGGCCGTAGGATCGCCCCATGCTCGAGGAGGAATACCAGCAGAGGCGCCGCCTGCCCGCCCACCTCCGCAAGCCCGCGCCGCCCGTGCCGGTCTTCGCGTACGAGATCCGGCCGGCCGCCGCCTCCGACCTCCCGGACATCCGCGAGATCTACAACCACTACGTGATGAACAGCACCGTCACCTTCGACGAGACGCGCATGACGCTCGCCCGGTGGCGCGGCCGCTTCAGCCAGCTCGAGCGCCTGGGGATGCCGTTCCTCGTCGCCGTCTCCCCGTCGGGCCAGGTGCTCGGCTACGCGCTCGTCGAGCCCGTCGGCAATCGCCGGTCGTCGCGCACGACGGTGGAGGACTCGATCTACCTGGGCGCCGCGTCCACCGGGAAGGGGCTCGGGCGCGCGCTCCTGGAGGCGCTCCTCGACGCGTGCCGCGAGGCGCGGCTGCGGGAGGTGATCGCCGTCATCGCCGACCAGGGCGCCGACCCCTCCATCCGGCTGCACGCGTCCCTCGGCTTCACGGAGAGCGGGCGGATGGGGCGGGTCGGCTGGAAGTTCGGGCGCTGGCTCGGCACCGTCACGATGCAGCTGACGCTCAAGCCGACGGAGCGGCCGGGCCGGTGGGCGCGGGCCATGCGGCGAGCGACGCCTGCCGCTGCCGCTCCTGGTCCCACCACGCCCGCTCCCGCTCCCGCCGCTCCTCCTGCGCGGTGAGCGGTCGGGGCGCGACCGTCTCCACACGGTGACGGCGCGCCCACCAGCCGGTGAGGAGCGCGGAACCCAGCACGACGGCCATCGGCAGGAGCATGAACGGCCCGCCGGTGCCCGCGCTGCGGTCGAAGCTCTGGGACATCTGGCCGAGGATCACGGTCGGGATGAACAGCAGCGTGTTGTTGAGCGCGTGGATGAGCACGGGCGCCTCGAGGCCGCCCGTGAGCCGTGCCGAGAGGGTCGCCGACAGGCCGAAGACGAAGTAGTAGGCGATGAGCCACGGGTCCTCGGCGAAGTGCGCGAGGGCGAACAGGGAGCTGGAGACCACCGCGCCGACGACGAGGGCGACCCGGGTGCTGCGGAACCAGGATCCGACCGAGCGCTGGATGAGGCCACGGAACCCGTACTCCTCCCCGGCCGACTGGAGCGGCGTGGTGAGCAGCACGATCGCCAGGTAGAGCCAGACCTCGCCGTCGAATCGGACCTCGCCCGAGGGGTCGAGCGCGAACGTGACGCCGATGTACACCAGGAAGACCGGGACCATCACGAGCGCGACGCGGCCGAGCCAGCGCCAGCGGAAGCGGCCGGCGATGGACGACATCGCGCCCATGCGCACGCCGAAGAGCCAGCGCTGCAGCAGCATCGAGACGGGGATCAGGGCGGCGAGCGACAGGTTCGTGGCGAGCAGGACGATCGGCGTCATGGTCGTGAGGGACGCCTCGTCGGACGGGTCCATCCGGCCCGTGAGGATCTCGATGAGGATCGCGGCGCCGCCGAAGACGAGCGAGAGCACGAAGAACGCGACGCCGAAGAGGGCGAGCGCGAGGATCCCGCGCCAGGGTCCGCCGGTGTCGCGGAGGCCGTGGTGGTACGGGACGGGCGGGCGCTCGGGGAGCGGCGGGAGCGACGGCGGCCCGGGGACGGGGGAGCCGGGGGCCGCCGCGGGGGCGGATCCGGGGGACGCTGCGGCGGCGGGGGTCGAGGCGGCGGGGGTCGCGGCGGCGGGGCTCGGGGTGGCGGGCGCGGATCCCGCGGCGCTGGGCGCGGCCCACGTCGGGGTCGATCCGGCGGCTGCGGCCTCGGATGTCGGCGGCTGGGCGGGGGTCGTCGGCTCCGGTTCGCTCATGCGGCAACGGTACGCGGGCCGGGCTGGGCGGGCATCCCCCCGATGGCGGAGGGCACGCGGCGGAACGGGGGTCGCGGCGGAGGGCGGGGGTCGCGGCGGGGCGCACGCCGCGGGGCCGGTCCGCGTGAGCGCGGGGACGAGGCGCGCCGCGTACGGTGGACGGGACGAGAGGCGCACCGATGCAGCAGGAGCAGGACCAGGACCGGCCCGAGGACTTCGACGAGAAGCGGCACGAGCAGCTGACGACGGCTCCGAAGGCGGTCGAGTCGGATGCGGCGCCGCGCGTCGAGGTGTCGGAGCCGGAGGACGGCGTGACGCGCATCGACGTGGCGGACAGCGCATCCGTGCGGCCGGGGAAACCCGCGCCGAGGGGCCGGGCGTGACCGACGAGGCGAGGACGGACAAGGCGACGGCCGGCGGTGCCGACGCCGGTGCGCGCGACGTGCTCGTGCTCGGCGGCACCGCGTGGATCGGGCGGCTCGTCGCGGAGCGGTTGGTCGCGCGCGGCGACCGGGTGACGTGCCTGGCGCGCGGCGCCTCCGGATCCGCCCCCGCCGGAGTCCGGCACGTGACGGCGTACCGCGACCGACCGGACGCCTACGCCGAGGTCCAGGACACCGACTGGGACGCGGTCGTCGACCTCACCTCCTCGGCCTCGCACGCGGAGGGCGCGGTGGCGGCGCTCGGCGAGCGGGCCCGGCACTGGACGCTCGTGAGCACCGTCTCGGTCTACGCGTCCGTCGAGCGCGCGGGGGACGACGAGTCGGCCGCGCTCGTGGAACCGGTCGACCTCGACGACTACGGCCAGGCCAAGGTCGCGGCCGAGCGCGCGGTGTCGGCCGCGCTCGCCGGTCGCCGGGCGATCGTGCGCCCCGGCCTCGTCACGGGACCGGGCGACGACAGCGACCGGTTCGGGTACTGGCCGGCGCGGTTCGCACGGGCGGCCGGCGATCGCGTGCTCGTTCCCGACGCGACAGAGCGCCGCGTGCAGGTGATCGACGCCCGCGACCTCGCCGATCTCGTCGTGGACGCGGGGCTGCGGGGGATCGACGTCGTGGTCGACGCCGTGGGGGTGAGCGTGCCGCTGGCGGAGGCGCTCGACCTCGCGGCCGAGGCGGCGGGATCCACCGCCGAGCGCATCGCGGCCACCGACGCGCAGCTGGCGGACGCGGACGTGCGGCACTGGGCCGGCCCGCGCTCGCTGCCGCTGTGGCTGCCGCGCGAGGCGGCGGGCCTGATGGCCCGGAGCGACGCGGGGATCCGCGCGCTCGGCGCCCCGCGACGCCCGCTCGCCGAGACGATCGGCGACGTGCTGGTCGACGAGCGGGAGCGCGGCATCGACCGGCCGCGCGTCTCGGGGCTCACGCGCGACGAGGAGCTCGCGGTCCTCGCGACGCTCGACTGAGCGCGCCGCGCCGCGCCGCGCCGCTCGCTTCGCGCTCCGCCCTGCCCCGCATGCACGAGCGCCGCGCACCGTCCGGGGACGGGTGCGCGGCGCTCGGGTGAGGCGGGTGGATCAGCGGATCGCGGCCCGCAGCTCGGCGGCGGCCGCGGCCGGGTCGTCGGCCGAGTAGATCGCGCCGCCGGCGACGGCGACCACGGCGCCCGCGTCCTGCACGTCGCCGATGGTGCCGGGCTTCACGCCGCCCGCGACGGAGAACGCCACGCCCGACGCGCGGCCGGCCTCGAGCAGGTCGCCGAACGTGTAGCCGTCCTCCGCCTGCTCGTCGAGGCCCGCGTGCATCTCCACGAACTCGGCACCGAGCTCGGTGACCTCCTTCGCGCGCGCCGCCTTGTCGGCGACGCCGATCAGGTCGACGACGATGCCCTTGCCGTGCTTCTTCGCGGCCTTCACGGCACCCGCGATGGTGCTGTCGCCCGCGACGCCGAGGACGGTGACGAGGTCGGCGCCCGCGGAGAACGCGATGTCGGCCTCGAGCTCGCCGGCGTCCATCGTCTTGAGGTCGGCGAAGACGATCTTGTCGGGGTGGGCCTCCTTGATCGCGGTGATCGCGGAGAGGCCCTCGGCCTTGATGAGCGGCGTGCCCAGCTCGATGATGTCGACGTGCGGCGCGGCCTTGCCGGCCAGCTCGAGCGCGTCCTTCGTCGTGAGCACGTCCATGGCTACCTGGAGCTTCATGCGGTTCCTCTTCCTGTCGTGAGCGTTGGTGGGATCGGGTGACCGTCGGTCACTCGAGGTTCGCGTGGCGCGGCCACAGGTCGTCGGCCGAGAGGCCGGACGCCTGCCACAGCGCGTGGAACACGGCGTCGCCGACGAGCGCGACGGACAGCTCGAAGAGCCCGCCGGCGTACTGCGCCGAGACTGTGCCGCCGTGGTCCTGCTTGGCGGCCGCGGGGATCAGCACGGTCACGTCCGCGAGGTCGGCGAGCGGCGAGTCGTCGGCCGTCGTCAGCGCGACGATGCGGGCGCCGACCTCGTGCGCGGTCTCCGCGGCGGAGACGATGCCGGCCGTGGTGCCGGATCCGCTCGCGACCAGCAGGACGTCGCCCGCCTCGATCGCGGGCGACGTGGCCTCGCCGACCACGTGCGCGTCGAGCCCCAGGTGCATGAACCGCATGGCGGTCATGCGCAGCGCGAGGCCCGAGCGGCCGGCGCCGAGCGCGAAGACGCGGCGGCCGGCGCGGATCACGCGGGCGGCTTGGTCGAGGCGCTCCGCGAGGTCCGCGGCAGTCAGCGCGCGGGCGACGCGGGCGTTCTCGTCGGAGATGAGCGTCAGGGCCGCGGCGACGTCGACGGGGGCGTCGCCGGTCGGGCGGGGGTCGGGCGTCGTTTTCGTCATCCCTTCTATGGTGGCCGCGCCGCCCGGTCCGCGCTGCCCACCCGACGGGTGGATCCGCCTACCCGTCCGAGCAGGTGGCGCCCGCCGCGGCCGCGGTTCCGGGTGGGCGTACGGTGGCGGGATGCCGTCCCGCACCCACCCCGCCTCGCCCGCCGCCCGTCCGTCCGCGCTCGCCGCCGTCGACGCGGTCGGCCTCCTCGACGGCCTGCACGACGCGCTCGCCGCCCCGCTGCAGGAGGTGGCGGGCGCCCTGTCCGCGCTGCTGAAGCCGGTCGTGCCGCACCGCGCGCTCGTGATCTTCACGGAGGACTGCACGGGCCGCCCGCGCAAGAAGGCGGGCGAGGCCGAGGTGGTGGAGAACGTGACCATCGCCGAGCTGGACGCGATCCTCGCGAGCCTCGCCAGCGGTCCGGACGACGAGCCGTCCGCCTGGTCCGTCGAGCACCCGGTCGGCGGTCGGATGCGGACGGTCGCGGCCTGGCGCGCCGAGACGGGCGCGCTCCTCGTGCTCGTGGATCCGGTCGCCGCGCGGGACGACGTGCCCGTCGCCCGCGAGCTGGTGCGCGCCCTGTGGCGGAGCGTCGCGCACGGGATCCGGCAGCAGGTCGCCGCGGCCCCGCCCGCCTACCTCGCCGAGGCGCGGGCCGTCTCCTCCGAGCGCGCCCGCGTGGTCGCGGAGCTCGGCGACGCCCACGCCACGACCCTCGAGTCGCTGCTCGCGGTGCTGCGCTCCTCCCGCACGGGCGACGCGGCCGCCCGGCAGACCGCCGCCGACCTCGCGACCAACGCCATGGTCGAGCTGCGGGCCGCGAGCGACCGCGACCGCTCGCTCGGCGAGGAGCCCGTCGCGCGCGCCTTCGCCCGGCTGCGCGACGACCTCCGCCCGCTCGTGCGCTTCCGCGACCTCGACGTGCAGTTCGTCGAGCCGCCCGTCGACGGCCGCGCGCTGCCGGGCGAGGTCGCGCACGCCGGCCGGGCCATCGTCCGGGGCGCCGTGCTCGCGCTCGTGGAGGAGCCGGACGTGACGCGCGTGCGCATCCAGTGGGACTGCGACGGCAGCAACCTGCTCGTCGGGATCCGCGACGACGGCGCCGGATCCACCACCGCCGACCTCGACGCGCTCCGTCGCCTCACCGACCGCGTCGCCGCGCTCGACGGCACGCTCGAGGTGACGGCGACGCCCGGGTGGGGATCCGAGATCGCCGTGCGGCTGCCGCTCGACGCACCCGCGGCCGGGCTCGACGCGGCGGGGGAGGCGGGCCTCAGCGGGCGCGAGCGGGAGGTGCTCGCGCTCGTCGCCGGCGGATCCCGCAACCGCGCCATCGCGACATCCCTCGGCATCAGCGAGAACACCGTGAAGTTCCACGTCGCGAACCTGCTGCGGAAGATGGGGGCCTCGACGCGCGCGGAGCTCGCCGGTCTCGTGCGGGGCTGAGGCGGCGGCGGCGAGTCCGGCCGGCGTGAGGGCGCGCGCGGCGCTCGCAGCGGATCCCGGAATTAACCCCATGGAAACCTCAGATCCGTAAGGTATTGGCATCCCCACCCGCCGCCCGCTCGAACGAGGACGTCCCCGCATGCGCTCTGCCCCCACCCGCCACCCGTCCGGGGCCGCGCGCTCCGGCGCCCTCGCCCTCGTGGCCGGCCTCTCCGCCACCGCGGTCCTCGGCCTCGGCGCCGCGCCCGCGTCCGCCGCGGAGGGCGACGTCGCGATCGACGTCTACTCCATCAACGACTTCCACGGCCGCCTGGAGACCACGTCGTCCACCGCGGGGGCCGCCGTGATCTCCGGCGCGTTCCAGCAGGCCAAGGCCGAGAACCCGAACAGCACGCTCATCAGCGCGGGCGACAACATCGGCGCGAGCACCTTCACGTCGCTGTCGCAGCAGGATCAGCCGACGATCGACGCGCTGAACGCGATGGGCGTCTCGGTCTCCACGCTCGGCAACCACGAGTTCGACCAGGGCCGCGACGACGTCGACGACCGCGTCGTCCCTGCCTCCGACTTCCCCTACATCTCGGCGAACCTCTACGAGAAGGGCACGACGGAGCACGCGTACGCGGCCTACGACGTGCAGGAGATCGGCGGCGTCCGCGTCGCGTTCGTCGGCGCCACCACGGAGGCGCTGCCGGAGCTCGTGAGCCCGGCCGGCCTCGCGACGCTCGACGTCGGCAGCGTCGTCGACGCCTCCACCGCGACCGCCCGCGCGCTCCGCGACGGCGACGACGCGAACGGCGAGGCCGACGTGGTCGTGCTCGTCGTGCACGAGGGCGCGTCCACCTCCGATGAGTCGTCCCTCACCGACGGCTCGGTGTTCGGCCGCATCGTCACGGGCGTGCAGCAGGACGTCGACGCCGTCATCTCCGGCCACACGCACCTCGGCTACGACTACGAGCTGCCCGTCGCGGGCAGGGCCCTACCGCTCCCGGTGCTGCAGACCGGCAGCTACGGCACGAACCTCGGGCACCTGTCGCTGACGGTGGATCCCGCCACCAAGGCGCTGACCTCGATCTCGAGCGAGCTGGTGCCGCTGCTCACCGCCGAGGGGGAGCCCGCGTTCCCGGCGGATCCCGCGGTGCAGCGCATCGTCGACGCCGCCGTCGCGCGGGCCGAGGTCATCGGCAGCCGCACGGTCGGCGAGATCACGGGCGACATCACGCGCGCCCGCCAGGCCGACGGCGAGGAGAACCGCGGCGGCGAGTCCACCATCGGCAACCTGGTCGCCGACGCGCAGCTCTGGGCGACGCAGGCGGACCTCGGCACCGAGATCGCCTTCATGAACCCGGGCGGCATCCGCCAGGACCTCACCGTCGCGTCCTCCGGCGCCGGCGACGCGGAGGGCGAGGTGACCTACAAGGAGGCCGCCATCGTGCAGCCGTTCGCCAACACGCTCACGACCGCGAAGATCACGGGCGCGGGCGTCAAGGCCGTGCTCGAGCAGCAGTGGCAGCCCGAGGGCTCGTCGCGGCCGTTCCTCAAGCTGGGCCTCTCGCGCGACCTCACGTACACGTACGACCCGACGGCCGCGCGCGGCGAGCGGATCACGGGCGTGTTCTTCCGAGGCGAGCCGGTGGATCCCGCGCGCGTATTCACGATGGTCGCGAACAGCTTCCTCGCGGAGGGCGGCGACAACTTCACGGAGCTCGCGAACACGACCGAGCAGAGCGACTCGGGCCGCGTCGACCTCACGGCGTTCGTCGACTACGTGGCGGAGTTCTCGCCCGTCGAGCCCGACTCCGCGACGCGCTCGATCGGCGTCGTCGACACGACGGGCGCCGCGCCGCGCGCCGGCCAGGCGCGCTCCTACGAGCTCTCGTCGCTCCTCGTCTCGAACGCGCCCGTGCAGGACACCGAGGTCGTGACGCTCATCGACGGCCAGGAGGTCGCGCGCACGCCGATCGACGCCGCCGTGGTCGACACGACCGACGAGCAGGGACGCGCGAGCGTCCGCTTCACCCTGCCGGCCGACCTCGCGGCGGGATCGCACCAGCTCGCGTTCCTGCTGCCGAGCACGGGCGCCTCGGTGCTGTACGCGCTCGACGCCGAGGCCGGATCCGTCGTCCCGTCCGGCACGGGCGTCGTGCCGGCGCCGAGCACGGAGCCCACCCTCGCGGCGACCGGATCCGAGGCGGGGCCCGTCCTCGGCACCTCGCTCGCGGCGCTCGCGCTGGGCCTCGCGCTCGTCGCGTTCCGTCGCCGCGCGTCGGCCGCCGCGCGCCGCTGACGCGGGAGCGCCGCTGACGGACGGGGCGGGCGCCGGGCGACCGGCACCCGCCCCGTCCGCGCGTCCGGCGCCGGTCGCCGCGCCGCCGTCCGGTCGGCCCGGCCCGCGCCCGGCCTACGCTGGAGCGGTGTTCGCACTCCACCACCTCAGCGCCCAGGAGCAGTGGGATCAGCTCCAGCGCGGCGAGGTCACCCCGACCGAGCTCGTCACCCACTACCTGGAGCGCATCGAGCGGCTGGATCCGGGCCTCGGCGCCTTCACGACCGTCACCGCCGACCGCGCCCTCGCGCGCGCCCGCCACGTCGAGCGCGAGGTGCCCCGCACCGCGCCGCTCTGGGGTCTCCCGTTCGGCGACAAGGACCTCTCCGAGCGCGCCGGTGTCCGCACCACGTTCGGCTCGCGCCTCTTCCGCGACCACGTGTCCGACCGCACCGACCCGATCCCGCAGGCGCTGGACGACGCGGGCGGCATCAGCCTCGGCAAGACCAGCGCGCCCGAGTTCGGCCTGCCGTCGTACACGGAGAGCCTCGTCGCGCCGCCCGCGCGCACGCCCTGGGACACGACGCGCGGCGCCGGCGGATCCAGCGGGGGAGCGGCGGTCGCCGTCGCCGCGGGCCTGCTGCCGTTCGCGCCCGGATCCGACGGGGGCGGCTCCGTGCGCATCCCCGCCGCGGCCACCGGACTCGTCGGCCTCAAGCCGTCGCGCGGCCTCGTGCCCGCGGGCTCCGGCCAGGAGTCGCTCGCGGGTCTCGTCGTGCCCGGCCCGCTCGCGCGCAGCGTCGCGGACGCGGCCATGCTGCTCGACGCGATGATCGGCCGGGTGAACGGCCGCGTCCCGCACCCGTTCACCCTGCGCGCGCCCGAGGACCACGACGGCGACCTGCTCGGCGCCGCCGTCCGCGGCGAGGGCCGGTTCCAGATCGGCGTGATGACCACCACGCCGTGGGACGACGCCTACGAGATCGCCCTCGATCCGTCCGCCCGCGAGGCCATGGCGGTCGCCGTGCGCGAGCTCGCCGCCGTGGGCCACGGCCTCGAGGACCTCGCGCTCCGGCCGGATCCGACCTACGCGCCCGCGTTCCGCACCATCTGGCAGGCGGGCGCCGCGGGCATCCCCGCCGAGGGCGCGGACCTGGAGCTCCTCGAGCCGCTCACCCGCTGGCTCGTCGAGCGTGGCCGGGCCCTCTCCGCCCGCGACCTCGCCCGCGCGCTCGCGCAGCTCACGGCCTACGAGCGCAGCGTCCTCGCGCAGTTCGCGCATGTCGACGCGGTGCTCACGCCCGCCCTCGCGCAGGAGCCGCGGCCGATCGGCTGGTACGACGCGGAGGACGGCGAGCGGAACTTCGCGCAGCAGGTGCGGTACACGCCGTACACGTCGTTCGCGAACGTCACGGGGCTGCCCGCGATCACGCTCCCGGTGCACCTCACCGACGACGGCCTGCCCATGGGCGTTCAGCTCATCGGGCGGCCGGGCGGCGAGGCGACCCTCCTCGCGATCGGCCGGCAGCTCGAGCGGCGGCTGCGCTGGGAGCGGCGGCACCCGCCGCAGTGGTGACCGGCGGGATCAGGCCAGCCCGGTCACGCCCTTGACGATGGCCGAGACCGCCCCGCCGAACGCGAGCACCACCACGGCGGCCCGGGCGCCGCGCGTCGGGATCCGCGGGCCGAGGAACGTCCCGGCGCCGATCCCCGCGAGCATCGTGACGATGATCCCCACCCACGCGGCCGTGCCGAGGTCCGGCCACCGCGACGGCGCGATCAGGAGCTTCGTGATGAGCGAGGAGGCGCCGATCGTCACGAAGAACGGCTGCAGCGTGGCCGCGAACGCGCGCTGGTCCCAGCGGCTCACGACCGCGTAGACGCTGAGGCTCGGCCCGCCGATGCCGGCGGCTGCGTTCATCGCGCCGGAGGCGAAGCCGAAGCCCGCCATGACGCCCGGCCCGTCGACCACGCGCGTGGTGCGGCGGAGCGCCAGCGAGGTCGAGAGCGCCGCGATGAGGAGGGCGCCGATCCCGATCTCGAGCGCCTGCTCCGGGAGCAGGTAGGCGAGGAACGCCCCCGGCACGATCCCGACGAGCGCCGGGACCGCGAGGAAGAGGTAGCGCCGCCACTCCACGTCGCGCCGGACGCCCGCGAGGATGATCGCGGCGGACAGCGCGCCGCAGAGGTTCACGATGAGCACGCCGTCGAACGGGCCCAGCAGGATCACGAGCGCGGGCGAGACCACGAGCGCGAAGCCGAGCCCGGTGACCCGCTGGGCGACGGCGCCCACGAACACGGCAGCGAGCACGAGGGGGGTCACCATGACATCCTCCCGTGGATCCGACGCCGGATGCGCCGCCCGCCTCGACCGATGAGGTAAGGCATGCCATACTTAGGCTGTGCTTACCTCCACTGCGACCGACGCCCGCAGCACCGCCCCCGTGGAGGCCGTGGTCGAGGAACGGACCGTGGTCGAGATCGAGCGCCCCGCCTACCGGCCGTTCGCCGCGCGCGTCGCCCGCACCGAGCGCCTGAGCCCCACGTTCCTCCGCATCACCTTCCAGAGCGACGACCTGCGCGACTTCGGCGACGAGTGCCTCGACCAGCGGATCAAGCTGCTGCTGCCCGTCGCCGAGCACGGCCTGCCCGACCTCACCGGCGTCGGCGGCGACGACTGGTTCGCCTGGTGGCGCGCGCTGCCCGACGCCGAGCGCAACCCGCTCCGCACCTACACGTCCCGCGCGGTCCGCCGGGGGCTCGGCGAGGTCGACGTCGACTTCGCCCTGCACGGCGACATGGGCCCCGCCTCCCGCTGGGCCGGCGCCGCGCAGGTCGGCGACCCGATGGTCCTCATCGGCCCGGACGCGCTCAGCCCCGCCCGCGGTCTCGGCATCGAGTGGCACCCGGGCGCCGCGCGCTCGCTGCTCCTCGCGGGCGACGAGACGGCCGCGCCCGCCATCTGCAACATCCTCTCCTCCCTGCCGGACGACGCCGTCGGCTGCGCCTTCATCGAGGTGCCCGTCACGGGCGACCGCCTCGACGTGCGCGTGCCGAAGGGCGTGAACCTCACCTGGCTGCCGCGCGACGGCCGCCCGAACGGGTCGCGTCTCGAGGAGGCCGTGCGCCGCTGGGTCGACTGCCACGTCAAGGTCGGCGCCATCGCCGCCCCCGAGGTCGCGCTCGCCGCCGACGCGCAGCCCCTCGTCGAGGACGACGCCGACGGCATCGTCTGGGACGCGCCCGTCGTCCACGAGGGCTCGACGCTCTACGCATGGCTCGCGGGGGAGTCGGGCTGCATCAAGGCCATGCGCCGGTTCCTCGTGCGCGACACCGGCATCGACCGCCGCCAGGTCGCGTTCATGGGCTACTGGCGCCGCGGCGCGGCCGAGGGCGCCTGACCATGGCCGGATCCACCCGCACGCGCACCGCGAAGGGCACGAAGCGCCAGGTGCTCCTCGTCACCGACGAGACCGGCCTCGCGCAGACGCAGGCCGCGCTCGCCGCCCTGCCGATGTGCACGCGCGGCAGCGTGTTCGTCGAGGTGGCGGACGCGTCCGTCGAGGTCGCGCTCGCGCATCCGCCGCGCATGGTCGTCACGGTCATCGCGCGCGACGGCAGAGGGGCCGACGGCGCACCCGCCGCGCCCATGACCGCCGTCGCCCGGGCCGTCGGCGCGTGGGCCAGCGAGATGATGGTGTTCTCCGCGCCGATCTCCGACGAGCACCCGGTCACCGAGGTGAGCGTGCTGCTCGGCGGCCACGTCGGCGGGCACGACGACCTGCTGCACCTGCTCGCGACGCGCTGACGTTCCGGCGCGCTGAGGCTCCGCGGTCGGCGCCGTTCGGCGGATCGGCGTCTGCGCGGCTCGGCCGCCCGGCGCACCGGGACCTGGCCGTCCCCGCCGTCCCGGGCCGGGCCCTCCTCAGCGCCGCGCGGATCCGTCGGTGCCGGCCGCCCGCTCCAGTGCCGCCCACAGATCCCGGCCGAGCTGACGGTCCGCGGCCTGCGCGGTCGTCTTCCCGTCGGGCGTGAGCTGGTCGAAGTAGGTGCCGTTCGCCGCGCCCAGGTCCGGCACCGACGCGAGCTGGACGAGCGGCACCGCGCCCGCCTCCGCGGAGATGCCGTAGGCGCCCATCGAGAGCGCGAGCAGCGCCTTCATCACCGTGCTGTCGGATCCGAACGACGTGCGCACGAGCCCCGGGTGGAACGAGACCGCCTCGATGCCCTGCGCGCCCACGCGCTCGGCGAGGGTGCGCATCATCAGGATCATCATCGCCTTCGACGTGCCGTACGCCCGCCAGCCGCCGAGCCACGGGCGCTTCTGCCAGTCGAGGTCGTCGAGGCGCACACGGCCCCAGAGGTTGGCCCGGCTCGCCGTGCCGATGACACGCACCGGGCTCTCGTCCGGGCCGAGCTCGCGCTGCGTCTCCTCGAGCCGCGGGAGCAGCAGGCGCGTGAGGAGGAAGGGTGCGAGCACGTTGCGCTGGAACGTGGTCTCGTGGCCGTCGACCGTGCGCGCGCGCCGCGGCACGAGGCTGCCGGCATTCAGGGCGAGCACGTGGATCCGCGGGCAGGTGTCGAGGAGCGTCGCGGCCAGCTGCCGCACGTCGTCCAGCCGGTCCATGTCCGCGAGCACGTGCCGCGCGCCGAGCTCGGCCGCGATGCCGCGCGTGCGCTCGGGATCGCGGCCGACCACGACGACGTCGGCTCCGCGGTCGTGCAGCTCCCGGGCGGCGATGCGGCCGATGCCCGAGCTCGCGCCCGTGACGACGATCGTGCGGTCGGTGAGCGGCCCCGTCACCGGTAGCCGCCCTTCTCCAGGCCCGCTTCGATCTCGAACCGGTTGGCGAGCGGATCCCGCCCCGCCCACCAATAGAGCAGCGGCATGAGCAGTCCGTAGCGCCGCCACTGGACGACGTGCACGGCCTCGTGCTCGAGCACCGCGGATCCCGCGTTGTCGCGCGTGAGGTAGACCCGCCCGACGCACGTTCCGCCGCGCCCGAAGACCCACGACGGCAGGCCCGTGAGCACGATGAGATCGCCGTGGCGGCGTACCTCGCCCGTGCTGAGCGGCAGGCCGATCGCCAGCGCGATGCCCGTCGCGACGCCGCTGCCCGCGCGCGAGACGGGCGAGTCGAGCAGCACGCCGCGGACGGCGCCCGCCACGGCGCCGATGCCGGCCCGGATCACGCGGTCGGCCGCCCGTACGTCTCGAGCAGGCGCAGCCACACCTCGCTGATGGTGGGGTACGACGGCACGGCGTGCCAGAGGCGCGTGAGCGGCACCTCGCCGACGACCGCGATGGTCGCGGAGTGCAGGAGCTCGGCGACGTCCGGCCCGACGAAGGTGACGCCGACGATCACGCCGCGGTCCTCGTCGACCACCATGCGCGCCTGGCCCGCGTAGCCGTCGGCGTGCAGGCTCGCGCCCGCGACGGATCCGAGGTCGAAGTCGACGACGCGCGTGCGGATCCCGGCCTCCTCCGCCGCCTTCGCCGTGAAGCCCACGCTCGCGACCTCGGGGTCGGTGAACGTGACCTGCGGGACGGCCCGGTGGTCGGCGGTCGCGACGTGCACGCCCCACGGGGAGTCGTCGACCGCGCCGCCGGTCGCGCGCGCGGCGATGACCTCGCCCGCGGCGCGCGCCTGGTACTTGCCCTGGTGGGTGAGGAGCGCGCGGTGGTTCACGTCGCCGACGGCGTAGAGCCACGGCGTCTCGGCGTTCACCGCGCCCGTGACGAGCATCGTGTCGTCCACGTCGAGGTACGCGCCGGGCTCGAGACCCACGGTGTCGAGGCCCAGGTCGTCCGTGCGCGGGGTGCGGCCGGTCGCGACGAGCACCTGGGCGGCCGTGACCGAGGATCCGTCGGACAGCTCCACGGTGACCTCGTCGCCGTCGCGCGTGACGCGGGAGGGCGAGGTGCCGAGGCGCACGTCGACGCCCATGCCGCGGAGGCTGTCGGCGACGAGCTCGCCCGCGAAGGGCTCCTGCCCCGTGAGGAGGCCGCTGCGGGCGACGATGGTGACGGCGCTGCCGAGGGAGGCGAACGCGGTGGCCATCTCGGCCGCGACCACGCCGCCGCCGATGACCACGAGGGAGTCCGGCACGACCTCGACGCCGGTGGCCTCGCGGCTGGTCCACGGCTGCGCCTCGGCGAGGCCCGGGATGTCGGGCAGGAGCGCGGCGGTGCCGGTGGAGACGGCGACGGCGTGCGTCGCCTCGTGCTCGGTGACGGATCCGTCGGGCGCGGTGACCGTGACGCGCCGCGGCCCGGAGATGCGCCCGTGTCCGCGCGCGAGGTCGATGCCGATGCCCTCGAGCCAGCTCACCTGGCCCTGGTCGTCCCAGGAGCTCGTGAAGGAGTCGCGGCGCTCCAGCACCGCGGCCACGTCGAGGTCGCCCGTGACGGCCTGGCTCGACCCGGCGACGGCGCGCGCCGCGCGGAGGGCGCTGCCGGAGCGGAGGAGCGCCTTGCTGGGCATGCAGGCCCAGTAGGAGCACTCGCCTCCCACGAGCTCAGACTCGACGACGAGCACGGAGAGCCCGCCCTGCTTCGCGCGGTCGGCGACGTTCTCGCCGACGGGGCCGGCACCGATGACGATGAGGTCGTAGGAGGTCATGGCCCGACCCTACGCCCGGCCCCCGTCACGCTCCCGGGGTCGCTTCGGCGAGCGGATCAGCGTCCGACGAACTCCGCCGCGCGCCGCTCGGCGGCGGCGCGCATGCCGCGCGCGGCGTCCTCGGAACCCGCGAGGCGGACGAGCTCGGCGGGCAGGGCGGCGGCGGCCGCGTCGTGGCCGTCCCGCTGCGCCGCGCGGGCGTTCCGCAGAGTGGCCTGCACGGCGAGCGGCGCCTGCGCGGCGATGCGCTCGGCGATGGCGATCGCCGCCTCGAGCTGCTCGCCGTCCGGCACGACGAGCTGCACGATCCGCATCCGTCGGGCCTCCTCCGCGTCGAAGAGGTCGCCGGTCAGCATCCAGCGCATGGCGTCGCCCCAGCCCGCGACGGCCGGGAAGCGGAGGGTCGCGCCGCCGAAGGGGAGGATCCCGCGGGCCACCTCGATCTGCCCGAAGCGCGTGCCGGCGGACGCCACCACGACGTCGCTCGCGAGCGCCAGCTCGATGCCCAACGTGAGGCACGTGCCCTGCACCGCGAGCACGACGGGCTTGCCGACTCCGGGATCGGCGACCCGCCAGGGATCGACGCCGTCGTCGGGCACGGTGTCGAGGCCGCCGCCCGGGCCCCGGCCGATGTGCGGGGCCACGTCGGCGAGGTCGAGCCCGCCCGTGAAGTGGTCGCCAATCGCGTGCACCACGCCGACCCGCAGCTCCGGGTCGCGGGCGAGCAGGCCGTACGCGCTCGCGAGCTCGCGGAGCATGCGCATGTCGGCGGCGTTGCGCTTCGCGGGACGGTCGAGGCCGATGAGCAGGAGGTGCCCGCGCCGCTCGACGCGCACGCGGGGCGCGTCGTCGTCGGCGGGCGCGGGGGTGGATGCGGGGCGGGCGTCCTCGGTCACGGCGGTCTCCTTCGATCGTCCGTCCCAGCCTCGCAGGGCGCTCCGCGCGCCGCGACCTCCCGAACGGGAGCACGGACGCGCCGGCGGTCGGGAGCGCGGACCGGGCAGGCTGCCCGATGCCGCGCCCCGCGGATCAGACCGGCCCGGTGAGCGCCCCGATGACGCGGAGGATCGTGCCCATGTCGTCCACGGCCGCCGCGGGCGAGGAGGGCGCGAACTCGGTGATGCCCGCGCCCGCCAGCCCGTACGACCGGCGGAGCGCCTTGATCGCGTCGGTGAGGACCTGCACGTCGAGCCCGAACGGCTCGGGGAATCCGACGCCCGACATGGCGCCCGGGTCGAGCACATCGAGGTCGACGTGGATGTGGACGTGCGTGGCGCCCGTCGCGGCCACGGCCGCCACCAGCGACTCCGCGTCGAGCGCGTCCACGGGCAGGTGCGCGATGCCCGAGGCCGCCACGAGATCGGCCTCGGCCTCGTCGAGCGCACGCGCCCCGGCGAGCACGACGCGGTCGCCGGTGACCGTGCCGGCCGGCAGCTCGAGGCCGTCGGCGCCCTCGCCGAGCACGGCGCGGAGCACCATGCCGTGGAAGGCCCCGGAGGGGGAGGTGGCGGGCGTGTGCAGGTCGGCGTGGGCGTCGAGCCAGACGACCGCGAGGCCCGGATGCGCCTCGGCCGCGTGCCCGATCGACGCCAGCTCGACACCGCAGTCGCCGCCGATGGTGATGACGGGCCCGTCCGATGCCCGGAGCGCCGCCTCCTGCCGCGTGCGCACGGCGAGCAGCGACGCGTAGCGGTGGATCCCGGTCCCGAGCGACTCGCCCGCCTCGACCGGCACCTCGACGACCCGCGTCGCGGACGCGGGCAGGTCGCCCCGGATGGCCTCCGCCCCGTCCTGGAGCCTCATGGCGCGGGACGAGCCCGAGCCCTGCCATTGCGGGACGACGACGAAGGAGGCGGGCACGTCCCCAGTATCGCGCGCGGCGCCGGACATGGCGATGCCCGCCCTCGCCGTGGTAACGGGAGGGCGGGCATCGTCATGGGGAGGAGCGGACTACGCCATGTCGCGGTAGCGCTTCGCCTCCGCGAGGGCCGTGCGGAGGCCGTCCGCGTCGAGCGCCGGGCCGTAGCCGGGGGTGTCGCGCTGGATGCGCCAGCCCTCCGCGAGCGGTCCCGCGTCGACGGTGTCGTAGCCGAAGGAGTCGAGGATCGAGGTGACGGTCGCCTTCGCCTCGGCGTCGTCGCCCGCGATGACGAGCGCGCGGCGGCCCGGCGTGCCCGCGGGGGTCCCGTCGGTGGTGAGGTCGGCGGCGTAGATGTGGTTGAACGCCTTGACGACCTTCGACTCGGGGAGGTGCCGCTGCAGCATCTCCGCGGTCGTGGTCGTCTCGTCGTCGAGCTCGGCGATGTGGCCGTCGCGCTCCGGGTAGTAGTTGTCGGTGTCGATGACGACCTTGCCCGCGAGGGGCTCGACCGGCACGCTGTCGATGTTCTTCAGGGGGATCGTCACGACGACGATCTCGCCGGCCTCGGCGACCTCCTGGACGGTGGCGGCGCGTGCGTGCTCGCCGAGCTCGGCGATCAGGTCGGTGAGCGTCTCCGGGCCGCGGGAGTTCGCGATCACGACGTCGTGGCCGGTGGAGGTGAACAGGCGGGCGAGCTGGCTGCCGATGAGTCCGGCGCCGATGATTCCGATGTTGGTCATGGGGGAGGGAACGGCATCCCCGGTGCGGTAATTCCCCGGGCGGACGACGACGGGCGCCGTCCCGGAGGACGGCGCCCGCGCAGGACCGGGAGGCTACTCGCCGGACGTGACCTGCTTCGGCGTGGATCCGCCGGACTTGAGCGCGGCGAGGCGCGCCTCGACCTCGGTCAGCTCGCCGAGGTCCTCGAGCTCCTCGAACTGCGCGTCGAGGCTCGAGGCCTGCAGCTCCTCGGCGCCGCGGACGCGGGCCTCCTCGCGGCGGATCTTCTGCTCGAAGCGGCTGACCTCGCTGGTGGGATCCATGATGTCGATGCTCTTCATCGCGTCCTGCACCTGCGACTGCGCCTGCACCGTCTTCTGGCGGGCGTTCAGCTCGTCGCGCTTCGACGAGAGCTGCTGGAGCTTGTTCCGCATGGTGTCGAGGCCCTGCTTGAGCTTCTCGACGACCTCGGTCTGCGACGCGATGGTGGGCTCCGCGCCCTTCGCCTCGCTCTCCGACTGCATCTGGCGCTGGAGCGCGACGCGGGCGAGCGCGTCGAACTTGTCGGCGTTCGGGGTGTTGCCGGCGTTGCGGTACTCGTCCGCCTTCTGGCTCGCGGCGAGCGCCTTGCGGCCCCAGTCGCCCGCGGCCTGGACGTCCTCGCGGTGGTCGTCCTCGATCATGCGCAGGTTGCCGATGGTCTGGGCGACGGCGCTCTCGGCCTCGCGGATGCTCTCCGTGTAGTCGCGGACCATCTGGTCCAGCATGAGCTGCGGGTCCTCGGCCTGGTCGATGAGGTTGTTGATGTTGGCCTTCGCGAGCTGCGCGATGCGGCCGAGGATGGACTGCTTGGACATGGGTGCTGCTCCTTCTCGTCTGGTGCTTCGTCGGAATGGGTTGATCATGGGTCGCTCTCGTTCTCGTCGTCGTGCCGTCGTGCGTGCCGGGCGTGCGGTGCGCGGATCCGCTAGAAGCTGCCGCCCCCGCCTCCTCCGCCGAAGCCACCGCCACCGCCGCCTCCGAAGCCGCCGCCCCCGCCGCCGAAGCTGCCGCCACCGAATCCTCCGCCGCCACCCCAGCCGCCGCCTCCGCCGCCCCCGCTCAGGAGACCGCCGAGGATGCCGCCGATGATCGCGCCGCCGAAGGCGTCGCCGCCTCCGCCGCGGCCGCCCATCATGCCGCCGCCGTAGCCGCCGTACCCGCCGCCCTGGTCGAGGTCGCGCTGGGCGGCCTCGATGGCCTGGGCCGAGTAGGAGGTCGCGGCCTGCGCCGCGGCGACCGCGCGCACCGGATCCCGGGGAGCGGCCTCGTGCGCGTCGTCGAGCGCCCGCATGGCGTGGGCGAGGCGCGTGCGCGCCTCCTCGCCGACGCCGCCGCGGCGGGTGGAGATGAAGTCACGGGCCGTCGCCACCTGGCTCTCGGCGGTGGAGAGCGCGCGCGGCAGGTAGCCGATCGCGCGCTGCACCTGCTCCTGCTGCTCGCGTACCGGCGCGAGCGCCTCGTCGAGCCGGGCCTCCGCCTCCTGCAGGAGCGTGACGCTCGTGAGCGGATCCGCGAGGCGGCCCTGCAGCGGCTTCGCGTCGGCGATCGCCTGCTCGGCGGCCTCCACGAGGCGCGTCAGCTCCGGCATGCGCCCGCCGCGCTGGGCGGCGCGGGCGTCCTGGATGTCGCTGCGGACGTCGGCGATCTCCTCCTGCACGCGCGTGGACGCATGCTCGAGGTCGGAGGACACGCGGTCGACCACGTCGAGGAGCTTCCCGGCCTGACCGACGGACTGCTGCGCGGCGCGGACCTTCACCGCGATCTCGCCGGTCGAGGTCCGGTCGCCCGCGCGGATCGCGTCGGCCGCCTCCTGCGCCGTGTCGGTCGCGAAGGAGAGGAGCGAGCGGGCCTGGTCGACGTTGCCGGTGACGGTCGTCATCGACGGACCCGCGTACCGGCGGCCGAGCAGGTCCACCGCCTCCTGGGTGCGCTCGATGCGCGACTTCAGCGCCTCGGCGTCGGTGACGATGGCGGCGAGGGTCTGCGGCGCGTTCTGCTCCAGGGCCCGGAGCTCCTCGAACGACGCGGCCTGCGCGTCGAGCTCGGCGCGCGCCTCCTCGCACAGGTCGACGATGCGGGCGGCCCACGTGCGGCGCTCCTCGTCGGTGTCCTCGATCGTGTCGTCGAGCTTCTGCTTGAGGGCGAAGGCCTCGCGCACCTTGCCGCCCGCGGAGAGGAGGACCTCGCGATACGGCCCGACCGCGCCGGATCCGAACTCCGCCTCCGCGAAGCCGACCTCCTGCTCGCTGGTCTCGAGCGCGTCGTCGAGCTGCACGAGCATGCTGCCGGCGCGCTGCTCCGCGGTCCGCATCTCCTCGAGCACCGCCTGCCGCTTCTGCGCGACGGCCTTCTTCTTCTTGCGCCTGCCGAGCAGGGTCGTCACGACGGTGGCGAGGAGGATCGCGCCGAGCACGTAGAGGAGCACGAGGCCGAAGTCGATGCCGGAGTCGTTCCCGGACGAGGGGGTGGATCCGGTGTCGGCGACGCTGCCGGTGCGCGCGACCGACTCCATCCCCTGGGCGGCGGCCACGGCGGCTCCCGACCAGTCGTCGGCTCGGAGCTGGGGCACGATGACGCTGTTCTCGAACGCCTCCTGGTCGCCGGAGACCTGCCCCTGGGGGAAGGCGTACTCGCGGCCGTCGACGGCGATGGCCAGCAAGGCGTCGCTGCTCCCGAAGCCGTTGGCCTGCTTCGTCTCCTGGCCCCAGGCCTTCGGGCCCGACGCCCCCGTGAACGTGTCGACGTACGCGACGTGGAGCGTCACCCCGGTCTGCTGCTGCAGCTGGTCGATCGCCTGCTGGATCTGCTGCTCCTGCGCGGGCGTGACGGCGTCGACCGGGTCGAGGATCGAGGCCCCGCCGAACTGCACCGGCTCCGTCGCCTGCGCCATCGAGGGCACGAGGGCCCCGGCCAGGCCGAGCGCGAGCGCGGCCCCCAGCAATCTCGCGGACCGCGGCATGCGACTCCTCCGTCGTCTCAAGGTCGTGCTCCATCCAGGCTAGTGGCGCGGGTGCCCCGCGGGGCGGTGGGGACGGCGCCCGTCCGGGTCACGCGAGCGCCGATGTCGTGTGGTCGCGGGGGTCCCAGCGGCGGAGGCCGGCGCAGGGCGCGTCGAGCGGATCCACCCGGCCGAGCGCGGCGACCGCCCGGGCCAGCTCCTCCGTGGTGAGGCGCAGGGCGAGCGAGACGTGCGGGGTCCAGGATCCGGGACGCGTGTGGGGGACGACCTCGACCGGGTCCGCGTCCGCGTCCTCGTGGTCGTCGCCCGGCTGCGGCTCGCCGGGCGAGGCGTCGACAGCTGCGTGGATCCGCCCGTGCAGCGCGAGCAGCGCCTCGTCCACCACGACCTGCAGCGCCAGCACCAGGCCGCGCGGCGGGACGCCGAAGACCAGGAGGCCGCCGAGCCGCAGCGTCGGCAGGGGAGCCGAGGCGGCGATCGCGCGCACGGCGTCGTCCGCGGATCCGCCGAGGCCGTGCGCCGCGAGCAGCGTCACGTGCGGCCGGTTCGTCGCGCCGGCGTGGTCGGCGAGGCTCGGGACCCCGGCGTCCGCGAGGGCGCGCCACATGCCGCGGACCGCGGCGTCGGACGCCGCGTCCAGCGTGAGCTCGACGCTGCCGGCGCTCAGGGGCGGGGCGGGGTCGCGGGCGGCGTCGGGCCCTGGCCGCGACCGCCGTCGGGGCCGAGCTTGCGCAGCTGGTCGTCGGCGGCCTGGCGGGCCTTCTGGATCTTGTCGGCGTGCTTGCTGCCGGTGGCCTTGTCGGCGAGGCCGGACACCCTGTCGATGGCGGTGCGTCCGACGTCCTGGCCCTTCGACGTGCGCAGGAATCCGGTGGCGGCGGCGGCGATGCGGGACAGCTTCACGGGTGGTCTCCTCTGGAGGGGATCGGGTGGGCCGCCGTGCCCGGGCGGCGCGGCGGTCGTCCTGGGACCATCCTGGCGGGTCGCGCCTGTGCCGGAGCGGGGAGTCTCCTCGGGAGAGGGAATCCGTGGGCCGCTCGTGCCCCGGGCGCGCGCCGATCGCCGACGGGGGAGGCGGCACGGCGGGCGTCTCGGCCGGTGCTAACCTGGATCCGCGCTCGCGCGCACCCTGGCCCCCATAGCTCAGGGGATAGAGCACTGCCCTCCGGAGGCAGGGGCGGAGGTTCGAATCCTCCTGGGGGCACACCTTCCCATATCCCGTGTTGGTGCGGAGAGCGGCCGGTCCCGTCAGCGGGGCCGGCCGCTCGTGCGTCCGGGCCGGGCGGATTCCGCCCGCTTGGGGTGGTCGATCCGCCGCCTGCGCTCCGCGTGCATCCCGCGGCCGACGGATCCGCGACGAACACACGCGGCGGGGCCCGAGACGGGTCTCGGGCCCCGCCGCGTGGTGCTGGGCCCAACTGGGGGAGCGGGCCTGTCGACGACGCTAGGGGAGCGCGCGTCGGACGAGAAGACGCCCCGGTACTGGGAAACGACAGTGGCGGAGCGGCCAATCCGATCCCGTCGGGGCGTCGAAGGACCGCACCCGCGCCTCCGGCCGCCCGGCAGTCGCCGCTTCCCGGCGCGCCCGCGGAGTCGGCCTAGGCTCGGCGCATGGCAGACGACGACGACTCCACCCCCATCCGCGATCTCCTGAAGGGCGCGAAGCCGAAGCCCCACGAGTTCCCCGAGCTCGACACCGCGGCGCTGCCGGGCGACCCGATCGACCTCGTCATCGACTGGATCCGCGATGCCGTCGCCCACGACGCCGCCGAGGTCAACGCGGTCACGCTCGCGACCGCGGACGCCGACGGCCGCCCGAGCGCGCGCACCCTCCTGCTCAAGGACGTCACGCCCACCGTCGACGACGAGCCCGGCGCCCTCTGGTTCTCCTCGCTCGCCGACAGCCCCAAGGGCCGCGACCTCGAGGCCAACCCGCGGGCGGCGCTCGTCGCCTACTGGCGCGAGCGCGGGCGCCAGATCCGCGCGACGGGCCCGGTGTTCCACGGCGACGGCGAGGTCAGCGCGCGCGACTTCCTCGCCCGCCACCCGGCCTCGCGCGCCGAGGTCATCGCGGGCGACCAGAGCGAGCCCATGCCCGACGCGGCCGAGCGCGACGCCCGCGTGGCCCGGGCGCGGGAGGCCGTGGACGCGGATCCGGAGCTCGTCGCCGAGTCGTGGCGCGCCTACGTGCTCCAGCCGACCGTCGTCGAGTTCTGGCAGGCGACGGAGGACCACGGGCAGCTGCGGATCATGTACCGCTCGGGCCCCGACGGCTCGTGGTCGCACACGCTCGTCTGGCCCTGATCCGCTCGGCTGCGCGTCGGCACCGGACGTGTTGCGGCAGATGACGCGGAGGGTGCGGCGCCGCGCCGGAGCCCGCACACTGGATCCATGCCCGCACCCCTCCGCCGCCTCGCCGTCGTGCAGGTGACCCGATCCCGGCCCGAGGCCGTCGACTACCACCAGCTCGTGCAGGGCCTCAACATGCGCGTGGCCGAGGTCGCGGGCCAGGCCGGCTGGGTCGTCGAGAACCTCGCCGCGGAGGACGAGGGCGTGGAGTCGCTGCTCGAGCGCACGCGCGACGCGGACGCCGTCGTCATCATGGGCGGCGAGGACGTCGCGCCCCGCTTCTACGGCGGGCCCGCCGACTACGAGGGCCGCTCCCCGCACCGCGAGGTCGCGGACGCCGGCCAGATCGCGCTCGTCCGCCGGGCGGTCGCCGAGGGCACGCCGCTCCTCGGGATCTGCCGCGGCGCCCAGATCGTCAACGTCGCGCTCGGCGGCACCCTCCAGCAGCACATCGACGGCGTGGGGGAGCACCGCAACCCGGCCGACGACATCACGGCCGTCATGCGCGACCACGACGTGCGGGTCGCGGCCGACAGCCGCCTCGCCCGCGTGCTCGGATCCACCGCGCTCGTCGTGCGCAGCGCCCACCACCAGGCGGTCGACCGGCCCGGCGCCGGCCTCCGCGTGGTCGCCGTCGCGCCCGACGGCGTGCCGGAGGCGGTCGAGCACGAGACGGCGCCCATCACCGGCGTCCAGTGGCACCCGGAGGACGCGGCCGCGGAGCGCGACCAGCTCCCCGCGCTGCTGGCGGCGCTCGCCGAGCAGTGCGCCCGGCGCGAGCCCGCCCGGGCCGTCGTCGCGGCCTGAGGCCACGCGGGGTCGGCGTCAGGGCATGACGTCGCCGCTGTTCGGCCCCAGGGTCTGTCCGACGAAGAGGTTCCCGTCCGGATCCGCGGCGAGCATCACCGCGACCGGCGCGACCTCGTCGACCGTGCCGAACCGGCCGAGCGGCAGCTCGCGGCGCTTCGCCGCCTTCCACTCCTCGGAGATCCCGTCGACCAGCGGGGTCGCGATGGGCCCCGGCGCGATGACGTTCGCGAGCACGTTGGAGTCCGACACCTCGAGCGCGAGCGACTTCGTGAACGCGATGACCCCGGCCTTCGCGGCCGCGTAGTGCGCGAGGCCCGTGCCGCCCTTCTGGCCGAGCTGCGAGGCGATCTGGATGATGCGGCCGTCGCGCCGCGCGAGCATCCCCGGCAGCACGGCGCGCGTGACGAGGAAGACGCTCGTGAGGTCGACGTCGATCGTGCGCTGCCAGGTCGCGAGGTCCATGTCGGCGACGTGCGCCTCGGTGAGGATGCCGTGCGAGGAGACGAGCACGTCGATCCGGCCGAGGAGGGCCTCCGCCTCCGCGACGGCGCGCGCGACCTCGCGCTCGTCCGTGAGGTCGGCCGTGACGGCGCCGTCCGCGCCGAGGTCGGCGGCGACGTCGTGCACCGCGTCCGCGCGGTCGAGGAGCACGACGCGGGCGCCCGCCGCGAGGAAGTGCGCGGCCACAGCGCGGCCGATGCCGCTCGCCGCGCCCGTGACGAGGGCCGTGCGCCCGAGGAGGCGCTCGCTGCGGGCGACGCCCGGTGCCGCATCCACGCTCACTCCGCCATCGCGACCGTGAGGCCGCCGTCGACGGTGATGCACTGCCCGGTCACGTAGGCCGCGTCCGCGGAGGCGAGGAACGCGATGACCGCGGCCACGTCGTCGGGAGCGCCGACGCGGCCCGCGGGGATCCGCTCGGCCGCCCGCCGCAGGCCGTCCGCGCCGAGCGAGTTGACGCCGTCGAGCGATTGCGGCGTCTCGATGAGGCCGGGGATGACGGTGTTGGCGCGGATGCCGCGCGGCGCGAGCTCCACGCCCACGCTGCGGATGAGCCCCACCACTCCGGCCTTCGCGGTCGCGTAGTGCGCGTGGTCGCCCCAGCCGTACACGCCGCCTGCGATGGAGGAGACGGCGACGACGGAGGAGCCCTGCCCGAGGTGCGGCTCGGCGGCGCGGACGAGGCGCATCACGCCGCCGAGGTCGACGCCGAGCACCTCGTCCCACCGGTCGTCCGTCATGGCGCCGAGGGGCGCGCGGCGGAGGATGCCCGCGGCCGCGACGACGTGGTCCACCCGGCCGTAGGCGTCGAGCGCCGCCCGGACGAAGGCGTCGACGGACGCCGTGGACGACACGTCGAGGTCCACGGCGATCCCCTCGCCCCCGGCCGCGCGCACGGCCGCGAGCGTCTCGCCCGCGTCGTGCGGATCCGCGGGGAAGCGCCCCACGACGACGCGGTCGCCGCGCGCGGCCAGCCGCACGGCCGTGGCCCGGCCGATGCCCGAGGCGCCGCCGGAGATCAGCGCGACGGGCGCGCCCGCGCCGCCGCTCACGCCGCGGCTCCCCGCGACTCGCCCGTCGACCTCGCGAGCAGCATCACGAGCGCGGACGCGAGGATGCCGCCGGCGCCCACCCACAGGGCCGCGGTGCCGAAGGTCATCGACCCGGCCGTGAGCGCCGTGAGCAGGAAGCCGCCGATGATGGCGCCGGGCTGGCTCATGGCGCCGATGAAGCTGGATCCGGTGGCCCGGCAGTCGCTGTCGAAGCAGCCGGCCTGGAAGAAGAGGATCGCGGCGTACGGCCCGAGGAGGAAGAACAGGCCCACCATGTACGCGACGAGCACGAAGCCCGCGTCGTCCGGCCCGAGCAGCATCGCGGCGAACGCGAAGCCCGCGATGAGCCAGCCGCCGACGATGACGTTGCGGCGGCCGAGCCGGTCGCCCAGCCAGCCGTGCACGAGGTAGCCGAGGACGCCCACGCAGTTGGAGCCGATGATCAGCAGAAGAGCATTGGACGCGTCGATGTGCTTGCCCGACTCGAGCACGGTCGTGCCGAGCACCGAGAACGTCTGGATCCCGAACCAGTTCAGCAGCCACGCGATGCTCAGCACGATCGTGCTGCGGAGGTGCTTGCCCTGGAAGATGCGGGCGAGGGGCGCCGACCTCTGCACGTCGAGCCCGGTGGCGCGCGCGAAGGCGGCCGCCTCGTCGTCGAGGCCCGCGGCGCGCAGCCGGCGGATCCGCTGCTGCGCCACGAACTGCGGGCTCTCCCGCAGCGTCAGGCAGACCGCGGCGACCACGAGCGCCGGCACGGTGGCGAGCCCGAACGCGATCCGCCACTCGCCCGGCCCGAATACCGAGGTGATGAGGGTCACGAACGCCGCCGCCAGCAGCGCCCCGATGGGCCAGCCCGTCTGCACGATGGCGTAGACGAAGCCCTTGTTGCGGCGGATCCGGTCGTCCTCCGTCAGCTCGTAGATCTCGTTGAGGTACGTCGCGTTGATCGACTGCTCCGCGAGGCCGAGCCCGCTGATGCTGCGGATGCCGACGAGCGAGGCGGCGCCCGCGCTGAGCGCCGTCGCGCCGGACGACATGGCCGTGCCCGTCACCGAGACGACCATGCCCACGCGGCGGCCGAGCCGGTCGACGAGCGGGCCCACCAGCAGCACGACGACCGCCGTACCGACGCTCACCAGGGTGGAGACGAGCAGCGACTCGCTCGTGTCCCAGCCGAAGTCGCGCGAGATGTCGGGCAGCAGCGTGCCGAAGAGGATGAAGTCGTAGACCGCGATGGTCCACGCGAGGAACGCGATGCCGGTCACACGCCGGGTCTGCCGGACGCTGACGGTCTCGAGGGCCGCGGGCGCGGGGGAGCCGCCCGCGGGGGAGGCGGTGTGACGGGAGGTGCCGGTGCTCATGGTCGGGGTCCTTCGGGCGTCGGGTCGGTCAGCGGACGCGCGGCGAGCGCGCCTGGAAGTCGCGGGCGATCTCGTCGAAGGTCGCCCAGCGGACGCCCTCGTGCGAGTTGATGTGGGCGATGAGCCGCTCGAGCATGAGCAGCACCTGCGGACGCCCGGAGACGTCGGGGTGGATCGTGAACGTGAAGACGCCGTAGTCCTGTTCGCGGTAGACCCAGTCGAACTGGTCGCGCCACATCTCCTCGAGGTGGCGGGGGTTCACGAAGCCGTGGCTGTTCGGGCTGCCCTTGACGAACATCATGGGAGGCAGGTCGTCGAGGTACCACGACGCGGGGATCTCGACGAGGTCGGTCTCCTCGCCGCGCACGAGCGGGTGCATCCAGCTGGCGGCGTCCTCCGTGTAGTCGACGCCCTGCCACGTGTCGCCGACGCGCACGTAGTACGGCTCGAAGTCGCGGTGCATGAGGGAGTGGTCGTAGCGGATCCCGCGCTCGATGAGGAGCTCGTTGGTCACGCGCGAGAACTCCCACCACGGGGCCACGTAGCCGGTGGGGCGGCGACCGGCGCGGGACTCGATCAGCTCGATGGAGCGGTCGAGCACGTCGGCCTCCTGCTGGCGCGACATCTCGATGGGGTTCTCGTGGCTGTAGCCGTGCGCGCCGATCTCGTGGCCCGCCGCGACGACCTGGTCGAACTCGCGCGGGAACGTCTCGATGGAATGGCCCGGCCAGAACCAGGTGGACGGGAGGCCGTGCTTGGCGAGCAGCGCGTTGAGGCGGGGCACGCCGACCTCGCCCGCGAACAGGCCGCGGGAGATGTCGCCGGGGGAGTCCTGCCCGCCGTACGAGCCGAGCCAGCCGCTCACGGCGTCGACGTCGATGCCGAACGCGATGATGATGTCCTTGGCCATGGGGGTCCTTTCGATCGGGTGATGCGGGTCAGGCCGGGGCCGTGCCGTCGGCCGGGTGGGGGAGTGCGGTCGTGGGGGAGGCGGCGGCGTCGGCGAGGAGGCGACGGGCGACCGCGACGGGGTGGTGGTCGAGGAGCAGGGCGATGAGGATCCGCGCCTGGGCGACGGAGAGCCGGCCGAGCGGGACGGCGCCCGCGCGCACCGCGTCGGCGGCGCCGCCGTCGCCGTAGATCGCGGCGACCGGCCCGTGGGCGACGCGCGTGCCGAGCGCGACGAGGATCCCGGCGCGCGTCGCAGCCTCGATCTCGGGGATCAGCGCGCGGTTGGTGTTGCCCGCGCCCGTGCCGATGACGACCACCGCGCGGGCGCCGGCGGCGACGGCGGCGCGGAAGAGGGCGGCGTCGGATCCGGGGTGCACGCTCACGCAGTCGACGCGGATCCCGTCGAAGCGCGGCGTGGGCGGCGCCAGCGGTGGCAGCGCGCGGCGGGGGACGGCGAGCGTCACCTGGTCGCCCGCGACCCGGCCGACGGGCTCGCCGTCGCGCGGGGCGAACGCGTCGGCGTCGAGCGTGCGGGCCTTGGCGACGCCGTCGGCCGCGTGGATCCGCGAGGCGAACACGACGAGGGCGCCCGCGCCGCGCGCGGCGTCCGACGCGGCCACGACGATGGCGTCGCGCAGGTTGCCCGGCCCGTCGCCGCCCGGCGCGTCCGCGGCGCGCTGCGCTCCCGTGAGCACGACCGGCCGCGCGTCGTCGCCGACGAGCTGCAGCAGGGCCGCGGTCTCCTCGAGCGTGTCGGTCCCGTGCGTCACGACGATGCCGTCCACGTCGTCCCGGGCGGTGCCCGCGGCGACCGCCTCCGCGATGGTGCGGAGGTCGGCGTGCGTCAGGGCGAAGGAGTTGGCGCGGAGGACGTCCCGGGTCTCCACGGTGATCGCGGCGGGCAGGGCGGGCACGGACAGCAGGAGGCGCTCGGCGGGATCCGCCGCGACGGCGGCGCCGTCGGGGCGCGTGCGCGAGGCGATGGTCCCGCCGGTGGCGAGGACGAGGACGTGGGGCATGACGACGATCCTCGATTCCACAAACGATTGCGTCAATGGTTTTCGTCGAACGTTCGTGTTGCCGTCCTGTTGCGCGCGTGTTTCGTCGTCGCGGGTCCGCACCCGCCTCCGGGCGGCCCGAGGACCCTGTGCCATGCTGATCGGGTGAGGAGGCCCGAGTGACCCAGAAGCGCCGGCCGCCCACCACGCAGCGCATGATCGCCGAGCTCGCGGGCGTCAGCATCACCACCGTCTCCCGTGTGCTGAACTCCCGCGAGGAGCACCCCGAGCGATGGGCCGGGCCCGAGACCGTCGCGGCGATCCTCGACATCGCGCAGCGCAGCGGCTACCGGCGGAACCCGCACGCGGCGAGCCTCCGTACCTCCCGCTCCGACCTCGTGGGCGTGCTCGTGCCGCGGCTGCAGGACTTCGTGCTCGCCACCGTCTACGAGGGCATCGACGAGGCGGCCACCGAGCGCGACGTCTCCACCTTCGTCACGAACAGCCTCGACCGGCCGGAGCTCCAGCGCACCCGCACGCGCAGCATGCTCGACCGCCGGGTCGACGGCATGATCTTCGGCGACGCCCACCTCGACGACCCGCTCCTCGACGAGCTCGCAGAGGAGGGCGTGCCGTTCGTGCTCGTCTCCCGGCGCCGCGGCGCGCACGTCGCCATCACGTGCGACGACGTGGCCGGCGGTCGCCTGGCCGCCGAGCACCTCATCGCGCAGGGGCGGACGCGGCCCGCGGTCCTGGCGGGGATGCCCTTCGCGTCCACGGCCGTGGACCGCACGGCGGGCTTCCTCCGGGCCTACGCCGACGCGGGGATGCCCGTGCCGCCGGAGCGCGTGATCCACCTCGGCTTCGACGCGCCCGCGGGTCGCGAGGCGGCCGAGATGGTGCTGGCCGCCGGGCCGGGCGCGCGGCCGGACGCGCTCTTCGCGACCAACGACTTCGCCGCCATCGGCGCGATGGGCGCCCTCCGCGACGCGGGCCTCCAGGTGCCGGACGACGTCGCGCTCGTGGGCTACAACGACACGCCGCTCGCCGCGTCCGGGTCCATCGGGCTCACGAGCGTGCGCTCGCCCAGCCACCGGATGGGGCGGCTCGCGCTCGAGGCGCTGCTCGCGCTGGTGGACGGACGGGAGCAGGAGTCGCAGCTGCTCGAGCCGACCCTCGTCGCGCGCGACTCGAGCGGACCGCACGCGGGCTGATCCGGTGCGCGCGCCGACCGGGTGCGCCGGCCGACCGGGCCGCCCGGTGCGCGCCGCTCCCGCCGCGGATGCCACCATGGACGCATGCGCCGTGACGTCTCCTCCTCCCTCGAGCTGCAGGTCGCCGGCGGGAGCGAGATGGCCTTCGCGGTCGCCGTCGCCCGCGGCGCCGACATCGCCTCCGAGACCCTGGCCTTCGCGCTCGACGGCCGGCCCGTCGCGGCGACCGAGGTGGTCGACCGGCACGACACCCGCCTGCACGTGCTCGAGGTCGGCGCGGGCGTGCTCACGATGGAGTACCGCGCGACGGTCACCGGCCGCCGGGATCCCGCGCCCCTCGACGACGTGGACCTGTGGGTGTACCGCCGCCCGAGCCGCTACTGCGAGTCGGACACGCTCTTCCCGACGGCGCGCAGCGAGTTCCGCGGCCTCGACGGCCTGCCGCTGCTCCAGGCCGTGCGCGCGTTCGTGGCGGACACGCTGCGGTACGCGCCCGGATCCAGCCTCCCGACCGACGGCGCCGTCCAGACGCTGCTCGCGCGGCGGGGCGTCTGCCGCGACTACGCGCACCTCGTCATCGCGATGCTCCGGGCGCTCGACGTGCCCGCGCGCCTCGCGGCCGTCTACGCGCCGGGCCTCCGTCCGATGGACTTCCACGCGGTGGCCGAGGCGTGGGTCGACGGCGCCTGGCACGTGGTCGACGCCACCGGGCTCGCGCCGCGGCAGAGCCTGCTGCGGATCTCCACGGGGCGCGACGCATCCGACACGGCGTTCCTCACCAACACGCGCAGCCTCGTCACCATCTCGCGGATGGAGGTGCTCGCCACGGTCGACGAGCTGCCCGCCGACGACGGCACGACGCCGGTCCGCCTGGGCTGACGACCGGCGCGACGCCGCTCAGCGCCGACGAGGTTCGCCGGCGCTACCGCGCGACGTGGCGCGGCCGGATCAGCCGCCGACGGTCTTCAGCACCGCGTTGCCGAGGTCGGCGTGGTCGCCGGGCTCGTAGAACGCCGCGGAGCGCATGACGATCATGTGCTTCGACGAGTAGATGGTGGAGACGCCGATCGCGTCCTGCAGCTCGAAGTAGGCCTCGACGCCCGAGGGGTAGCCCGCGATGGGGTCGGCCAGGAGGATGGCCGCGTCCCGCCGCGACTTCAGCTCGGCGGCGACGGGCTGCGCCACGTCGATCTCGACGTCCGTGCCGTCGGCGGCGCGGAAGGCGCACGCGATGCCCTGCATGGCGAGGACGTCAGCGCGCAGCCCGTCCGTGGACGTGTCGGCGGGCAGGGACGCGACCGCGAAGCCGGAGCCGAAGGACGCCAGGTCGGGGAGGAGCTGCTCGCAGGTGGTCGTGACCGGCGTGCCCTTGGGCGGCGCGGGCGTGGGGGAGGCGGTGGCTCCCGCGCCGGATCCGCCCGCCGGCGCCTGGCCGCCGCCGGCGCTCGCCGACGGGTCGGGCGTGGAGGGCTGCAGCGGAGCGGGGTTCGAGCAGCCCGCGAGGAGGAGGGCGAGGGCGAGCCCGGCCGTCGCGACGACGGGCACGGACCGCGGGGACCGGGGGCGTGCGGGCGCGGGGAGGCGGACGGGCATGGTGGTGCTCCTTCGGATCCGGTCGCGCCGCGGGTGCGGCGCTCGGCGCGCGGCGTCGCGCCGCGTGCGGGAGGCGGGTTCGACACCCTACCGAGCGCGGGCGATGCGCCGCTGGGAGCGTCCCCGCCGACCGGCGGCCGCGCGTGGGCGGTCGCCCGGGCCGGGCCGGGCCGGTCCGGGCGGGCGGGCTCGGGGCGGCCGCGCCGCCGGTAGGATCGATCCCCATGACGACCCCTGACCTGACCGGCGCACTGTTCGACATCGTGGCCGAGACGGCGGGTCGACGAACCGGAGCTGACGGGCTCACCCTCACGCCCGACATGGTCGTCCTCGAGCGCCCGCGGAACCGCGACCACGGCGACTGGGCCACCAACATCGCCATGCGCATCGCGAAGCCGCTGGGTGAGAACCCGCGTGCGCTCGCCACCGAGATCGCGGCGGGCCTCGGCGCGCTGCCGCAGGTCGCGAAGGTCGACGTCGCCGGGCCCGGCTTCATCAACATCACGCTGGAGGCGGCCGCCGCCGGCGCCCTCGCGCGCACCATCGTCGAGGCCGGCCCCGCGTACGGCCGGGGCACGACGCTCGACGGGATCCGCATCAACCTCGAGTTCGTCTCCGCGAACCCCACGGGCCCCATCCACCTGGGCGGCGTGCGCTGGGCCGCGGTCGGCGACAGCCTCGCCCGCATCCTGCAGGCCGAGGGCGCGGACGTCACGCGCGAGTACTACTTCAACGACCACGGATCCCAGATCGACCGCTTCGCCCGCAGCCTCCTCGCGAGCCACCTCGGCGAGGAGACGCCCGAGGACGGCTACGGCGGCGCCTACATCGGCGAGATCGCCGAGCGCGTGGTGGAGGGGTACGACGGCGACGTCGACGCCCTCTCGCGCGAGGAGCAGCAGGAGCTGTTCCGGAGCGCGGGCACCGAGCTGATGTTCGGCGAGATCAAGCAGAAGCTCCACGACTTCGGCGTGGACTTCGACGTGTTCTTCCACGAGGACTCGCTGCACGAGTCGGGCGCCGTCGACCGCGCCGTCGCGCGCCTGAGGGAGCTCGGCCACGTCTTCGAGGAGGACGGCGCCGTCTGGCTCCGCACCACCACGTTCGGCGACGACCGCGACCGCGTCGTCATCCGCTCCTCGGGCGAGCCCGCCTACATCTCGGGCGACCTCGGCTACTACCTCGACAAGCGCGAGCGCGGCTTCGAGCAGAACATCATCATGCTGGGGGCCGACCACCACGGCTACGTCGGCCGGTTGATGGCCATGGTCGAGGCGTTCGGCGACGTCCCGGGCGTCAACCTGCAGATCCTCATCGGCCAGATGGTCAACCTGCTCCGCGACGGCGAGCCGGTGAAGATGAGCAAGCGCAACGGCACCATCGTCACGCTCGACGACCTGGTCGACGCGGTCGGCGTCGACGCCGGGCGCTACGCGCTCGTGCGCTCCTCCGCCGATCAGAACCTCGACATCGACCTCGCGATCCTCGGCAAGCGCACCAACGACAACCCCGTCTTCTACGTGCAGTACGCCCACGCGCGCACGTGCGCGGTCGACCGCAACGCGGCAGCATCCGGCGTCGAGCGCACGGCCTTCGCGCCGGAGCTGCTCACGCACCCGACCGAGTCGGCGCTGCTCGGGCTCCTCCAGGAGTTCCCGCGCATCGTGGCGCAGGCCGCGGAGCTGCGCGAGCCGCACCGGGTCGCGCGCTACGTGGAGGAGCTCGCGGGCTCCTACCACCGCTGGTACGACAGCTGCCGGGTGGTCCCGCGCGGCGACGAGGAGGTCACGGACCTCCATCGCACGCGCCTGTGGCTGAACGACGCGGTGCGCCAGGTCGTCGCGAACGGCCTCGACCTCGTGGGCGTCTCCGCTCCCGAGCGCATGTAGGGGAGCGGATCATGGCGGGACGGTTCCTCGGCACGGAGGTCTTCGAGGCGCCCGAGCGGCGCGATCCGCGGGAGGCGCGTCGCCGTCGTCGCGGGCCGCGCGGCGGCACCGTCTTCATCTGGCTCCTGGTGCTGGCCGTGATCGGCGTCGGGCTCGCGTTCGGGCTCCGGATCATCGACCAGACCGTCCGCGGCGTCGCCCAGGACCAGGCCGAGAAGCAGATCGCCGACCAGCTGCCCGGCCGGGTCACGGGAGGGGTGGACGTCTCGATCGAGGGCGACTGGGTCATCCCGCAGCTCATCCGCGGCCGGCTCGACCGCGTCGTGCTCGACGGGCAGAACCTGCAGGCGGACGGCACGCCGTTCCAGGCGCACATCGTGGCGACCGACGTGCCCACCGACCAGGAGCGCACCGTGGGGAGCGTCGTCGCGACGGTGTCGATGGACGAGGCCCCCGCCAGCGCGCTGCTCGCGAAGACGGCCGGCACGCCGCCCGACCTGCGGTTCGGCGACGGGACGCTCGGGTACTCGGGCTCGACGCGGGTCCTCGGCCTCACGCTCGGCTTCACGGTGGCCGCCGAGCCCGTGCTGCGCGACGGCTCGACCGTCGTCATCACGCCCGCCGAGGTGTCGCTCGAGGCGGGATCGCTGAAGGTCGACCTCGCGCAGACCATCCAGGGCATCCGCGACATCACCTACCCGGTGTGCGTCGCGCAGTACCTCCCCGCGGGCGTCGCCGTGCAGGACGTGACCGTCACGGACGAACGCGCGTCGATGACCGTCGCGTCGGACTCGCTGAAGCTCACGCGCGACTCGCTCGGGGTGGCGGGCACCTGCGGCTGACCGCGGTGCCGGCGCCGCGCCGCCCACCGCTGCGGTCGCCGTCACATGGGCCGGGCACCCGGATCCGCCTCGGTAGGATGCTCTCACCGCCCCTCCTCCGGCTTCAGGGACCGCACCGGGTCCGCTCGCCATCCCGCACGTCCGCCCCGCGTACGAACAGGTGACTCCGTGACCGCGAACCCGCTGGCCCCGCCCTGGCTGCTGCCGCCCGACGACGCGAACGCGCTGGACGCGCGCGTGTGGTCCCGCGGCGCGACTCGCGACGACGACGGCGCCCTCCGCATCGCGGGCGTGGCCGCCCCCGAGCTCGCGCGCCGCTTCGGCACCCCGCTCTACGTGGTCGACGAGGACGACGTGCGCGGCCGCGCGGCCGAGACGCTGGCCGCCTTCGCGCGCGAGGCCGCCGCCGTCGGCACGACCGCGCGCGTCTACTACGCGGGCAAGGCCTTCCTCAGCATCGAGGTCGCGCGCTGGATGGTGGAGGAGGGCCTCCACATCGACGTGTGCTCCGGCGGGGAGCTGGCCGTCGCGCTCGCGGCGGGCGCGGATCCGGCCCGCATGGGCTTCCACGGCAACAACAAGTCGGTCGCCGAGATCGACCGCGCGGTCTCGGCGGGCATCGGCCAGATCGTCGTGGACAGCGCGATCGAGGTCGAGCGCATCGCCGCGTCGGCCGCCGCGCGCGGGCGGATCCAGCCGGTGCGCCTCCGCGTGAACAGCGGCGTGCACGCCCACACCCACGAGTACCTCGCCACCGCCCGCGAGGACCAGAAGTTCGGGATCACGCTCGCCGACGCCCCCGGCGTCGTCGCCCGCATCCGGTCGCACGCGTCCCTCTCCTTCACGGGCCTGCACGCCCACATCGGCAGCCAGATCTTCGAGACCGACGCCTTCGTCGAGTCCGCCCGGCGGCTGCTGGACCTGCACGAGCGGCTCCTCGCCGCGGGCCCCGTGCCCGAGCTCAACCTCGGTGGCGGGTTCGGGATCGCGTACACGTCGGTCGACCGGCCCGTGCCGGTGCCCGAGATCGCCCGGCGCCTCACCCGCATCGTCGGCGACGAGTGCGCCCGGCGGGGCATCGCGGTGCCCGTGATCGCGGTCGAGCCGGGCCGGAGCATCGTCGGCCCCTCCACCGCCACGCTCTACACGGTCGGCACCGTCAAGGACGTGCTCGTCACGGTCGGCGGCGTCGACGGCGAGGTGGCCGAGGCGGAGTCCGCCACGGGCGACGTGGAGGATCCGCGCATCGCGGAGGAGGCCGAGACGGCGATCCGCCGCTACGTGAGCGTCGACGGCGGCATGAGCGACAACGCACGGCCCGCCCTCTACGGCGCCGACTACTCCGTGCGCCTCGCCGGCCGTTCCTCGGACGCGGAGCCCGCCCTCGTGCGCATCGCCGGCAAGCACTGCGAGAGCGGCGACCTGGTCGTGCACGCCGACTACCTCCCCGGCGACGTGCGCGCCGACGACCTCGTGGCCGTCCCGGCGACGGGCGCCTACTGCTGGGCGCTCGCGAGCAACTACAACTGGATCGGCCGTCCCCCCGTCGTCGCCGTGCGCGACGGCGAGGCGCGGGTCATCGTCCGCGGCGAGACCGTGGACGACCTGCTGGCGCGCGACGCGGGCACGCCGGCCGCCGCATCCCCCGACGTGAACGGAGCACGATGATCGAGTACCGGAACCTGCGCGTCGCCCTGCTGGGCTGCGGCTCGGTCGGCACCCAGGTGGCGCGCCTCATGCGGGAGCACGGCGAAGAGCTGGCGCAGCGCGTGGGCGCGCGGCTGGAGCTCGTGGGCATCGCGGTGCGCGACCGGGACGCGCCGCGCGACCCGTCGGTGCCGCGGGAGCTCCTCACGACCGACGCCGAGTCGCTCATCCTCGGCGCCGACATCGTCATCGAGCTGATGGGCGGCATGGAGCCGGCGCGCACCCACATCCTCGCGGCCATCGCGTCGGGCGCCGATGTCGTGACGGCCAACAAGGCGCTGCTCGCGACCCACGGACCGGAGCTCTTCGAGGCGGCCGAGCAGGTGGGCGCGCAGCTCTACTACGAGGCGGCGGTCGCGGGCGCGATCCCCATCATCCGGCCGCTGCGCGACAGCCTCGCCGGGGACCGGGTCGAGCGGATCCTCGGCATCGTCAACGGCACGACGAACTACATCCTCGATGAGATGGACACCCACGGGCTCGGCTTCGACGAGGCGCTCGCGACGGCCACGGAGCTCGGGTACGCGGAGGCGGATCCGACGGCCGACATCGAGGGCCACGACGCGGCCCAGAAGGCCGCCATCCTCGCGAGCCTCGCCTTCCACACGCGCGTGCCGGTCGAGGCCGTGCACCGCGAGGGCATCACGGGCCTCGCGCCCGCGCAGTTCGCCTCGGCCCGCAAGGCCGGCTACGTGATCAAGCTGCTCGCCATCTGCGAGCGCCTCACGGATCCCGAAACCGGCCGCGACGGCGTCTCCGCCCGCGTGTACCCGGCCCTCGTGCCGCGCGACCACCCGCTCGCCGCCGTGCACGGCGCGAACAACGCCGTGTTCGTCGAGGCCGAGGCCGCGGGCGACCTCATGTTCTACGGCGCGGGCGCCGGGGGAGTGCAGACCGCCTCCGCCGTCCTCGGCGACGTCGTCTCGGCCGCGCGCCGCCACGTCGTCGGCGGCCCCGGCGTCGCGGAGTCGACGCACGCCGACCTCGAGACGCTGCCCGTCGGCGCGATCACGACCCAGTACCAGATCACCCTCCAGGTGGCGGACGAGCCGGGCGTCCTCGCCCGCATCGCGCACCTGTTCAGCGAGCACGGCGTCTCCGTGGAGACGCTCGAGCAGACCACCCACCAGGCGCCCGTGGCGGGCGGGGCGGGCGACCGGCCCACCGCTAGCCTGGTGATCGGCACGCACCGCGCCACCGACGCGGCCCTCCGGGCCACCGTCGACGCGGTGTCGAACCTCGACGCGGTGACGGCAGTCGCGAGCGTCCTCCGAGTAGAAGGAGCCTGATGGCCCACCAATGGCGCGGACTGCTCCGCGAATACGCCGACCGCCTCGACGTCACCGACGCCACCCCGATCATCACGCTCGGCGAGGGCGGCACGCCGCTCATCCCCGCGCCCGCCCTGTCCGCCCGCACGGGCGCCGACGTGTGGGTCAAGTACGAGGGAATGAACCCCACCGGCTCCTTCAAGGACCGCGGCATGACCATGGCGATCTCCAAGGCCGTCGAGCACGGCGCCAAGGCCGTCATCTGCGCCTCCACCGGCAACACGTCCGCGTCGGCCGCGGCGTACGCGACCCACGCGGGCATCACCGCGGCGGTGCTCGTGCCCGAGGGCAAGATCGCGATGGGCAAGCTCAGCCAGGCCGTCGCCCACGACGCGCAGCTGCTCCAGGTGCGCGGCAACTTCGACGACTGCCTCGACATCGCGCGCGAGCTCAGCGCCAACTACCCGGTGCACCTCGTGAACAGCGTGAACAACGACCGCATCGAGGGCCAGAAGACCGGCGCGTTCGAGGTCGTCGAGGTGCTGGGCGACGCGCCCGACTTCCACTTCATCCCCGTCGGCAACGCCGGCAACTACACCGCGTACACGCGCGGCTACCGCGAGGACCTGGAGGCGGGCAACGCCACGAAGCTGCCCCGCATGTTCGGCTTCCAGGCCGCGGGCAGCGCGCCCATCGTCGACGGCGCCATCGTCCGCGACCCCGACACCATCGCCAGCGCGATCCGCATCGGCAACCCGGCCTCGTGGAAGCTCGCCCTCGAGGCGCAGCTGCTCACGGACGGCTACTTCGGCGCCATCTCCGACGCGCGGATCCTCGAGGCGCACCGCATCCTCTCCGCCGAGGTCGGCATCTTCGTCGAGCCCGCGTCCGCCATCAGCGTCGCCGGGCTCCTCGAGCGCGCCGAGGCCGGGCAGATCCCGAAGGGCGCGAAGGTCGTCCTCACGGTCACGGGCCACGGCCTCAAGGACCCGCAGTGGGCGCTCCGCACGGCGGACGGCTCCGACGTCGCCCCCACGAGCGTCGGCGTCGACGTCGCCGAGATCGCGGGCGTGCTCGACCTGGTCGCGTCGTGACCGACGGTCCGATGACCGGGGCGCTCCCCGTCGGGCGCCGCGTGCAGGTGCGCGTGCCCGCGACGAGCGCCAACCTCGGCCCCGGCTTCGACACGCTCGGCCTGGCGCTCGCGCTGTACGACGACCTCACGGTCACGGTGCGCGACGCGCCCGGCGCCACGGTCGACGTGCGGGGCGTCGGCGCGGGGGAGGTGCCGACCGACGAGACGAACCTCGTCGTCACGGCCATCGCGCACACGTTCGCGGCCTTCGACCAGCCGATGCCCGGCCTCGACCTCGTGGCGAAGAACCGGATCCCGCACGGCCGCGGCCTCGGCTCGTCCGGCGCCGCCATCGTGTCGGGGATCATGGCGGCCCAGGGCCTCCTCGCCGGCACCGTCGCGATCGACGCCGACGCGCTCCTCCGCCTCGCGACCGAGATGGAGGGCCACCCGGACAACGTGGCGCCCGCCCTCTTCGGCGGCCTCACCATCGCGTGGGTCGACGAGACCGGCCCGCAGCACAAGAAGCTCGCCGTGCACCGCGGGGTCTCGCCGCTCGTGCTCGTGCCGGTGGCCACCATGTCCACCGCGCTCGCCCGGAGCCTGCAGCCGGAGTCGGTGCCGCACGAGGACGCGATCTTCAACGTCTCCCGGTCCGCCCTGCTCATCGCGGCGCTCATCCAGAGCCCGGAGCTGCTGCTCGCGGCCACGGAGGACCGCCTGCACCAGGACTACCGCGCCGCCGCCATGCCCGAGACCAACGAGCTCGTGCACCTGCTGCGCGGAGCCGGCTACGCGGCCGTCGTCTCCGGCGCGGGCCCGTCGCTGCTCGTGCTCGGCAGCGACCCGGGCCAGCGGCTCACCGCCGCCGAGCTCGTCGCGGCGCACGGCAGCACGCCGTGGAAGGCGCTCATGCTCGCGGTCGACGTCAAGGGATCCACCGTGCAGGTCGTCGACGCGGGGTCCGCTCCCTCCCGCTAGCCGGATCGCGACGTCGCCGGCCCCGGCGCGCCGGTCCCCGCGCGCACCGGGCACCGGGTGCTAGGCTGCACTCGACCCCGGGGTCGTCGGATCCACGCATGAGCGTCGGAGATCCGGTCCCGGTGGTCGTTCTCACCACTCACCCGCTGTCGTCCCCGCCAGATCCCGCGCCTTCGTGCGCGACAGCAGCTCCGGACGGAATCAGACCGTCCGCCGCTCGGCGGAGACACACGCTTTCGGCTCTCCTCCGCACGGGCTTCGTCCCGGCGGATCGGGGAAAGGACCCACGAACATGACCGATGTCGACACCCGCGCCTCCGGCGCCGACCTGAGCACGCTCCGCGTCTCCCAGCTCCAGGCCATCGCCTCCGAGCTCGGGATCCCGGGCGGCTCCAAGCTCCGCAAGGGCGAGCTGGTGGCCGCGATCTCCGAGATCCAGGCCGCTCGCGGACTCACCGCGCCCGCCGAGGAGGCGAGCGCCCCCGCGACGATCGCCCCCGAGGCGCCCGTCGCCGAGGCGCCCGCCGCGCCCGTGGAGGCGCCCGCCTCCGCGACCCCCGCCGAGGAGCCCGTCGTCGAGGACGCCGCCCCCGTCGAGGCCCCGGCCGAGGCGCCCGTCGCCGACGCGCCGGCAGAGCAGCCCGCGCGCTCCGGCCGCGGATCCCGCCGTGCGAGCACCGCCCGGATCGTGCCCGAGAGCGTCGCGGAGCCCATCGAGGCACCCGCCGCCTCCGCCGCGACCGCCAGCCGCGGCCTCGAGGAGCGCATCGCCGAGGCAGCGGGCGACCGCGCCGCCGCCGACGCGCCGCGAACCGCCGACGCGGACGCCGCCGTCGCGCCCGCCGCGCGCCGCGGATCCCGCCGTGCCACCAGCTCCGGTGTCGTGGACCCCGCCGCCGAGGCCCCGCGCCAGGCGGCCCAGCACGTCAACAGCGGCCAGACGGCCGATCAGCTCGTCCCGACGGAGGACGCGCAGGCGCCCGCCGCCGAGGACGGCACCGACTCCGGCCAGGAGCAGGCGCCCGAGCGCCGCGGCCGCGGCCGCCGCCGCGGAGGACGCGACGAGCAGAACGGCCAGGGCGGGTCGAACGGCCAGAACGGCCAGAACGGCCAGAACGGCCAGAACGGCCAGAACGGCCAGAACGGCCAGGGCCGGTCCGACGGCCAGGGCGCGCAGGGCGACCGCGCGACGGACGCCGCCGAGCCCGCTCCCGCCGCATCCGACGCGTCGACCTCCGGCGACGACCAGGGCGGCGACGACCAGGGCGGGCGCCGCGACGGCGACGGCCGTGACGGCCGCGAGGGCGGACGCAACCGCAGCCGCAACCGCCGCAGCCGCGACCGCGGGCGCGACCAGGACGACCAGCAGCAGGGCGGCCGCGACCAGGCGCCCCGCGACCAGGCCCCGCGCGAGCAGGACGCCGACGACGAGGCGCAGGAGGAGGCCCGCACGGGCCGCCAGCGCCAGAACGGCCGCGGCCAGGGCGACCGCACGCAGGACGTGCGCGCCGACCAGGCCCGCGCCGACCTCGGACGCGACGACGACCGCGGCGGCCGCAGCCGGTACCGCGACCGCAAGCGCGGCCGCGGCCAGGGCGGCGACGACTTCGAGCCCGAGGTCACCGAGGACGACGTCCTCCTGCCCGTCGCGGGCATCCTCGACGTGCTCGACAACTACGCCTTCGTCCGCACGAGCGGCTACCTGCCCGGCACGAACGACGTCTATGTCTCCCTCGGCCAGGTCAAGAAGCACTCGCTGCGCAAGGGCGACGCGATCGTCGGCGCCATCCGCCAGCCGCGCGAGAACGACAGCCAGAGCCGCCAGAAGTACAACGCGATCGTGAAGATCGACTCGGTCAACGGCCTGCCCCCCGAGGAGGCCGCGAACCGCGTCGAGTTCGGCAAGCTCACGCCGCTCTATCCGCAGGACCGCCTCAGCCTCGAGACCGAGCCGGCCAAGCTGACCACGCGGATCATCGACCTCGTGTCGCCGATCGGCAAGGGCCAGCGCGGCCTCATCGTCTCGCCGCCCAAGGCCGGCAAGACGCTCGTGCTCCAGGCCATCGCGAACGCCATCGCCACCAACAACCCCG
>Ga0308163_10000671_pt1 | contig 51560 bp, 42 predicted proteins | sample PhyTR1_FD_201037 | JGI IMG/M metagenome (GOLD analysis project Ga0308163, IMG submission 201037) | Phyllosphere microbial communities from UC Gill Tract Community Farm, Albany, California, United States - DLSLT.R1 | ecosystem: Host-associated > Plants > Phyllosphere > Unclassified | place: USA...
TCTTCCCATTCCGAACAGAGAAGTTAAGCCCACCAGAGCCGATGGTACTGCGGTAACACGTGGGAGAGTAGGTCGGTGCCAAATCTTAAACAAAGCCTTTCAGGAAACTGAGAGGCTTTTGTTGTTTATGAGCTTGTCTTAATCTGTAATATTACGACTACCTTAGCGTCACTGGATGCATTTTATTTGAAGCCCTTGTATTCTGCGCAAGGATCCATTAACTTTCACCTTATCATTCATTGCCACATAAAATCTCTGAATATTTTTATATGCTGATTTTGCGGCTTTCCTTCTGGAACATACCATATTTTATCCAGTAGTTTTCCTCCGGGAAAAATCCTTGCCTGATTTTATTTTAGTTTGACAATAATCAATATATTGGGTGTCAAGTCCATGGGCCCGTATTTACAGTCCTCTCATTTAGATTTTTTTTACGCTATGTATAAATATAATACCAAGATATTAGTGATTGTTGTTCTATTGCTTACCGCAGTTAAGGCCTCAAGCCAGTACCGACAGGAATATGTGCTTAAGGATAATTGGAAGTTTAGTAAAGGAGACATTGCCGGAGCCAATGAGCTGTCCTTTAATGACAGCAAGTGGGAAACCGTTAGCGTTCCGCATGACTGGGCAATTAAAGGTCCCTTCGACGGCAACAACGACAAACAGAACGTTCAGATAGAGCAGAATGGCGAAACGGGTAAAAGTATGAAATCTGGCCGGACAGGTGGACTACCATTTATTGGTACGGGCTGGTACCGTCATCAGCTGAATGCTTCAATGTTTAAGAAAGGCCAACGGGTTGTATTACTATTTGATGGTGCAATGAGTTATCCTAAGATTTATATTAATGGTAAAGAAGCGGGACATTGGGCTTATGGTTATAATTCCTTTTCGGTAGACGTGACTTCCTTTTTGGAATATGATAAGGATAACACCTTAGCCGTTCGATTAGAAAACCTCCCGGAGGCCTCACGTTGGTATCCTGGTGCAGGTTTATACCGCAACGTGCATTTAATCGTTACCGACGAGATTCACATTCCGGTATGGGGCAGTTATGTTACTACCCCGGTTGTCAATCAAAACTTTGCTAAGGTATCCGTCAAAACTAAGATAGCGGGTGCCCAACCTGGTAGCACTGCGTTACGTCTGATTACCGAAGTGAAAGATGCGTCCGGGAAGGTTAGCGCTGCAACTACCACTGTGCTTGGTGTTGCAGATGATCAGGAGTTTGAGCAGCAGCTGGTGGTGGAAAAACCTAAGCTTTGGTCGCCCGAATCTCCCAATCTTTATACTGCAGTATCTAAATTATATGCTGGCGATGTATTAAAGGATGAATATAGTACCACTTTTGGAATCCGCACGATAAAGTTTGAAGCTGAAAAGGGCTTTTCGCTGAATGGTCAGTACCGCAAGTTCAAAGGAGTAAACAACCATCATGATCTCGGTCCCTTAGGTGCCGCAATCAACGAAACTGCATTGCGCAGACAGCTATTGATGTTAAAGGATATGGGTTGTGATGCGATACGTACTTCTCATAATATGCCCGCTCCGGAATTGGTAAAACTATGCGATGAAATAGGCGTTATGCTGATGGTAGAATCTTTTGATGAATGGAAGGCCCCAAAAGTTACTAATGGTTATAGTCATCTTTTTGACGAGTGGGCAGAAAAGGACATGGTAAATATGATACGCAGGGATAGGAATAGTCCTTCAGTTGTAATGTGGAGCATTGGTAACGAAGTTCCCGATCAGTCGACCGTTAATGGCAATAAGATTCTAAATTTTCTTAAAAATATATGTCACAGGGAAGACCCCACACGTCCGGTTACTGCAGGAATGGATAGGATTAAGGATGCATTGGATAACAATTTTGCCGCTGCACTGGATATACCCGGCTTCAACTATAAACCAGCCTGGTATGAACGTGCCAACACTCGTCTTCCCCAGGGGTTTTTGATAGGTACTGAAACGGCATCTACTGTAAGTTCACGTGGCGTTTATAAGTTTCCCGTTGAGTTGTTTAAGGATAAGGTTTATGGTGATAATCAGAGTTCGTCTTATGATGTGGAGTACTGTGTATGGTCACAAATCCCTGATGAGGAGTTTGATAAACAAGACGATCTGGGGTATGTGATGGGTGAATTTGTTTGGACAGGTTTTGATTATCTCGGTGAGCCTACTCCTTACGACCAGAAATGGCCTTCACACAGTTCCTATTTTGGGATCATTGATCTTGCGGGAATTCCAAAGGATAGGTATTACCTGTACAGAAGCAGGTGGAATACGGAACAGCCTACGCTGCATATATTACCTCATTGGACGTTTCCTGGCAGAGAGGGAGAACTTACTCCGGTTTTTGTTTATACCAGTTATCCTTCCGCTGAACTTTTTGTAAATGGCAAAAGCATGGGCAGGCAGGAAAAAAATAAGATTTCTATGATGAACCGATATCGTTTGATGTGGAAAGACGTGACTTACATCCCTGGATCAATCAAAGTTGTAGCTTATGATAGTGATGGGAAAGCTGTTGCTGAAGAAACTGTACGTACTGCCGGTAAACCAGATCATATCGTATTAAAAGCTGACAAAGGTGTCTTAACTGCTGGAAAGAATGATCTTTCCTATGTTACGGCCAGCGTTGTGGATAAAGATGGAAATCTTTGTCCGGATGCTTCAAATGAACTCCGTTTTAAAGTGAGAGGCGCAGGGAAATTTAAGGTTGTCGCCAATGGCGATGCTGCCAGCCTTGAGCTATTCCATATTCCACATATGAAGGTTTTTAAAGGAAAGCTGGTGGTGACCATTGAGAATGCAGCAGAGAAAGGCAACATAGAACTTAGGGTTGAAGGACAAAATCTTAAGAGCGGAAAAATCCTGATCTCAAACCAATAGCCAAAATCATTGTAGAAAGGGTGCTTTCACCGGCGCCCTTTTTTATTTGTCCGCGATGGTCACACTGATCCCTTTTTCTTCCAGCAACTTCACGATTTCCGGTGAGATCCCTTTATCAGTCACTATATGTTGAATTTGATCCAGGGCGCATATTTTACCGAGTCCTCGCTTACCAAATTTGGAACTGTCCGCCAGCACCACCGTCTGCTGTGCGGAGTCCATCATCTTCTGGTTTAGCCTTGCTTCCATTAAACTGGTAGTGGTTAAACCCATGTCGAAATCTATCCCATCAACCCCAAGAAACAAAATACTGCAGGAAACATCGGCAAGGATTTGTTCGGCATATGGCCCCATCACTGAAGATGAGTTTTGTCTGAGTTGCCCCCCTAGCTGCAGCACTTCTACATTGAGATGGTGTGAAAGCTCTAGTGATACATTAAGTGCAGAAGTAATCACGGTGAGGTGTCCTTCGGGATGTAGAGCCCTTGCTAGTGCGAGCATGCTGGTTCCGGAAGCAATAATTACAGAATCATTATGTCCGATCATCGCCGCTGCTGCTTTGGCGATACTTCTTTTTTCATCTGCGTTTAAGCTTTCCTTCTCAGCTACGGGCTTATCATTGGTGTAAGGGTTGGCTTTTGAAGCACCGCCATGTGTGCGGAAAAGCAGCTTTTTGTCCTCAAGCAATTTAAGGTCCTTACGAATAGTTACATCAGAAACTTTCATTTGTGTACTTAGCTCCTGAACATTTACGTGTCCGTTTTCACCTAACTTCTTCAGGATTACTTGATGTCTTTCCGTTATACTTTTCATGTTGGGGGCTTAGTAAAGATTAATGGCAGAATCAAAATTAACAATTACAGGGAGTTTTTTATCCTTAAATGCATTTATTTCAATTATTGATATTACAATTATACTTTCGTTTTGTTTCGAATATTTCTCTTTTTCTGGCCTGATGATTGTATCTGTTGCGCTTAATTGGTGTATTGCGCTAGGAAATTTTAAATTATTTATTTTTTATATGTTTTTATTTGTTTTGATTACTTATGATCTGTAACTTAGATTTGTAAAACGAAACAAATAAAACACAAACCGTAACAAAAATGGGAAGTAACGAAAGAAGTAAGATCATTGAAGGTTTAGCTGATTCTGAAAAGATCTGGGATGTAATCATAGTTGGTGGCGGTGCTACTGGTCTTGGTTCTGCATTAGATGCAGCCTCCCGCGGTTATAAAACATTGTTATTAGAACAAATTGACTTTGCGAAGGGAACATCCAGCCGCAGTACCAAGCTTGTTCATGGTGGTGTGCGATATTTGGCACAGGGTGATGTAAGTCTGGTGGTAGAAGCACTGCACGAACGCGGGCTGATGCAAAAGAATGCTGCTCACCTGGTGAAAAATGAGTCTTTTATCATTCCAAACTATGAATGGTGGGGAGGAGCGTTTTATACTATAGGATTAACATTATATGATTTACTTGCCGGTAAACTTGGTTTTGGCAGGGCAAAACACCTGTCAAAAAAAGAAGTAATCAGAAGATTGCCTACCATCCAGCAAAAAGGTTTGTATGGTGGTGTGGTATATCAGGATGGTCAGTTTGACGATTCACGTCTGGCGATTAATATTGCCCAGACCTCTCTTGAGCAAGGGGCAACGGTGTTGAATTATTTTAAAGTAGTAAAACTGCTCAAAAACGATCAGCAAAAGGTGTCGGGCGTTGTAGCTCAGGATACAGAATCGGGTAAAACATATACATTGAAAGGTAAAACTGTAATTAACGCCACTGGTGTTTTTGCGGACGAAATATTACAGATGGATAAACCAGGTAAACAGGCAATGCTGAGACCTAGTCAGGGGATTCACCTGGTGGTAGACATGAAGTTTATGCCGGCAGAAGATGCGCTGATGATCCCTAAAACATCGGATGGAAGGGTGTTGTTTGCTGTGCCATGGCACGATAAGCTGGTGATTGGTACAACCGATACGCCACTTAAGCAACATAGCCTGGAGCCGGTGGCTTTGGAAGAAGAAATTGAATTTATTATGCGTACGGCCGACCAATACCTGGTAAAAGCTCCGGCACGTAAAGATGTGCTGAGTATGTTCGCCGGACTTCGTCCGCTGGCAGCTCCACAAAATGGTTCTGAAAAAACCAAAGAGATTTCAAGAAGCCATAAGATTATTGTATCCGATTCTGGTCTGATAACGATTACTGGTGGTAAATGGACCACTTATCGCCGCATGGCAGAGGATACCGTTAATAAGGCCATTGAGATTGGTGGTTTGGAAAAAAGAGTAGTTAAAACCAAAGAGCTGGCTATTCACGGTAGTACGTTAAACGTAGATCGTAACGACCATTTATATGTGTACGGAACAGACCGTCCGGCACTACTGGCCCTGGCAAAGGAGAAAAAGGAATGGAGTGAAAAACTAGATTCGAGAGCTGATTATATCGGTGCCGAAGTAGTTTGGGCAGTAAGGCACGAAATGGCCAGAACTGTTGAAGACGTATTGGCGAGAAGGGTAAGAATATTATTCCTGGATGCGCGTATGGCCTATGATGTTGCGCCTAAAGTTGCCGCGCTGATGGCACCTGAATTGGGAAAAGACGCAGCATGGGAGGCAGAGCAGGTAGCGGTTTTCCGTGCACTGGCACAAACCTATTTATTAGAAGAGTACCCATAAACAGTGCTTAATTTGAAAAGAACCTAAAACACATATTAATTTATTACCAAGTATAAACATTAAATCATGGAAGAATATATTTTAGCCCTGGATCAAGGTACAACAAGCTCAAGGGCAATTGTTTTTGATCATAAAGGCCAGGTAAGATCCGTAGCGCAAAGAGAATTTAAACAAATTTTTCCTCAGTCTGGCTGGGTAGAACATGATCCCAATGAAATCTGGTCCACCCAGGCTAGTGTTGCTGCAGAAGCGACAGTGAAAATGGGCATTAACGGGACCAATATCAAAGCTATAGGTATCACCAATCAGCGTGAAACCACTATTGTGTGGGACCGTGCAACAGGTGAGCCGATTTATAATGCCATTGTTTGGCAGGATCGCCGTACAGCAGCTTTTTGTGATAAGCTAAAGCAGCAGGGGCATACAGATTTAATTCGTTCCAAAACAGGTTTAGTAATCGATTCCTATTTTTCTGGAACCAAGATCAACTGGATTCTGGAGAACGTTGAAGGGGCACGCGAAAGGGCCGAAGCGGGGGAACTTGCTTTTGGTACGGTAGACAGCTGGCTGGTTTGGAAATTTACACGCGGTCATGTACACGTGACCGACGTAACCAATGCCAGTCGTACTATGTTATTTAACATTAAAACCCAAGAATGGGATGATGAGCTGCTGGCTATTTTGAACATTCCAAAGAGCATGCTGCCGGAGGTAAAACAATCCAGCGAAATTTACGGAGAAACTACTACTACAATTTTTGCTTCCAAAATACCTATTGCCGGAATAGCTGGAGATCAGTCGGCCGCTTTATTTGGCCAGATGTGTATCGACAAAGCTATGGTGAAAAATACCTACGGTACAGGATGTTTTATGCTAATGAACATTGGCGACGAATTTATCGAATCAAAAAATAACCTCCTTACTACTGTAGCCTGGAAGATAGATGGTAAAATACAATATGCTTTTGAAGGCAGTATTTTTATTGCCGGTGCTGTTGTACAATGGCTGCGCGATGGTTTAGGGATTATCAAAACCTCTGCCGATGTGGAAAAGCTGGCGTTGAGTGTTGAAGACACACAAGGTGTATTTTTTGTACCGGCATTTGCAGGTTTAGGAGCACCATACTGGAAACCGGATGTTCGTGGAACGATTATCGGCTTGAGTCGTGGTACGGGTGCCGGGCACATTGCGCGCGCTGCATTAGAGTCTATTGGTTATCAAACGATGGATGTACTGAAGGCAATGGAAGCAGATTCCGGTATGGAAATAAAAGAACTGCGGGTAGATGGAGGTGCTACGGCGAACGATTTACTGATGCAGTTTCAGTCAGATTTATTAGGATGTAAAGTAATCCGACCAAATGTGGTAGAAACAACAGCTCTGGGCGCAGCTTATCTGGCAGGACTTGCTGTTGGCTATTGGAAGAGCATTGATGAGATCCATGAATTATGGAAGTCTGAAAAGGAATTTATTCCGGCAGGAGATGAAGCGAAGATTAAAGAGGGTGTAAAAGGATGGAAAAAAGCCATTCACGCCGCACAATCTATGGATGAGGATACTGTCGAATCGGAATTAGTTTAATTATCTCACCTTAATTTTACTTTTATGACTCCATTTATGGCCGAACTGATTGGCACAATGTTAATGATATTATTGGGAAATGGCGTTGTGGCCAATGTCCTGTTGAATGAAACTAAAGGAAACAATGCAGGCTGGATGGTAATAACCACGGCCTGGGGACTGGCGGTTTTTGTGGGGGTAATTGTCGCAGGGCCTACCAGCGGTGCGCACTTTAACCCGGCAATTACATTAGGCCTGGCTATAGCGGGGAAATTTCCCTGGGTGGATGTGGTTCCTTATATCACTGCACAATTTTTAGGTGCCTTTATCGGTGCCACATTAGTTTGGCTGATGTATTATGACCATTATAAACGTACGGAGAACCAAGGTTCTATTCTGGCCACCTTCTCTACCGGTCCTGCGATCCGTAACTATGCAGCCAATATCGGCGGCGAAATTATTGGAACCTTTGTACTGTTTTTCACTATCCTCTATATTACGGGTGCCGAGATTACTCCGGCTAAAACACCGATTGGCCTTGGGTCGATAGGTGCAGTGCCCGTAGCTTTTCTGGTTTGGGTAATCGGGCTCTCGCTTGGCGGAACAACGGGTTATGCGATTAATCCTGTCAGAGACCTGGGTCCGCGGATCATGCACGCATTGCTGCCAATTAAAAATAAGGGTACCAGTGATTGGTCATATGCCTGGGTACCAGTAGTTGGACCTGTAATAGGAGCAACGCTGGCGGCAGTACTTTACCTGAATCTGCACATCTAAATGTTCCTTTTGATATAATATAGATCATGATTAAAATAAAGATAAAAGGCGGCCTTTTGGTTGTCCTAGGGCTATGCCTTTGCCTTCAACTTATGGCGCAGGACACTCCTGCGGTGAAAACAGATTCGACCAAAGCGAAGAGAGATATTCCGGTAGATATCAATTTACAAGTAAGAAGTTTGTATACCTGGAGAGGTTTTAAGGTATCAAATGCGCCGATTACGGATATTGATATGCACTATAATCTCACAAAGGATAAAGCCTTGAGAGTAGGTATCTGGGGTGCCTCGAGCTTTACGGGAGACTATACGGAGTTTGATTACTTTGTAAGTTATAATAAAAACAACTACAGCTTCTCGATCTGGGATGTGAATAACTTCAGCGATTTCCCTAACGCGAACCTATTTAATTATAACCCGCGCAGTACTTCCCACTTTGTTGATGTGAGGGCAGGTTACAAATTTGGAGACGCCTTTCCCTTGAGTATGGACTGGACAACGATAGTGCTGGGGCGAGATACCCATGTAAAAAGCAACGGTGATGTGTCCAACAGTTATTCCAACTATGTTGAACTGGGATATCGTTTATTTAAAGAAGGCAGCACCGAGCTGCATGCCTTTGTTGGCGGAGGCTTTGCTTTTGGCAGGGAACAGAACTTTTACGGAGAGAAGGCCAATATTGTGAATGCCGGGCTTACGATTAACAAAGACCTGGTATTGTTCAATTACCATATGCCCATTGCTGCAACGGCAATGTTCAATCCCGAAAAAAAACACGGTGCGTTACAGTTAGTGGTTAACGTATTTTAAAAATACTTCTTTGGTTAGAGTAGGGCAGTAGGAAAGATCAGTTCGCCTGCTGCCTTTTTGTTTTATTTATTTTATTCCACAAAACCGTTGGAAATTCAAATGTTTTCCCTATTATACGCCATGATAGTTTCATTTACTGTATAAGCAGGGAAATTGAAGGAAAAGGAGATGATTAAAGAAAATGCAAATCGCCTAAAAACAATTAAAGCCCATCTTTCGATGAGCTTTCTGGTAGCGGGGAGCAGGATCGAACTGCCGACCTCAGGGTTATGAATCCTGCGCTCTAACCATCTGAGCTACCCCGCCGAAGGGTTGGTGTTTTTTAAAGAGTTGCAAATATAGGATAAAATACTTTCCTTTGAAAAAAAAAGTAAAAATAATACACAAATAGCAAGATATAAGGGATTTAAGATGTCAGAAAAGAAAAAATTTACATTGGAATATGAGTTAAAGTCTTCTCCGCGTATTTTGTTTAGCTTTATTAGTGAGCCAAATGGTTTGTCTCAGTGGTTTGCCGATGATGTAGTTTTCCGTGACCAGGTCTATACTTTTACCTGGGACGACGAGGTTCAGAAAGCCAAAATGTTAAGCTTCAAAGAAAATAAAATGGTGAAGTTTAAGTGGATTGACGATGAACCGCACTGTTATTTTGAAATGGAGATTGTACAGGACGAACTTACAAATGATGTAGCGCTGTCGATTACTGATTTCGCTACTGAAGATACCCTGAAAGAAAGAACACAAATCTGGGATAACCAGATCACCTACCTGCATAGTGTAATTGGTGCATAGTTTTTCAGCTGCATTGCCTACATTTGTATATTGAAAAAGATTCATATACTCCTGCTGCAAGCATTCATTAGGCCATTTTTCGTCACGTTTTTTGTCGTGATGTTTATCCTGCTGATGTTTTTCCTCTTCAAATATGTGGATGACCTGATCGGTAAAGGTTTTGAATGGTACACCATTCTGGAGCTGATGTTTTATGCGTCGGCCTCCAACGTATCGATGGCCTTGCCATTGGCTATCCTTTTATCGTCTATCATGACCTTCGGGACACTGGGGGAGAACTATGAGCTTGTGGCCATCAAATCTGCCGGTGTGTCTTTACAGAAGGCCATGCGGCCCCTGCTGGTACTCATTATCATCATCGCCTTTTCATCTTTCCTCTTTTCGGAGTATATGCTCCCCAAAGCGAATCTTAAATATGGCTCGCTCTTATGGGATGTGAGAAATAAAAAGTTATCATTCCTGATTAAAGAAGGTGTATTTAATAACAGTATCCCCAATTACTCCATCCGTGTGGATGAGAAAGGAGAGGACGGCGTATCACTGAAAGGGATTATGATCTATGACCACACAGGGAATAACGGTGTCGCCAAGATCATTATTGCCAAAAACGGCACGATGAATACTACGAACGACAGGCAATATATGATTCTGAAGCTGAATGACGGTATCCGTTACGAGGAAGGCAGCGGACAAAATGCCGGTTATAATCCGCGGCAGCAACTTACCAGAATGCGTTTTGGGCAGACGGAGCAAAAGTTTGATATCTCAAGTTTCAAAATGAATAGGACCGACGAGAACAGTTTCCGGTCGAATAATCAGATGCTGAACCTAAAAGGATTGACACATAAACGCGATTCGCTTACCAAAGAGCTGGATAGCGTTGACCGTTTTGCAAGGATGACGCTGGGCAGTTATTATAAGCTCAATAATTACACTAAAGGTTACACTAAAATTAAGGTTCCGCCAGTAAATATAAAAGGCGCGGTACTAGGCAGCATTCCTGCTGATAAACGGCAGTCGGTCATGCAGGCGGCGCTTGATCAGGCAAAATCTGTGCAGCAGACCACAGACGGGCGGGTGCCAGACCATATGGAAAGGGTTAAAAACCTCATCAGGATCAGAATTGAGTACCAGCGTAAGTTTACCCTTGCGGTGTCCTGCCTGCTCTTGTTTTTCATTGGTGCTCCCCTGGGGGCAATCATCAGAAAAGGAGGATTGGGTTTACCGGTGGTGATGGCGATTATCTTCTTCCTGTTTTACCATATTATCACAACCGTGGCAGAGAAATCGGCTAATCAGGGAAACATCAATCCCGTGCTGGGAATCTGGATGGCCATAATTATGCTGTCGCCATTGGGTGCCTTTTTAACCTACAAGGCCACGGTAGATTCGGCACTTTTCGACATCTCTTCCTACAAGCAGTTTTTTACCCAGTTATTCCGTAAAAAGAAGGTAACAAAGATTTCATAAACAGCTGTGGTGTATCTTACTTAAGGATGATATTTTGACAGCCGATATTATCGGGGAAGGTTGTAACTTTGTTTAAGATTCTTGATAGATAGTATGATTATCTTTTGATAAGAAGATGGGAATGAAAAATGGAAATTAAACTCAACGCAATAGAAGAAGCTATTGCAGATATAAAAGCCGGTAAAGTTGTTATTGTTGTAGACGACGAAGATCGTGAAAACGAGGGCGACTTTCTTACCGCCGCTGCTAATGCAACTCCAGAAGTTATCAATTTTATGGCCACCTACGGGAGAGGCCTTATCTGTGCCGCTATTACTGAAGACAGGTGTGATGAACTTAACCTGGAACTCATGGTTGGAAAAAACACAGCTGCATATGAGACCAACTTTACTGTTTCGGTAGACTTGATTGGCCATGGATGTACCACAGGTATTTCTGCATCTGACCGCTCTAAAACCATTCAGGCATTAATCAACCCTGATACTGATCCTGATGAATTGGGCAGACCTGGGCATATCTTTCCGCTGCGCGCGAAGGATGGCGGTGTGCTTAGACGTGCCGGCCATACTGAAGCTGCCGTAGATCTGGCCCTGCTTGCAGGAATGGAGCCGGCTGGCGTGTTGGTAGAAATTATGAATGTGGATGGCGAGATGGCGAGGCTTCCTGATCTGATTAAGATTGCCGAGCAGCATCAGCTGAAGATCATTTCTATCAAAGACCTGATCAGCTATAGGCTGGCTCAGGAAAGCCTGATCAGACCTGAAGTGACTATTAACCTGCCAACGGAGTGGGGCGATTTTAAAATGACCGCTTACACGCAATTGGAAAATAACGCTACACACCTGGCTATTACCAAAGGTGAGTGGACGGAAGATGAGGCTGTGCTGGTACGTGTACATAGTTCATGCATTACCGGCGATATCTTTGGTTCTTGCCGCTGCGACTGTGGTCCGCAATTGCACAAGGCCTTGCAGATGATAGAAGCAGAGGGTAAGGGAATTGTTGTTTACATGAACCAGGAAGGTCGCGGTATTGGACTGGTGAATAAATTGCTTTCCTATAACCTTCAGGATGCAGGTTTTGATACCGTTGAAGCTAACATCAAACTAGGTTTTAAAGGTGATGAACGTGACTATGGCGTGGGCGCACAGATCTTAAGGGCGCAAGGCGTGACTAAAATGAAACTGATGTCTAACAACCCTACCAAGCGCGCGGGCCTGATTGGCTATGGGCTGGAAGTTGTAGAAAACATCGGTATCGAGATTTTGAGCAATACCCACAATGAAACTTATTTAAAAACTAAAAGAGATAAAATGGGTCATACCATTATGAAAGACTAAGCTATTTTTTCTTTAGCTTTTTCTGTTCATTGGTAATCACGTCCTTATTTACAGATTGTTTTGCTTTGGCTGGTTGTTGACCAGCCATTTTTTTGCGCTCATTTCTGCGGTAGGCACCAGTTACTTTCTGCACAAACTCGCGGAAATTATCAAACTGCTGAGAGTATACCAGACCAAAAGAGGTCACGTTTATCGTTGAATTGATACCGGGGTTCACGAAGATACTTTGTATAGTTGGCGGTTTATTGGCCAGCTTTCCAACCAATGTACCGTCCTTTTTAATCAGTCCCAGGATTTCTACCTCGCCACCTACATTACTGCTGTTGAAACCAATCGGCGATAAGTCGCTGGTACTTCTCCGGTCTACCACACCGGCATTTACTGTTACCCTGTTATTGAAGAACCTGAAAGATGCACTGGCTTCACTCAGTGATTTTACGTTGATGTCTACAAAGTCGAGATCCAGCGAGGACAAGACATTGTTAAACTGGTTAAAAAGAAGTTCTGTCGCAGTACTGGCTACCCCTGATGTCAGTTGTTTTCCCAAATCTTCTCTTCCGGATCCTGGCGCAAAACTGCGTCGGATAATTAAACTGAAGGCCTGCAGGTTCAAATTATTGATATCACTGAAATAAGCCTGCATTTCTTCTTTAATAGAAGGGTTTGAAGGAAAGAAGATATCGAGTTTAATCTCTGGCTGGGTAAGTAAACCACTCAGTCCCATTTCTACTTCTACCGGAACCCTGAGGGTGGCATTGTTACTGTTATTATCCCTGTTTGCGGCAGTATATAAGTCATATAAACTCGCCCTTAATTCATAGATAGCTTTCAGCTGTATTTGTGCCTGATTGGGATTACCGGTCCAGCGTATCGTTCCTCCTTGTCTGATGGTAAATTTCTTGTTGATTACCTCCTGCGCGGTAAAGTCGAAATTCCCTGACTCAATAATATAATCTCCTGACATCTCAAAATCACCGAGGCTATTGATCTCGAGGTTTAAGTCTGCATTCCCTTTTCCGCTCAGCTTACCAAGGTTGGTGAATAGGTTGGTTGTACTGTTGGCATCGATCCGCAGTTTAAAACTCATCGTCAGACCGTCAAAATTGGTCGTTTTTTTGGCGTTAGCCAGTGTGTCTTTGCTGAGGAAGGTAATAAACTCTTTGCTGGATACGGTTTCAGAGCTATTAAGCGGCAGGTTGAATACTGTTCCTTTTTCGGCTTTGGCATCAATACCAATATACATTTTATTGGTAGGGCCTTTGAAAATAAACGTCCCCGATGCATAAGCCTGACCAAAATAAAGCTGGTTGTCTTTTGCATTGGTATTTAAAGCCATAAAGTTCCGCGCTTTAATGGTGATATCGAGATTAGGGTTACTGATCTCATTCAGGTCTACCGTTCCATTCGCCGTCGCCTTGTTATCACCCATATCTTTCATCTCCAGGTCTTTGATCTGGATGATGCTGTTTTCTACTTGTACCTTATCATTTAACTTATAAGCGGTTTTTAAGTAGTTGACTGTGAGTTGGGCATCGTCAAGTGTAATGTCACCATTGATTTTAGGCGCATCAAAAGCCCCGGTAACCTTTAGGTCGGATGATATATGACCTTTCAGGTCAGACACAAGGGTACTTACAAAAGGGGTGAGGACAATCAATTCAGTTTCATCCATCTTCACACTGAGGTCCATATTTTTTTCCTTCAGGTTCAGCTCACCATCTACCTTAAAGGTTTCGTTGTCGCTGGTATTGATACGCATGAAAACATTGGCAAGGTTCGCTTCCTGGTTGTAGGATGAGGTATCGATCAGTGTTCCAACATAGGTGTCATTCAGGCTTAGGGAGTCGATTTTGATATTGTCGTTAATCCGCGGCGACTTAAGCAGGCTGTATAATTTGGTCTCTCCGTTGAGATTCCCGGAAAGTTTTAAGCCCACCGTTTTTACAAAAGGGTTTAAAGTCTCCAAACTGAATTCCTGGAAGCCTACTTTCAAGACATCGGTAGGATCATCTGACAGCACACCATCCACAGTAACCAGTTGTTTGCCATTTTTAAGATCGAAATTGCTGATTTCAGTTTTTCCGCCTCTAAAGTTGATGCGCACCTTCTCCTGAATGGTCCAGTCCTGACTGTTGATTTTGAGCAGGGAGGGCAAAATACTGATCCTGGCGGTGGTGTCTTTACCAAATTCTACCAGGCCGTTTAAATCCAGCTGGTTTACATCATCTGCATTGGATAACTTAACGTTGAGCGCCAGACTGTCATTACGCAGAATGTTAGAGATGTTGACGTTTTTGATATAAAGGCTGTCGTTGAGGTCGATCCGGTCTGAGGTAATAATCGCCTGCAACTGATTTGACGTTGTGTTCTCATCAATAATAATGTTGTTCATTATCACACCTTTGTAGGTTAGTTTCTTGACAAAACCATTTAGTGTGGCCACATTTTTCCTGGAGTCGAAGTTTCCAATAAGAATCGCTTCATCCTGGATATCGAGCCCCGGGGCAAGCAGTTCTGCTACAGGTTCAAAGTGTTTGATGCGCAGGTCGAACTGGAAAATCTGATCCTTAAATTTATAAATATCCGTTTTGAGCGAAGGAATGTAGGTTTTCGCCAGGGCTTTATAATAGGACGGAATTGTATTCAAGTCGTATTGCCCTTTAATACTCGCATCCAGTACATCTGAACTGATCTTCAGCGTACGGTCGGCCCCAATACCCTTTGCCTGTAGTTCTACGGAATCGATATTGTAAATGCCCTTTACGTTGTCCAGTCTGATTTTCCGGATATTCAGATCACCTTGAATATTGTTGAGGTTGGTTCCCGAAAAGTTGGTGCTAAATATCGCATCTACTTTGAGGGAGTCTTTGAACAGTTTCAGCGATTTGAGTTTCGCGTTTTTGATGGTAGCCTTGAAATTAAATACCGGCAGCTCAGGATTTAGGTTCACTCCGCCGTCAAAATCCAGCTGTACATTTTTATCATTTATCTTTAGGCTCCCGTCAAAATAGCGCTTATCAAATGTTCCGTCAATCTTCACATTGGAATAGCGGTAATCGTTAAAGTCGATGTATTTGATATCTCCTGTTACCTTTTCCGACAGGCTTTTAATTTCGGTGCCTCTGCCTTTCACATAAACGGCAGCGGTGATTTTTCCAAGACTGTTTTCGTTAAGCAGGTTTCCGAGGTTAAAATCATATGCCTTTACATTTCCAGAATAGGATGGTGTTCCTTTGCCATCGATCTTCATGTTTACGTCCGATACCACCCTCCCGAGTTTGGTTTTAAACTCACCGAAAGCAATGAAATCGTTTTGAAAACCGGTAAAATTACCGTTGAAATATATGGTGCCAAATTTCTCTACAATCACAGGTATCACTTTGGTCTTATTGCCGGTAGTATTGCCAAGGATATCATCGAGGTCCTTTTTATTGGTAGAAGCCATGTCGATCTTCAGCTCCATAAAAGTTTCCTTCAGATTTGGCAAACCTTTAATGTTAAAGTCGCCTTTGATATAGGTAGCTTTTCCGGCTTTTACTGATAGGTCTCTTGCTTTAAGATTGTTGACAAGACCATTGATTTTCCCATTTATATCAATATTCAGGTTCATCCCCGAAAGCTCCGGGGCAAAATAGGAGATATCCCTGGAGGCCAGATAGCTGTTCCTGAAGTTGGATTTCATGCGGACTTTGTTAACGAAATCGTTAAAGTCGTTAAACTCCTTGAAACGCATTTCGAAATAGTCAGACAGGTGACTTTTGTTGGTCACCAGCTGAAGGTTCTTCAGCTCTATTCTGTTGGTATCAATCGTAGTGAAGGCCGTGAGATTTTTCAGGTAGAAACCACTCTTTTCCTTAAAGGTCAGGTTTTTTATCGCCGCCTGCATCAGGTGGTCCCTTGTATTTAATTCTTCAAAAATACCATTCAGGCTACTCAGTTCAATATCATCGAAGTTAACGCCATTGATAACCGTGTCAGTCTGCAGGTTTTTATATTTGAACTGGAGGTTATTGATAATAATTCGGTCTACCGTAACCTCGTACGGTTTTTTCTTCGTTTTAACAGTTGGAGCCCCTGAATCAAAATAATCAATAATGAAATCAAGGTTGGTACCTTTATCTTTTTCCTTGAACTGTTTAAGATAAAATGAACCGTTATTTATCTGGACAGTGTTGATGTCAATTATTCTCTTTTTTATAGACAGCACATTCAGGTCTACGATGAATTTAGGCGTATTTAGTAAAGTATCCTTTTGCTGATCCAGCACCAGGAGGTCCTCTATGACCACCGATTTAAAAGGTTTTATATAAATGCTGTGTAAAGAAATGGTTGTATTTAATTCTTTTGAGAGAAAAGCCGCGGCTTTTTTAGCTATAAAAGTCTGCACAGGCCTGAACTGAAGCGAAAATAGGATGATCGCGAGCAGCAGCAGTAACGATGCAACAAACCAAAGAAGTATTTTTAATAGTTTTTTGATAGTTTTGTAGCTTAATAATTTGAATCAAAGGTGTCAGTAATACTCGCTATCGAATCTTCTTGTGATGAAACTTCAGTTGCAATATGTAACAACGGCAAAATTACTGCCAATGTTATTGCAAACCAAACTATTCATCAAAATTATGGTGGTGTGGTTCCCGAATTAGCATCAAGGGTACACCAGCAAAATATTGTTCCCGTGATACATCAGGCCTTACTGGATGCTAAAGTTAGCAAAAAGGATATAAACGCGGTGGCTTTTACCCGCGGACCGGGGTTATTAGGTTCACTGTTAGTGGGTGTTTCTTTTGCCAAGTCCTTTGCCCTGGCGCTAGACCTGCCCTTAATTTCGGTTAACCACATGCATGCGCATATCCTTGCGCATTTTATTGATGATCCTAAACCATCCTTCCCTTTCCTATGCCTTACGGTATCGGGTGGGCATACGCAAATCGTTTTGGTAAAGGATTATTTTGATATGGAGATTGTTGGGCAGTCGCTCGATGATGCTGCCGGCGAGGCTTTCGACAAAACGGCGAAGATCTTAGACCTGCCTTATCCCGGCGGCCCACTGATTGATAAACATGCCCAAGAGGGCAATCCCCTGGCATTTAAATTCCCGGAACCGCAGATCAAAGACCTCAACTATAGCTTTAGCGGCTTAAAGACGGCTATCCTTTATTTCATCCGCGACAATGTTAAGGAGAACCCCAACTTTGTAGCGGAGCATTTAAATAATATTTGTGCTTCGGTACAGCATAGTATTGTTCATATCCTTCTCAATAAATTGAAAAAAGCGGCGAAACAATATGGCATCCGTGAAATTGCTATTGCCGGTGGAGTTTCGGCAAATAGCGGTTTACGTGCTGCATTGGCCCAAAAGGCCGAAGAATTGGACTGGAATGTATATATCCCGGCTTTTGAATATTGTACCGATAATGCAGCCATGATTGCCATTGCCGCACACTTTAAGTACATCAATAAAGAATTTGTAGGTCAGGATATAGCACCTGCCTCAAGAATGGAATTTTAATAGTAAAATATAGCGTTATGAGTTCAATGAGTTTTATGTTTTTCGGGTTGATGTTAATCCCCCTCATTCTGTTTCTGATCTGGCTGATCAAACAGGACAGACCTAAAAACAGAAGCTATATCGGCCTGGCCATACTCGTTGTAGCTGTTTGTGCGGCTGTGTATGTGATTGTGACATACGACATGAAGTTCATGATCCCGCAGTAGGTTCATAAAAAAAGGGAAGCTGTTTATGACTTCCCTTTAAATGATATTTCAATGCTGCCTATTGCAGTTCTTCTAATTTATCGCCAGTAACCTCAACTCTGATTTTACCTTCGATTTCATCTGCCAGTTCAGGATTATCAAGCAATAATTGCTTAACGGCATCTCTTCCCTGTCCCAGTTTCGTGTCTCCATAAGAGAACCATGAACCTGCTTTTTTGATGATGTTAAAGTCTACACCTAAATCGATGATCTCACCAACTTTAGAAATTCCCTGACCGAACATAATGTCGAACTCAGCGATACGGAATGGCGGGGCAACTTTGTTTTTTACGATTTTCACCTTCACCCTGTTACCGGATACTTCATCAGAATCTTTAATCTGCGATGTTCTGCGGATATCTAAACGTACTGAAGCATAAAATTTCAAGGCGTTACCACCCGTAGTAGTTTCAGGGTTACCGAACATCACACCAATTTTCTCACGCAACTGGTTGATGAAAATACAGCAGCATCCTGTTTTGGCAATTGTTCCTGTCAGTTTTCTTAAAGCCTGAGACATTAAACGTGCCTGAAGACCCATTTTAGAGTCGCCCATTTCACCTTCGATCTCTGCTTTAGGTACCAATGCAGCAACAGAGTCAATTACAATAACATCGATGGCACCTGAACGGATCAGGTTATCAGCGATCTCTAATGCCTGCTCACCGTTATCTGGCTGTGCAATCAGCAAGTTATCTACATCAACGCCCAATTTCTTAGCGTAAAACTTATCAAAAGCGTGTTCTGCATCCACAAAAGCTGCAACACCACCTTTTTTCTGCGCTTCAGCAATGATGTGCGTCGCTAAAGTTGTTTTACCGGATGACTCAGGACCATAAATCTCGATCACACGGCCCTTTGGTACACCACCAATGCCTAATGCAATATCTAAACTGATAGAACCTGTTGAAATAGATTCAATAGATTCAGTAGGCGTTTCACCTAATTTCATTACGGCACCTTTACCGTAAGATTTTTCCAACTTATCCAATGTAAGTTGTAATGCTTTTAATTTATCTGCGTTTGGGGTCATCTTGTTAAATTGTATTCGTAAATATAGAACAATTATTCTTTATGAAAACTATTTGCCTCAATAAATCTACTAATTATTTTAGCAAAAATAAGTATTATTTTTCAAATACTAGCAAATTGTCTAAAATTATTGTTTGGTACTTAAATTCTGGCTAATTGTTTTAGTTGTCTTGTTCAACTTCTCATAATATTTGCAAAAAGACGTCAATTCGCAAATACTACATTTCGGTGAACGTGCCACGCATACGTAGCGGCCGTGCAGAATTAACCAGTGGTGTGCCACATGAATTGATTCCTGGGGCAGAAACTTAACCAGTTCCTTTTCTACCGCCAGCGGTGTTTTACCGCTGGAAAGGCCTATTCTGTTGGCTACCCTAAATACGTGGGTGTCTACGGCCATAGCTGGTGCGTTATATATCACCGAGGCAATTACATTGGCAGTTTTTCGGCCTACACCGGGCATTTTCTGCAGCTGGTCGATATCAGATGGTACTTCGTTATTAAATTCATTGAGCAGCATATTTGCCATGCCTACCAAATGTTTCGCCTTATTGTTAGGATAACTGACGCTCCTGATATAATCGAACACGAGATCTGGAGTAACATCTGCCAATGCGCGGGCATTTGGGAAACGCTGAAAAAGGGCCGGGGTGATTTGATTGATTCGCTTATCCGTGCATTGTGCCGATAGGATGACTGCTACCAGTAACTGGAAAGGGTTGTCATAATGCAGTTCTGTTTCGGCATCAGGCTGTTTAGCAGAGAAATGGGCTACAAATTGTTTATACCTTTCTTTTTTAAGCATGGGCAAAGATAAAACAAAAAAAGCTGTCAGTGTATGACAGCTTTTATCTTTTAAATCGATTACAGCGACTTTGAGTAAGCCAGGATTTTGGAAATTGTTTCCTCATCGGGGTTTCTGCTCAACTGTTCAAGCTGTGGTTTAATGTTTTCATAAAACATTAAATCCAGGTCGTTGAAAAACTCGCTACTTAAATTTTCGGTGTTTTGGTTTAAGTAGTTCAAATTTGAAATAGGAGTAGAGGTTGTTATCATAAGCCTTATTAAACTGATGTTGTTTGATTTTAAAAACGAAACAATTTACCATTTATTTTGGCCGGGATCTCAATATATAAGGTAAAACCCTATTGTAATAACTATGTTACTTCCTTGACCTTCATCATCTTCCTCAGGTTGCTTAAGGCGTACCTCATTCTTCCCAGAGCAGTGTTGATGCTTACCTCTGTAAGGTCTGCTATTTCTTTGAAACTCAGGTCTGCATAATGTCTCATGATCAGTACTTCCTTCTGTTCGTCAGGAAGCAGCTGTATCAATGTACGCAGGTCGGAGTGGGTTTGATCTCTCAGGATTCTGTCTTCGGCGCTCTCTTCATGTACCTGAAGCATGTTCAGCACATCAGTACCGTCGGCACTGGTAATTACCGGGGCACGTTTTTCACGTCTGAAATAATCGATTACCAGGTTGTGCGCAATACGCATCACCCATGGTAAAAACTTACCTTCTTCGTTGTACCTGCCGGATCTGAGCGTGTTAATGACTTTGATGAAAGCGTCTTGAAAAATGTCTTCTGCTAAATACTGATCTTTTACCAGTAAATAGATAGAAGTGTAGATTTTGGACTTGTGTCTTTTTAATAGTTCTTCCAAAACTGACTCATTGCCAGTAAGGTATAACTTTACCAAGTCCTGATCACTATAGGATTGTAAATTCATAGGATTGTCTGTACTAAATTCCCTTGCCGTTTGCTAAAAAATACTTAGTAAATTTTTCTTCTATATGTTTTCTCCTATTGATTGTTAAAAATAATGGGTTAACTGACTGCTTTATATCTTCAAAAGAAGCATTTTTTTATCAGATTACAACAAAAAAAATACAAAAAAAACTAAATCTACGTTGAGACCCGTATTTTTGCATTCGCCCCCAAAACTAATTTGGCGTTTTTTGAGTTATATTAGCATATTCTACCAATAAATAAATGAGTAAGGAAATCGAGAAAGATCCACATAAAAATATAATCATAAAGGGTGCCAGAGTACATAACCTGAAGAATATTGACGTTGCTATTCCAAAAAATAAGCTGGTCGTTATTACGGGTATGTCTGGATCCGGCAAATCTTCCCTTGCCTTTGATACCCTATATGCTGAAGGGCAGCGAAGATATGTTGAAAGTCTTTCTTCCTATGCGCGTCAGTTTATGGGAAGGATGAACAAGCCAGATGTAGACTATATTAAAGGCATTGCCCCGGCAATCGCCATTGAGCAGAAAGTAATTACCTCCAACCCGCGTTCTACTGTTGGAACGTCTACAGAAATTTACGACTACCTGAAGCTTTTGTTCTCCAGGATAGGTAAAACCTATTCGCCCGACTCGGGAGAGCTGGTAAAAAGAGATACGGTAAGTACGGTAGTTGATTTTGTGGCGAAACTTGGCGAAGACAGTGTGGCGACAATTTTTTGTCCACTGCACCCACATAATAATCGCTCGATCAAAGAAGAACTTGCTGTGTTATTGCAGAAGGGCTTTTTGCGCGTATTTATCGAAGATAAGATTCATAAAATTGAATCAGTTCTGGAGGATAAAGATTTCAAAGACGAAGAACTTACAGAGGCTGGCAGGGTTAAAATCCTGATTGACCGTATTGTTTTTCACGACGATGAGGAAACGATGAGCAGGCTGGCAGATTCTGTGCAGACTGCCTTTTTTGAAGGTAAAGGCGATTGTTATGTAGAAACGGAGGCTAAGACCACTCATTTCTGTGACCGTTTTGAACTGGATGGTATACGTTTTGAAGAACCATCACCTAATTTTTTCAGTTTTAATAATCCATACGGTGCCTGTAAGCGCTGTGAGGGTTATGGCAATGTGATTGGTATTGATGAAGACCTAGTGATTCCTGATAAGAGCAAAAGTTTGTATGACAGTGCAATCGCGCCATGGAGAGGTGAAAAGATGCGCGAATGGCTAAACAAGCTCATTAAAAATGCTTCGAAGTTTGATTTCCCTATTCACCGCCCGTTTAGTGAGCTGACGGAAAAAGAGCAACGCCTGGTTTGGACGGGCAATAAATACTTTGCCGGACTGGACGACTTCTTCAAAGAGCTGGAAGAGCAGACTTACAAGATCCAGTACCGCGTAATGCTGTCGCGTTACCGTGGTAAAACTATATGTCCGGATTGCAAGGGCTCACGCCTGCGCAAAGATGCTTCTTATGTTAAAGTAGGTGGTAAGTCTATTGTAGATGTGGTATTGTTGCCGCTTTCTGCCATTCAGAGTTTCTTTGACCAGCTGGAGCTTTCTGAGACGGATGAGAAGATTTCAAGACGTTTACTCGCAGAAGTAACCAGCAGGGTATTGTACCTGAATAATGTAGGTCTGGGTTACCTTACCCTGAACAGGCTGTCCAATACCTTGTCAGGAGGAGAATCACAGCGGATTAACCTGGCAACCTCACTTGGTAGCAGTCTGGTTGGTTCAATCTATGTTTTGGATGAACCGAGTATAGGTTTGCACCCAAGGGACACAAATAAACTGATTGAAGTGTTAGTTTCCCTGCGTAATGTTGGTAATACCGTATTGGTAGTGGAACACGAAGAGGAAATGATGAAGGCGGCAGACCATATTATTGATATTGGTCCAGAGGCGGGAACCCATGGTGGAAACCTGGTATTTAGCGGCACCTATGAGCAAATCATTAAAGACAAGAAGAGTCTGACCGGTAAATACCTTTCCGGGCAGGAACGTATTGAGATTCCCGGAAAGCGCAGAAGATGGGCAGACCATATCTTAATTAAAGGAGCGAGAGAGAACAACTTAAAAAATATAGATGTAAAGATCCCTTTGGGTGTTTTTACAGTAGTAAGTGGTGTATCGGGATCTGGTAAAACCAGTCTGATCAAAAAAATTCTCTATCCTGCCTTGCAAAAGGCCATCGGGAATTATGCGGGTGAGCAGACGGGACTATACGATGGAATATTTGGCAACTACGACCTGATCAGTCAGGTGGAAATGGTAGATCAGAATCCTATTGGCCGTTCTTCGCGCTCTAACCCGGTAACCTATGTAAAAGCCTGGGACGATGTTCGTTCCTTATTTGCAGCATTGCCGGCCTCAAAAGCAGGAGGATTAAAGCCTGCGGCATTTTCGTTCAACGTAGAGGGAGGCCGCTGCGATGTTTGTCAGGGTGAAGGGGAAGTAAAGATTGAGATGCAGTTTATGGCTGATATCTATCTACCATGTGAAGCCTGCAGCGGCAGACGTTTCAAACAACAGGTACTCGACATCACTTATCAGGATAAAAATGTGGCTGATATCCTTGATTTGACGATTGATGAAGCGGTGGCATTTTTTGAGCATGAGCCTAAGATTTTAAACAAACTGCAGCCATTGGTGGATGTAGGATTGGGTTATGTTCATCTGGGACAGTCATCAAATACTTTATCCGGCGGAGAAGCCCAGCGTATCAAGCTGGCCTCTTTCCTGATTAAAGGAAATAATGCCAGCAAAACCATGTTCATTTTTGATGAGCCTACAACGGGACTTCATTTCCACGATATCAAAAAACTGCTCATTGCGCTGAACACGCTGATTGAGCAGGGGAATACCATTCTGGTGATTGAGCATAACATGGATATGATCAAATCAGCCGACTGGATCATTGACATTGGTCCTGAAGGTGGTGATAAAGGTGGTAATGTGGTTTTTGAAGGAACACCAGAAGATTTGGTGAATGCCAAAGGATCTTATACTGCAAAATATTTAGAGGAGCATTTGAATCCCTCGCTGACCCATCAGACAGCAAATTAAGCAATCAGCAGCCAGGCTATTGCACTGGCTGCTGATTGCTTAGCTGTAGAATAGAATAAATATATCTATATTAGCGCATGCTTTTTTTAACCTTATTCCTCGGGATAATTCTTAACTCTATAGGTTATATCCCGCCTGGAAACATCAATCTGACAGTGGTTCAGATCACTATTACAAGGGGAATTAAACAGGCGCTCTATTTTATCCTTGCTTTTTCGTCCGTTGAAATCCTTTTTACCTTTGGGGTGATGCGTTTTGTGCAGTGGCTGTCCAGCGAAATTAAGGTGGGCAACTATATCGATGGGGTGATGATTGTGATGTTCATGGTTCTGGGCGTAGTAACCTGGAGATCCCGTAAGGAAATGCCCAAAGCAGATTATTCCAAAAAAGACAGTATCCGTTATGGTGTGCTGCTCGGCGTATTAAACCCGATGCAGATTCCCTATTGGTTATTTGTTGGCACTTACCTGATTTCTCATGAATGGATTGACATTGGTTATTTGTCACTGAGTGTATTTAGCGTAGGCTCCGGTATAGGTGCAGCTATAGCCTTGTACGGCTTCGCCCGCTTTGCGCAGTATATACAGACTAAGTTTACCCTGAATAACTATGTGGTGAACAAGGCTATCGCCGGATTGTTTTTTGCACTTTCAGCCTATCATATTTTTAAGCTGATCTACGTTTACTTCATTAAGTAAAACTTATTTGAGAAATTCCAGGTTCCAGATTTTCTCTGCTCTTCTGCCAATAAACCAAAAGGATGCGGCGAGTACGGAGAAAAACAGTGCCTTATGCCAGCTATCCCAGAAATACTCGAAATAACGGGTGTAAAGGTTTAGGAATAAAAAGGTGATACCAAATTCCCTCGCTACATCATCCCTGTGTTTTAATCCTACAAAAATACTGATGCCGCAAACAGCAGCAGAAATAATTGCCCAGTAATACAGGCTGATTTGCCTGATCCCATACCATTGATCGAGTGTGCCGAAGTTTCCGAAAACAGAGATGAGCCATAGTGAGATAAATAGATAGATCATACCACTTACATAGGTGGTCATGTAAAAGAAGGAAAAGCCTTTTGTTTTTCTCAGCAGCAGGGAAGTAGCGGTAACGAGTAGCCCAAAGATGACGAAACGCAGGGGATAGTTCATGCCAAGGAAATATAGGTTTCCGCGCGAGAGGTATCCCGTTTCTGTACCAAACCATGCGCCCAGGGAAATCAGCGTAAATATCCAGATGAGCCGGGACTTAAAGATAAAAGCGAGGACGCCGTAAATGATTACTGAAAACAAGATCAGTAAAGAGAAATGGCTTCCATCACCGCCAATTGCCTTCCCTAAATAAGCTACCGCATTCGCGGTGAGCATTACAGCAGTGAAGATGATGGCATCATTGCTAAATACCTGCATGGGCATGGCCTTTTTGCGCTTAAAACTTATCCAGTAGAGTATGATTGCTGCAAGCGCAGAAAGCAGGCTGATAAGCCCGTCTGGGGTATCATATAACTTCTCGAGGTATTTGAGTATGGTATTGTCAATCAGCAGGGCACCCAGCGAGATTACGCCGCAGGCCATTGCAATCCAGAAAGAATATTGGGCAAGCCTTCGCCAGTCGAAGGACTTGGCTTCATAACTTGCCCTTAATTTTTTGACTTCGGCGTCCGTGAGCAGTTGTTCTGCCTGCCAGTGTTCCAGCATTTCGTCCAAAAAATCACTCTTCTCCTGGTCTATTTTCATTATAATATTATTCCTGTCTGTTCAGCTGAAGCTTATTTGTCTAAGCTACTGGTTTAAAAGGAAAACAATGAAAGGGAAATTAAGTTTTTCTCATTAATTCCGGAATCTTTTTGATGTTCCCAACAATCCAGACAATGTCTTCGTTTTCAAAGATCAGGTTGGAATCTGGGTTTAGGATCCGGATACCCTTGCGTTCAATACCCACCACCAGTCCCTGCGTTTGTTCTCTTATGCCCGACTCACGGATACTTTGTGCAAAAACCGGAGAAGAACTGCTGATTACTATTTTTTGCAGTGTCATGTCTTTTTTAGGAAAGTAAGTCTCCTCGTTCTCTTTTACAGCGCCCTGAAAAAGCTGGTTGATGGCAGCAAGCTGGTCATCGGTACCAATCAGCATGACTTTGTCGCCCGGGTACAAGCGCTCGTCGCGGCTGGGCGTAGGGATCATTTTATTTCCGCGTTCAATCAGTGCGATGTTCACCCCATATTTCTCCCGTACGGCCAGTTCAATCAATGATTTTCCCACCAAAGAAGATTCGGGTGCCACAATTAGCTCTGTCAAATGCGTGTCCCATGGTAGGATTTCAGGTTGTTTGTTCTGCGTTTCCCGGGCATTAAGGTTGTTAAGGAAACGGTGCTCCATCCGGTCGTAAAATGCCTGGAGTTTACGCGAGAAGATGAACATTCCGGCAATGATCATCACCATTGCAATAGTGATTGCTGCCCAGGTACTATAAAACTGATAGATCAGGAAACCCACGGCGAAGATTGCCAGCGAGATACGCAGCACTTCCAGTGAGATTAGCGGGCCCCGGGTATATTTTTTATTGAGCCATAGATGGGAATGTGCCTTGGGTTCCATTCTACGCAATGCCAGGGCCCACAGGAATGGCGCCATGATGACGAGAGAGATGATCAGACTGATGATGGTACCTTTATCACCATTGATCAGGTGGTTGGTTACAAATGGGTGCAAATAACGGGAACCGATAAAGATAACCGCAATAAGGATCACGGAATGGATTATGGTATTGAAGGTATAAGCCTTCAGCAGCACTTTCCAGTCGCTCATGGTAGTGATACCGGCAGTACTGGTGCTGTAACGGTTGATCGCCGCAACCCACTTTTCTGGCAGTATGCGTTCGATAAATCTAAAGAAAGGCTCTGAAGTACGAATCAGGTATGGTGTGGTGAAAGTCGTAATTGCAGAAACAGCTACTGCGATAGGATAGAGAAAGTCGCTGGTTACCTTTAGGGTGAGTCCGAGTGTGGCAATAATAAAAGAAAATTCCCCGATTTGCGCCAGACTCATTCCGGTTTGCACCGCTGTTTTTAGCGGCTGACCGGATACCAGGGCACCTAATCCTGAGCTCAGGAATTTCCCGGCTACGGTGGCGACAGTGATGATCAGGATCGGCACTGCATAGGTGACCAAGATTCCCGGATCGATCAGCATTCCCACGGAAACAAAGAATATCGCAGCGAAAAGGTCTTTTACCGATTTGGTGAGGTGCTCAATTTTCTCGGCCTGGGTGGTTTCAGCCAGGATTGATCCCATAATAAAAGCACCAAGGGCAGGAGAAAAGCCCACTTTTACCGCCAGCAGCACCATCAGCAAACATAGGGCGATGGACACGATCAGCATGGTTTCGTCATTCATCAGCTTTTTAGTTGCTTTAAGGAAGGTAGGTACCAGGAATATACCCCCGATGAACCATAATACCAGGAAAAAACATAACTTAAGAATGGATAGGATCATCTCTGTACCGGCAAATTGCTGACTTACGGCCAGGGTAGACAAGAGAACCAACAGGAGGATAGCCACCAGATCTTCTACGATGAGCACACCAAAGACCAGGCCTGCGAACTTTTTATGTTTCACCCCAAGTTCTTCAAAGGCACGGATAATGATAGTTGTAGAAGACACGGAAAGGATACCGCCCAGGAAAATACTGTCCATGACGCCCCAGCCCATGGCTTTTCCGGCAAGGAAACCAACGAGTAACATGCATACCACCTCAACAACGGCAGTAATGGAGGCAGAGCCACCAACCTTAACCAGTTTTTTGAAACTGAACTCCAGTCCAAGGCTAAACAATAAGAAGATTACCCCGATCTCTGCCCAAATATGGATGCTTTCATTATCGGTTACGGTTGGAATAAATTTGATATGTGGACCCACCAGTAAACCTGCCAGGATATAGCCAAGTACTAAGGGTTGTTTTATTTTTTTAAACAGGAGCGTAGTAACTCCAGCAGCTGCGAGTATTAAACCTAAATCAGTTATTAATACGGGTAGGTGTAACATAGAATGAATATTATTTTAATGAAAAATGGGCCTTGGCCCGCTGGATCCGGAAAGAGTACCGACCAGATTGGCCGGAGCAGGGGGCTTACCGGAAAAAGTGTTTTGGATAAAGCAGGCGACAGATAAAGTCGGTACTGCATAATGCATCCAGGGGATAAGGGATTAGCTCTCCACTTTCATTACTGTCGTTTTCTATTCTATTGAAAAGCTGTATACTGGAGATGACACTTTTTTTAAGCATCTGCCGTACTAAAGTTGGATGCTCGGCATCATCTTTATTCAGGCTGGATTCCTCTTCAGAAGGAAACTTACTCAGCAATTTGCTCAATGCGGAGGAGTGTTTGACTTTGGCAGGATGAAATGCAGGCTGACTGGCCTCAGGCTTCATTGCGAAACCTGCAGCAGTACACATCAGCATAAAAATCATCAGTATAAAACCCCTCATTGTTGTAAATATACAAAAAATGAGGCGTTTTTAATGGTTTCCTTTAGCTTTTCTGGCTGCCGTGTTCAGCAAAATAAGCCAAAGTATCTTCTTTATCCTGTTGTAATTGCAGCGTTAAAGCCTCCAGACCGGTGAATTTAACATCATGCCGCAGAAATGCATGGAAGTTCATTTTTATATACTGGCCGTAGATTTCCCGGTCGAAATTAAAGATGTTCACTTCAATATTCCGCGTCATCCCGTTGATGGTCGGTCGCTGGCCGATATAGGCCATGCCCTGGTAAGTCTCCTGGTCCGTTTCTACGGTTACGGCATAAATTCCATCCGATGGGATCAGTTTATAAGGTTGTTCAATAAAAATATTAGCCGTGGGAAAACCAATTGTGCGCCCAATTTTATCGCCTTTGATCACCGGGCCGTATAAGGAAAAATTATATCCCAGGTACTCGGCTGCCAGCGCCACATTGCCGCTTAGCAGAGATTCGCGGATCTTGGTAGAACTTACCGCAACATCATTGATATCCTGTTCCCCAATTTCTTCTACCTGATAACCATAAGGGCCTGAAAAAGCAACAAGATCTCTCATGCTGCCAGACCTGTCTTTGCCAAAGCGGTGGTCGTAACCTACGATGATCTGTTTAATGCCGATGGTATCTAAGAGTATGTTTTTGATGTACTCGGACGGACTAAGGTTAGAAAAATCACGCGTAAAAGGAGTGATGATCAAATGGTCTACACCAAGGCTGGCCAGGATCTTTGCTTTTTCCTCAATGGTATTGATCATTTTTAAGTCCTGGTTTTCCGGATCAATGATCAACCGTGGGTGCGGGAAAAAAGTAAGGATCACGCTTTCTCCGCCTGTAGATCTGGCCAGCTCACAGAGTCTGTTTATAATTTTCTGGTGGCCAAAATGTACACCGTCAAAGGTACCTATGGTAACTACGGCATTGTCTAAGCGCTTAAATTCGGACAGGTGATTGTAAATCTTCAAAATCTTTATTGTTAATGTAAGGCATGACGTTTAACTACGCCACCTTTGATATCAGAAATCTGTTGCTGCACCACAAAAGCATCCGGGTCAATCTGACGGATTTCCGTCTGCAGTTTGCCCATCTCCAGTTTGGTGACTACGGTGTAAAGGATGTCAATTTCTTTTTTGATGCCATATCCGCCTTCTCCTTTATAAACGGTTACGCCACGTTTCATGTCGTTGAGCAGAAACTGCCTGATCTCTTCTTTTTTCTCAGAGATGATGGTTACGCCGATATATTGCTCCAGTCCGTTTACTACAAAATCGATTGTTTTAGAGGCAGAAAGGTAGGTAAGTATGGCATACATTGCAGTTTCCATCCCCAAAAATACGGCGGCAACGCCAAAGATCATGATGTTTAATATCAGGATTATGTTCCCTACGGTGAGTAAGCTGTTTTTACTGATGTATAAGGCCAGCACTTCGGTGCCATCGATCACACAGCCGCCACGCATCGCCAGCCCAATTCCGCCCCCCAAAAAGAGTCCGCCGAAGAAAGCAATCAGCAGTTTATCGTGGGTAATAGGCTGAAAGGGGGCTACAATAAGCATGATGGCCAGTGCAGCAATGGCAAAGGCTGTTTTGACTGCAAATGTCTTCCCGATTTGTTTGTAGCCGAGCACCACAAAAGGGATATTGATCAATATGATCAGGTAAGATAACTTAAAGCCCGTCAGTGTACTGATCAGCAGGGAAATACCGGTTACACCACCATCAATAAATTCACTGGGCATCAGGAAACTCTTTAAGCCGAAACAGGCTGAAAGAATACCGCAGGAGATGAGTAAAAGATCTCTCAGAAAGCGCAGGTTTTTATTTTTCAGGTGGTTGTGCATATCAGCTGGTTGGCTCAGGTAGTTTTTTGGAATCCTCTTCTCTCTTGTTACGCAGGTAGGCTACCAGGTCGGCCACCTCGTAGGCATCTTCCAAAAGGAAATTGCCGCTGCGGGTACGCGTGAGGCTGGAAAGATAAGCGCCATTGTTCAGGTGTTTGCCAAAGTCTGATACGAGGGACCTGATGTAGGTTCCTTTACTGCAGACGATTCTAAAGTCGACCTCAGGAAGTTCGATGCGGGTAATCTCAAAAACCGGCACGTTCACAAAACGTAACCTCAATTCTTGTTCTTCGCCCCGGCGGGCTTTAACATAAAGGCGTTCGCCGTTGACTTTAACTGCAGAGTGTGCCGGGGGGTACTGCTGGATTTCGCCGGTAAAAGGAGCAGTAGCGGCGTAGATATCTTCGTTGCTGATCTTGTCCAGCGGGTAATTTGCATCTACCTCAGTCTCCATATCAAAGGATGGGGTAGTAGCCCCCAGGATCATTGTCCCGGTATATTCTTTATCCTCTGCCTGGAAAGTATCTATTTGTTTGGTCAGTTTTCCGGTGCACAGAATCAGCAGGCCGGTGGCCAGCGGATCAAGTGTACCGGCATGGCCAACTTTTAACTTTAGTGGTTTTAATGAATTTCTGATCTTCCCTACAACATCAAAGCTGGTCCACTTATAGGGTTTATTGATGAGTAATAATTCGCCTTCTGCAAAATTGAAGGTTTTCTCCAGTAACTTTTCTGCGCTCAAAATGGTAATCTAAATGAATGCGCAATTTACGCAAATTAAATTATTTGCAGGTTATTGCCACTGTAGATAAGTGCAATAATGATCACACCGGCAATGATACGGTACCATCCGAAGGCAACAAAACCATTTTTATTGAGGTAGCCAATAAAGCTTTTAATTGCTAACAGGGCTACAATAAATGCAATAACGTTACCTACTGCCAATACCTGAATCTGCTGGCTTGAGATGCTATGGCCTTCCTGATAGAAGTCCAGTAATTTCTTTGCAGTTGCGGCAAACATCGTCGGCACTGCTAAAAAGAACGAGAATTCTGCAGCAGCTTTCCTGCTCAGTTTCATCGACATACCACCAACAATACTGGCTCCGGAGCGTGATACACCAGGAATCATCGCCAGGCACTGGAAAAATCCAATCTTAAGGGCTGTCATGTAATTGATCTCCTCTTCTTCGTGGATTGTAGACTCGATGAACCATTTGTCTACAAACAGCAGAATCACACCCCCAACAACCAGAGATACGGCTACGGTAAGCGGACTTTCGAGCATTTCGTCGATTTTATCGCTCAGCAGCAATCCAAATACCGCTGCCGGGATAAAAGCTACGAGCAGTTTGAGATAAAAGTTGAAGCTTTTAAAAAAGCGTTTGAAATAAAGTACGACTACGGATAATATAGCGCCAAGCTGGATCACGATAGTAAAGAGCTTAACAAAAGGGTCGGAGGCTATTCCCATGTAGGAAGAAGCCAGGATCATATGGCCGGTAGAGGAAACAGGTAAAAACTCTGTTAACCCTTCTACTATGGCAAGGATAATTGCTTGGATGAAATTCATGAAGGGATTACTTTTTCAGGATTGCGTAAATACCAAATCCGAAACCGAAAAGCACTACCATTGGGGCAAGTAATGTTTTTCTGGTATCATAGATGTCGGTTGTGCCCATCATCAGCAAGAAGCCAACTACTACGATTGCCATGCTAATCAGCAGCAGCTGATAATTTTTTCTGGTAAATACCAATTCGTTTTTTTTGTCCTGACTTGCAGGGCTTGCTTTTTTCTCTATCATTATCTGTAAAGATCGTAAATTTTTAAACGTAAATATCTGCTCACTGCGAAGGAGGTACATATAGCGGTAATGAAAATGCCTACACCCACTAAAAATAACAGGACGATGCCAAATTCAGCATAATTCCTCAGAATAACAATTTCCGGGATTTCTTTTTGTGCATAAAATAATAGCCCCAGTAAAATAATTACCGCAATAAATGAAGCAATTAATCCGTGAAGCATAGCCACGAGGATAAATGGCCTGCGGATGAAGTTTTTGGTAGCCCCCACCAGCTGCATACTTTTGATCAGGAAACGCTGCGAGAATATAGCCAGTCGGATGGTATTGTTGATCAGGGCAACAGAGATCACGAGTAAGATTGCTGCGAAACCAAGGATAATGAGGCCAATGGTATTGATATTTTTATTCACCATGTCTATCAGTGAGCTTTGGTAGATCACCTCTTTTACCACAGGGTTTTTGCTGATATTGGCTTTGAGCACATCGATGCCTTTGTTATTGGCATAGTCTGCTTTAAGATATACATCAACAGTAGACAACAAAGGGTTATAACCTAAGAAATTCACAAAATCTTCTCCCAGGTCTTGTGTAAGGTTTCTGGCAGCCAGCTCTTTGTTCACATATTGGGTTTGTTTTACTGCCGGGTTGGCATTCAGTTCTTTCTGGAACTGCAATACATCCGCTTCTTTTGCACCTTCATCAACAATGATGTTCAATACGATATTCTCTTTCACGTAATTGGACAGGTTTTTTGCATGCACCAGGATAAGCCCCAATACACCAAGCATCAGCAAAACCAGTGTTATACTAAATATAGTAGAGATATAAATGGTTTTCGTCTTTTTAGAAGCATCACTAACCTCAAATTCTTCCATGTTATTTATTTATGTTCTGCGAAAATAAAAAAATATAAGCACAATGATTAAATTATAATGCCTTTTAAACGGCTAAACTGTGGGCTGTGGTATGGAATCGGTTCAGAATACTAAAGTTCTTTCTTTAAATTTCTAAAACGACCTTTATTTGTTAATTTCGCGCTGTATAAAGGAATAGCTGTAAATGGATTATCAATTTAAAGAAATAGAACAAAAGTGGCAAGCGTTTTGGGCAAAGAACCAAACATTTAAAGCGGAAAACAACTCTGAAAAGCCTAAGTTTTATGTGCTGGACATGTTCCCTTACCCGTCCGGGGCAGGTTTGCATGTTGGCCATCCACTAGGTTATATCGCGTCTGATATTTTTTCAAGATATAAAAGAACTAAAGGCTACAATGTTTTACATCCCATGGGCTATGATTCCTTTGGTTTGCCTGCAGAACAATATGCTATCCAGACTGGCCAGCATCCGGCAGTAACCACAGAGGTAAACATCAATACCTATCGCAGGCAGTTGGATCAGATTGGTTTCTCTTTCGACTGGAGCCGTGAAGTACGTACGAGTGAGGCAGACTATTATAAATGGACACAGTGGATCTTTATGCAGCTGTTCAATTCATGGTACAACCTGGATACTGATAAAGCAGAAGATATTACCACACTGATTGAAAAATTCAATGCAGCAGGCAGTGCTGATGTGCGCGCGGTAAGTGATGAAGATGTGAAAGTTTTTATGCCAAGCGATTGGGCGGCAATGACTGCAGAAGAAAAACAGGAAGAGCTGTTGAAATACCGTTTAACGTACTTAAGAGAAAGTACGGTGAACTGGTGTGCGGCATTGGGTACGGTATTGGCAAATGACGAAGTTAAAGATGGTTACTCTGAACGCGGCGGTCATCCGGTAGAGCAAAAGAAAATGATGCAATGGAGTATGCGTATCTCTGCTTATGCGGAGCGTTTATTGCAAGGCTTGAATACGATTGACTGGCCGGAGCCGGTGAAAGAGATGCAGCGGAACTGGATTGGTAAGAGTGTTGGTGCGAGCGTACGCTTTAGCATTGAAGCTACGGGCGACAAAGTACTGCCTGTTGAATATATTGAAGTATTTACCACACGTGTGGATACCATCTTCGGCGTGTCTTACCTGGTGCTGGCTCCAGAGCATGAGCTGGTGGCAGCGCTGACTACGACAGAACAGGAAAGCGATATCCAAAACTATATTGCGCAGACCAAGAAAAAGTCTGAGCTAGACCGTATGGCAGATACAAAAACTGTTTCTGGTGCTTTTACCGGCAGTTATGTGATTAACCCGGTAAGCGGCGAGCGCGTGCAGTTGTGGATTGCAGATTATGTATTGGCTGGTTATGGAACCGGTGCCGTAATGGGCGTACCAAGCGGCGATCAGCGCGACTGGTTGTTTGCGAAACATTTTAATCTTCCTGTAGTGCAAATTTTGGATGGACAGAAAGATATCGACTTGCAGGCAGACGCAACCAAAGAAGGTGTATACATCAATTCTGGTTTTATCAACGGAATGGCTTATGCTGAAGCGGTAAAAACGCTGAACAGCTGGCTGGAAGAAAAGAATGTTGGTAGAGCTAAGGTGAACTACCGCATGCGCGATGCTATTTTTGGGCGTCAACGTTACTGGGGAGAGCCTATACCGGTATATTTTAATAACGGACTGCCATACCTGGTTAAAGAAGAGGAATTGCCTTTACTGTTGCCAGAGATCGATAAATATTTGCCAACAGAAAGCGGGGAGCCACCTTTGGGACGGGCTGAAAACTGGAGTTACGAAGATCAGTATACCTATGAACTGAGTACAATGCCGGGCTGGGCTGGTTCTAGCTGGTATTGGTACCGTTATATGGATGCCCAGAATAAGAAGGAATTCGCTTCCAAGGAAGCTATTGCTTACTGGAAGGATGTGGATTTGTATATAGGAGGTTCTGAGCATGCTACAGGACACTTATTATATAGCCGTTTCTGGAACAAGTTTCTGAAAGACCTTGGCCATGTGAATGAAGAGGAGCCTTTCAAAAAACTGATTAACCAGGGAATGATCCAGGGCAGAAGTAATTTTGTTTACGTAGTGGTAGATGAAGAAGGAAGAGCAACAAATACGCTTGTTTCTGCCGGATTGAAAGATCAGTATAAAACTTCTGCGCTGCACGTTGATGTAAACATTGTAGAGAACGAAATCCTGAATGTTGAAAAATACAAGCTGTTCCGTCCGGAGTTTGCTAATGCAGAGTTTATCATGGAGAACGGCAAATACATTTGTGGCGTAGAGGTAGAGAAAATGTCTAAATCTAAGTTCAATGTGGTAAATCCTGACCTGCTGATCAACAGTTACGGTGCAGATACGCTGCGGATGTATGAAATGTTTTTAGGCCCGCTGGAGCAGAGCAAACCATGGAATACCAATGGTATTGAAGGTGTGTTTAAGTTTCTGCGTAAGTTCTGGCGTTTATTCCACAATGATGCGTGGGAGTTTACCGTGAGTGATGCAGCGCCGACCAAAGCGGAGCTAAAAGCTTTACACAAGATTATCAAAAAGGTACAGGACGATATTGAGCGTTTCTCTTTCAATACTTCTGTATCCAGCTTTATGATAGCGGTGAACGAACTTACTGAGCTGAAATGTAACAAACGTGGCATTCTGCAGGAGCTGGTAGTGGTGCTTTCATCTTATGCGCCACATATTGCTGAAGAGTTATGGGCATTGTTGGGCAATACAGGAAGTATTTCTAATGCTGCTTATCCTGAGTTCGACCCTGCACATCTGGTAGAAGATGAATTTAGCTACCCGGTTTCTGTAAATGGGAAGACCAGGTTAAACCTTAACCTGAGCCTTACGCTGGAAGCTGCGGAGATAGAGAAATTGGTGCTGGCAGACGATCAGGTACAAAAATACCTGGAAGGAAAAACACCTAAAAAAGTTATTGTGGTGAAGGGCCGTATTGTTAATATTGTTATTTAAGATAATATATTTATTTTTGGCGCCCTGTTATTAAAACAACAGGGCGTTTTTTTTACCGGTGGTTTTATCCCGTTCACCGGTCTTTTTCTTCGGGACACAAGAAAACAATTTTTTAAGCGCTGTAACAATTTTAGATTCGCTGCTACTAATTCAATAAAAAACCTATTAACGTTATTATATAATGAAGCGATTTTTACTCCTCTTTGCTGGTGTGTTATTCATGTTCCAAGCGAACGCACAGTTCAGCCTCGGTGGCGGGCCACAAAAAGTGACTGTAACCGGCAGAATTACTGTCGTGATTGCAGACTCTGCCACTAAAGCCCCGGTTGACTATGCCACCGTTTCCCTGATTCGGGTGAAAGACAATAAATCTGTGAACGGCGCACTTACTGATGCCAAGGGAAAAGTTGTACTGCAAAACGTAGCGCCGGATCAGTACAAGTTATCCATCGGTTTTATGGGTTATAAAAGTAAAACCGTTTTACTGAAAACCTCTCCTGAAAAGCCAGACCTGAATGCAGGTACAGTTTATATCTCAGGTTCTCAGAGCGACCTTAAGGAAGTATCCATTGTGGGTAAAACACCGATGATCGAAAACAAGATCGACAAAGTAGTGTATAATGCGGAACAGGATGTGACTACCGCTGGCGGAAACGCTAGTGACGTGATGCGCAAGGTTCCGATGGTGAGTGTGGATATCGACGGAACACCAACCCTGCGTGGAAGTGCTGTGCGGGTGCTGATCAATGGAAAACCCTCAGGAACAATGTCTAACAGTGTTGCTGATGCCTTAAAAATGATCCCGGCAGAAGAAATCAAAAACATAGAGGTAATCACCAGTCCGTCGGCAAAATATGATGCTGAGGGTGCGGGTGGTATCATCAATATCATTACGAAAAAGAAAACCGCGCAGGGCATCAATGGGAATGCCGCCCTTTCTGCCGGAACCAGACAAAATAATGGCAACTTCAGCTTAAATGCCAAAAAAGGCAGGTTAGGGATCACTACTAATTTTGGCGGTCAGTATGCCATTCCTCAGGATACAAGGGTAGTATTGCGCAATGAAAACTATACTGCCGGAACATCATTGCTTCAGGAAGGTTTTACCAGGGCAAAACGATATGGTTATAATGGAAGCGCCGGACTGGATTACGATATCAATGGATACAATAGTCTTTCTACCACAGTGAAGTACAATAACTTCTCAAACGGCTCTGATGGAAGTCTGAATGTATTTAGCAATACCCCGGATTCTGCTGCGAACTACCTGAGGTATTCAAAGAATAATATGTCTTTTACCAATGTGGACTGGAGTGCAGATTACCGCAGGACGTCAAAAAAGGAAGGTGAGGAGTTTACCATTTCTGGTCAGGCGAGTTTTGGCAGAAATACAACCGACTATAGCACCTACAGTGTTTTTCCGGGTACTGGCAACGGTCCGATAGAAAACGGCGATAATACCGGTAAAAACAATGAATATACTTTGCAGAGTGACTATACCTATCCTTTCAATAAAAACGTAACCCTGGAAACAGGAGTTAAAGGAATCTTTAGGGATATTAAAAGTAAGTATGCGAGCAGCGATCAGGATTTCGACTATAACCAGGATGTGGCTGCAGCTTATGGTGTAATGAGCTTTAAGCTGGCGAAAACCATCGACGTAAAAGGGGGGCTACGTGCCGAATATACCAGCATCAACGGTGTGTCGGGTTCTTCCCTGAACTTTGACAACGATTATTTTAACCTGTTTCCAAGTGCCATTGTTTCCAAGAAACTAAAGGGCAGTGCTACCTTAAAACTAAGCTATAACAGAAGGATGCAGCGCCCGAGTCTGAGCTACCTGAATCCATTCCTTAACCGTAATGACCCGCAGAATCAATCGCAGGGAAATCCTGATTTAAATCCTGAGATTACAGACCTGCTTGAACTGGGTTATTCAACTTTTATCAAAGGCTCGATGATCAATGCATCCGTATTCTATAGAGAGACTCAGGATGTAATCGAGAGCTTGTATTTTCCGGATCAAAAGCTTACTACCTTTAGCAATATTGGCAGAAATAAGTCTTTTGGTGCTAACGTATTTGCCAGTTATAACCCTTTGCCAAAATGGACGCTGATGGGTAACTTTAGCTTAAGTAGCTATAACGTCACAAACTTCGCCACCAATGTGAGCACGGGAACTTATGCAAATTATACCTTGTTTGGCCGTTCGGCGATCTCTTTCAAAGGGGGCTGGAACACTGAGTTGTTCGGTGTGTACAATGGAGCAAAAAGAACTTTCCAGGGTACCAGCGGTGCAATGGTATTTTACGGAGGTGCCTTCAAAAAAGATATCATGAAGAAAAAGGCAACCGTTGGGGTAAACATGTTGAATGTGTTCTCGCGCGACCTGCACATCCGTACCGAAAACAGGGGTGCCGGCTTCTTGCAGAGCACAAACGTCTATTATCCACTGCGTTCTTTTGGCGTGAACTTCAGCTATAAGTTTGGAAAAATCACTTTCACCCAGCCTAAGAAGAAAAAGGGTATCAACAACGACGACCTTAAACAAGAAGATGGCGGCGGAATGGGTGGCGGCATGCAGCAGCCAAAACAATAAGCGTTATTTTTTCTTCACCCTTTTAAGGATCATCCAGCTAAGGGGATTGATAGAATAACCACTGATGTTATTTTGCAATAAGGTAACCGACTGATCATAAAGAATAGGGACAACAGAGGCATTTTCCATGACCATGTTGTCCATTTTCTGGTTCAGGGCATATCGCTTTGCCGCATCGGTCTCATAATAGCTTTCCACAAAAAGACGGTCGAATTCTTTATTAAAATACCCGGTGTAATTTGGTCCGAAAGGGACTTTGTTTTTGGAGTAAAAAACGGAGAGGTAATTTTCTGCATCAGGATAATCGGCAATCCATGAACCCCTGAAGAAGTTTACCTCGTTCTTGGCCATCAGCTCTCTCAAACTTGCACTGGGTGTCACATCTACCTTCACCTTAATGCCCAAAGCATTCAGTTCGCCCTGTATAAACTCAATCAGGTCTTTATAGGTGGTAGAAGTAGTGAGCGTAACTTCCGGCATCCCTTTGCCATTTGGAAAGCCTGCTTCGGCGAGTAGCCTTGCTGCTTTTACCGGATCGTAGTGATAACCCTTTACGCGTATACTATCAAAACCGGGCATGCCTTTAGGTACAAAACCTGAGGTTGCCGGCGTACCGATACTATTGCGCAAATATTTGATCAGCTTTGGTTTGTCAATGCCGTAATTGATTGCCTGCCGTACTTTTCTTAAGCGCAGCGGTGAGTTCCTGACAATAGATTTGGAGCTGTCTACCAGAATCCCGACATATTCGGTACAGAGATAAGGAGCTTTAATGAGCTGAAACTCGTCTTTGTATTTGCTGGTCATTTTCCCGCTTTTTGTGAGGATATCATCGCGGTAGCTACCATCGACATTGTTGAAGAAGTCGAGCTCTTTTTTAATGAAGTTCATAAAGGCACTTTGTTTGTCGCTGATGAATGTTACTTTAACGGCATCCAGATAGGGGAGCTTTACATTTCCATCCTTTTCCCAATAATGTTCATTTTTGAGGAGTACCAGGATTTCATCTTCTTTCCAGTATTTGAAGCGAAAGGGGCCGGTTCCTACCGGATGGCTGCGGAACTCTTTACCATAATGCTCTACCACTTCTTTAGGCACTACCATGCAGTATTGCGTACAGAGCAGATTAAGGAAAGCCGGAAAAGGCTTGGTTAGACTGATCTCAAAGGTAGTATCGTTTCTGGCGATAAAACTGTTGGCATCTTTTACTTTGTCGCTAAAGATCCAGCCGCCTGAAGAACCTACGCCAGGGTCTATAAGCCGGTTAAAGCTATATGCAAAATCGGAAGCGATTACTTTCCTGCCTTTCCCGTTTTTAAAGAGCGGGTCGTCCTGAAAGTAAACATCATCCCTCAGGTTAAAGGTATAGTGTAATCCATCTGCCGAAACGTTCCATGATTTTGCAATGGCCGGTACCGTATTCAGCGAGCTATCTATTTGCACCAGTCCGTTAAAGATCTGGTTGATCATCCAGATGGCATATTGGTTACGGGCAAATGCGGGGTCCATTGAGGTGAGGCTTTGATCAAGGTTCATATTGAACACCTTTTTGCCGTTGTCTGCTGTTTTGCGGAGGCAGCTCGATAAGGTAAGGATGCATAAAGCGTAAAAAATATTTTTTATAATTCGGGGCATCGGATCAGGAATAGTATTTTTGCACAAAGTAATCAATTAATCGCTATGTCTTTTTTAAATGCAGTTATAAATAATGTCGAAGATGAGCTCCTCCGTGAAGATCTACAGGAGCGTGTAGATATCATTCTGCATAAGATTAAGTTTATGGATAAGGTGCCTGTAGCCTGTCTGGATGGGGAGAATCTGAATAACGCCGTTCTTGATGTATTAATTGAGGCTGCGGGTGGGGAGGTTCAACAGGATCCTGCTGCGGCCAAAGTACTGATCTATCATCAGGCGCACCGAAGTATGCTGGAGCTGATGGGAAATGTGCTTACCTTACTGGATAAAGAATGGCCGGCAGTAGCTTATAACCGGGTTTACCTGATTGATGATGCTTCTGCTTTTCTGAGTGATCCGGAGAGTTTTGTTGCCGCCCTCGAAGATATGGCTGAGCTATTGTACCCGGGTTATTTTGTGTTCGGAAACGAGGGAAAAACCTGGATGGGCTTTAGCGTTTAATAGGCGATAATTTTCTCTATCTGGTCGTTAGTAAATTTGAGGGTATCTTCTTTAAATAAAGCATTGTTTTCATCCAGTTCTGTTTTTATGGCTGGAATATGCAGTCTGAGCGGTAAAACATGCAGGTGCAGGTAGGAGCAAACACCGCCAAAATGGTCAATCCCCCTGATATTGCCATACTTCCCGGAGGAAATGCCAACCAGGCAGGCTTTTTTATCGTAGAAGCTTGCCGGAAATTCACAGGCATCAATAAATGTTTTGAGCACTCCGGGGTAACTGCCGTTGTATTCTGGAATGATAAAGATGAATTTTTGTGTAGCAGCAACCAGTTCCAGTGTAGCGGCAAATTGAGTTGTTCTTTTTCCGTATAAATCTGAAGTGATAAACGTTTCGGGAAGGTCCATCAGATCAATTATATTAACTTTATGTCCTTTTTTGAGTAATGCGCTCTGATAATATTTTGCGACTTTCAGCGTATTGCTTCCAGGTCTGTTTGTTCCGGAAATGATCGTGATCATGTGATATTGTTAGTAATTATGTTCAAAACACTTATGTGTTTAACATTGATATTGTCATTTAGTTTGTATCTTAGCTTGTTGTTAAAAAGCCCTTAAATATAGGCAAAAATAGCGTTTTTTACAGAGAGAATCTAATTCAGAAGTTTACAGTTGTAATTGGTAATTATAAAAGGATAAATGAGTAAAATTATTGCATTGGCAAATCAGAAAGGTGGTGTGGGTAAAACGACGTCATCTATAAATTTAGCCGCTAGCCTGGCCGTTTTAGAATACAAGACCTTATTAGTTGACGCAGATCCTCAGGCGAATTCAACCTCAGGTATTGGATTTGATCCGCGAAGTATCAAAAACAGTATTTATGAGTGTATTATCAATGACGTAGAACCGTCAGAGGCAATTCAAAAAACTGAGACGCCAAATCTGGATTTGCTGCCTGCGCACATTGACCTGGTAGGTGCCGAGATTGAGATGATCAATCTGACCAACAGGGAATATAAGATGAAAGCAGTGCTGGAGAAAATCAAAGACCAGTACGACTTTATCATTGTTGATTGCTCTCCTTCACTGGGTCTGATTACCATCAACGCACTTACTGCTGCAGATTCGGTGATCATTCCTGTTCAATGTGAATACTTCGCCCTTGAAGGATTAGGAAAGTTATTGAATACCATCAAAATTGTACAGAACAGGCTAAACCCTGAGCTGGAGATCGAAGGTATTTTACTGACCATGTATGATGTACGCCTTCGTTTATCAAACCAGGTGGTGGAAGAAGTGAAAACACATTTCCAGGACCTGGTATTCGAAACGATTATACAGCGCAATACCCGGTTAAGCGAGGCGCCGAGTTATGGTGTTTCTGTAATCATGCATGATGCCAATTGTAAAGGCGCAATTAATTATCTGAACCTTGCCCGCGAGATCGTCCGTAAGAACGGTATGGTTAAAGAAACCGAAGGCCAGACTTCAGCAACTATTTAAATATAATTTAATGACATCTTTTCAGCGAAAAACAGGTTTAGGAAGAGGATTAAGTGCGCTTTTGGATGACTCTGATTCAACTCACCCGCCTAAAAATGCGATGAATCCGGTCAGTGAAACTGAACAGAAGAGACAGCAGGTTTACACCAGTAATACTATTGGCGCTATCAATATCCAGGAGATCACTACCAATCCATATCAGCCACGTACTGAATTTGATCAGGTAGCCCTCAATGAGCTTGCTGATTCCATCAGGGTTCAGGGGTTGATTCAGCCAATAACTGTCAGAAAAGCAAATAATGGTGCTTATGAGCTGATCTCGGGTGAGCGACGTTTAAGAGCTTCCAAGCTGGCGGGACTAAAGGAAATTCCTGCTTATATCCGCGAGGCTAACGATCAGCAAATGCTGGAGATGGCATTGATTGAAAACATACAGCGCGAAAACCTAAACGCTATTGAGGTTGCGTTAAGCTTTCAGCGAATGCTGGATGAATGCAGCCTTAAACAGGAACAATTAAGTGAGCGTGTAGGTAAAAACCGCTCTACGGTGGCCAACTACCTGCGTTTGCTTAAATTACCTCCGGCAATACAGATTTCTATCAGGGACCAGAAAATATCTATGGGTCATGCCCGGGCGCTGATCAATGTAGATGAGCAGGACAAACAATTGTTTATCCATCAGGAAATTATTGACAAAGGGCTTTCTGTACGTAAAGTTGAGGAGCTGGTAAGAAGTATCAATAGCCTTCAGCTTAAACCAAAAAGTGCTAAGCAGCCGGCAGGGGTATCTTTTGAATATCAGAAACTGCAGAAAGACCTGGCATCCAGGTTTGCCACGAAGGTGAAATTAAAAGTGGGAGAGAATGGCAAGGGAGCAATAGAAATTCCTTTTGTGTCTGACGATGATCTCAGCAGAATATTGGAATTATTAGACTGGTAAATGTCAAAGATCTTATTGTTATCGGTTTTGTTTTGCTTTACTGCAGCTGTGGTAAGCGGACAGGAACAATTTACTGTTAAGGGCGACAGCTTGAAGCGTACTCCTGCAAAGGCAGATACCGGATATGTTAACCTAGGAAAGATCGCCGCCAGAAAGGCTGCTTTCCGTTCCGCTATTATTCCGGGCTGGGGACAGGTAGGCAATGGTCTTACGGTCTACCGCGGAATTAAAGTTGCCGCTATCTACACCGGAGGAACTTTATTGGCGATGTCTTTTGTGCAGAATACGCAGCAATACAGAAAGTACCTCAAAGAGGTTCAATACCGGGAAGAAAACAATGATCAACCTCAGCCTGGTAGTGATCTGGCCCAGTATTCTACTACCGGATTGATCACCGCCAAAGATGTTTACCGCCGCAACCGTGAGGTAATTATCTTTTCCTTCTTTGCACTTTATGGTGTCAACATCATCGAAGCTTATGTAGATGCGCGGTTAAAATATTTTGATGTAGGCGATAACCTGGCTATCAAAATCTCGCCATCTGTCATCAACTCCAACACTATGTACAGTGCCAATTCTTTTGCACCAGCTTTAAAGGTTGGGTTTAGATTTTAACAATATTAAAAGAAATACCATCAATTTTAATCATAAATAAGAAATGAATATAGCTTTAATCGGTTACGGTAAAATGGGTCAGATTATTGAGCGTTTTGCTATTGAAAGGGGACATGAGATTGTCCTTAAGATAGGCTCAAAAAATTTGGAAGACCTCACTGCTGCCAACTTAAAAAAAGCGGATGTGGCGATAGACTTTAGTTTGCCTGATGCTGCCATAAAAAATATCTACACCTGCTTTGATGCGAATGTACCATTGGTAGTGGGTACCACAGGCTGGTATGGCCAGCTGCAGGACATCAAAAATGAATGCCTGCGCGGTAACCATACGCTGTTATATGGATCAAACTTCAGCATCGGTGTTAACCTGTTCTTTCATATCAATGAGGTGCTGGCAAAATTGATGAACAACTACCCGGTTTATGATGTGCAGGTAGAAGAAATCCACCATACACAAAAGCTGGATTCGCCAAGTGGTACGGCAATGACCATCGCCGAAGGTATTATCGAAAACCTGGACCGCAAAAATGGATGGGTAAATGAGCTGGACGGAGTGGAAAGTACGGAGATACTGAAGCAGGATGAGTTGCTGATTGCTTCTCAAAGAATTGAAAATATTCCGGGCACCCACACAGTTGTTTATAGTTCTGAGGTCGACGAAATTGAGATCACCCATACTGCACACAGCCGGGCAGGTTTTGCCTTAGGCTCTGTAGTGGCCGCAGAATGGCTAAAAAACAAACAGGGATTTTATAATATATCTGATATATTTAATTTTTAAATAGCAAAAATATGAATTGGAAGTTCTGGCAAAAGAATAACAACACTGCGCCAAAAAAGAAAAAAACTAAAAGTAAAGAGTGGTTTGATGCCATCATCTTCGCAGTTATTGCCGCTACGGTTATCCGCGTGTTCTTTATCGAAGCTTATACTATTCCTACTGAATCTATGGAGAAATCTCTGTTGGTAGGTGATTTTCTTTTTGTGAGCAAGGTAAATTACGGTGCACGGATCCCGATGACACCTATTGCTTTTCCTTTTGCTCACCATACTATGCCAGTAACTGGCACCAAAGCTTATTACGACGGCGTTCAGTGGAAATACCGCAGACTCCCGGGGATTCAGGATATCAAGAGAAACGATGTGGTAGTTTTCAACTTCCCTGAAGGGGATACAGTAGCCCTGGAGGCGCAGGATCGTGATTATTATGAAATGGTACGATCTCTGGGCCATGAGGCTGTAAACAGTCAGTATTCGGTTACGAGCAGACCTGTGGATAAACGTGAAAACTATATCAAACGCTGTATCGGGATTAGCGGGGATGTATTGAGTATGTCCAACGGACTGGTTTCTGTAAATGGAAAGGCAGAGCCGATGAAAAACACCGGACAAATGGATTATCTGGTAAAATTCAAAAGCAATGATGTAAACTTTTCCGTTTTCGAAGACATGGGGATTGTGGTTTCCAGACAGATCATTGCGCAATCTCAGGATACCTATAACTTTAATACTACCCCGGAGATCATAGAACAGATTAAGAAGCTGGATTTTGTAGCCTCTGTAACGGTACATACAGCTACGCCGGGTGAAGCCGAACCTAGCTTGTACCCTCAGGATCCGAATAGAAAGTGGAATGCCGATAACTGGGGACCAGTTAAAATCCCTGCAAAGGGCTGGACAGTGAAGCTGGATAGTGCTACGATGCCGATGTATAAACGTGCTATCGAAATCTATGAAGGCAATAAGTTAGAGAAGGTGGCAGATGGCTGGAAGATCAACGGTGTCAAAACCGATAGTTATACTTTCAAAATGAACTATTACTGGATGATGGGTGATAACAGGCATAACTCCCTGGATTCACGCTACTGGGGTTTTGTTCCGGAAGACCATGTGGTAGGTAAGGCTTTGTTTATCTGGATGAGCTATGATACTGATGGATCGTGGTTTGGTAAGATTAGGTGGAGCAGACTGCTTAAAGGAATTCATTAATCATAATGGGGATTTATCCCCTGCTTCGCATAAAAAAAAGCGATGTCATTTTACAAAGAAATCTTTGCCTGAAGGGGCAAAATTTCAATTTGTAAAATGACATCGCTTTTTTTGTAGGGGATATTCCTTAAGACAATCTATCAATGCCTAGTCTTTCTGCGAGTTCATTCAGGTCATTAACAACAGGCTCCACCAATGGGATGCCTGAGATTTTACGCTCTTGCTCAAAAGCATGTTCAGGTTCTCCCGGAATGATGACTGTTTTAGACGGGTCTACTGTTTTTGCGCTTTTGAAGCGTTCAATCCAGTTGTCCAGGTGAGCTTTAAAATCGGCAGCCGGTCGGAAACCATCAACACGCATGGCGCCGAAAAAATGTCCTAAACCTTCACCGACAGGATTAGCCGCTGGTTCCAGGAAAGCTACAAAAGGGGGCGCCCAAGGTCCGTAATTTGCGCCTGAAAGCACTGCAGTCAATATGTCGACTGTAGCACTCAGTCCGTAGCCTTTATGGCTGCCATGGTCTTTATCACTGCCTAAGGGCAATAGTGAACCACCGGCTTTTAAAGCACTGGCATCTGTAGTATTGTTACCGTTTTTATCCTGCGCCCATCCTTCAGGAATTGGGAGGTTGGCACGCTGTGCGATTTCTAGTTTGCCATTCGCTGCAGCGGCAGTAGCCATATCAACTACAACAGGAGGATATTTCCCTGCCGGAAAGGCGTAACACATCGGGTTGGTACCTAAAAGTCTTTCATTGGCATATGTTGGTGCTACCAGCGGACTGGCGTTGGTCATGCTGATACCGATCATATCTTTTTCTACCGCCAGTAATGCATGATAGCCGGCGATACCGTAGTGGTTAGAGTTTTTTACTGCAACCCATCCCGTGCCGTATATAGCGGCTTTCTCCATAGCAATCTTCATCGCATAAGGAGCCACCACGAGTCCGAGTCCCCGGTCGCCATCCACAGTTGCGGTAGTAGCGGTTTCATGAACCACTCTGATGTTTGGTGTTGCGTTGATGCGCTCTTTTTCCCATAACCTGATGTAGCCACTAAGTCGCGCTACGCCATGAGAATCAATGCCCCTGAGGTCTGAACGCAGCAAAACATCTGTTGCCAATGCTGCATCAGCAGTATTACATCCCATTTTAAGAAAAACGTTTCTGGTAAAATCTCTCAGGTGTTCTTCAGTAAAAGTATGAAAAGTCATAGCTGTTAATTAGGCGTACAAAACGGTGAATTTATAGTCGAGGGGTTTAAATGCGGTAAAAAGGCTTTCAATGAAGTCGTCACCATACAACACATACATAGGGGCAAGGTTTAGCACCCGCTCCTGAAGGGTCCCCGAAGGAAAAAGCTTATTCTTCAAATTATCTATCTGTTGCAGTGATGTAGCATGTTTACGCTTCTCTGCACGCAATAGTTTTTTCTCCAGACTGGCAATCAGCTTCAAGGCCTTTGTCTTGGCAGCTTCCGCAGAAAGGGAGAGTGTCTTATCGATTTTATAGGAGTTCAGTTTGATCTGGTCAAAGACAGCTCTGATTGCTCTTTGTTCATCTTCCAGACACAGCGGATCGCCCACATGGGCTTTTATCCATTGGTTTTTGAGCTGCGCATCGCTCAGGAATAAACCAATAGCATTGATATCCAGAATTTGCATTTTGCGGGCACTTCTTTCGTCGATCACCATTGCCGAATTTCTCAAAATCAGCACAGGGTAAGGCACCTTATAGTGTTCAAAGTTAGCCTTTAGCTGCAGCCAATAGGTAACCTCCGCGCCACCGCCGATGTAGGCGAGGTTGGGTAATATTACTTCCTGGTATACCGGACGCATTACAACGTTAGGGCTGAAACGCTCCGGATGCGTGTTAATTTCTTCCTGTAGCGCCTCTTTTGTGAAGGTTATGGAGCTATTCAACACCTGATACTGCCCGTTTTCTTCTACTATTCGCTCACGCAACTGATCGGTCATGTAAAAAAAATTGATCTCCCTGGGGTTTACTTGCGGTTTATAACCACTTTTCTCCAGGGCTTCACTACTGGCAGAAATATGTTTAAAACTATTTTGTTCCGTGATATCCTGATAGATTATGGATGCGAATTGTTCTTTTAAAGCGGAGTCATCGGCATCAACGCAGATCAGGCCTCTGTCGCCAAAGAGTGAATTTACCAATTCACGGGTGGCATTGGCGAGTGTTTTACCACCGCTATAAGCTTTCTCCACCAAAGCAGAAAGATGCTGCCCATTATCACTTATGCCCAGATAACCCTTGTAGGCAACCAGTGTTTCCACAAAATCTTTGGTGCTCAACTTGCCTGTAGCGCCGGCAGCGTTAGTTTGCCAGGTAAGCATGCGGTCTTCAATCTTCACATGGTTGATTTCTTCGAAATCATGGTCTTCTGTGGCCATCCAATAGACAGGCACAAAGTTATAATCCGGGAATTGTTTTTTGAGATCTCCGGCCAGTTTAATCGCCGTGACGATTTTGAAGATAAAATATAGGGGGCCGGTGAAGATATTTAGCTGATGGCCGGTTGTGATTGTGAACGTGCGGCCATCTGCTAATAAATTGACATTTTCTGTCACCAAAGCCGAAGGCTCCAGTTGTTCGTATTGTTTTTTTAAGGTACTGACCAGTAAATCACGGTCGCCCGAAAACGTCCTTTCCTTTACTGCTTTTTCAAAACCCTGTATAGAAGGGGAGTATTGATAAAAAGAAGCTAGCTTCTCCTTTTCATCAATGTAGTCCAAAACTACTGATGAAAAGGCATTTGTTTGATGATAAGAGATGTATTTCGCCTGCATTGGCTACGAAATTAAACTAATAAACTACAAATCCTCAAGTGCGTATATTATTTTACAATCTGTCCATATAGATCAAAATCTTCCGCACGGTCAATCTTCACATTTACAAAGCTGCCATTGGCGGCATAACCTGTGCTTGCGTCAATTAAAACCTCATTATCCACTTCAGGAGAGTCATATTCTGTACGTCCCACAAAGAAATCACCTTCTTTACGGTCTACCAGAACTTTGTAAGTGTTTCCTACTTTCTCCTGGTTAATCTCATAAGAGATTCCCTGCTGCAGTTCCATAATTGCGTCAACGCGTTCCTGTTTTACTTCATCAGGTACATCATCTACCAGGTCGTGCGCATGCGTTTTTTCTTCATGAGAATAGGTGAAACATCCCAATCTGTCAAAACGTGTGTCTTCTACCCAACGTAGCATTTCTTCAAAATCCTGTTCAGTTTCTCCCGGATAACCACAGATCAGCGTAGTACGCATGGCGATTCCCGGAACTTTATCCCTGATTTGGTTAACGATGTCGATTGTCTTCTGTTTCGTGATACCACGGCGCATAGACTTCAGCATGTTATCTGTGATATGCTGTAATGGCATGTCCAGGTACTTGCAGATGTTTTCACGTTCGTTCATCGCATCAAGGATTTCCATAGGGAAGCCTGAAGGGTAGGCATATTGCAGCCTGATCCACTCAATACCATTGATGTCAGATAAACGTCTTAACAGCTCATCCAGGTTACGTTTACCATAGATGTCGAGTCCATAATACGTTAAGTCCTGTGCGATCAGAATAAGCTCTTTCGTGCCGTTTGCTGCCAGTATCTTTGCCTCATGTACCAAAGCTTCCATTTCTGTGGAAACGTGTTTTCCACGCATCAGCGGGATGGCACAGAAAGAGCATGGACGGTTACAGCCTTCAGCTATTTTAAAATAAGCGAAGTGTGAGGGCGTGGTGAGCAGCCTTTCTCCGATGAGTTCATGTTTATAGTTTGCACCCAGCGAGTGCAGGATATTTTGCAGGTCGTTGGTACCAAAGAAGGCATCAACGTTGGTTATTTCTGCTTCCAGCTCTGGTTTGTAGCGCTCTGAAAGGCATCCCGTAACGATCACTTTGCTGAGTTTACCCTGTTCCTTTAATTCGCTGTACTGGAGAATGGTATCAATAGATTCTTGTTTGGCATTGTCAATAAAACCGCAGGTATTGATTACTACGATATCATCTTTACTGATATTATCTGCCTCATGAACCACATTCATGCTATTTCCTTTCAATTGCCCCATTAATACCTCAGAATCGTACAGATTCTTAGAGCAGCCCAATGTGATTACATTGATCTTTGGTTTTTTTAGGGGTATAATTTTAGAAGCAGTTTTTGTGTTCATTTTGTGTGTGTATGTTTGCTTTTTCGTTTTAAGTCCTTATTTAAAAAGGCCGTCTACAAAAGCTTTTTTATCAAATAACTGAAGGTCGTTGATGCCTTCACCAACCCCGATATATTTTACCGGGATTTTAAATTGATCGGAGATTCCGATCACGACACCGCCTTTGGCAGTACCGTCCAGTTTAGTAATTGCCAGTGCATTTACATCTGTCGCTTCCGTAAACTGTTTACATTGTTCAAAGGCATTCTGTCCGGTAGACCCATCCAGCACCAACAAAATTTCATGCGGTGCACCAGGAATAACCTTTTCCATTACCTTTTTGATTTTTCCAAGCTCGTTCATGAGGCCAACCTTGTTGTGGAGACGGCCAGCTGTATCAATGATCACCACGTCTTCGCCATTGGCAACGGCCGACTGGATGGTGTCAAAAGCTACAGATGCCGGATCAGAGCCCATAGCTTGTGCTACAACCCTAACGCCAACACGTTCACCCCATAACTTAATTTGATCTACGGCTGCGGCACGAAAGGTATCTGCTGCGCCGAGCACAACATTCAGGCCTTCTGATTTCAGTTTATGGGCAAGTTTACCAATAGTTGTGGTTTTACCCACACCATTTACACCCACTACCATAATCACATAGGGTTTATGATCGCCGTATTCGAAACTACGGAAATCATTGCTATTGTTTTCTGCAAGCAGCAGTTGGATCTCATCACGCAAAAGGAGGTTTAACTCAGATGTGGACAGGTATTTATCCTTGGCCACGCGGTCCTGAATACGCTCAATAATCTTGAGGGTAGTAGTAACGCCCACGTCGGAAGTAACCAGCACTTCTTCGAGGTTGTCCAGCACATCATCATCAACAGTAGACTTTCCGGCAACAGCCTTGGTAATCTTGTTGAAGAATCCTTCTTTAGTTTTCTCTAAACCTTTATTTAGTGCTTCCTGAGCTTCAGGTGCGGTTTCTTTTTTCTTGAAGAAATCGAATAATCCCATAGAAATGTAGATGAAAACAAAAAAAGCCCTCCCATCGTAACGAAGGGACGGCTTTAATATGATTAAATATTAAAATTACTTGCTTGTTCCAGCAATAGCATCTTTAACGTGATCGTTATGAACGATAACTTCTTTGAAAGAATAAGCACCACTTTTAGGTGATTTAGTCATCGTAACAACTTTTGAATATTCTTTACCTTTACCCGTTTTAAGGGTTGCAACTACCTTTTTTGCCATGATCTAAATAGATTGGAAATGTATATTACTTAATTTCTTTATGTACAGTTACTTTTTTCAACACTGGATTGAATTTTTTCAATTCTAATCTCTCTGTAGTGTTTTTACGGTTTTTCGTAGAGATATATCTCGACATACCAGGCATGCCACTAGTTTTATGCTCCGTACACTCTAGAATAACTTGTACTCTGTTACCTTTTTTTGCCATTTTTTTATTGTTTTAGTTGATTTCGCATCAACAATGTTTTTTACAAAAATCCTTTTTTAACGAAACGGTTGATCGCTTCAGTTATACCAATCTTATTGATGGTTTTGATAGCTGAAGTCGAAACTTTCAGTGTTATCCAACGGTCTTCATCAGGAATATAAAATTTCTGAAGTTGTAAGTTGG